>Ga0210114_1000145_pt1 | contig 17541 bp, 17 predicted proteins | sample MayberryNW_TuleA_FD_185524 | JGI IMG/M metagenome (GOLD analysis project Ga0210114, IMG submission 185524) | Wetland microbial communities from San Francisco Bay, California, USA, that impact long-term carbon sequestration - MayberryNW_TuleA_D2... | ecosystem: Environmental > Aquatic > Marine >...
TATCAAAGTTCCAACCACCACTGCTACCAGAAAATCCTCTGCCTTCGCGTCTTCGACGTCTTCCTCCACCACTACCACCAAAGAAATCTAAAGAAATGTTATGGATCTATATCATATGGAAAACTCCTAAGACTAATAATAAATTAGTTTATATTAAACTTATATAAAATCGTATTATTTGGTTCTAATTGATGTAGACGGAAACAATACAAGACAAACTTAGACCAAATATTGAAGTTATATTCCATACCCATATCTACAAAAATCGAATGATGTCAATGCAATATGTCATGTTAATAATCCACTGATCTTTGCAAAGAATGAATATTTTTCGCCACTTTGGAACAAATGATTTAACTTAGATTGTTTTAGGGATCAATAGAGATAATGAAAGATTATTACATATCTCTTCTGATCTCTCTATGCTATTTTACGATCTATTGAAAGGCAAATTAGTATGTCCAATAGTTATGGTATAGAGACCTCAATCTGCATAGAGAGTGATAGTAATCCAAATATGGCTAAATTTTATTGAAATATGGTATAAAGAGCTTTTTCATATAATTTAGATGTTATTTTACAATATGAGAAGTTATATATCGAGGAAGAACAAGAAAATCCCATTATCAGAATTATTATTTGAACATTGTTTAAGCGTAAATGAAAAGACAAATTAAGTAAATGAGAACGTCTTCATAATACAATAAAACCTAGATCAAAGATTATTAATAGAAGCAGCAGCTTTGCTTACTACCTCAGATAATGCAGGATGTATATGTATAGTTTTAGTGATGTTATCTACTGTACCATTGCCTGTTCTCATTGCCACCAGTACTTCATGAATTAAAATTGATGCATCTGTTCCCATAATATGACATCCAAGAATATATTTATTTTTTTTATCAATAAGAAATTTTACAAATCCATCTTTATCTTCTATTGCTTTTCCCATTCCTGTTTCAATATAAGGATATATAGACTTAACATATTCTATCTTCTCTTTCTTTAATTGTTGTTCTGTATATCCTACACCTGCAATTTGTGGACTTGTAAAAATAGCATGAGGGATTGCATTATAATTGACAGATAATTTGTTATCAGGATAGAGGATATTATTGTATGCATAATGAGCTTCATTTTTGGCATTATGCATGCACTGATATTTTCCAATAACGTCTCCTATTGCAAAAATTCCGTCACTATTTGTCTGTAGATATTCATCAACGAGTATGAAACCATTTTCATTAAGTTTAATGCTCTCTTTTTCAATATTTAACAAATCCAAATTTGGAATTCTGCCCGTGGCAATTAATAATTGCTCAGATTCAATTTCCAAGGACTTTCCAAATTTGTCCTTAATTATTACATCAAACATCTTTTTTTTTGTTTGATTACCTGTATTGTCATAAATATAACTAACCATTTCAGTATTATATCCTAAATAAACATTGTATTTTGTGGAAAATATTTTTGTGAATTCCATTGAAACATCTATATCTTCATTTGGAAGCAAAAAATTATTTCTTTGTATTATATTTATTTTAGTACCCAACGCACCAAAGAAATGAGCTAATTCACAGGCAATATAGCCACCACCTATTATAGTAAGGGTTTTTGGTTGATATTTTAGACGTAATGCTTCATTGCTAGTTATATAATCAACATTTTCTAATCCCTTTATTTTAGGAATATGTGGTCTTGTGCCACAAGCAATGAGAATTTGATCTGCAGTTATAATTTCATTTGCTATTGCGATTTTCTTTTCTCCTATGAATCTGCATTCTTGTAAGTAGAGGCGAGGATTTTTACTTTCTTTTAATCTTTCTTTTATTTTATTGGCATCTGTGTCAACAATTTTATTAACTCTATTTATTATCTTTTCAAAATCAATTGAATATTCCTCAACTTTAATGCCAAAAATTTCTGCTTTTTTAATTATTTCAATTATGTTGGCGCTATAAATAAGTAATTTTGAAGGTATACCTCCTCCATTTAGGCATGTTCCTCCTAGTTTAGATTTTTCAATAATAGCAACTTTCAGTCCTTTCTTTGCTGCAGCAGTCGCGACGTCTAGTCCTGCCCCTGAACCAATAACTATAAGATCAAATTTCTCCATATATCACATTGTATTTATTATACATAAAAGATTTATTATGCTAAATAATTGTGTAGCTATTAATCTATAGTAATAGATTGACTTGAATTCTCCTTTTATTAGATCTAAAATAATACAGAAACAAAATATTTTTATAAATATCTTGTGACTATGATTTAGTATAAATAATTACTCTTCTTTTTTTAAGATAATAAAATTAAACGTATATGTTGTTGATTACAGTAATAGGAACAAATTAGATCTGTATAGACAATATATCTGCATTATATAAAAATGAAATAAGAATTAATATATATAACAAAGATAAGGAGATGGTCCTCAAAGTAGATCATTTGATTCACAATTGTTAATGTTTCGTAATTCAGGTGCGATATAATTTAGTTATTATAAATATAGATGACATATTAAAATTGTTTAAACTTATATTTTATTAACCAATAAATAACTTCACAGTTAATTCATGTCATACTGTATAGTAATATTTCTTCACCGAATGATGACCCCCTCATCAATTACCTAAATGTTTTTTAACACACGTTGTTCAAATAAAAATAAATATTCATTGAATAATAAAAACATAGAAACAACTAATTTATGGTATATGCTATCTAATGTAGACGTCATTACAAGACTCGACAGTAATTCAATATATGGTCTCTCTAAACAAGAAATAAAAAAGAGACAGAAAATCTATGGGCAAAATATTCTACCCGAAATTGAAAAACGTTCAAAATTTAGTATTTTATTTTCTCAATTAAGAAATTTACCAATAATATTTTTATTAATTGCAACTATTTTGTCATATTCCCTTGGAAGAAACCTAGAAGCGATATCTATAACGAAACTGAATTGGCTGAAAGAAAAAATGTCTGTTACATGGGTACTTTGACCCTGGAAGGACGAGGTAAGGCTATTGTTGTAAATATTGGTAAACAAACAGAAATTGGAAAAATTGGATCTCTTTTACAAGAGATAACTAGTGGGAAAACATCGTTTGAAAAAAAAATTGAACAACTTGGAAAAAGATTGGTTTTAATTATTCTTTCCATAAAATATTTTGATAACAACAAGAAATTCAATTAGTAAATTTCTCAATTGATTGCTAAAAGAATGAAAAATCTTTATAATATGATTTGAGGATATGATAATTAATAATTAATTATATCGAATTAAAATAATACAATTTAATATTAATGTCACTAATCTAAATATAATAAAATTCTTGTTCAGAATAACTATTTTACATTATAAATGTTAGTTTGTATATAGGAAAAGATATTCTGTTATGTTGAATTTAATTTACTAGTTTTGCAATAAAAAATTGTCATTTTATTTTCAAAGATGTATAATAATTAGCAATATATTGTACTTACATTGTTGTTTGCAACATCTTCAAGTTTAAAAAATTTTGTAAAATTACAAATATTCTATTTTTAAATTCATAGTAGTTTCATTAGACTTTACCTTTAATTTGAGAAATGATTATTACTTGATAACTTGTAAATGAAATATGACTTGATCTTAAGGTAAATCCGATCCCTTAAGATTTAGGAATATAAGATTCATCACTAATTGTATCTTTCATGATATACTCAATTAGCTCATTAAGATTGACGCTAGCTATGCAACATACCTTATCTGCTCCTCCATAATACAACAAAATTTTTTTATCAATTACAACTGCACCGGTTGGAAAAACCACATTATTAACATCGCCTATTTTCTCGTACTTTTCTACTGGTCCTAAAAGAGGCTCTTTTGTTCTTGCAATGACGTGCCTAGGATCTTTAAGGTCTAAAAGTGCCGCCCCAACACGGTAAATTCTATCCATGCTTACACCATGATAAAATAATAGCCATCCCTTACTTGTTCTAATCGGTGAGGGACCTGTCCCAATTTTGAGGTTCTCCCAAGGTTGTTCTGGCTTTAAAAGTATTATAGAATTATTTAAGGTAAAAACTGAATTAGTTATACTTAAGCATATATCACGTCCTATTGTTTTAAGATTAAGGTCAGTACTAATATCAGGTCTATGTAAAATGAGATAATTATTATTATTATTATTATTTGTATTATTATTGTTAGATAAATTGTAATCTAACTTAAATTTTCCGGGAAAGAATGTTATCCCTTTATTATAATTAAAATTTTTAGTGATTATACCTAATTTATTAAATTCTTTATAGTCTTTTGTTACCGCTAAAGCAGAGAAAACTTTAGGATAACTTTTTACATAATCAGAGAGAACTACATATGTAATAAAAAATTTGTCGCCAATCTGTGTTGCACGTGGATCTTCCATTCCATATATTTCGTACTCTTCTGTTGGAAAAATTGCAGGATTATTACATCTACTAAAATTAAAACCGTCAGTGCTACTGGCATAACCTATTCTGGAAATATAAAGATCATATTCTCCAATTGATCTATATAGCATATGAACATTCTTCCCATCATAAGATGCAGTACAATTAAAGACTGCCTTAGATTCCCACCAATTATTTTTATTTGGAGTAAGAATAGGATTCATTGAATATCTCTTGAATATAGTCAAAGTCAGCCTAATTATAATTTGAAGTAGTATTTAATTACTGTTAAAACTATTTTTCATAAAGTATTCAATAAGTAATATATATTTTTTCACTACCACATTTTTTCAATTTGACAGTAAAATAATTCTTGTATCTTGTATAATTGTATACAAATACGATAGATTGTATCCAGTTATGTAGGTGTCATTTAAGACCATTTAAATTACTTGATACTAACCATCATAATATATATTACTTTTTTAAATTTTTTGAATGATGATTTTGTTTTAGATAAATACTTTTAGTTAGTATTGAAATCAGATAAAGAAAAAGGATTAAAAAAAAGGGTTAATAATATATTAATAACCTAAAAATTATTCGATATTTATTTGTCTGCCTTGTGATTTTTGTTGTTCTTTCTTTTTGAAGTTTATTTCCAGAACTCCATTGTTATATTTTGATTTTGCACTATCTATATCAATATCTTCAGGAACTTCTATTTTTTTATGATATTTCCTATTGGGATCTTCACTCTTTATTTCTACATATTTATCATATACATCTATTTTTATTTTCTCTTTACTTATTCCAGGCATCTCTGCTACAAGTTTTACTTCATTATCTGTCGTTGAAATATCTATTAAAGGTTCTCGTTCTGCTGAAATTGATGGTTGTTCAAATGATCCCATTTCACCAAAGGGAGATTTTATGTTACCAAACTCCCTAATTTTTGGTTTTCCATCAGGGCCTATGGTCATGGAATATCCATATACTATTGGACCTACTTGTCTAACTTTTGCGCCTTCTGGTGTTTCATATTCTTTAATAAGATCTTTTGGTACTTTGTTTTCAATATTCTTAAATTGTTCAGAAAATGATCTACTCATCTCTCTTTTCATTTCATCAAATTCTCTAAACATGTCATCAAAATTCCATCCACCAAAACCTCTTCCTTCAAGTCTTTTACGTCCTCCGCCACCACCAAACATATTTCTGAAGAAATTGTATGGATCTATATCACTTGGAAAGCTCATATTATAGATAACTATTTCGTACTATATTAGGATGTTGTATATTTTCCAATAGTTATTTTTATTTAGTTTATGTTTCTATATCTTTATAGGCTTCAAATCTCTGGTATTTTATTGCCTCTTTTATAATAGTAAATGAAACCTGTTCTGCCATTTTACTTAGTATACCAACATCATCTTTATAGTCATCAAAAGAAGAATGATCTTTATTTCCAAGATAAACTTCTTTAATTCTAGAACCAGAAATTACAGCTTCAATTAGAAACCAAACATCTATACCCCACCCATCAGGAGGTTCACTCTTTAACATTTTTTTCCACAGTGATATATTGGAGCAAACCTCTCCGCTTAGTGGTTGTTCAAAATGAGATAGTTCAGGAAAAAAAATCCGTAACATAGGTTTTGCAATAAGTTTTGTCACAGCAGCATCCCTAGGATGTCTTTGATAGAATCCTCTTGTCATATCAAATCCTCCTCCTTCCAGTACAGGCTTTGCCAAATCATCAACCCACTGGGGCGTAATATTTTTTATATCAGCATCCAAAAAAAGTAGAGCTCTATAAGTATTGACCAAGTCATTAGAATTAGTACTGACATTTATTGCTTCAATCAAACCAGTCTTCATAGCGATTCCTTTACCTGGGAATTTTTTCAAGGATTGTTGAATTATCTTAACTCCTCCCACATCATTTATGATTTTAACTGTATCATCACTAGAAAAACCATCAACTACTATAATATCCAGTTTGAAAGAACTCTGTTTTATATTTAGCAAGAGATTCTTAATTGTACTTCCAGAATTTTTGGTGCATACAATAACAGCTAATTCGGAACAATTATGTGTAGAGGATTTATTTTCAAGTTCATTATTATAAATATTGTTTTTTGATAAATTTTCCACTTTGTTTTAGTTAAGTTTAAGTGTTATTTAGGTATTAATTCCAAATCTTTGATCTAAAATAATTTTTTTTTATAAAATCCAAAATTAATATTGAGAATTATGCTAAATATATAGAAAGACTTATTTCCTATTCTAAATCTAAACATTTACAATTATATGACCAAAAAAATAATTTCGAAGATTAAATAAAACAGAATCAACTTAACGAGGAGAATATTAAATATATATAAATTGATTTTTCACAGTAAAATAGTTTAAATATTTTAGTAAATAGACTATCAGAAGGGGATTTTAGATGAAATGTATTAAATTTTTAAACCAGATATAACTGTTGTATACTTCCAGAATATTATGAAATAGATTGTATTAAAATATATTTCATATTAATATATATTATTGTATCTAGTGGTTACATATAGTTAAGCAGAATTCATTCTCTCTTTCTCTCTATGCTATTGAACTGATAGTAATACTTAATAGATAATCTATAATATTGTTAATAATAATTTGATTAACATTAACGAAAAAGAGGCCGAAACGATATTAATTGATAAAATTATGACTCCTCTTCCGTTAGTAGTGGCTAATTCTTCCGACACTATTTTCATTATATCCAATTTAATGAAAAAAAGAAAAGTAGGTTCAATCATAATTATCAATCAAGATGAACAAAACTATCCAATTGGAATAATAACTGAAAGAGATATTGTGAGAAGAGTAATATCTGATAATAAAGATCCCAAATATACGAAAGCAAATGAAATTATGTCAAAGCCATTAATTACTATTGAGACAAATACTTTTGTTGATAATGTATGCGTAAAAATGGTAAAAAATAAAATTAGGCGATTGCCTGTGGTTAAAGATAAGACATTATCTGGAATCGTAACTATAACAGATATAATTAAATACTTTCATGAAAAAAATAAAGAAAATAGTTATATTTCAAAAGCTATGATCAGGTATGGTAAGTACTGGGAAGAATAACATAATAAATCTAGTAAAACATAATTTCTTCTAAATTGATTATATTAATTTGTGGTTATCCTAGGGTTGGAAAAACCATAATAGCTCATGAACTCACCCCTTTGTTTAATGCTGTAGTTTTGTTCACAGATAAAATTAGAAAGGAATTCATTGACAACCCACATTATGGAGATAAAGAAAAAAGAACCATTTATAAAATATTCATATTGATAGCTAAATATCTTCATAATGCAAGAGTAAATTGTATTCTTGGTTTAAAATTTGGAAACAAACAAATAATACACTACCATTTAGATTTGAGGAAAATTACCATTTTGAAAAAATAATTAATAATAATCATGAGGTTACTCTATGAACATGAGATTAAACTTTTTATCATTTTATATTTATTCTATTATCGTATGAGTTTCGAAGAACTAGAGAAAAATAAGAAAGAACATAGTCAAGGAGGAGGAATCGAAAAGCAGAAACAACGAAAACAAAAAGGCAAATTGAATGCATTTGAGCGAATGAATTCATTATTTGATTCAGAATCGTTTGTAGAAATTGATTCTTTTGTTACACACGAGTGTTTTGATTTTGGAATGGATAAAAAAAAGTTTCTAGGTGATGGAGTTGTTACAGGATATGGTTTAATTAATGGTAGGTTGGCATATGCTTTTTCTCATGATTTTACAGTATTTGGTGGATCTTTAAGTTTGTCATTTGCTCATAAAGTATGTAAAATTATGGATTTAGCATTAAAACAAGGAGTTCCAATAATAGGAATAAATGATTCAGGTGGTGCTAGGATTCAAGAAGGAGTGGCAAGTCTTGCAGGTTACGCTGATATTTTTCATAGAAACGTAAAAGCTTCTGGTGTTGTTCCACAAATCTCTCTTATCATGGGTCCATGTGCTGGTGGAGCTGTCTATTCTCCAGCAATAACCGATTTTGTAATTATGAATAGATCATCATTTATGTTTGTTACAGGACCAGAAGTTGTTAAAGAGGTAACTAATGAAAACGTTAGTTTCGATGATTTAGGTGGAGCACAAATTCATAATGAAAAAAGTGGTGTTGCACATTTTTTAGCAGAAGATGAACAAGGAGGCTTTAGAATACTACACAAGCTTTTATCATATATTCCGTCTAATAACTTGGAAAATCCCCCAAGAATAGACACTAAAGACAACCCTACAAGAGAAAACGAGGAACTAAATTATATTCTCCCCTCCAGCCATACTCAACCATACAATATGGAATCTCTGATTAAAAAATTTATAGATAATGGTGATTTTTTGGAAGTTCAGAAATATTGGGCAAGAAATATAATAATAGGTTTTGCAAGGCTCGATGGAAATTCAGTAGGAATAGTGGCAAATAATCCTGAAGTATTAGCAGGAGTTTTAGATATCAATTCCTGTGACAAGGCAACAAGATTTGTAAGATTTTGCGATTGTTTTAATATTCCATTAATCGCCTTGGTAGATGTACCTGGTTTTTTACCTGGTACTAATCAGGAATGGGGTGGAATTATTAGACATGGAGCAAAACTTCTCTATGCATTTTCAGAGGCAACTGTAGCAAAACTTACTGTAATAATAAGAAAAGCATATGGTGGAGCATATGATGTAATGAATAGTAAACATATTGGTGCTGACTATAATTTTGCTTGGCCAAACGCAGAGATAGCAGTTATGGGTCCTGAAGGGGCATGTAATATAATATTCAAAACAGAAATTGCTGCCTCCCTCAAGCCAAACGAAAAAAGAATAGAATTGGTAGAACAGTATAGAAAAAAATTTTCAAATCCCTATATTGCAGCTTCAAAAGGATATATTGATGATGTTATAGAACCAAAAGAAACCAGAAGAAGATTAATTTCTGCTCTTAAATCAATATATAGAAAAAGAGAAGAAGGTCCTAAAAGGAAACATGGTAATATACCAGTGTAAAATTCAGCTTCTTTATATATAGAGAATAGAAATAAACGACTATTCAATATATCTATTGTTAAAGCTAATGTTCCTTTTTATCAAATAAATTTAAGATTAATCTTTATCAATTATTATAGGAAAAAATTTATTTTCAAATTATTTATCCAGGGATGATTTAGTATACCACAGTATTACAATTCAGATAGAAATATTAGTATAATTATTCAAAATAACTATTTGGTAACTAAAACATGACAATTTGCATATGTGACTACACCAGAAGCTGTACTCCCTAGTAATAGTTTTTTAATTCCTGATCTACCTCTTGTCCCTATTACTATTAAATCAATATTTTCTTGTTGAGCAAATTGTATTACTTCACCGTAAACAGCGATTCCTGTTAATAAAACTTTCGTAGATATTTTGATATTTGGATTCACCTCTTTCACCTTATCTTCTATTTTCTTAAACCAATTTTTAGACTCATTTTTCGCATTTTCAATAATCATATCAATTTGTTTAGGTGTTACAAGGCCTGTCAGATTAGCATATTCAGATTTAGAAGGTGAGACTACTACATAAATAATAATAAGTTCTGAATTAAATTTATTAGCAATGTTAACAGCAACTTGAGCTGCATGAAATGACGGTTCTGAGCCATCTATAGGAACAAGTATTTTTGAAAATAATTGATCACGTGACATAAGAATTGTTTAAGATCATCTGTTAATTTAAGTCTTGTATTTATATAAAGGACTTTTTGTAATTAAATATTTTATATTTTATCAATCTTTATAATAAATTTCATTGAATTAAATCACCAAGTCTATAAACAAATTCCACTCATCGTCTTATCATAACAAAATATTCTAGCATTGGCATGATAAAATTTTTTTTAACATGATCCTCTATATCAGTTATTATCGCCTAATACGATTTTCTCTTATATCCAAAAAGTTGATCATAACCCAAAAAGTTGATCATAATCTAAAAGGATTTAAGTTCAGTTCCTCATATTTCCATATTGCAAAAAATTTTAATAGCTAACAGAGGAGAGATTGCAATAAGAATTGCCCAAACTTGCAAAAAAATGAATTTAATACCATGTGGTATTTATTCTGATGCAGACACAAGTTCTCTACATGTAAAACATTGTAAAGAAGCAATAAATATAGGAGGTCGACTTCCACAGGAAAGTTATCTTGATATTGCAAAAATTATTGATGCTGCTAAAAAATTAGATTGTAATTTAATTCATCCAGGCTACGGGTTTCTTTCAGAAAATCAGAAGTTTACCAAGATTTGTAAAAGAGAAGGAATTACTTTTATAGGTCCTTCAACAGAAGCGATGGGCTTGACTGGAGACAAAGTACAAGCAAAAAAAATAGCTTCAAAAGTTGCTCCAGTGATAGAGGGAAGAGAGATATCGAATGAAACTGATGCTTTGACTTTATCTGAAAAGATAGGTTTTCCAGTAATCTTAAAGGCGGTAGAAGGAGGAGGAGGAAGAGGATTGAGAATAGTCAAAAAAATTGAAGATTTAAAACAAGCATTCTTGTCTTCTAAGAATGAGTCAGTACTAGGTTTTGGTTCAGATAGGATTTATATTGAAAAATATATTGAAAACCCTAGACATATTGAAGTACAAATCCTATCAGATAATTCAGAGATTTTACATCTTGGAGAAAGAGAGTGCTCTATTCAACGACGTCATCAAAAACTGATTGAGGAAACACCTTCTCCTGCCTTATCACACGAAAAACGAAATCAGATAACAGATATAGCTAAGAATATAATCAAAGAATTGGACTACGATAATGCAGGAACAGTAGAATTCCTATATAAAAACGGTGAATTTTATTTTATGGAGGTCAATGCCAGAATTCAAGTAGAACATCCAATTACCGAGTTAGTTACTGGAATAGATATAGTAGAGCAACAAATTCAAATCGCAACAGGGAAAGGACTATTAATAAAACAAAAGGATATAAATTTTAAAGGACATGCAATAGAATGTAGAATAAATGCAGAACATCCTTTAAGTTTTATTCCATATCCAGGAATTGTTAAAAATTTTATTCCTCCTAAAGGAACAAATATCAGAGTAGATACCGCGTTATATTCGGGTTATTCTATACCTATTTATTATGATTCACTAATTTCAAAATTAATATGTTGGGGTAGCAGTAGAAATGAAATAATTGAAAAGATGAAGAATGCTCTTTTTGAATTTAGGATTTCAGGGATTCCATCAACTATCCCATTCCATATATCAGCGTTAAACGATACACGTTTTGTTGATGGAAAATATGATACCTCTTTTATTGATAAACTGACAACTTTTTCAGAGAAAAAAGGAGAGATTGCAGCCGCAATTTTTGCTCAGATACCAAAGAAACTTCAATTAGTAAAAACTGATGAAAAAAATAACCAAGACAAATGGATGAAGAATAGATTAGGTTGGATTTCTAAATATGATATTGAGAGAAATCTCTCAGGATGGGTATAGTAGTATGAAAATACAGGTGAATGATACTATTTATGAAATTGAGTTCAACGATGAGCTCATAACAGTGAATGGAAAAAAAATAGACGTAAATTTAAGTGATGATAAAATTACAATTGAAGGAAATACTTTTAACATTGATTTTGTGGAAGAGGGTGACCTTTCTATGATGATTATAAATGGAATGATCTATTTGGTTTCTAGGGAAAATTCGATATATTCATTAGTAAATGAAATAAGGTCACCTATGAATGGAAGAATTATAACGGTTTTGGTAAATGAAGGAGATTTGGTTAATAATAGTCAAATTCTGGTAATGTTAGAAGCAATGAAGATGCAAAATCAAATAAGATCCCCCAGAAAAGGAACAATAAAGAATATTAATATTGTTAAAGATCAAACAGTAAAGTTAGGAGATATTATCTTAACTTTCGAATAGCTAGACACAAGACCTATGAAAAAATTATCTTTTTAAAATAACTGTTTATTGTAAATTTTATTAGTAATATTTATATACATAAATAATCTTGAAACTAGTATACTTATTCATCCATATTTTTTTAAACAGGTTATATATTGATGATTGTATTTTTGAAAATAGCATTTTATGATATTGAATCAAATGAAATATTTGTTACTCAAATTAGACCATAAATTAATATTTATATGTATTTATTTCTCTTATTGAGAGTAATTCTTTTAGTAATTATTCTTTATTTCACAATTATTATAGTACATTTTGAATAATGAGCAACTTTGTAAGAAGTGCTACCTAATAGGAATTGTTCTGATGGTTTTTGTCCTTGAGAACCAACTATGATTGTATCCACTTTTTCTTTTTCGCAAATATCTAAGATTTTTTCAGCTGGACTATTTCCTTGTTCTTCAATAATTCTTAGTGAAGATTTTAATCCCTTACTCTCTGCATTTGATAAATATTTTTGTAACAGTAGATGACTATCTTGTTTTAATTGGTTAAAATTAGAATATCCTATATTACCTAAATTCTCAATTATATGTACTATTAATAATTGTTGTTTATGAGTCTTAATCATATTTGTTGCATATTCAAATGCCTTGTCGCTATATTTAGAACCGTCTACAGCAACAAGGATTTTTGAGGGATCCAATAACTTTTATATTGAATAGCTACTTTTATTTTTTTATTTTAAAAGCTTTATTTAATGAAGTATAAACTGCTCAATATGGAACTCAATTATTCTAAAATATAGTGTTAATTGTTCTCTATGAAATTATAATTTTACAATTGATTTTTACAAAAATAATACACATAAAATTTTATAAAATTTTACTAAATAAGAATATTCCTGTATCAGTAACTTTATATTTTTATCTTATTGAATTCAAATTTCAGAAAATTTGGATTTGGGATAATTTCATATTAACAATACACAAAATAAAGTAAGTCTAAAAAATTCAAAGATATTGATTCTATTATATTTCATAATAATTAGATATTATTATTATACTGAGTATTTACCCTAGAAAAAAAATATATATTAAATAATCACTACAGGAACATTTAACAGTTTAAGAATTTTACTATTTGTAGCACTTCAATTAATTAATCTTATTTAATACTTCTATTCCAGGCATTTCATCGCCTGCTAAGAACTTAAGTGTTGCTCCTCCCCCTGTGGATACGTGTGTTACTTCCAATTCTGAAACTTCTGCTTTTTTTAATGCATCCAGTGTATCTCCTCCTCCTATTATGGTCTTTGATCCCCTCCAAAAAGCTAAAGCCATACTCTTTGCAATATTATTGGTTCCATTTCTAAAAAGTCCAATTTCAAATACACCCATTGGCCCAATCCATACTATCATTCCCTTTCCGTTTTGACTTATTATTGATGAATATTGCTGCACTGTTTCGATTCCTATATCTACTCCTATTAAGCCATCTTGTATTGAACCTTTATTGAGGGATGTCGATGTAGAAGGTGATGATACGAATGATGGTGATGGCGAGGAAATGAGATCAAATTTAGAGTTATCATTTCCTTCCTTTCCTTCCTTCTCCTTCTTTTCTTTTGTAATCATTTCTTCTTTTTTTAATTTTAAAAAAGATTGTGATGTAACTATATGATCAATAGGAAGAAATATTTTATCATGATAAGTCGATAATGCTTCTTTTACCCATTGAAAATGATCATCATCTATTGGTGAATCCCCTGTTCTAACTCCATTAGCGTTTAAAAATGTATATGCCATTGCACCACCGACCAGTAATTTATCTACTTTAGGAAGTAAATTCTCTAAAGTACCTATCTTGTCTTTGATTTTTGAACCACCGATCACGAGTATAAATGGTTTTATAGGATTGTCTTTTACCATTGAGAGATACTCTAATTCTTTCTGAAGATTTAATCCAGCTATTTTTTTGTCAAAAAGACTTGCTGCTCCATACATTGATGCATGTTTTCTATGTGATACACTAAAAGCATCGTTTACATAAATATCTGCTAATTTAGCCAGCTCTTTTGAAAAATTATAATCATTTAATTCCTCTCCGCTATAGAAACGAAGATTTTCAAGTAAAAGGATATCACCTCTATCCATTTTAGCTATTTCTTTATGAACATTTGAACCTATACAATCATCAATAAATGATACGTTATAAACCTGTATTAGTTCAGATAGTCTTTTCGCTACAGGTGCCAATGAAAATTGTTTTCTAACATTAATATCTATTCCAGATCTCGAATATCGTTGAATTTTATCATCTTGTTTGTACTCCATCTCTTCTGTTTTCTTGGGCCTTCCTAAATGAGACATCAATATTAATTTCGCACCCCTTTTTGTAAGGTATTCAATAGTTGGAATTGTCATCCTTATTCTGTAATCTTCACCAATTTCATTTTCTTTTCCAATTGTAACGTTAAAGTCAACTCTCATTAGTACCTTTTTACCATAATACGCTAAATCATCTAAATTTGAAAGGGTTTTAAATAACAAATCGATTCTTCCTACTTATTATTAATTTTTAGTTTAAATTAAAAAGTTATGGATTTAATAGTGAATATCCGCAGATATAGTCAAGAATATAAATTATTAGCTCCATTAAGATATAGCCATTTAAACAATAATTTATTTCTCTATCTTATATTTCAGATAGTTTTCATTTGTATCAATTTAACTTACAGTGATATAATGTTGTTAAATTGAAAATGCATGATAAAAGACTCAATATAGCTTAACGAAATGTAAAGTTATGATAGATATAATAGATAGTCTTAAAAGTATTATGGTAGCCAGACACCTCAGAAATAGATAAACCAATTGGTATTATTACATAGAGATATTGCTCGATTAGTATCTTTCTCATCATACTTATCTACAGAAGTACCCATATCAGAAGTAATGAGCAAACCTCTAATAACAATTGATCAAAATTCTTAAGGATGCTACTGATTTATTGGAACAAAATAATATTAGAAGATTACCAATATTGGAAAATAAAGGAAAATTAGTGAGTATAATTACTGCCAAAGATATTCTTAGATCAATAATGGAATTTTTAAAATCAATTATGAGTCAGCAATATATAATGAGATTAGCCTTTTAGATATAATATATAATTCTAAACACTTTATTTACTACTGCCAAAGAAAAAGATTATTTCTAACAACAAAATAGAAAAAAATTCTTCTTTTCCTGCTTTTTGTTTCCATTTAGGGTATAATATTCCTATTTACATATTCAAATAAATGATATTTATTATATTATATTAAATTCGATGTACAAAAATTTTAGTTCCAGTTTAGGGTTCAGAACCATTAAGTTGCTTTAGAGTCTATAATCAAACTCTCTCGACACTGTAACGTGAATAACAGTATCGCTACCAGTAAAATAGAATTTAGAAAAAAAATAATGTTTCTTACTATCGAAGGTACATTTTTTATTTATTATTGAGTTCATTCAAGCTTTTAATAGCTTCATTTGTATGGTCAAGTGCTGCCTGAAAGTTGTCTTCACCTACCATTTTAATTGCAGCTTCTATTCGTTTTTCTGCAGTCACAGCATCTGGATTATCTTTTAGTTTATCTTCCATTATTTCTTCAGCATCAAATAATGTCTTTTTTGCATTTTTATCATGATTTTCTAATAGCGGTATAGCTTGATTTAAGAGATTCACCTCCTGTGTAAATCCGTTCTTTTGAGCAAATACATTGGAATTTGTCATTGTAAAGATTGACAGACCAATTACAGTTGACATTATGAATACAAATACTTTGGTTGTAGATGATTTCATAATAACCTTCAAAACCAAATTATATAAAAATAGTAGTATAACTTAGTTAGGAATGTTCACAAGATTGTTATATCAATGCTTTTATTATAATTTATTTAAATTAATTCAACAAATGAATATTCAACATCTTGTGATATACATACTTGCAGCAACAGTCCTATCCACTTCAGTGATATATTTTATTTTAGCATCAAACGAATACAAAAGTTTAGTTGAATTTGCTGCAGAAGGATTGGATGGCGAAATATCTGAACTTCAAATCGAAATTGCCTTATTTGCTGGATCAGCTATAATTTATTTAGGTTTATTGGGATGGATTTTAGTTAAAAAATTAAAAAGTATAGTACCTTATTCAATTCTAATAATCCTTTCTACAATATTAATAATTACATATGCTGCCTCTCGAACTGTGGGAGTCCCTGTTATAGGTATAGAATTCTATATTGGTAAATATGATATGATAACCAAAGTATTACAAGGAGTAATAATTGCTATATCTGGGTATTTGATATACCAAATAAAGACAGGTAGTAAACAGGAGGAGATCATACCAAAGACATAAACGGTAAAATAAACCTCATTCATTCATTTCAAAAATCGCCGTAGCCATAATATAAAATATATAATACCTTCTTTACTTTAAAAATTGGATATAATGATTGGAAAAAGCAAAAAGATTCTCCTCAGAGTATACTATGTTATCCATAATAGAATACCTTTGCTTATATTCCAGAAAAACACCAATTAGTAAATACCACATAATGACAAAAATTAGTGAAATTAAACAACAACGTCCTGATAGAATTTCTTCGATTCTAAATAAACTAGAACAAAATGGGTATGTAGAATCAATCGATACTCCTAATGCAAAATTTTATTTAATTACAGAAAATGGATTTGATGCTTATTTAAAATGGATTAAAGAATTTTTAACTTTTGTAAGAATTATAAATAATGAAGATCCAAATTAATGTAACACATTATTCAAATTCATTAAATCTGGATCTGCACTGGGCTTTTCTATTAATATTAGATTTTCATTAATAATTTTATCTTTAGTTTTACTAATCAAATCATAACTCTCTTGGGTAATACCCTCTCCAATTATAATGGCTAATCCAATTTTATTTCCTTTTTGGTTCCTATACTTTTGTAATGATTGTATAAAATTGTGAGTTACGTCTTTATCAATAACGCCATCCGTGATTTTAATTATTATACTGCCGTAGTCGTGGATAGTATTTTTTAACGAATTAGCATCTAAAGATTTAATTGTT
>Ga0210114_1000146_pt1 | contig 17517 bp, 18 predicted proteins | sample MayberryNW_TuleA_FD_185524 | JGI IMG/M metagenome (GOLD analysis project Ga0210114, IMG submission 185524) | Wetland microbial communities from San Francisco Bay, California, USA, that impact long-term carbon sequestration - MayberryNW_TuleA_D2... | ecosystem: Environmental > Aquatic > Marine >...
CTTCTGAAGATCCCGGCGCCGATTGAGACCGTGCTGCAGCGGATCTTGACTTGCGCCTGTCGGAAGCCCCCGGCAATTTTGCGATGCAGGCGCCGCGTTAGCTTCTTCCCCTAAGGAGCCAGAAACGATATAGCGGGAGCCATGTCAAAAACCGCGACAACACAAAGCGAACAGCTCAAGGCTGTGCCGCTCGACCCCTCGGTCCGCGCTCTCGGAGTGGTTTCGCTGCTGAACGACTTTTCCAGCGAAGTCGCCGTGCGCACGCTGCCGCTGTTCCTCGCCAATGTCCTGGGCGTGAGAGTCGGCATCATCGGCTTGATCGAAGGAATCGCGGAGAGCACGGCGACGCTGCTGAAACTCGTTTCAGGATATCTTTCCGACCGATTCCAGCGCAAAAAAGCGCTGGCACTGTGGGGTTACGGCACTGCTGTCCAAAATAATTTAGAATCTTCTATTCACGGCGTTTGAAACTAAGCATTTAGGACGGGTTCAAGCGTTCTTCAGGATTGAGGTTATCAGTCATTATGCTGTCCAATATTTCTATTCGAGCAATGCCAGCTGTTGTCCATCAGGAATGACAATTGGAATTTTAAACGGCTCATCGAGCCATGCCCATAAGTCGCGGTAACTCAACAGGTTAAATCGCAGCATGGCAGCCAAGTTCGACAGGCTCCATGCCCACGTGGATTTGAGCAACAGAAATTTTAACAACAACATAGCGATCAATGCTGTCCAGATCTGCACGTTAACGGCGTTTTCGCTGGTTCCCACAAAGGTTTTGATCTTTAGATTTTGCTTCAATGCTTTAAAAAACAGCTCGATCTGCCAGCGATCTTTGTAGATCGCTCCAATGGTGCTTGCCGCGAGATGAAAAATGTTAGTGAGAAACACCAACTCACGCTCGTGCTCAGCATCCCACACCGTCACCTGGCGCAATAAGCTCGAACAACGCTTGCGCGCATGATCGCTGGTCAATTTAATTGTTTCATCACTTTTCACATTGCCTCGCGATGGAACTGCCCGGCATTCGATCATCTCATAGAGCATGTTCGTGCGAGACCGAGTCACAAAATAAACCCCGGATTCAGTCCAACGTTCATAGAGCGCATAATCGAGATAACCTCGGTCGATGACCACAATAGTCCCTGGGGCAAACTCCAGCTTCTGAGCAATCCGTACATCGTTGGTGTCGCCGTCAGTCACCAGTGCCCAACACGGTAAACAGCCCTGGTGGTCCAATTGTAAATGTAATTTGATGGCGCCCTTGGTGCGTTGAAACCGCGCCCAGTCAAACACTTTAATGCACAGCTCAATGATCGAAGTATCCACGCTTCGTAGGGGATGCTTGAAACGGAAGCGTCGCTGTTTTGTGGCAGCCAAACTCTGACAGCTCTTCAGTAGCTCCTCGAACACCGTCTGATAGAGCTGCCAAGGCCGATGCGTATTCGCATAGGCCAGAGTGGAGCGAGTGGGAGCTTGGCGCAAACCCAAGTGCACCAGCTTGCCCGTCGCTGTCGCTAAACCTCCACAGATCTCACGCAGCGAATTAGCTCCACCCATCTGACAAAACAGCATTGCGACAAATTGATCCCAACAGCCAAAGCCCTTTGCTCCGCGCTCGGCTTGATGTTGCCGCACCGCTCGCGCGAAGGTGCTCCGATCCACTAAAGATAACAATTGCGAAAAACAGCTCGCTACAGGTATCATAGTTCTACCTCCGACTGCTCAGTAAGAACGGCGCGGTCACGCCCTTCGTGTGACGGTTAAGTGCACACTACCTTACTCCAGTCGGAGGTTTTTCAAAAATCTATCTTGGACAAGAGTGGGACGCGAACCTTTTTTACGTTTCCGTACTCGTTAACTCCAATTGCTTTCTAGGTCTGCCGCCGATGTTTTGTTGTCGAACCGCCGGGAAACGCTTGTTTCGCTGTGGCGGTTGGAATAAATTGCCCGATGGTTGGCAAACAACGTCGCGCATACTGGGACTTTTGAGGTTAAACCGTCGGACGATAAATAAGGAGACTGCGATGATCGACATGCATGCCCATTGGAGGCCCGCCGAGCTGATCGACGTCCTGCGCGCCCGTACCAAGGAACCGCGCATCGTGCGCAATCAGGACGGCGTAGAAGTGGTGAAAAGCCGGATCGGCGAAGAGCCGGTGTCCAAGGCCTTCGATGACGTGGAATTCCATCTCGCCAGGATGGATCGCCAGGGCGTGAACACCAGCGTGCTGTCGCTGCTCGGTGCGTACTGCTGGATCGAGTCGCAGCCGGTCGAGCTTTCGCTGCCGCTGTGCAAGATGGTCAACGACGCGCTGTCGAAGCTTTGCCAACAATACGAGGGGCGCTTCGCTGCCTTTGCCGCGTTGCCGCTCGTGGATATGTCTGCTGCCGCCGCCGAGTTCGAGCGCGCGCTGGCGCTGCCGGGGGTAGTCGGCGCGCAAGTGCCGGGAAACGGGTTTCTCACGAAGAAGGCCGCCGAGAACATGCGGCCGCTAGTGGAAGCGGCGAACCGCCACCGCGCGATCGTGTTCATTCACCACGGTCCGCTTCCTGGCGACACGTTTCCCAAGGTATCCGGCGATACCGACAACGCGCGACGCCGCAACGGTACGCTCGACATGCAGGCGAGCCTGTCCTCGGTGATGGTGACCTTGTGCCTCACCGACTACCTCGCGCCGTACCCCGATGCGACCGTCCTGGTGCACAATCTCGGCGGCAATATTCCCTACGAGATCGAGCGCATGGATCACCGCTCCCTGCTGGATTCAGCGACGGAGGAGCTGCCGTCGTCGCGCTTCCGCCGCGCCAAGGTGTTCGTGGACTGCAACTCGTTCGGCCCGGGCGCGATCGAGGCCGCGGTGCGCTTATACGGCGCCGAGCGTATCGTGTGCGGCACCGACGGAACCGAGTTCGGCTGCGAGTGGACCAGCAAGGCGCTGGCGGAAGCGAATATCGGCGAGGATGCGCGCGCGAAGATCCTGCGCAGCAATGCCGCAGCGATGATGTCGCGGCTCGCCAAGGTCGCGCAGCGCGAAACCGTCGCCGCGTAATCCGCGCGCGGGCCCTGAAAGAAGACCGCTCCCGAATTTCAACGGATCTGAAAGATTTCCTTCCAGGTTTTCTCGTACTTCGGAAACTCTCTGACATCGTCGATGGTCAGCATGTAAGGCGTCGTAGGCCGGATTTTTTCCAGAGGTTCCACTTTGGGATGAGCAGGAGTTTCACCCGCTCGCGCATAAACCTTCTGTCCTTCTTCACTGACCACCCAGCGAACCCAGAGTAGTGCGGCGTTGGGATGCGGAGCTCCCTTCATGACCATCGCAGAGCCGCCGATTTCGCCCACACCTTCCGTCAGTAGCGGTTGAATCGGGGCGCCTTTTTTCATGCGCGCAGGGAAGTGGTGCGAGTAGCAAGTAAAACAAATGGCCCGCTGACCGGCCAAGAGGAACTCGGTTAACTGCGAATGCCCCCGATGAAACTCCACTTGATTTGCGGCGATTTTCTTGAACAGATCGATCGCCTTTTCATCGTTATTGTATTTTCGTTTGGCAAATCCGACCAGCACCTGGAAATCGCGCGGCTCGCCCATGATGCTATCTTTCCATTTAGGGTTCGCGAGCTCCTCGTAGCTTTTTGGCTCCTCGCCCTTCTTGACCAGATTGGTGTTCCATCCGGCAATGTAGAATTGCATATCGGTGGCGACCCATAGGTCGCCCCTCAACTGGTCCGGATACGCCGCCGCTTCGGGTATGACGACACGCTCGACGATTTTCAAGTCCAGTATCTGCGGCAAATAGGTCAGCGCGCCACTGATGACGTCGGCAATGACGCGCCCTCCTTTCTGCTCGGCGAGCACTCGCGCGATCAGCTTATCGCTGGTGGCGTCGATATGATCGACAGTTATCCCGGGAAAGCGCTTCATGAAGGCAGGCGGAATAACCGACATCGCCCGCGGGGATAACGGCGCATAAACCGTAACCTTCCCTTCCTTTTTTGCTTTCTCATAGAGTTGATCGAGGGAATCCGCTGCAGCTGCGAAAAGCTTACCGGCAGGAGCGCCGCAGAGAATCAGCGCCAAGGCGATCGTTGACACAAAGGTTGCGGATTCGATCGAAATCGATAAATTTTTCTTTTGATTCATTTCACTCTCCGTGATCTTTGCTCGATGATTCTAAATCAATATGCAGGAAAGCTTTCCCGCTTGCCGACGCCTGATTCGGAGATATCTTTCGCCAAGGCGCAAATACGCCAAGTTAAAATTTTTCTCTTTGCGCGAAGAATACTTCTCTAATTGCGACCGCGCTCTCACACCAAGCCGTAAAAGACCCGCGGGTTATCTTCGACGATTTTTCTGTGCTGCGCGGCGCTGATGCCGCCGCTATCTTTTAGCGTCGTCAGCGCGTCCAACTCCGTCGACGAGTCGGCATGGCCGTAGTCGGTGCCGATCATCAAGGTGTTCTCGCCCATGCAGGTCTTGATGAGATACGGCACGTCGTCGCCGATCTGACAGGTCACGAAGATTCCGCAGCGCTCCAGCAAATCATCGGGCAGCCGATTGCCGACTCTGTCCAAGCGCCGGCGCAGCTCATAGACCACCCATGGCACCCATGTCGCCGCTGTTTCGATGAAGCCGAAGCGAAGTTTGGGAAATTTCTGCGGGATGCCGCAATTGATCAGGCGAAACATCGCGCCGACGTTAAAAATTCTGTACTGGTTGAAAAAGTCCCGGCTGCCGTCGGGATTGACCATCATGTCCACCGCCGCGGCGCTGCCGTTGGATTGGTGCAGGCCGATACAGAAATTCATTTTCTCGGCTTGCTCGTACAAGGGAAAGAAATAGGGATCGCTGATCTGGCGCGCGCCTTCGAGCGGACGCATGAAGACCCCGCAGCCGCCGTTCTCCTTGGCGAACTTGAGCTGGTCGAGCGCGTCGGGCATGCTGAGCAGCGGCAAGTTCGCCATCCAGCGTAAACGCCCCTTGCTCTGTTTCCACACATCCGCCATCCAGCGATTGTAAGCGCCGCACAACGCCACCTCGGTATCGGCGCGTTCGGTCACTTGGTCGAGAAAGATACTCGTGTAGAGCACCTGGATATTGATCCCCAGCTCGTCCATGTGCTTGATGCGCGCGCTCACGTCGGCCAGATCGCGCGTCGCCATGTCGGTCGCCATGTCGCGCCCGATCTCGGCGGATTTCTTGTCGAGATCGGCTTTGCTAAAGGTGAACCGGAACAGGCCGCGGATCTTGCCGTCGATCACCCAGTGCGCTTTTTGATTGTCGTCCTCGGGCTTGAACAGCTGGGGCCGAAACTTTTTCTCCGCCGGTGTCAGGTAGTCCCAGGTCAGCGGACTTTCAACCACATGTGCGTCAGCGTCTACCCATCCCATGGCCTATCCTCCAAAGAATTTTGGATTTTCGATTTTGGATTGTGGATTATCGGAATGCCGACAAATATTACCGGCACGTTTTGGTCTCAACTGTTGCCTATTGCCTTTCTTCTCAATGAAGCACTGCCCCGCCGTTCACAAGGATCGTTTGTCCAGTCACAAATGCGCTTAGGTCCGACAACAGATAGAGAGCGGTGCCGACCAGATCCTCGGGCTGCTCGATGCGTTTAAGAATTCTCGTCGAAGCCGACCGCTCATAATTTTTGAGTGCCTCGTCCGTGGCTTTTTCCTCGCTCATCGTCGCGCCGGGAGCCAAAGTATTCACGCGGATATTATCCGGGCCGAGCTCCCGGGCCAATACGCGACTGAAGCCGACCACCGCCGCCTTCGATGTCACATAGTGCATCATCGTCAGGCCACCGTTAAACGCCATGTTCGAGGAAATATTGACCACGCTGCCCTGCTTGCGCTGTTGCATGGCCGGCACCACCGCGCGGCTGCTGAGCCAGAGCCCTTTGACGTTGACCGCCATAATCCGATCCCAAGCCTCTTCGGTGATCTCTTGCCAGCTGCCCTTTTCCGCGGGCACGCTCATGAAGATCGCGGCGTTGTTAATCAATCCGTCGATTTTCCCATACGCATCGAGGGTCTTTGTCGTCATCTCTTGGCAACTGGCAAAATTTGCCACGTCAACTTTAGTCGCAAGCGCCTTGCCGCCGCTATCTTTGATCGCTTTTGCGACGCCGTCCGCCGCTTTATCATCGATATCGGCGACCACGGCCGTTCCTCCTTCGCGCGCGATTCCCAAGCAATACGCTCGTCCGATGCCATGCCCGCCACCTGTGACAATCACAATTTTGCCATCCAGTAGACCCATAGAAAAGCTTTCTCCATCCCACCTTGCGGAAATATTTGCCAACGAATTCGGTACCGTCGCATCGCGATCGCTGCAATACGACCGCATGGGTATTGTCGAGTCCGTTATCTTCCGCTGTGCTTGCTCACCCAGTCAGAAATAATTTGATTGGTCTCCTCCGGCGCCTGCCAGAAAAAGCCGTGCGACTGGCCTTTTAGGATTTTCATTTGCGCACCGGGAATGCGCTCGACAAGCACTTTCGATTGGGCGATGTGATTGCTGCCGACGGTGTCGGCCTCGCCGATGAGGACCAGGGTGGGCGCCTTGACATCGCCCAAACGATGGGTGCCCTCGAAGTTGTGACGCGCCATGCACAAGTGAATAAACTCCGGCAGCTTGGCGTGAGTGGCCCACGCCAGCTTGAAAAACTCTTCGACCTTGTCGCGATGCTGCTCGCGAAAGTCCTTCGTGAAGAACGTGTCCGAATCGACAATCTCATCGTAGATAAATTTCTCAAAGCCCATTTCGACCATCTCGAGAACCAGCCGGTGCGGCAGACCCGGAATACAGTCAGAGCCCGGCCGAGCTGCGGGACCGGAGCCGCTCGCGGCCATGATCAGGCTCCTCACCCGGCCCGGAAAGTTTTGTGCCAGTGACAGTGCGATCCGCCCTCCCATCGAGTGACCGATGAGATGCGCAAACGGCAGGTTCAAGTGGTCCATCAGCGCGACGATATCCAGCGCCATTTGCTCGATCGTGTAGACTTTCTGTGTGGCCACGGATCGGCCGCAGCCGCGCGGGTCATGGAAAATTAGCCTCAATGAACTTGCCAGCGGCATCTGAGAGGGCTTCCAAACTTCGCCGGAATACGCGGTCGAAGGCACGAAGATCAGCGGCTCGCCCTGACCGTGCGTCTCATAGTAAAGATCAACTCCGGTGGGTAGTTTAACGTCAGGCATGGTTGGATCTCCTCGTTCCCATTCTAAGAATGCTCGATTGCCTTCGCGACTGGCCCGTCAATATCACGATCCTCGCCGGAGAGTCTCCGATTTTGCCCTCTAAACTTTGCGCCTTAGCGTCTTTGCGGGATAAAATTTTGATCAATTCGGCAACCAGCACACCGCCGCGATCTCGCTCAATTCTCTTCGCATCTTCGTCCACGACGATCCGCCGTCGTCGCTGCGGTAAAGATAACCGTAGCGGCTCGCCGCGAAAAGAACGTTGGGATCGTCCGAATTGCTACCGAACGTCCACATGGTCGAATTCGGCTCCACCGGCAGCGGGAGAAGCTTCCAGCTCTTGCAGAAGTCGCGGCTTTCGGCGATGGCGCCCGATGTCCCCGGCGTGAAATCGCCGAAGCTCAAAAGAATCCGCTTTGAATCGGCCGGGTCCACGGCGATACCGCGCAGGTAGTTTTCCTTTCTCGGATACTCCCACGGCAGACTCGTCTGCATACTTCGCGGCTCCCAGCTTTTGCCATTATCCGTGCTGGCGTAGATCTCGCGATTGGCGACGATAAAAATCGTCTTCGGCGGGCCAGCGGTCACGGCAACGTTGTGAATGTCGCGCCGGCCGGTGATTTCGACAATATTCCATGTCTCGCCGCCGTCGTTGCTGTAACGAGCGCCGTCCACCTCGAGCCCGGCCCAAATATGATTGGGCTCCAGCGGATCGACGGCGATTCCAGTAAACCTCGGCGTGCCGACGGCCTCGCATTCCGCCGCGACTTCCACCGGCCGCTTCTGCCAACTCCGACCGCCGTCCTTGGAACGAAAGAGCATGGCCGGCGTCGGCGTGCCGGTTCCGACGAACATATTGTCGGGATTCACCGGATCAATTCCAATCGCCCAGAGATAATGGGAGTTGAGCATCGAGTCGACGTACTGCCAGTTCGCTCCCGCGTCCTCACTGCGATAAAGACCTTTCTCCGTGCCGGCGAAAAGAATGTTGTGCCGCTTCGGATGCATCGCGATACAACGCACGGAGGCTTCGTAGGCAAATCCCCGGCGCGGGCCGATGCGCGCCCAGGTTTTACCGCTGTCTTCGCTGCGCATGATGCTCTGGCCAATCGTGCCGACGACAATCGTCACATCTCTCATGGCGCCTCCCACGGTTTGAACATTTTGAACGGCTTGAACGATTGGAACCCGTTATATATTGACCCGATGCATATCACGGCTGCGCGGCCCTGCGACTGCATCCGGTCGAAGAATGGCGTCCAGCCGTGCCAGGTCCTCCTTGCTTAGCTTGATCTCAGTCGCCTTAATATTTTCTTCGAGGTGCTTGCGCGTCTTGTTGCTGGGGATCGGTATAATGTCGCTGCCCTGCGCCATCAACCACGCCAGGGTCAGCTGCGCCGCCGTGATGCCTTTGTCTCTTGCCATCTCTTCGAATTGCGAGAGCAGCTTCAAATTGCGTTCGAGATTGCCGGGTTGAAAACGTGGATGATTGTTCCGGCCATCGCCGTCACTCATGTCGCTTTGCCCATGTACCGCCCCCGCGAAGAACCCGCGTCCCAACGGCGAGTACGCCATAAAGCCCATGGTGAATTCGCGGCACGCCTGAATGTTGCCGCCTTCCGGATCGCGCGACCAGGGAGAATACTCCATCTGTAAGGACGCAATTGGATGGACCTTGCGCGCGCGCCGGATCGAATTGGCGCTTGCTTCCGACAAGCCGATGTAACGAGTGAGCCCACGCTCGACCAGCCGCGCCATCGCCCCCACCGATTCTTCAATCGGGATCTCCGGATCGACCCGGGACATGCAGAAAACGTCGAGCGAGTCGACTCCAAGCCGCTTGACGCTTTGCTCGCAGTTCTGGGTCAAATATTCCGGCGAGCTGCCGCTACGCATGCCGCTCGCATCCGGCGCCCTCGGGCTGCCGGATTTGGAATGAATGACGATTCGCTCGCGCCGTCCTTTCAGCGCCCTGGCAATCAGCTCATGATTGTGCCCGCTGCCGTAACTCGCCGAGGTGTCGATGAAGTTGATACCGAGGTCAAAAGCTCGGTGCAGCGTGGCGATCGATTCGTTATCGTCCGCCGGCCCATAGGCGCCCGACATGCTCATGCATCCGAGCCCCAGGTGCGAAACTTTAAACTCCGTCGTGCCGAATGGTACGTACTCCATGATTTCCTCCGTGCTGCTTCGACTGTTACCGCAGTCGGAAGGACCAAGTCAAACTTCTTCGGGATGAAACGCTATGATGTCCACCACGGAGGCACGAAGGACACGAAGGATTCGGAAACTGAATGACTTTTGGCTGTAAGCCGAGGGGTTCTGACTTTGTCGACTGGCAATCGACTCCTACTCCGTCATAGGCGATTCTTGAAACGAAACGAACCGGGACGCCGGCCGGAGTCTTATGAACTCCTTAGATAGTTATGGCTCTGCCGCGCTGGGGTTATCGCGAGCAACTGAACCACCGCGAATCGCCGGGGCCACTTCCTCAGCGAAGAGCCGCATCGATTCGAGCGCCTTGTCCTGCGCCAGCGTACCGGAGGCGATATTGAGCATAAGTTGCTCAGGATGAATGGATTCCACGTAGAACTTGATCTTATCGATGCAGTCAGCCGGCGTTCCCCAAATGGCCATGATGTTCGGCCACTCGGCTGCGACCGCCTGGCGCGCCTTTTCAGGCGTGCACAATTTTTCAAACGCCATCCGCGATGCGCTTTTGGTCGCGTATGCCTCTTTGACACCGCTCAAATTGGGCCGGCTCTGGCTCGAGCTCAAAAACACCTCGGCTTGCGTTGCCAATGCCAGCGCGCCATTCTCGATCGCTTGAGCGCGGTCGCGCGCGACGTGCAGATGAATTCCAAGCACGACGTCACTGGCCCCGGCTAAGGGAAGATTCTTGCGATAGGTGTCCGTCAACCCCCGCACCAAGTCGAAAGGAATTCCAAGATAACCCGGCTGAACCAGTCCACGGCCGATTTTTCCGGCGAAAATCGCGCTGTCCGGCGTGGTCGCCGCGGCAGTATAAATCGGCGGATGCGGCTGCTGCACCGGCGGCGGGCTAAGTTTAAAATCTCTGATCTGCCAGAATTGACCGTCGAGTTTCTCGATGTAGTTACACTGAAAGATTTCGACGAGCATGCGGATGCTTTCTTCGAAGCGCGCCGTGCTTTCGGCGGGATTGACGCCGACCCGATTCAATACCCAGGGATGGCCGCGGCCGATGCCGACCATGATCCGCCCCTGGGTGAGCAGATCGGCGGCGGCGATCTCGCTGGCCAGAATCGCCGGATGATGCACCGGCGCGCTGATGATGCCGGTCAAGAACCGAATGCGCTGCGCCCGCTGGGCGGCGGCAACGTACAGCCCGAGGGGAAACGGTGAGCAGGAAAACAGGTCCTTACCGTAGCTCTCGGTTGTCGAAAAAAAATCGTAACCCAGTTCGTCGGCCAGTGCGATTTGTTGCCAGACCTCGGCGTAGGTCTGTTGCTCCGACTTGCCGGGGTAGGAGAACTCAGTGAACAACCCGATCTTCATCTGAATTGACCCAACTTCCAACCTTGGACCCTTGAACTTTTGAACACGTTCTTACGCCCCGATCACCATCGTCGTGCCAACGCTGTTGGGCACAAACGCCTTGGCAAACTCCCGCGCGATCAGGTGCGTTGCTTTCCAACCCGTGCAATGTTGCGGCACGATGACGCTCGGAGCGAATTCCTTGAGCGCCTTAATCGTCGGCTGGACGATCGGCTCGAAAATCGGCCCAGTGAGATGGAAGCCGCCGATCACCCCGTGAATTCGTTTGACTCCCGTCATCTCGCGGGCGCATTTCAAAGTATTGACCACGCCAGCGTGGCCGCAACCCGTCAGCACAACAAGGCCCTTGTCTTTGACATTAATGACGATCGCTTGATCGTCGTGAATCCACGGATCGGGTTGCCAGCGTCCCTCGATCAACGCGACCTGACGCGGGCTGCCTTTTTCGAACGGCGTCGTGCGCGGGATCTGCCCGGTGACCAGCACCCGCCCGCCGATCAGCATCGTCGGCCCGCGCTCCTCGATGATCTCGACGTCCTCCGATTCCAGATCTTTCTTGTTCGGCGGAATATGCTCCGACTCATGGCCGTCGGGCTGAACGTTCTTGCGCTTGAGGTAAGCGTCCGGATGGAGCACAATCGGCACCCGCGGCCGGCCGTAGCGTCGGATAAAACCCAGCAGGCCGCGGGTGTGATCGGTATGGCCGTGGCTGAGCACTACCGCGTGGAGCTCGTTGCCCTTGACTTCGAGTACGTCCATGTTGTGCAACACCCCGTCGACGGTCACGCCGGTGTCGAACAGAAATGAGTCTTTATTGCCGCGTTCGTAAGTCGTCACCAGCATCGAGACGCCGTGCTCGGCGCGGAGCTGCGCCTTGGAGAGGGCATCGCGATCTCGCTTGGCCCTCTTCGCGACAGGTGTGCTGCTCATCAACACGTCGATGGAATTATCCATGACGCTCAAGATCTCGACTCTGTCGATCGGCTTAAGCTCGATCATGATCGGCGCCTCTTAACTTACTTCACTTCAGTGCGAAACGGCTTCTTAAGCATCCAGTTGGCGATCTCTGCCACCGTTTCCGCTTCTTTACCGTAAAAGCCGTGCTGGCTAAAGGCCTCACAGCGCCCAGACTGGGCCGCGCTGCCGCCGAACACAGTGACCAAGGGGTATCGATCGACCAGTCGCGCCGCGTCGCTGTAGGGCGTCACTTCGCATTGGTCGTCGACGTGATGCACGAACAGAACCGGCGCCTTGATCGACGCAAAGTCGAAACCCGATAGACCCGGCCCCGGTTCGTTCGATTTTCGCCCGGCCGGTTGAAACATCGTGGCGGTCAAAATGACGCCGGCGATCTGTCCCGTCAATTTCGCCCCCAGCGCCGCCGCGGACACCGAGCCGCGGCTTGTGCCGACGAGAAACAGCGGAGTTCCGGGAAAACGCTTCGTCATATCGTCGGCCACCGCCGAGATGTCGGTGACATGCAAGGCGCCGCGTCTAAACTCGTCGCTCATGCCCCAGCCGGCTTGCTGGTCCGATGGCGCATCGATGATCCCAGCAGTGACTCCGCGCCTGACGAATTCCGCCCTACTGCGCACCAGAAAGTTTCCCTGGTTGAACCTGACCCGACCGCTCTCCGTACGCAGTTGGATCAAGCCGCCGGAGCCGGGAAACAAAATCGCCATCGCCTGGAGATTTTTCGGTTTGCTCGTCAGGAAATAGGACTGCGTCACGCCGGGTCTCGCCGGCAGCGTGACGATTTCCTGGGCCGGTAACGACGTTGGGCAGCACGCAAGCCACATGAGTGCCGCCACTACCGTGTAGACAGCTTTCACCGTGATCGCAGTCGACATCACTCCTTTTTAACACAATCCGGGTGAAACTCGCTTATTTTTTCCCCGACCTGAATGCGGGCGCGATGTTGGACACACCGCGGTTTGTTAGTGATTCTCCGCAGCGCCTTCGGCCGCGCGCTAAAGGATCGCGCGCTTAAAGTGGACGCGGAAAAGCGCGGCTACGATCTGGAGCCGGTAGGCGGTATCGAGATGGAGAAACTCGCCAAAGAAGTCATGAGCCAATCTCCGGCGGTTATCGAAAGAATGAAAAAGGTGCTCGGGAACTAGCATGAAGCTGGCTCTGTTTGATCGCTCTGACTTCCAGCAGCACTTCAAAGCTCCCATCTGCCCCGCCCGTGCATCGAAGTGAACGGCTGTGCCACTGCAAACTTCGTTTAACCCGGCGAAAACTGTTCAGTCGCATCGCTCCAGTGCGCATGGCCCGATCGAACGCTTGCGACAATCGCAGACACCTGCGCCAAGGCAGCTGCTTGCCAAACATCGCTCTGTTCCTGAAAGTTCACTCAAGCTTCGCCAAGTGCGACGATAGCCGGTCCCACTCTCTCCTCGGCAAAGACGAAATCGCTCGGAGGTATAGAACTTGCTTTTGAAACCGCGCAATTAAATTCTGGTGGAGCAGCAACTTTGTCTATGAACAGTAGGAATCATGAGTCGCCGGTCGGATTCAAGGGCATTGTAGGAATCGCGAGCTGTGTGATCGGATTGGCCGTAGTGTACTTTGGTTACGACATCGGTACCGAGCCGCCCAAGAACGATGCCGCACTAGCACCACCTCCGACTCAGCAAACGGATCGCAAGAGACCTGTTCGCGCTATGAACATGGCGCTCGGTGACATGGTCTTCTTTGCGCGCGACCTTGGCTTCCGTGTCGAAGGCGCCAAAGAGAGCGAGATCGATCTAGATAAGATTGCTGCGCGAATCGAAGGTCAGTTGCAAGAAATTCGCGCACTGTACCGCCAAAAGATCTTTAACAATTCGAACCTGACCGGCGGCTTAACTCTGCAACTTAGCATCGGGCCAACGGGCGTCGTGAGTCAGGTCCGCGAGCTCTCGTCACGTCTCAACGACGATGACTTCAAACAGGCCGTGATCTCGGCGGCCTCGAAATGGTCTTTTAGCGAGGTTGTAGAGGAGGATGTGCAAGTCGACTGCCCGCTTCTGTTCGTCCATGAAGGTATGGACATCACAACGCTCGTGCAGTGGGAAAAATCTACAGCGCCAGCGGCTGAAAAGACTCCGGGGGCACCACCCTTAGGCAATTCAGTGCCGGTTCAACCAGCAGTTGTGGCGCGCGGCCCCGCTCGACCCAACCCGCGACCCACCACCGTGGTCAAACCGGATGCAAAAGAATTCCAAATCAAATACGCCACCGTACTGCGCAAGGATCCTGACTTTTCGTCGCCTTCATTGGCCACGTTTTCAATCGGCACGAAGGTGACTGTGCTCCGCCGTCACGGTGACTGGCTCGAAGTTCGTGCCAGCGCCAATGGTCGAACCGGTTTTATTCGCAAAGAGTTCGTCACTCCTCTCGAAGTCGCGCACCAGTAACCAATTTAACCCGAACCCGACGACCCTTGCGCACCTGCGCGAGGGCGGTGAGACCGAAGCCGGGCGCACCCGAGCAAGAGATTTCCCTAGGCCTGAGGTCGCAAAAGTCCTCGAGCCCCCTGGCGCCAGGTCTGACGAAACTCCCTCCGCGATTGTGCAAACCTGTCGCTGCGGATAGGATGAAGCGGCTTAGCCGCTTTCTTTCCATGGCATACCTTTCTCAACAGGGACCGAGGAAAATATCGGAGAGCGATATCACGCCTGAGTGTGTGTTCCTCGAGCGGCGGCGATTCCTCGGAATCGCTGGCTATGTCGGGCTCCTAGCCGCCGGAGCGGCTTTTCCTGCATGCGGGCCGGCACGAGAGGCGCCAGCGATCGGCGCGCAGCAGAATCCTCCGGCGGCCGACCTCTACCCGGCGCCGCGCGACGCGCGCTTTCGACTGGACCGGCCGCTGACCGATGAAGCGTACGCGGCATCGTACAACAATTTTTATGAGTTCAGCACGTGGAAAGGCAGCGTTTATAAGAAGTCGGCGCGTCTGCGCACATCTCCCTGGCAAGTCGAAGTCGGCGGCCTTGTCGAAAAACCGCGTGTGTTTGATATCGACGAACTGATTCGCGCGATGCCGCTCGAGGAGCGGCTTTACCGTTTTCGCTGTGTCGAAGCTTGGGCCATGGCGGTTCCCTGGACCGGTTTTCCGTTGCGTAAATTCATCAAGAGTGTCCGGCCGCTGTCATCGGCGAAGTACGTTCGCTTCGTCACGTTCATGAAGCCGGAAGAAGCGCCGAACCAGAGTCCTGCGTACGGCCCGTGGCCCTACGTGGAAGGGTTGACGATGGCCGAAGCGATGAACGAACTGACTTTGATCGCGACCGGGATCTATGGGCACCCCTTGCCCAAGCAGCATGGCGCGCCGTTGCGGCTCGTCGTGCCGTGGAAGTACGGCTTTAAGAGCATCAAGTCTATCGTAAAGATTGAATTGACTGCGGAACAGCCGCGCACGTTCTGGAACAGCAATCGGCCCAGAGAGTACGATTTCGTCGCCAATGTCGATCCGGCAGTTCCGCATCCGCGCTGGTCCCAGGCGACGGAAAAAATGATCGGCACCGGCGAGCGCCGCGCAACTCAAGTTTATAATGGTTACGGGGAATGGGTCGCGCAACTCTACGGAAGGCCGTCTAGAGTCTGACGTTTCGAGTCTTGGTTTTAACGCTAAACGTCGGACTCGGGACTCTGGACGAGGCCGGTGTGGCGCTCGTGCCGGGGGATCCGTTTCAGATCAGCTGCTTCAGAGCTTGAGCAAGGATCTCGACGTTTTCGACGCGTGCGCCGTGCCCCATTAAACCGACGCGCCAAACTTTTCCTTTGAGCGGACCCAGGCCGGCACCGATTTCGATGTTGAAGTCATCGTACAGGCGCTGGCGCACGTTGGGATCGTCGACCCCTTCGGGAATTTTGACCGTGTTGATCATCGGCGCGCGGATCGGTTCGGCAACCGCAGGCTCCAATTCGAGCTTGCGCATCTCGCGGACAAAGGTTTCATGCACCTGGCGATGCCGTTTCCACGACGCCTCTAATCCTTCCTCGAGCACGAGACGCAGCGCTTCATGGAGGGCATAATTCATCGAAATCGGCGCCGTGTGATGATAGACGCGCTCGCTGCCCCAATATTTCTCGATCATCGAAAGATCGAGATACCAGCTTTGAACTCTGGTTTTGCGATGACGGAGCACCTCGACAGCGCGCTCGCTGAACGTCACCGGTGACAGGCCCGGCGGGCAACCCAAACACTTCTGAGTGCCGCTGTAACAGGCGTCGATGCCCAGCCGGTCGACGCCCACCGGCGCGCCGCCGAGAGAAGTTACCGTGTCGACCAAAAACAGCGGACCGCTTTCGCGCACGAGTTTGGCAATGTCATCGAGCGGCTGCAACACGCCTGTCGAGGTTTCGGCATGAACGATCGCGACCAGCTGATATTTTTTTTGCGCTAGAGCGGCCTTGAACTTCTGCGCGTCGAGCGCGGTGCCCCACTCCGCCTCCACGGTATCGACCTGGGCGCCGCAACGTTGCGCCACGTCGACCATCCGCGTTCCGAAAACGCCATTGACACCGATCAATACGTTGTCTCCCGGTTCGACCAGATTGACGAAACACGTCTCCATCCCAGCGCTGCCCGTACCTGACATCGGGAGCGCCAGGCGATTATTCGTCCGAAAGACTTCGCGCAACATGGCCATGTTCTGATCCATGATTTCCAGAAACTTTGGATCTAAATGGCCGACGACAGGAAGTGCCATGGCTTCGAGCACGCGCGGATGTACCGGGCTCGGACCGGGACCAAGCAAGATGCGAATTGGCGGATTGGCTTTGGGCGCTGCCGGCATGTTTGTTTTCCCCAAGACAGAAATTGGATCTACCCTTCGGCCATCACATGCAGCTCCATGCTGCCGATCTTCTCAATGGTCCCGTGCAGATGATCGCCGGAATTGAGCTTGCTCACACCCGCCGGCGTCCCAGTTGTAATCAAATCTCCGGGCCGTAGGGTCAAACAGCTCGACAGAAAACGAATATGCTCGCGCAGGCCGCAAATCATATCGCTGGTGTGCGCAACCATCGCCTCTTTACCGTTCTGCAGCACTTTAATCGATAAATTTTGCGGCTCGTCGATTTCGTCGCGCGTGACAATCCAGGGACCCAAGGCGCTGAAGGTATCGAAGCCCTTACGAATGTTACGCGTGTTGTGCATGCCCTTACCCCACGGGTCGCGCTGGCTGATATCCCAGCAGATTGTGTAGCCGAATACGTGTTCGAGCGACTGAGCCTCACTCACCTTGCGCGCGCGCTTGCCGATAACCGCGCAAAGCTCGCATTCGAAGTCGACCAGCTTGGAAATCTTCGGCAGGATGATGGTGTCACCGGGACCGATGATGGATGAGGTCGGCTTGAGGAAAAACTCCGCCATCAAGTCGTCCTTATTCTTGATCTCTTTGTTGGCGCTTCCCATGCGGTCGACCATTTCCGCTCGATGGGCGTAGTAATTCGCGGCGGCCGCCCATAGTGACCCCGGATTGGTGATCGGCGCGAGAAGCTTCACCGACAATAGATCCTCACCGCCGGTGCTGCTCGCGGCGTCCTGCGCAATCTGCATGGCCGCCGGATTATTCGCCAGCGCGTCGATGATTTCGAGCATGGTATAACCCTGACGCGCGAGTCCCGCCTTGATCAAGCTATCACCGATATTCACGACTTTATTACCCACGACGACGCCGGCCTGATTACTGTTGTAATGACAAATCTTCATAGTCAAAACCTCCAAACGGAGCTAACTCGGAAACTGACCTCTCTTACCTGATGGGCACGGCAAAGTCCAAC
>Ga0210114_1000147_pt1 | contig 17451 bp, 19 predicted proteins | sample MayberryNW_TuleA_FD_185524 | JGI IMG/M metagenome (GOLD analysis project Ga0210114, IMG submission 185524) | Wetland microbial communities from San Francisco Bay, California, USA, that impact long-term carbon sequestration - MayberryNW_TuleA_D2... | ecosystem: Environmental > Aquatic > Marine >...
TAGTGGAATTAATTACAATAAGATTGAAGCTTTAAAAGAATTAGGATTTGAATTCTACCAAGCAAAAAAAATCAAATCTTTAATGTTAGATAGAGCTTCATTGAATGTTGAATGTAAGCTTATAAGAGAAATAAAATTTGGAGATCATATTATGTTTATTGGTGAAGTGGTATATGCGGTACAGAATCCAGAAAAAAAATCGTTGATTTATCATGATAGAAAATATTGGTCATTACAGTCCTTGGTAAAACCTAGCCAACAGGAACGGGAAAGAATTAGAAAAATTGTAGAGAAGCATAGAAGATGATTATTATTCTATTCATTACATTAAAATGAATTTAAGATGTCGCATTGCGCTTAAAAGTAAATGATTTAATATCTAAAAAACAAATTCGAGATTATTATATATTTTTATATATCGTTTGTCAAAATAAAATAAAAATTAAATTATTTCAATAAAAAAAATTTAACATCATCCATACACACATAAATAGATTCTAAAACAAAATAAATTAATGAGATTTCAAAATTCTAAAGATATATCAGTTACTGGAAATGGTATTATGTTAATATTAACAGTTATGATTATATCATTGATTTTTTCAACGAATGCATCTCTATCACAGACCGACAATAGACAGCCTAATGACAGTATCTTGGAGTCATCAAAAAATAATTCTGTTCAAATAGGGGAACCAATATTTGTAGAAAAATATTCGATTTTATATAAAAGACCGATTGTTATGCATGGAGAGAATGCAACTCAATTCGTTTTTTCAGGTAATGGAACTGTTAATGAAATAAATGTTAATCTTTTTGGAGAGGGAGTTTCGATTCCTCAACCACAAATGATACAATCGATTATTGGAAGAGCTTTTATTTCAACAGAAACAGAAGATGGTGGACATGCATCATACTTTTTTCAAGGAGTAGGACATTCTGAAGAAGAGTTACAAAAAAGTAAAGGAGCTGTATTCTTTAGTTCAAATGCAACAGGAAGTCTTTCTCTTCTTAGTAATATGGTAGGTATTTACAAGACAGAGTTAAACAAAAATAATGATCTAGGTACGTTTGTTATGTGGGAATGGAAGTGAGCTACCGATTTTAAACAATGAGAAAGTTCGTATTTATGGGTTGTATTTTATAAAAGTCTTATTAAAGTAAGATAAATTCAGGTTTCTAAATATGAAATTATATTTCTTATATAGCATTGTATCTGGCTATAAGCGGTTCAATCCAATGAAAGATTGGCAAATCTCACTTCATATTCTTTTTCTTGTTGATGTATGGAATAATAATTAGGAAAGATCCATATTTATGTTTAAAATATATTATTACTATTTCAATGAAACTTTTTTAATGCGTAATATAATATAATTTCATGTATAGAAAATCACATGCATGTAGATAATAGATAACAGATAACATAAACGGATGTTAATATATTTGAGGTTAGAAGGAACACTATCTAATGTTCTAATATTCTAAGATTCTGAATTATTGACTATAAGAAGAATAGAAAATGATGTTTAAATAGATGGTGAAATTATGAGAGTACCAATATCGCTAGACTAATAGATAAATAAATAAATTTATTTATAATTTTACAATTATAATTATTTAATAATGTTATCAGATAGATAGAAACATATACCTTGGAGCATGATAATATGAAAAATAAATATGAGCGATTTTAGTAACATGATACCAATGGATTTCTATTTATCAAATGAGACATTTGAAGCAGAGTTTCAAAGACTAACTAAACAGGGATTGAATCCTACAATTCTAAATCCATTAGTAAATATAAATCAAAAAAAATAATCATGAGTTGGAGGAATTACAGGCACATTGAAAATCGATGGTGAATTAGTTCCAATATTATTTATTATAGATCGTACCGCCAGGACCTGCACCGGAGTAGTTGATAAGATAAGTTGAATCTATTGAATAACAGAAACGAGCTCTACGACTAATAATATAAGATATTGGTTCTATTTCCTTAGACTGATATATATGTCTCAGAGTTTTTTTCAGAGTAATGAAAAAAAATCTAATAATATCGTTGTTAATTCCTATCTTATTTTTAGGCGTAGGAATGAACTATGTAAACGCTCAACCTACTATAAACAATGATTGGCCAAATATTCATGAAAATGTAATAACAGATTTCAATTCCAATATATCTTTTCCAACAATTAATGAAGAGTCTTTCATTCATCCTTTCGGTGTTATAATAGGTGCATGTGAAATAAGTAAAATGGTATTTGTTGCACCAACAGCAGTATGCAGAGGAGATGAAGGAACTCCAATTCATGTAGGTGAATCTTCAAATGTACAAGATGGAGTTGTTATTCATGGTCTAGAGACTACTAAAAATGGTGTTAATATTGATGATAGACGATTTAGCATAGATGGAGAAAGGCTATTGGGAAATGATTCTAGATTTGAAAACGGTTATTCAGTATATGTAGGGAATGATGTTAGTTTGGCTCATGGTTCACTAATACATGGTCCAGCCTGGGTAGGTGACAATACTTTTGTTGGTATGGAAAGCATGGTTTTTAATGCAAAGGTTGGTAAAGATGTTGCAATTGGTGTTTCCAGTACTATAACTGGCGGAGTTGTAGTTCCAGATAATAAATTTGTACCTCCAGGAACCGTAATAACCACACAAGAACAAGCAGATCAATTACCGGAAAGAATAGGAAGTCCATATGAAAAGATCAATAAAGAAGTAGTTCATGTAAATGAAAAATTTGCAGAAGGATATAGTAAGTTAGATTTAGAGAAAATTATAGATGAAAGAGAACAGGTAATGGAAGAAGGTATGTTGGAAACTAGTATGCCACAACCAAATTCCAATTAATTTATTTTTTATTTTTAATAAAAAAAGACAAAAAAGAAAGATAGCAGAAATTTCCCTGTTTTGTTTCTTGTAAATCCGATAATTGCTTATTACTTAGACGAAAATAAAAAGGAGTAAGATTGTACTATTCCATCTGGTAAACCAATTTTTGTACTTGGATTATGAGAAATGTGTAATTATGATAGTCGAGAGAATAATACAGAAGAGAAATTGAGGACTGATGAGGAACTTAAAGCATGTATTAATCAAAGAAATCCATAGGCAGTGGTTACGTTGAAAATTGATGGTGTTGAAATCGGAAAAGAAAATACACAAAATATAGTCTTACTACAAATTTTTTTAACATAACAATACCAGAAAATTCTGCAAATAGTATCAATGGCGTAGGTACGAATAGGGGATCACTAGATGGAAAATTTTTAATTTTAAAGCCTCTACCTATTGGTGACCATACTATAAACTATGAAGTTGTACAAATAATTCCTCATAAAGAAAGCGATAATTTATTTCTAGATATTAAATATAATTTACATGTTAAATAACCAAGTGAGACTTGATTATAATTCATTAAATTGACAACAGTAAATAATTTATGAATATACATAAACATGAAGATAAGATAGTCAATTTTGGATATTACGTCATCTATTTTTAATAAAACGTTCTTCTATCTCGTTCAATCGTCTTATTAGATCTTCATTATCCTTAACTTGTAAAATAGAGGGATAATTTCTAATATTATTAAGAGTAGAAAGCACTTCCTCAATCTTAACTCCATGTAGTATATCATATTCAATTTCTTTACATACATAAGTAAGTCGCCCAAAGTATTTTTCATGATTTCTCTTTTGCAGTTTTGATGAATTTTCTGGCAACCCCATGACAAATCTCAGAATAGTTTTTTCCATATGTTGTGTATGATATTCTTTCATAGGAAATTTATTACTAGTCTTTTCAAAAGCCATTCATATTATATATACGTCATACAACTATATAATATGATCATATTATAAATTCTCGAGAGGTTAAATAATTCTATCAATTATAAATAGTAATCATCTATTAAGTTTTTTAAAGAAAAATAATATTTTTTATATAGATTTCATCATAGAAACATAATAAAATAAAGAAGTATAATTTCCAATAAAAATGTTAATGGGAATTATTTTATGATGATATAGCACAAGAATTAGGACCTGCTTCCAAGTCTGGCATTTCCATTTCGTCATCTGTAGGCATTTTTTTGTTAATTGATATTATAGTCTTATAATTCATAGGACGTGGGGGTAATGTATCAGTTACAAATTTAATAAATTCATTCTTGGGCATAGATAGAAATTTTACCTTGTTGATTATTGAACCAATAGTATCTGATATAGGAATGGCATGTTTTAAAGTGATTGAAGTTCCATTAAAATGTGCAGGAAGAATTACGGTGTTCATTGGAAATTTGAGGATTTTTTGATGGTAGGAATCATATAGCATTTCTGCACATTGACTAGCTTGATCTCGCAAATCTGGTCTTCCGATACCATCAACGAAAAGTGTATCTCCAGTAAATAAATAACTATTTTGAGTATCATTGTTATCAATATTGATATTGTTATTATCAGTATAATTATGTTCTAGAATAAAAGACATGCTACCGTTTGTGTGTCCTGGTGTATGAATTGCTTTCAATTCAACATTTTGGCCTATGAATATAACATCTCCATCTTGGATGTACTTTATATTATCAAGATTATATTTGCCGAAATCATAATCTTCATATGAACTAAAATATGCAAAACAATTTTCGGAGTTGGTATCATTTTTTTTATCTTTCACCAATCTAGCAACTCCCGAAACATGATCTGCATGTTGGTGAGTGTCGATTATTTTGGTTATTTTTAATTTATTTTCATTTGCAATCATCAGAAAATACTCTTCAATTTCACGACTTGGATCTATAATTGCTGCTGTTTTATCTTCTTTGGAAGAAATAATATAGCCCATACATCCTTTCGATATTCTTCTTATTTGCCATATCTGAAATGGAGCATTTTTAGAAATAGGAACCTCTGCGATGTCAGAGACTTTATTCCAGCCTGCCATTCCACCCCTAACACTTTTTACATTGTAGCCCAGTTGATTTAACAATTTTGCAGCTATTAGAGATCTGTTTCCATGAGCACAAATTGTTACAATTTCTTTATCTTTGGGAATTTCCTTTAACAAGTTAGATGTATTTCCAAATAAACGATCAACAGGGATTAATTTTGGATTCTCATGTTTCTCATAAGATATTCTCCAAGATTCATATTCTGCAGGTGTTCTGACATCTAGAAGAAAAATATCGTCATTATTATCCATTTTCTTTTTTAAAACCTTAGGATCTATCTCCTGATTAATTTTTGATGATGGATTATACATAATTTATTGTGTAAATATTTGAATGCTATATAAGATGTTTTAGTTGTAAAAATGACAAAAATAATTTAGTTATCGGTAGATTTAATCATATAACGCTAACTAGTTAAACTGCATGCACAAAATAACTTATAACTTAAACATATTAATTCATTTCATTTCACATTTACGATATATTTAATTTCCGCTCATTGACTGTTTAGTTATAACTCCATTCCGCTAAACTGTGTTAGAATAAATGATTTCATGTTTTCCAGCATACAATCGTTTCATTAAAAATAAAGATTACAACTAATTTATTACATATGTACTGTTGTTGGCATATGTACTGTTGTTGGCATATGTACTGTTGTTGGCTAATTTGATCGAACATATAATGTCATTTTTATTTCTAGACTTTTTCCATGTTGCAATATGTTTCTGACGCAAGAGTTACATCCTATATTTATGATTAATAAAAATCTTTTCTGATTATTGTTTCTTAAATCTGAATTTGCGTTATAGCTGAGAATATACTTTGTTTCCTCAGTCCAAACATTCTTTCTATTAATCCTCTGAAGTAGCATTGTAACTTTTCGAATATCTCTCAAGATATTATTCTATAAGCCACGATTAATTAATTAATTAATTAATTTAGATATCAATTAATTTACAAATCGAGTTTTTTTATCTAATTTCAATATTTTAATTAAGATTTCAATATTTTCTTCATATCCATATATTTCGCCTAGTTCTTTCATTTCTATTATTTTTTCATTTTGCATTATAATTTAATTATCAGAAAAGTAATTAAACAAATTAAACAAAATTATTTTACATTTTTATCTGAAATGTTAAAGCTGGTAACAAAATCATAATAGTTCTCATAGCGAAATCAATTGCTACTTCATTTTGTCTTGAGTATAAGACTTCTAAAACATAGAATATAACACAAAAGACCCTATAAGGAAGCGAAGGAATAATTCTATAAAAAGCAATAAATACACATTGTAAATATGAAAAATTATTTACTTTGTTACCTACAAAGCCTTAATAATATAAAATTACTCTATTTTGTAAAGTCATGTTATCTTATTTCAATCAAATAAGATGAAAAAAGAGTATCATTGATTTTAGCATACTAAATTTAGTTTTTAAAATATATATTATTTACAATAGCAAAAAAAACAGACCTACTTTGTAATTCTTAATATATTTGAAGTTTTTTTGAAGGATTGTATTAAAGATACTCGAAAATTACTTATAATATTTATTCTCCTTTAAGATTATTTGAGAAAAAAAGAAAATAAAAACAACACGCGGGTAATAGACGATCATAGTAAATGGTTAACTTCTAGAAGAGTTAAAGATTATTTGAATAAAGTAGAACAAATCCCACATAGAACAGAGGGTGAATCTGTATTATGCGAGTTCGTATCTAAAAAAACCAAAAGAGTTCTTGATATAGGGTCAGGAAATGGTAGATTGATAAAATTGTTAAAAGAGAAACTACCAAAAATAGAATATGTAGCATTAGATTTTTCTCCCCATATGTTAATTGAACTAAAAAAGCAATTTTTATCAGATCCTTTAGTCAAAATAGTTGAACATGATTTAAGTTATGCGCTTCCTTACACCTTAGGGAAGTTTGATGCAATAATATCAAGTCTTGCCATACATCATTTAACACATAAACGCAAAAAACAATTGTATTTTGAGATATTTTCAATTCTTAAGCCAGGAGGTATTTTTTGTAATCTTGATCACATTTCATCAAACTCAATAAGATTAAGTAAATATTTTAGAAAAATGATAGCAAGAAAACCGGTAAATAAAGAACATGAAAAAAGATTGACTAAAACAGATATTCAAATACAATGGCTTCTGGAAATTGGATTTGTAGATGTTGATTGTTACTGGAGATGGTTGGAATTTGCATTATTGATTGGATTCAAGCCTGTAAATAAATTCATTGACAAGTGTTAACCTAAATTTTTTAACCGAACAACATCATAAATAATCAATTATAAAATTACAATTTGATTATTTTAATTTTTACTAATAAATTTATTTATAAATCATTATCATTAGTTATTTAATTCTACTGAATGAGGAACATATATGAAGTGATGACATTTCATATATTCAATAAGCATGATTTGGTTGAAAAGTTTTGTCTTTCTTTATTTTTTTACCTTTGGATTTCCATAGGAACTTGAAAGTAATTTCTTATACTGTGATTGTGTGATATCCAGTAGCTCCGTCTGGAAATGGCTTGGTTAACTCAGAAGTTTGAACTTTTCCAGTTTTGTCAGTTGCTCGCACTATAATTTTGTAATTTTTCGCATCAGAAGGAACATATCCTGCTGTCCAAAGCACCCAAGTGTATCTTGAAAGTGGATCCTTTATTTGAGCAGTCTTCCATGTAGAACCACCATCTGTACTTACCTCAACCTTGGAAATTCCTTGATCACCTCCAAAAGCTATGCCCGCAATAGGCACCCCATTATTAATTGAATTGTTAGAAATTTCATCTAATCCCCTAAATCTCTGGCGTATCGGAGCTCGTCCCGGAATTACGATTGATGAGCCAGTTTGATAGTTTGCTAGATTAGTCCATCCATTTCTTTGCCAATATCCTTCATACACACCACTGACCAACTCTATTTCAGTTATCCACTTTGGATTCATCATACCGTAAAACCCAGGCACGATTGCTCTTAGTGGGAACCCATGTTTGGAGGTTAAAGGAGTAGTATTCATTTCATAGGCTAATATCGTTTCATCCATCAGTCCCTTCGCGAGAGGTATTCCTACATCATAACCATCAGAACATCGGAATACGATATATTGTACATTCGAATTAACTATTGCTTTCGCAAGAATGTCCTTGAGACGTACTCCTTTCCATAATGCAGTACCAATAAGATCTCCTCCTATCTTGTTACTTACACATTCTAAGGTAACATATTCTTCAATTGAGGGCATTGCCTTTATCTCTTCATAACTTAACGATATTGGATTATCCACCAATCCATTTATCTTAAGATTCCAACTATTGACATCAACTTCTGGAATAACTGGATTTATATCTATGCGATAAAATAAATATGTTGGCGTAACTTCTGAGGCAAGAAGAGATGCAAGTTTTGGGTCTTTGAATCCTTGTGGAATTGGTGCGGATTTGGGTATCAGATTAGGTAAATTTTTAGTTGTTTCCTTATCTTCTTGTATTGAAAACAAACGATTTAGTCCAAAAAAAATAACAGGTAGAGAAATAACAGACGCGATGATAAGACGGATAAATTCTCTTCTTCCATAGTATAGTTCACTCTTATCATCTATGACATTTGTCGTAAGATGTTCTTTTTGTACTGGTACGACTTTCTTCGAAAAGGATGAAAAAAGCAGTCCAAATACTATTTGTGATGGTATAAGAGAGAACATAATCACATAAAAAGGAATTATTTGAATACCACTTCTAGCTTGAATTGTTGTTACTAACAAGATTGCAATTGACGCTAATAATATATACAATATTGATGACGATAAGACTACTTTCTTAAAATATCCAGTAATACCAGATTTAATAAATATTCTACCAAGGAATATTGCAGAGAGTCCATAAATTAAGATATTTGTGATTATCGCTCCTATAAATGTAGAATATTTGGCAAGAGGACCTAAAGTCTCTGTTGCCTCGGATTCAAATTCCCCAGGTGTTAAGGAAAATAATGCTTGTGATGCAAGCTCTGGAAGAAACAGGCCATCACCAAGTTCCTTTATCAGAAGAGATATTGCAATGGAAGCTACTCCTGAAACGATCCCTGCAAGAAATAAAAATGCAACGTAATTCGACCTACGGGTCACGTAATTATATTAAATCTACATGATTTAAGGTTTATCATACTTTAAGTTTTTGATAGGTTTTAGATTAAAAGTTGTTTTTCAAAAAATTATATTAAAGCATATTATCAGTATATATTAAACTACTTTGTAAAATTCATGATATTCGTATTTTCCATTGTTCTTATCATGTTCATCATATCACTCATCTGCTTTTCATGCATTTTGATTCCATCCTCTGTCAAGTTTAATTGTATTAGTGCCCCATTGATATTTCCTTCCTCTAGATCCATAATTGCCTCCATCAAATGCATCTTAGCATTATCAAGTGATGAACCAAATGTCATATTACGTCCTGGCATCATTAGACTAAGATTATCTTGAATTGACCCAAATGCTTCGGAAATAAAATTTATCAAAAATGTAAATATAATAAATGTGGTAACAAAACTTAATTTTGTAAATAAGAATACTTCTCTCATTTTCATAAATTATAAAATAATTGTAATTATTATTAAGAATTGCTAATACAAGAATATAATATAATATTAAAAATTATTGACAAATTTCAGGAAATTTAAATTTCATTATAAAAAGATGCTGTATAAATATATGAATATAAAATCTACAAGGTTGATAAAAATAACTGGTTATAGTTCTTTTTTTCATAACTATGATTTTGTTAATTTTAACCAAAAAGAATAACTCAGACTTATTTAAGAAATGCTTTTTTGTCAATTTATCGCTAAACAAAGCAGTATATAGAACAAATAATATTTCCGCAACCTCTCTTATATTTCCCTTGATGGTTCCTTCCACCCACCCACTCTTTTTTTATATGAACAATATTAGCCTGAGTTACCTGATAAAGGTGTTTTCAGGGACAGACATAATGTATCTATCTTGTTTGATACATTGAACATTTTGTTGTGAATGTCTGATTTATTCAATAATTTTTACACTATTTATCGATTGTTCATCAGACTTTATTTTTTCAGGTGTCGTAATGAAATTGGAAGGTTTATATAAACAATCAGAGCGTCTCAAGCTATTTGTTCTCTTAAACTCCATACAATTTTATAGTTAAAGGTAGATTTTTTTTTGCTAGAATCGATTTGAGTTAACCTCCTATTGTATGCATAAGGTTTAAGGTTGGTTTAAGTGCATTTAGTCTAATTAATTCTACTATTCCCTCTGGTTTCTTTTTTTGACACATACGTATATAATCTATTATATCTTTATCTGTCTTACCACTACGTATCAACGATTTCAAATCATATCCTTTTTGATCAAATAGACAAGTAAGAAATTTTCCATCAGATGTCAATCTTACCCTATCACAATTGTTGCAAAACGGCTCGGTAATAGAAGAAATAAATCCGATTTCTCCTTTACCGTCGGCGAAATTATAGATAGTCTCGGGGTCAGAACAATGATAATTGCTATCTTTTAAAGGAAATATATCCATAAAATTGGAGCTAATTTTGTTTATTATCTCGTTCTTGCTTACTACCAGATCATTGTTCCAAATACCTGTCCCATCAAGTGGCATAAATTCAATAAACCTTAAAAGTACGTTGTAATCTCTTGCAAATTTTGCGAAATTTATAATTTCATCATCATTCCAATTTCGTATTACTACTGTATTGATTTTTATTTTTAATCCCAAATCCCTAGCCTTTTGAATTCCTTTTATAACCCGATTCAAATTGGCTATACCGTTGAGTGTTTTAAATCGCTCTTCACTGAATGTATCAAGACTAATATTTAGGCTTGTAATTCCAGCAGATGACAATTGATCTATTTTTTCTTCTAATAGCATACCATTTGTTGTCATACTGATAGTTTTTATTTTGCTGATCTTTTTTAGATCAGTAATAAGATTTTCTAGGTATGGTCTAAGTAGTGGTTCTCCTCCAGTTATTCTTATTTTATTGATACCCAAATCTGCAAAAATTGATGTGATTCTTACAATTTCTTGAAAACTGAGAATTTCTTTGTCTTCGAACCATTTAATATTATGTTGAGGCATACAATAAATACATTTCATATTACACTTGTCTGTCACAGAAATTCTTAGTTTTCTAGCAACTCTGTCGAAATTATCTCTTAAAAGGAATTGGCTAAAATCTTGTTCCAAATTATTCACTTATAACTTATTAGGTTATGAATGTAACATTTTCAAAAAAAAGATTGTTCCATTTCTCTGGCATATCATTAACTACCTTTTTCATACGGAGAATATTTGCAGGATGTTTTGTCACAGATTCCATACTATTGTTTACAATACATTCTTATTATCTTTTTATGATTCTTAAGAATGTCTATACTTGTCAAGTTAGTCGTGAAACTTACGTTTTAGAACATTTTCTAGAATTTATTGGCTACATCAATTCTTTAATTACCGATGTTAGTTTGTTACAAGATATACAATACAAAGTTAAAGCTGTTTATGCAAAAAATATGAAACTACATTGAGAATTCTGATATGTAAAATTAGCCAAACTTATGCAATTAGAAAAAGTATAGAGTGTTACTTTTATGCAATCAAGATTTATATGAATATGATCCTAATAGTGCAGTTCATGTAATATTCGTGTTCTTCGTATTGTTTCCATGAACTGACAGATCAAATCCCATTTGTTAAAAACAACAATAATCCTTTTTTCGTTAAAATTAATCAATATATGTTGGTAATAGCAATTTCTCATTTAAAATTTATTCAGGTGACCAAAGTCGTAAAACACTTATCATTTCAAGACATTTGTATTATATTTTTGAATTTATTGAATTGATTTTAATCAAATATAATTTATGGAATAATGAAGTTATTTATTCGTCTAGAAGTTCAAGATTGATAGATATCTAATGTCATTTAATATTTTAAATAATATTGTTTTACTAGAAATCAGTATTAAAAATATCACAAATGATTGCATATGAATCTAGTGCAAACATAACTGATATTAAGACCTAGATACAAGTTTATTTATTGAAAATATTTTTATTTCTACTTTTAGCAATAATCTTTACCTTATTCTTATCAAATGAAGAGATATTTGGAGAAAATGGAATGGTTCCACCTCCAACCTCCCACAAGGTACTGCCTACTTATGTTGTCGATATAACCACGGGTTCGGGTATTAGTTACAAATTTCAACATTTTTATCCCCTAAATATTGCCATACCAACGGGCACTACTGTAGCATGGTTTAATTTTGATCCAGAAGCAATACATACTGTAACTAGCGGGCCGCCAGGATCACCGAATTCAGGAAAAATGTTCAATTCAGGTATTATACCTTATTCTGGTTCATTGCAGTATACTTTTGATACTCCTGGAAGAGTTGCATATCATTGTGAGATTCATCCTTGGATGATAGGTTCTGTTTATGTAAGTGATTCTTTTAAGCAAGGTAATAACATAAAATTGAATTCTGGATCTGATATGGGTTTAATGGATAATTCCCAATACGATTGGGTTTTTAATACTACCAAAAATGATAGAATTTTACTAGATTTTCAACCAACTTCCGTTAACTTTGAAAAAAGTGTGCCATTAACTTACACTATTAGCTTGCATGATGACAAGAACTTAAAGACAGTTTTTTCAAAGACCTTTGTTGCTCTAGGAAACGATCTTCAGCTCGAACTTATTTCAAGTGATCTTGACGATATCTTGGTATATGGTCCAGATTTTAGCGATTCTATTATAGGAGCATATCATATTAGAAGTAATAATCCAGATGGAGAATATTCTTTAAATGCTAAAATCACGGCAATTGGTTCTAACTTGACACAAAGTGAAATATCTGATAAATTTAAAGGCATTATTATTTCCTAGAAAGATATTTTTTACTAATAGAAGCATTAAAATTCAAAATTTTTATGATACATATAAGATCTACATATCGTTTATCAATAATGAAATCTTCAACAAATGATATAATCATTTTATAATATTTGCTAACATTATAATATACTAAGATCTACAGAATTACTTCTTTTATTCTAATACAAAATGATCCTTCATTATTATAAAGATCTGCTCTTGCCATAAATTCGGATCCTTTTTTCAAAATATTACGTGGCCCATCATAATCATAATAATTTAATTCAGCATGCCATCTTCCGTTTACTAGGACAGATGCTTTTCCTGGCAATATTTTTTCAACATAGATCATATATTTTTGTTCTTTAGAATTTGGTATTTTATTAAAAATAATAGAATTATTTTTTACTGTTATTATTTGTTCTTTCTGGAGTTGATCAATTGCATCTAACATTATGTTATAGTCTATAGAAAAATGATCTGACAAATATCTTATATCAAATTGGGTCTTTTTATTTATTTTCTCTCTTACCAACAATTCATAAATATTTCTAATTGTTTTATCTATCAGTTTATTATTATTTTTAGATATATTTTTTGAATTAATAATTCCATCAAATCTTGATTGTTTATTGCTTAAATATTTGTCATCAAATTTATTATCTTTCATTTTTGCTAATAACTTGTAATTTTGCAATTTGAAATCATAGTCTTCCGTACCTAGATTGGTTTTTTCTTTTTCAAGTAATTCTTCAAGTGATTCTAATTCTTTTTCAGTTAATGGATTTAAGGATATTTGACATCGTTTCATTGGTTTTAGTGAGGTTTTTTTTGTATTGAATATATTTCTCATCTTCTCCATGCGTCTTTTACTCGCATATAGCAAACGCATATCGACAGTATCTTTTGAAGCAAGGATTATAACTTTACCTTTTGACCTACGGCCAGTTCTTCCTTTTCTTTGTATATGTCTTATTTCACTTGCAACAGGTTCATAAAAAATAACTAAATCTACTTCAGGGATATCTAGTCCCTCTTCTGCAATTGATGTAGCTATCAATATATTAAATTCTCCTCTTCTAAATGAATCTAATACATTGGATTGTTCATCCTGTTTCATGCCTAGATCATTATTTTTGCTCGATTGTCCAACAAATCTGCAGGATCTTATTTGTCTTTGTTTTAATACATCAACAATATGTGTAGCTGTATCTCTATAGTGAGTAAAAATTAAAATTTTAGAATTAGAATCTAATGAAATTTTTGTATTATTTGGATCCTGTATATTGGAAACGAATTTATTTTGATCTAATAAATCTATAATATATTTAATCTTTGGATGGTCTGAAATATTTGCAAGTTTCTTTTTTATTTCGTCCATTCTCGGATCTTTTAAGAGTATGGAATGTGCTTTTCCTTCACTAGATTCCATTCTCTTGATAAAATTTTCAAGAGAATATGGACCTTGACTCTCGATTAGTTCTATGCAGTACATTAAAGAAAGAGCAGATGACTGGTTTAACAAAGCAGAGTATAACTGTCCTTTTTCTTCAGTTACCGAAAATTGTAGATTTCTTTGGAGAACTTTTCCAAGTTCTAATAAATCACTTTTAAATATATAATCAAGATTTTTTTTTTGAATTAATCCACGATAAACCAAATATCTTAATTTTTCTTTTAATATTTCGCGAAATAGATGTACAATATTTTTATAATCGCATGATAGATCTATTAATTCCCAACTCAGATCGATCGGATTGACATATGGTTTTACATCAGAATCTTCTTCATTTCGATACTCGATATGTTCAATACTAAGATGTTCACAGATTTGGTCGATCCTGATACCATCTGATCCAGGACTTGCAGTCATAGCTAGAATGACTGGATTTAGTGACTGTTCTAGATATTTTTTTGCAATATATGTATATGCATAGTCCTTCACTGCTCTATGAGCTTCATCGAAAACCACCAATCCAAAATCATCGAGAGATAGACGGCTTTCAAAAAGATCATTTCTTATTATCTCAGGAGTTGAAAATATCAATCTGATATTTTTATTATTCCATATCAACTTTCTTGTAGATGGTGGAATTTGACCGGTAACAAAGATTTTTTGATTGTTTAATATTTTAAGTACTGAAGAAAACGAGAACATATGCTGCAATACTAATGGTCTCGTTGGAGCCATTACTAGAACCCTCATAGTTTTAAAATTATAAAGGACATCTGCAGATAATAGAGCTGAAATTATTGTTTTTCCTAAAGAAGTTGGAAGAATGACCATTGAATTTTTTCCACTTGACGAATTAACAATATTGGTTTGATACAATCGATGATCAATTGATTTTTTTTTGATTAGAGGATGATCTATATAATTTTCTGATTCCGACAGGTTACTATATTCTATGTATTTATTATTTGACATATTATAATAATTATGTAAAACCTAACATATTAACGAGTTAATTTAATTCTTTTTGATGCGATTTGAGTTAATATGTAAGATAAAGAAATTATTTAAATATTTTATTTGATTTTTAGTTTTTTAAAAATGATTTATTCTATCAATTATAGTATACTTTATCAAATATTTTTAAGAGCTTGCTTCCTCCTAGCACTTGTGTTAATTTCCTGTGTTTCAGAAGAAATTAATTCTATTAATTTCGCTCTTTTATTTGAATCTGGTTTAGTTCTTAACAGACGCCCTAAACGTTGAATGAACTCCCTTTTACTACCAGTACCACTAACTATTATACCCAATTCCGCTTCTGGAACATCTACACCTTCATCCAATACTTTGGATGTTACTATAGCATTATACCTATTGTCTTTAAAGCCATTTAAGGTATCTTCCCTTTCCTGTTTACTTGATTTATGAGTTATAAATGGAATTAAAAATTTGTCAGAGATTGTATATACCAATTTATTATGTTGTGTAAATATTATCGTTTTTAATCCATGGTTTTCATTAAGGATCTTTCTTAATTCTTCTACCTTGGACTGACTGTTTAGAGCAATATCTAAAGCTTTATTCCTAGCAAGTAAGGCTTCTCTTGCATCTTTGTTTTTTCCTGAAATCATTATTAATTTCTGCAACCCCATTTGACCGCGTAATTTAATCCCAATTTTTTTTAATAGAGTTTGATATAACTCGTAATTTTGATTATATTCTAATTTTTCTTCTGGTAATAACTTTACAAATCTCCGTTCTACAACAAAAGATGCCAAGTGTTTCTCTTTAGTTAAATCATTAACATGTGATTGAAACACTATGCCTCCAACTAACTTTGGAAATTCTAGATGGAGATTATCTTCTCTTTCATAAGTAGCAGTTAGACCTAATCTATATCGAGAGGTAAATTGCTCTGCAATAGTCCTATATCCTGGTGCAGCTAGATGATGCAATTCATCGAAAATAAGTAGAGAAAATTTGTTTCCTATTAGATGTGCTTTAAGAAATGCAGAATCGTATGTAGAAACTGTTATACCACTAATATTTGAGTTTCCTCCTCCTATATTTCCTATTTTTAGATTTTTGAAATATATTGAAAGAACCTTCATCCACTGATCCATTAGATCTATTGTTGGTACAATGATAATAGCTGAAGAGTTTATTAATTCAATTATCTTGATAGCTATAATTGTTTTTCCCGACCCAGTAGGTAAAATTATACATCCTTTTTTATCTGCGCTCACCCAATTTTCTATGGCTTTTTTTTGATATGTTCTTAAAGATAGTGCAATATTTGAATCAGCTATAGTGAGAGATGGTGTTGGAATTATATCCATAACACGATCTTCATATTCAATACCACTTTGCTGTAAAAACGAGATAATATTTGAATAGTAAAATCCTTGTGCTCTTAATTGATTAGTTCTATGATCAAATATTGTATATGGAATTTGAGCTAGTCCAGATATAATGATTGATCCTTTATCATATTGTAAAAACACTTTTTGCAAGATTATCACATAATTGATTTTCTTATTTATTTAATCTTTAAAAATTGTAGAATATATTACAATATATTTAGAAGTTGCTCTTAATACGGTGGTCTTTTTCTCCATGCAATCATTATAAATATGAATGGAATCATAAAAATGGCCGTAGCTATGAGAACCGGTTGCATTATCGCCTCATCAACTGGTTTTCCTACAGCATAAAAATACGGAAAAGGATACAGGCCTGAAACAAAAAACCATATGGCAACCATCATCAATATGAACGGAATGTTTCTTCTTAGGAAGCCGGATCGTCGTTTTTTAGAGATTGCACATCTTTTACATTTTCTTTCCGATTCAATCAAACAAGATGAACATGTATTTTGATTACAGTATGCACATGTAATATTACCAAATTTTGATCCACAGATATAACATTGGTCCAATTAACCCTGTTAGAAAGATCGCATGCACATATTTAATATTTAATATTTATTCAGGTATCTTCGTATTGAATAATTTTTTAGACTATCAATATAATAACTTTAACACTAACAACAAATACAAAAAA
>Ga0210114_1000148_pt1 | contig 17377 bp, 13 predicted proteins | sample MayberryNW_TuleA_FD_185524 | JGI IMG/M metagenome (GOLD analysis project Ga0210114, IMG submission 185524) | Wetland microbial communities from San Francisco Bay, California, USA, that impact long-term carbon sequestration - MayberryNW_TuleA_D2... | ecosystem: Environmental > Aquatic > Marine >...
CCCCCCGCCAGCCGGCGAGCGCGAGCGCCTGGTCCATGACCTGCTCGAACTCGCCGCAGTCGTAGGTGAAGGTGAGCGCGGTCCTGTAGGGCATGGCCGAGGCGGGCACCAGGTTCCTGCGCCGCAGCTCGACGCGGTCGATGCCCAGCTCGCGCGCCGCGTCGTCGACGAGCCGCTCGAGCACGTAGATCGCTTCCGGCCGCCCCGAGCCGCGGTACGGCGCGGTCGGGCTGGTGTTGGAGAACACGCCGGTGACGCGCACGTGCGCGGCGCCGAAGTCGTACATGCCGACGAGCGAGCCGAGGTTGGCGAAGGTCGGCAGAAGCTGCCGGTCCGTGGACACGTAGGCGCCGAGGTCGTTGACGTTGCGCACGCGCAGCGCGAGGAAGCGCCCGCCGGCGTCCAGCGCGAGCGCGGCCTCGGCGACGAGATCGCGCCCGTGCTCGTCGGCGAGCGCGGCCTCGCTGCGCTCGCAGGTCCATTTCACCGGGCGGCCGAGCTTCCTCGCCAGCCACAGCACGAGCCGGTGCTCGACGCAGGCCCAGCCCTTGGCGCCGAAGGCGCCGCCGACGTCCTGCGACACCACGCGCACGCGCTCCGGCGGCACGCCGAGGATCTCGCCGGCGAGCAGGTCGCGCACGCGATGCGGGTACTGCGTGTCGAGGTGCAGGGTATAGCGGCCGCCCGGTGCGTCGTAATCGCCGAGCGCGCCGCGCGGCTCGAGGAACTGCGCATGCACGCGCGACACGCGGTAGCGGCGCTGCACCACGTGCGCGGCGCGGGCGAAGGCGGCCTCGGTCGCCGCCGTGTCGCCCGATTCGAACACGTTGCAGATATTGTCGGGGCACTCGTCCCAGACCGGCGCCGCGCCCGGCTGCAGCGCGCGCACGGCGTCCGTGACCGAGGGCAGGGCCTCGAATTCGATGGCGACGAGGTCGGCGGCGTCCTTCGCCTGCGCCAGGGTTTCGGCCACCACGGCGGCCACCGGGTCGCCGACGTGGCGCACGCGCTCGCGCGCGAGCCCGGGGTGCGCGCGCCAGAACATCGGCGAGCCGTCGGGCCGCTTGCGCGCCAGCGCCACCCTGCTCGTGCCGAGGCCGTCGGCGAGCAGGTCCTGCGCGGTGAAGACGCCGAGCACGCCCGGCGCGGCGCGCGCGGCCGTCAGGTCGACCGCGGCGATGCGCGCGTGCGCGTGCGGCGAGCGCACGAGCACGAGATGCGCCTGGCCGGGCAGCTGCAGGTCGTCGACGAAGCGGCCTTCGCCGCGCAGCAGGCGCGGGTCCTCGAAGCGCTCGACCGGCTGGCCGATGCCGAACTCACCCATCGGCGCGGCGCCGGGCCAATCAGTCCTCGCGGAACCTCTGGATGAACGCGGGCGTCTCGAGCGGCGCGCCGACCACCGCGCCCTGCAGCAGGTCGCAGCCCAGGGGCTTGAGCAGCGCGGCGCTCGCTTCGTCGTCCACGCCCGCCACCAGCACTTCCATCTTCAGTCGGTGCGCGAGCTCGACCAGCGACTGCACGAGCGCGAGGTGCTGCGGCGAGTCGGCGATGCTGCCGACGTGGGCCAGATCGACGCGCAGCTCGTGGAACGGCAGCGTCGCCAGCCAGGCGAGCGACGCGTAGCCGGCGCTCGCGTCGTCGAGCGACAGGCGCACGCCCGCCTCGCGCAGGCGCTGCAGCGTCTCCACCGATTCCAGGCTCGCCGCCAGCACCGCCGTGTCGGTGATCTCGAGCGCGAGCCGGCTCGGGCGCAGGTTCCAGGTCCTGAGCGCGCTCAGCACGAAATCGGGCAGGTCGGCCTGGCGCAGGCTCTTCGCCGAGAGCGTGACGCCGACGCGCAGGTCGAGGCCCGCGCTGTCGCGGAACTGGCGGCAGTTGCGCAGCGCGCCGTTCACCAGCCACAGCGTCACCTCGTTCACCAGGCCGGCGGACTCCGCGGCGGCGATCGCCTTGTCCATCGGCACGGCGCCGAGGCTCGCGTCGCGCCAGCGCAGCTGGCACTCGGCGCCGACGACGAGTCCCGAGCGCACGTCGCGCTGCGCCTGGAACACGATGTCGAGCGCGTCCTGGGCGATCGCGGAGCGCAGCCGGTTCTCGTAGAGCAGCAGCTCGATCTCGGAGCGCTCCTGGTCGGCGCTGTAGAGCGCGTAGCGCTCGGGCCGCTCGCGCGCGGCGTGGGCGGAGACGCGCGCGCGCTGCAGCAGCTCGAGCGCGCTCGCGCCGTGCTCCGGGAACACGGCGATGCCGACCGCCGGGCGCGCATACAGCTCCTCCACGTCCACCCACAGGGGCTGGTCGAGCGCGCGCAGCAGCTTCTCCGCGGCGAGCGTCGCCACGCCGGCGCTCTGCAGGTCGGCGAGCACGCAGATGAACTGGTCGCGCCCCGGGTGGCCGAGGAGGTCCTGCGCGCGCAGCACCTCGGTGCGCAGGCGCGCGCCCAGGCGCTCGCGCACCGCGTCGCCCACGACGTAGCCCCAGACGCCGTCGATGCGGCCGATGACGCCGCAGTCGACGAACAGCAGCGCCATCTGCCGCCCGTCGGCGAGGCGCCCGGCGACGCAGTCGTCCACCTGCGCCATGAACGCGGCGAGGCCGGTGGCGGCCGGCGCGCGCCCGTGCGCGCCGCGCGCCGCGGCCTCGGCGATGAGCGCGAGCTGCACGGCGCCCAGGCGCTCGGCGGCGGCGAGCGCCGCCGCGCAGCGCGCTTCGTCCCCGGCGTAGACGCGCAGCGTGCCGGCACGCAGCAGGTCCTGCAGCGGACGGCAGTCGCGTATCGCGCGCTCGCTCGGCTCCTCCGGGTTGAGCGTTGCCGCCCAGGCCTCGAGCAGCCGCGGCAGCGACTGGCGGCCGAGGGCGCCGTGCGAGATTGCGCCCACCAGGGCGCGCTGCGGCTCCGACATGCCCGCGGGCAGCAGCGGCATGAAGAACGGCGACGCCGCGCCGGCCAGCGCGCTTTCGCCGCGCGCCGCCTGCAGCGCCTCGGGAGCCTGCTCGCCGAGCGCCACGCCGAGCGCATCGAGCGCGGCGACGGCGCCGGCGTCCAGGCCGAACTGCTCGAGCAGGTGCTGAACCGCGGCGCTGTCCAGCGCCGCCGTCACAGAAACAGTTCGCGCGAGTCGATCTTGACCGTGGTCTGGTCGAGCGTGCGCCGGATGCGGTAAGGCTCGTCGGGCGTCGCCATCGGCTCGTTGACCAGGTCGAGCACCTTGTGCGGATGGATCGGGTTGCCGCTGGCGTCCTGCACGACCATCACGCGCGGCTGCAGGCGCTTCACCAGGTTCTGCGTGATCACCACGCCGACCTCGCCGCTGTTCAGCTCGACCACGCTGCCCACCGGGAACGCGCCGACGCACTGGATGAACTGCTCGACGAGCGCGGCGTGGAATTGCGTGCCGCGGTTCTGGAACAGCACGTTGAGCGCGTTGGACGGCGGCATCTGCATGCCGTAAGGCGCCGGCGCGGTCAGCAGGTCGAAGGTGTCGACGATGCCGGCAATGGCGCCCGTCTGCGAGATCGCGCTGCCTTTCAGGCCCCTCGGGTAGCCGCTGCCGTCGTAGCGCTCATGGTGCAGGGACGCGAGGCTCGGCAGCTCGGGCGGCAGGCCCGCGGTCTGCGACAGGATCTCCACGCTGTGGGTGACGTGGGCCTTGAAGATATCGTCCTCCGCGGGGGCGAGATCGGCGCGCCGTCCCGGCAGGCCCGCCGGCAGCCTGAGCATGCCCACGTCCTGCAGCAGGCCGATCAGGCCGAGGATCTCCAGGCGCTCGCGCTCGAGCTGCAGGAAGCGGCCGAACACCGTCATGTACACCGAGACCTGGGTCGCGCGGTTGAGTGTTTCCTCCGCCTTGTCGCGCATGGTGACGAGCAGCATCATGGCGTCGGGGTTGCGCACCACCGAGTCGGTGATCTCGTTCACCGCCTGCTTGGCGCGGTCGCCGTCGAGCGCGTTGCCGGTGACCACCGCGCGCGACATGGTGTGCACGATCGCATTGGTCTGCGTGAAGACGGTGCGCGCGCGCGGCAGCTCGTCCTCGACCGTGGCGAGCTCCTTGTACACCACGGTGCCGCGCACCTTTTCCCTGGACTGCTCGGCGATCGCCTGGCGCGTGGACCCGGGCGGCAGCACGAGGAGCTTGGCCGCCACCGACTCCTGGCGCTTCTCCGGGTCGACGTAGACCACCTTGCAGTATTTCTTCAGCGCCTCGAGCTGCTGCTCGGTCTTCAGCACGAAGCCCTGGAAGACGAACGGCGTCTCGGTCCAGGGACGGTCGAGCCTGGCGACGAACATGCCGAACTCGAGGAACTCGACCGGGACTTCCCTGTGTGCCATGCGCGCGCCGCCAGCGGACAATCGGAGAAGCCGATTCTCGTGCCTGGGCGCACGCTCGGCAAGCGCGGCATGCAGTAACATCGCGGACCGGAAGCCATATCGGAGGGCAAGCGGCGGTGCCGGAAGCGATCGATCTCGGTCTCAGCCTGCAGGTCGGCAAGTACGACGTGCACAAGATGCTCGGCAGGGGCGCCACCGGAACCGTGTACCTGGCGCGGGACACGTTTTCGGGCAGCGAAGTGGCGCTGAAGACGATCGAGCCCGAGGTGTTCCGCGATCCCGAGTTCGGTACCGTGTACCGCTCGCAGTTCCAGAACGAGGCGGCGCTCGCCGGCAAGCTGAAGCACCCCCACATCGTCTCCATCCTCGACGCCGTCGTCGGCGAGGATTCGGGCTACATCGCCATGGAGCTGGTCACGGGGGGCGATCTCTCGGCGCACACGCAGCCCGGCAAGCTCCTGCCGGTGGCCGACGTGCTGCAGATCGGCTTCAAGTGCTGCGGCGCGCTCGACTACGCGTTCCGCGAAGGCATCGTGCACCGGGACATCAAGCCGGCGAACCTGATGCGCAGCGGCGGCAGCAACGTGAAGATCGCCGATTTCGGCGCCGCCTACCTGAAGAAGAGCCAGGCGGTGCAGACCGCCACCATGGGCTCGCCCTATTACCTCTCGCCCGAGCAGATCGCGGGGCGCGAGCTCACGCATCACAGCGACATGTACGCGCTCGGCGTGGTGCTCTACGAGATGCTGACCGGGCAGCAGCCCCTGCGCGCCGGGAACCTGGAAGCGCTGCTGAAGAAGATCCTCGAGCTCGAGCCGCTGCCGCCGAGCGAGGTGCGCAAGGACCTGCCGCAGGAGCTCGACCGCGTGATCCTGCGCGCGCTGCGCAAGAAGCCCGAGGCGCGCTACCCCACCTGGGGCGAATTCGCGCTCGAGCTGTCGCAGGTCGTGCGCCAGGTCCTCCCCGCCAGCGCCATTCCCGACACCGAGAAGTACGTGGCGCTCAAGCGCGTGGAGCTGCTCTCGGCGCTGGCCGACGCCGACCTGTGGGAGCTGGTGAACGCCGGCCGGTGGCTGCGCGTGGACAAGGGACGCACCATCGTGCGCGAAAACGAAAAGGGCAGGAGCTTCTACTTCCTCGCCGAAGGCGAGGTCAAGGTGACGCGCGGCGGGCGGCTGCTGAACGTGGTCAACCACAGCGAGTGCTTCGGCGAGATGGCCTACATCTGGGGCGGCGAGCTGCCGCGCCACGCCACCGTCGAGTCGATGACCCGGCTGCTGCTCGCCGAGTTCGACCCGGCCGCGCTGGAGAAGATGAGCGGCGGCGCCCAGTTGCAGCTGACGCGGGCGCTGGTCAGGAACCTGGTCGACCGGCTGGCGCTCGCCAACACGCGGGCCACCGCGGCGCGCTAGGCCGGGGGAACCGCGGGCGGGCGCGGGAGTCGAATCCGGCAATGCGCGAGATCCTGGGCGTGGGCGACGAGGCGCGGCTGCACCGGCGCTGGTTCCACGACGAGTACTTCGACCTCTTCGTCTGGCAGGACGCGGCCGGCGTGCTGGCGCGCTTCGAGCTGTGCTACGGCGCCGGGGCGAGCGAGCGCGCGCTGGTCTGGCTGGGCGGCGAGCGCCTGTTCCACGACGGCGCGCCCGGGGCGGCCCCCGACCTGCAGACCCTGCTGCAGCGCTTCGAGCGCGCCCGCGGCGGCCTGCCGGCCGAGGTGCGGCGCGAAGTCCTGGCGCGGCTGCGCGAGTACGCCGCGCGCCCGGTGGCGCGGCGCTCGGGCTACCGGCGCGCCCCGTGGCAGCAGCGCGGCGCGCAGGCCTAGTCCCGCCCGGGCTAAGATTCGCGTCATGTCCGGACCCGGCGGCAACGGCGCGCTCGCGCACCTGCGCATCCTCGACCTGTCGCGCGTGCGCGCCGGCCCCACCTGCGTGCGCCAGTTCGCCGACTTCGGCGCCGACGTCATCAGGATCGAGTCGCCGCCCGGCGTCGACCCGAACGAGGGCATGGGCGGCGCGCGCTCGGGGTCGGACTTCCAGAACCTGCAGCGCAACAAGCGCTCGCTCACGCTCAACCTCAAGCAGCCGCAGGCGAAGGCGGTGTTCACGCGGCTGGTGAAGACCGCGGACGTGGTGGTCGAGAACTACCGGCCCGACGTGAAGTTCCGGCTCGGCATCGACTACGAGTCGCTGGCGAAGATCAATCCGCGCATCATTCTGGCGAGCATCTCGGGCTTCGGCCAGGACGGGCCGTACCGCGACCGCCCCGGCTTCGACCAGATCGCGCAGGGCATGAGCGGCCTCATGTCGATTACCGGGCTCCCCGGGCAGGGGCCGGTGCGCGTCGGCGCGGCGGTGGCCGACGTGTCGGCAGGCCTGTTCGCGGCGCTCGGCATCATGACGGCGCTGCTCGAGCGCGAGCGCTCGGGCAAGGGACAGTGGGTGCAGTCTTCGCTCCTGCAGGCCGGCATCACGCTGACCGATTTCCAGGCGGCGCGCTTCCTCAAGGAAGGCGAGGTGGCGCCGCAGGTCGGCAACGACCACCCGACGAGCATGCCGACCTCGGCCTACAGGACGGCCGACGGCCATATCAACGTCGCCGCCTCGGGCGAAGGCATGTGGACGCGGCTATGCGGCGCCATCGGCCGCGCGGACCTGCTCGAGCGGCCCGAGTTCAAGGGACAGCCGGCGCGCGCCCGGAACCGCGCGCAGCTCAACGCCGAGATCAACAAGGCGCTGGCGGCGAAGACGAGCGCGGAGTGGATCGAGGCGCTGAACGCGGCGGGCGTGCCCTGCGGCCCGATCTACGCCATGGACCAGGTGTTTGCCGACCCCCAGGTGCGCCATCTCGGCATGGCGGTCGAGGTGGAAAGCCGCGCGCTGGGCAAGTTCCGCATCGTCAACCAGGCGGCCACGCTCACGCGCACGCCCGCGCGCATGGCGAGCGCGGCCCCCGAGGTGGGCGAGCACACCGACGAGATCCTCGCCGCGCTCGGCTACGGCGCGGACGAGATCGCGCAGCTGCGCGCGGCCAAGGCAATATAAAGGGGGTCAGAACAACATTTCCGCAGGCAAGCGATGAAGCACGCGCCGTCCCGGTGTCCATGCGGTTCAAATCGATCTCGGCTTTTCTGGCTGGAAGATTCACCCAGCCAGAAAAGCCGAGACCATGAAAGACCGGACGCAGGCACCGGCGTGTTCGTGCCGCCCGCCCCGCGGAAATGTTGTTCTGACCCCCTTTAAATCTTTACCACGATCTTGCCGACGTGGGCGTTGGCTTCCATGCGCGCCTTCGCCGTGGGGAGCTCGTCGAACGGGTAGACGCGATCGACCAGGGGCTTGATGCGGCCCGCGGCGATGAGCGGCAGCACCTTTTCCGAAAAGCCGCGCACGGTGGCGCTGCGCTGCTCGGCGTTCCTGAGCTTGTTCGACACGCCGAACAGCGTCAGGCGCTTGGCGTGCAGCGCATCGAGGTCGATCTCGGCCTGCAGCACGCCATCCATGTAGCCGACCACCGCGAGGCGGCCCTCGAAGGCGAGCGCGCGCACGCATTCGGCGAACACCGTGCCGCCGACGTTATTCACGCACAGGTTCGCGCCCTTGCCGCCGGTCGCCTTGAGGACCGCGTCGGCGAAATCGGGCCTGCGCGTGGCGAGGGCGACGTCGAGCCCGAGCGGCGCAAGCCTGGCGAGCTTCTCCGCCGAGCCCGACGTGCCGATGACGCGGGCGCCGAGCGCCTTCGCCGTCTGCAGGGCGGCGACGCCCACGCCCGCGGTCACGCCCGTGACCAGCAGCCATTCGCCCGCCTGCAGGCGGCCCTGCGCGACGAGCATGTCGTAGACGACCAGGAACACGATCGGCGCCGCCGCGGCTTCTTCCCAGGACAGCGCGTCGGGCACGGTCATCGTCTCGCGCGCGTCCATCAGCGCGTATTCGGCGAAGGCGCCGGGACAGCGGCCCATGACGCGCGCGCCGGCCTGGAACGCGGTGACGCCGGGACCGAGCTTCTCGACCTCGCCCGCGGCATCGGTTCCCGCGGCCTTGGGCGCGGCCGGCGCGCCCATCAGCTCGCCGCGGTTGAGGCCCGCGGCTCTCACGCGGATGCGCATCTGGTGGGGCCCCGGCTCCGGCAGCGCGGCGTCGCGCGCCTCGAGGATCGTCCCGGCATCGCCGGCGCGCAGGAAATAGGCTCGCATGTCGCTCGCTCTCTCTTTCTTATTGACCCGGCACGCCGATCGCCACCGGCCGCACGGGCGAGCCCGCGGCGCCTTTTTCCCTGAGCGGCAGGACCAGGGTGCACGAGGTCCACACCTTGTCCTTCGCCAGCTCGTCGAGCTTCGCGTTCTCGATGTGGTGGATGCCCATCTGCGTGATCAGGTGATGATGCACCACGAACGGTTTTCCCGCGGGCGTGCCCGGCGCCGGCCCGGCCTTGCCCGCGAGCATGCCTTCGGGCACCGGATCGATGAACGGGGCATCGAGCCCGACGGCGACCACGCGCCGCTCGCCCAGGTACTGCGCCGCGTCGTAGGCGAGACCCGGGGCCTTCGCGTAGTACAGCTTTTCCATGTCCGGGTCGCGCCAATGCTCGCCCCAGCCCGTGCGCACGTACACGACGTCGCCGGGCTGGATGCCGCGCTTGCCGAGGCCCTGCGTGCGCAGCATCGTCTCGATGTCCTTGCGCGTGACGGCGGCGCCGGCCGGCATCGGCGCGCCGCCGCCGAGCGCCGCTTGCGCATCGAGCAGCACGGCGCTGGTGACGATCGGCGGCGCCTTCTCCATGCCGAGCCGCGCGAGCGGCGCGTCGAGCGCCGGCTTCACCTCGGCCTGGGTGAAGCCGCCGTAGTAGTGCAGGCCCTGCGCCGGGAAGGGCGGCGCGCCGTCCCAGGGCTCGCGCAGGAACGCGAAGTGGCCGAGCGCGTCCATCTGCGTGCCTTGCGCGCCGGGCTCGGCGCCTTCGCGGAATGACTCGCCGTTGAAGCCATGCGCGGTGCCGGGAAGCCCGGCGCTCGGCTTGGGCTCCTGCACGTACGGCCCGGTGAAGGGCGAAAGCGGCATGGCGTTCGAGCGCAGGTACGACAGCTCGTAGGCCTTCGCGGCCGGCTGCCCGAGGTGCCAGGCGCAGCGCGCCCAGGTGGCGGGCCCGATCTGGTTCGCCATGCCGCGCTCGTCGCCCGCCGGCCAGGGCGGCTGCGGGGTCTGCTTGCGCGTTTCGGCGAGAATCTTCCAGGGCTCCATCGCGCACGCCGGCGCAGCCGCGAGGCAGGCCGCGAGCGCGAGCGAGACGGGGGCGAGGCTGCGAAGAAGCATGGGCGGTTTCCCGATATGCGTGATGGCAGCGTAATCGTAGCGTGATTCCATGTAAGCTCGCGCCGTCCCGCCCCCAGAGAATCCAGCTTGCGCGCGCTACGCCTTGTCCTTTTGTCGCTCTTCTTCGTGCTGCCGCTCCCGGCGTCGGCCTACGGCGACAGATTCGCCGAGGCGCTGCCGCAGGGCAGCGCGGCCTCCGGCGGCGCGGTGCGCGTCGAGCGCTCTCCGTACATCGGCTACGGCGCGCGCTCCGACTACCTGCCGCTGAACGTCTTCACCGGCGAGCATGCTTATCTGCAGTCGGACCGCGTCGGACTGAAGCTCGGCGTGGACGCCGGGCAGCGCGTCGATGCGTTCCTCGCGCATCGCTACGAGGGCACGCCGCTCGTGCACCCGCCGGCGGTGCTCGACGGCATGGCGCTGCGCGAGCAGGGCACCGACATCGGCTTCGGCTACCGCCGGCGCGTGGCCTGGGGCACGCTGAGCGCAGAGTACTTGCGCAACGTGGATGGCGCCTCGCACGGCAGCGAGCTGCGCCTGCACTTCGAGGAGGAGGTGCAGCGCGGCAGCCTGCGCCTGTGGCCGCAGGCCATGCTGTCGTGGCGCGACCGCAGGCTGAACGACTACTACTACGGCGTGCGCGCGGGCGAAGCGACCGCGGCGCGGCCCGCCTACGAGGCCGATGCCGGCTTCAACCTGCAGCTTGCGCTGTACGCGGGCTACCGCCTCGGCAACCGCTGGCTGCTGCTCGGCGGCGTTTCGGCGACGCAGTGGGCGAGCACCGTGCGCGGCAGCCCGATCGTCGCCGGCGGCGTGCAGACGGCCGCCACGCTCGGCCTGCTCTACGACCATTCGCCGGCGCCGGCCTACTGGACCGAGCCGCGCACGCTCTGGGTCAAGTACTACTACGGCAACGCGAGCAACTGCGACGTCGCCAAGATCGCGCGCCTGGTGTGCACCTCGAGCAGCACCCCCGAGCAGTCGCGCGTCGCCTCGATCGAGCTCGGCCGCACGCTGATCGAGCGCCTCAACGGCTGGAACATGGACATCGCGGGCTACATCGGCCTGCTGCACCACGACGAGAACGGCGCGCAGCCCGACAGCTGGCAGGTGAACGCCTATTTCAAGTCGTACTGGTACGGCTTTCCCTGGCGCGATCGCGTGAAGACGCGCATCGGGCTGGGCTCGGGACTGTCCTACGCCGGCCGCGTGCCCTACATCGAGGCGCGCAACCAGGCCGCGGACCAGGAGAACGAGAACAAGCTCCTCACCTACCTCGATCCGACCATCGACTTCAGCCTCGGCGACCTGGTGGGCAGCCGCGCGCTGAAGAACACCTTTCTCGGCGTCGGCGTGTCGCACCGCTCGGGCATTTTCGGCCTGTCGCGCCTGCTCGGCAGCGTCGACGGCGGATCGAACTACATCTACGCCTACGTGGAGGTCGGGATCTGAGCGTCGGACGCCGGCAGTGCCGCGCGCTCCGTGGCGACGTTGTGCTGCATCACGCGGTTGCGCCCCGCGGCCTTCGCCTCGTACAGCGCGCGGTCGGCGCGCGCCAGCAGCGTCTCGATGCTGCGGCCGTCCTCCGGATAGCTGGCGATGCCGATGCTCACCGTGCACGGCACGCGCCCGGCGTCGGCGGAAAAGGGCGTCGACTCGACCGCATGGCGGATGCGCTCGGCCACCTCGAGCGCGCCGCGCGCCGGCGTGTCGGGCAGCATGACGACGAATTCGTCCCCGCCGTAGCGCGCTGCGACGTCGGTCGCGCGCAGGTGCCCCTGCATCGCCTTCACCAGGTGCCGCAAGAGCCGGTTGCCCGCCTCGTGCCCGTACGCGTCGTTGACCTGCTTCAGGCTGTCCGAGTCCACCATCAGGAAGCTCGCCGCGCGCGCGTAGCGCTGCGCCTGCGCGAACAGCCGGTTGGCGATCACCACGAAGCCGCGCATGTTGTGCAGGCCGGTGAGCTCGTCGGTCTCGGACAGCAGCTTCGCGCGGTTCAGGCCGTAGCGGATGTCGGCCGAGAACATGGTGGTGATGTAGGCCACCAGCACCACCGGCGCGAACTGCGCGCCGAAGCCGCCCCAGAACGCGAGGCGCAGCACGTCCTTGCCGCCCACCAGCCAGTCGAAGAACAGATAGCACCCCGCGATCAGCGCGACTTCGACGGCCGTCATCACCTTGCCGAGCGTCAGGGCGGATGTGATCACCACCAGCAGGTAGGCGTTGAGCAGGGGGCTCACCAGGCCGCCCGTGAACCACAGCGCCCAGGTGATGAACACGATCATCGCCAGCGTCTCCACCGCGACCTTCCAGCGCGTCTCGCGCCGGTAGAAGTTCGTGTAGCGGAAGCTCATGACGAAGGCCGCGTAGAAGAACAGGGCCATCGACAGCGCGGGCTCGATGTCGGGAATCGGGCGGCCGAACAGCACGTAGACCAGCACCAGCACCAGCAGCAGCCACTCGATCTCGGCGACCGTGCGCGAGACGCCGCGCAGCTCCTCCTGCTCGATGCTGGGAAGGGTGCTGCGCTGCGCGGGGAGCGACTCGGGCATGCCGCCGCTATGATACCCGTCCTGAAACGAGCGCATTTGATGCTTACTTCACGAATCTGCATGGTCCGCCACGGCGAGACCGCCTGGAACGCGGAAGGCCGCGTCCAGGGCCAGACCGACGTGCCGCTCTCGGAGGTGGGCGAGGCCCAGGCGCGCGCGCTGCGCGCGGTGCTCGCCGGCGAGCGCTTCGCCGCGCTCTACGCGAGCGACCTGGCGCGCGTGCGCCAGACCGCGGCGCCGGCCGCCGCGCGGCTCGGCCTGCCGGTACGCCTTGAGCCGCGGCTGCGCGAGCGGCACTACGGCAAGTTCGAGACGTTGACCTACGCCGAGGCGCGCGCGCGGCTGCCGCGGGATTTCGCGCGCTTCAAGGCCAGGGACCCCGACTACGATTTCGGCAGCGGCGAGCGCCTGCGGGACTTCTACGAGCGCGCGGTGGCCTGCGTCGCCGCCATTGCCGCGCGCCACGCCGGCGAAGCGGTGCTGGTGTTCACGCACGGCGGCGTGCTGGAGATGGCGCACCGCCGCGCGCACGGCACCGGGCTTTCCGCGCCGCGCGATTTCGAGATCCCGAATGCGGCGCTCAACTGGATCGAGATCGGCGGCGGCGCCTGGCGCGTGACGTCCTGGGCGCAGGTCGCGCACCTGGAGCGCGCGCTCGACGATCTGCCCGACTGACCGTGGCCGCCATCGTCATCCTGGAGCACGAGCTGCAGCGCTTCGTGCAGCTGCCTTACATGGTGTATTCGCTCGCCGAGCGCTGGCGGCGCGCCGGCCACGAGGTGCGCGTGCATCACGGCCTGGCGGCGGCGCCGGCGGCCGACCTCGCCGTGGTCAACATCGACCTGACCGTGATCCCCGGCGCCTACCGCGCGCTGCTCGCGCGCTATCCACGCGCCGTCAACGGACGCGTCGCCGACGTCTCCAAGAGCCGCTTCAGCGCCGACCTGCTCGATCGCTACAGCGACTGGATCGGGCCGGTGATCGTGAAGACCGAGGCGAACTACGGCGGCAAGCCCGAAGCGCTGCTGCGCGGCATCGCGAGGCGCGAGGGCCTCTCGAGCGACATCCCGGAAGGTCCCGTCGCCGACGCTTACCCGGTCTACGCGGGCCTGCGCGCGGTGCCGGAGGCGGTATGGAGCACGGCGGGACTGGTGGTCGAGCGCTTCCTGCCCGAGCGCGACGCGAGCGGCCATTACTACTCGCGGCACTGGGTGTTCCTCGGCGACCGCGACCGCAGCATCCGCCTGCGCTCGCGCGCGCCGATCATCAAGTCGGGCGACGCGCTCGGCCGCGAGGAGGTACCGGTGCCCGCGGAACTGCGCGCCTGGCGCGAGAAGCTCGGCTTCGACTTCGGCAAGTTCGACTACGTGCTGCATGGCGGGCGCTACGTGCTGCTCGACGTCAATCGCACGCCCAGCCTGCCGGCGTACGCCGATGCGGAAGTCGCCGCGTCGCAGGACGTTCTCGCCGCAGGCCTCGCGGCCCTGCTGCGCTAGCGCCGCAGCAGGACGATGCGGGGAAACAGCTCGCCCCAGGCGTAGCCGGGCGTGTCGCGCTCGAGCACCTCGAACGCGGGCGCCGCGACCGCCAGCAGCTCCTCGAGCGTGGCGAAGCTGTAGTGCATCGTCGCGGTGGCCATGCGCTCCATGTTGTCGAGCGCGTCCTCGGTCCACCCCATGCGCGAGCGGCGCGCGCGCGCGTCCGGCACGCGCTGCGCCCAGTGTTCCCATACCGAGCGCACCGCGACGCCGCTCGTGGAGGCGCCGTGCGCGGCCATGGCGAGCAGCCAGCGGAACAGGTCCAGGTTGCGAATGCGCCCGGAGAAGAGCTCGTCGAACAGCGCGTCGATGCGGAGCCCGGCCGCCGGACGGCAGAAGCAGCGCATGAGCACGGCGCCGCCGGGCCTGAGCACGCGGCGCATCTCGGCGTTGAGCGGCGCGGCCTCGGCGGATCTGCCGAGCGCCGTATAGCAGCCGTCGCCGATCATCAGGTCGACCGAGGCGTCCGCGAGCGGCAGCTCGCGCCAGTCCGCGCAGACCACGGACGTCGCTTCCGGCGTACCCGCGGCCGGCCACACATTCTTTAACATTCCGGGCGACCAGTCGACGGCGAGCAGCTGCGTCGCTTGCGGCCAGCGCATGGTGGCGATGGCGGCGGTCACGCCGAGGAGGGCGGCGCGCGCGCCGGTCGCCGCGTAGCGGGCCGTCCTGTGCTCGAACCAGGCGACATCCTCCCGGCCGGGCGCGAGCGGCTCGGGGATGCGCCAGCGCAGTGCCATGCGATCCCAATAGCTGCGCGCCGAGCGCTCCATCCCACGGATTATCTATTGCGACCCCCAAAATCGCGTGGGAGAATCCTCCGCAACAAGGCAGTAACAACAGCAGCGTCAGGCAGTTCTTGGGGGAGTGATGAGAGGGCTTCGCTCGGCCGTCGCGGGTTTGCTCGTCCTATGGGGCGCGGCCGCCCTCGCCCAAGCCCCCGGAACCGCGCCGGCGCCCGCGCCGCGCTTCGACATCCAGGCCTTCGTCATCGAGGGCAACACCCTGTTCCAGCCCTGGGAGCTGTACGCGCAGGTCGAGCCGTTCACGGGCCGGCAGAAGGACTTCGGCGATATCCAGCGCGCCCTCGAGAAGCTGCAGGCGTTCTATCTGGAGCGCGGCTACAACGCGGTGCGCGTGCTGGTGCCCGAGCAGGACATCCGCTCCGGGCGCGTGCGCCTGCAGGTGATCGAGGCGCGCATCCGCAGCATCCGCATCCAGGGCAACCGCTTTTTCGACGACGACAACGTGCGCGCGAGCCTGCCCGCGCTGCGCGAAGGGCGCGCGCCGAACACGCGCGAGATCGGCGCCAACGTGACGCTCGCCAACGAGAACCCGATCCGCCAGGAGCGCGTGGTGCTCGAATCCACGCCCGAGGTCGGGCAGATCGACGCCGTCGTGCGCGTCACCGACGACGATCCCTGGCGCACCAGCGCCTTCTTCGAGAACACCGGCAACGGCACCACCGGCCACAATCGCGCCGGCGTGGGCTTCCTCAACGCCAACTTCGGCGGCGCCGACCACGTCCTCAACCTGCAGGCCATCACCTCGCCCACGCAATACGACGACGTGCTGATCCTGGGCGCGGGCTACCGCATCCCGCTGTATCGCCGCAATGCCCTGGTCGACTTCTACGGCGGCTACTCCGACGTCAATTCCGGAACGCTGCAGGACCTGTTTTCCGTCGCCGGCAGCGGCACGATCCTGGGCGGGCGCTACACGCAGGTCCTGCCGCGCATCGGCAGCTACGAGCAGAAGCTTGCCGCCGGGCTGGAGTGGAAGGCGTTCGAAAACGACGTCGTGCTGATCGGCGGCACCGGCACGCTGGTGCCGGACGTCACCACCGTGCCGTTCCTGCTCACCTACACCGGCCGCGATCTCGAGCCCGGCCGCGACCTGTCGTTCTTCCTGACCTACGCGGTCAACAATCCCTACGGCGACGGCGACGCCAGCGCGCAGGCGATCGACGCCGCGCGCTCGGGCGCGCCGGCGGGATTCCAGGTGTGGCGCTTCGGCGCGGCTTACTCGCGCGCGCTGCCGCAAGACAACATCCTGCGCGTGTCCGTCGACGGCCAGTACACGCGCGACGCGCTCATTCCGGGCGAGCAGTTCGGCCTGGGCGGCGTCAACAGCGTGCGCGGGTTCTACGAGCGCAGCACGGCGCACGACATCGGCCACCGCGTGTCCTTCGAGATGTACGGGCCGGAGATCGGCTACCAGATCGCGCCCGACTGGCGCGCGCGCATGCTGGGCTTCATCGACGTGGGCCGCGGCAAAGACCAGGCGCCGGTGCGCCTGGCCGAAAGCGGCCTCGCCAGCGTCGGCGTCGGCGGCCGCGCCACCAGGGGCAAGAACCTGTCGCTGCGCTTCGACTTCGCGCTGGTGACCAACGGCACCGCCAACCGCGAAGCGGGCGAGATTCGCACCCACTTCGCGGTCCTTTACACATTTTGACGCGTGAGAAATTGCACAATTTCACGTCGTGCGCGCACGACAGAGACCCTAGAATCCGACATGAACCGCGCCCCGCGTGAAGCAGTGCTCAGGCCGAAGCTGCTGGCGGTATCGGTGGCCGCCTGCTTCGCCCTCAACGCAGGAGCCCTGCGCGCCAATCCCAGCGGCCCCACGGTGGTGAGCGGCGGCGTCGGCTTCAGCGGTCTGGGCACCGGCGCGCTCACCATCACCAACCAGGCCGGCGGCAACGCCATCATCAACTGGAACGGGTTCTCGATCGGCGTCAGCGAGCTGACCCGGTTCCAGCAGTTCGCCAACCTCGCGGTCCTGAACCGCGTCACCGGCAGCCAGATGTCCAGCATCCTGGGCAGCCTGCAGTCCGACGGGCGCGTATTCCTCATCAACCCGAACGGCATCGTGTTCGGCGCCGGCGCGCGCATCGACACCGCAGGGCTCGTCGCTTCCAGCCTCGCGCTTTCCGACCAGGACTTCCTCTCGAGCCGCCTGCACTTCACCGAGGTGCCGGGTGCGGGCGCGGTGGTGAACGACGGCGTCATCGAGACCGCTGCGGGCGGGCGCGTGTACCTCGTCGCGCCGACGGTGGAGAACAACGGGCTGATCCGGTCGCCGCAGGGCGCGATCGTGCTGGCGGCGGGCAAGGAGGTCGAGCTGGTGGACGCGGCGTCGCCCTTCGTCACGGTGAAAGTCGCGGCGGCCGAGCAGGCGGTGAACGTCGGCACCCTGGTCGCCGACAGCGGGCGGATCGGCATGTTCGGGGCGCTGGTCAGGAATTCGGGGGTGGTCGAGGCCGGGGGCGCGGTGGCGGGGCCCGGGGGAGAGATCCGGCTCGTCGCGACGCAGGATTTGATGCTGGATTCGGGGAGCGTCGTCTCAGCAAGCGGCACGAGCGGCGGCAAGGTGCTGCTGCAGGCCGAAGGCGGCACGAATCTGGTGGGCGGGACTGTAGAGGCAAAGGGGAATTCAGGGACGGGCGGAGAGGTGCAGGCGCTGGGCGTGCGCGTCGGCGTGGTCGGCCACGGGGTCATAGATGCCTCGGGCGACACGGGCGGCGGCACGGTGTTGGTGGGCGGGGATTACCAGGGCGGCAACGCGGCGGTGCAGAACGCGGAGCGCACATATATAGGTGCGGACGGGGTGATCCGCGCGGATGCGATGACAAGCGGGGACGGCGGG
>Ga0210114_1000149_pt1 | contig 17343 bp, 19 predicted proteins | sample MayberryNW_TuleA_FD_185524 | JGI IMG/M metagenome (GOLD analysis project Ga0210114, IMG submission 185524) | Wetland microbial communities from San Francisco Bay, California, USA, that impact long-term carbon sequestration - MayberryNW_TuleA_D2... | ecosystem: Environmental > Aquatic > Marine >...
TATTCTCAAGCATTATTTACTATATAACACTGTTATGTATAAAAAAGGTTGATAAAAAACAAGAAAGAAGGAATATTACCTTCTTTTTCCTCCTCTCTTATCTCTTGAATCCCTACCGCGGTCCCTACCGCCGCTACCGCCGCTACCGCCGCGACCTCCGCCAGAACCGCCCCGGCCACCGCCGAATCCGCCGCCGATCCACGGTCCCCCCCAAAATACGTTGCGCCGCCGGCGTCTTCGTCCTCTGAAGGCGCCCGAGAGCACCAGAAAGAGAATGAACAGCAGGATCGGAAGCGCACCGAGCGGGGTTCCGCGGGTTCCTCGCGGCTGCGCGGCGGGACGGGCATTGGTGAGCGCGGTGTCGCTCACCCCGAAGCCTCTCGCGATGATGCCGGCCAGCGCCTCGACACCGTCCTGGATCGCCCCGCTGTAGTCGCCGCTGGCCAGCCGATCGCCCATGAGGTCGCGGATGCGCCCCGCGGTCACGTCGGTGACGATGCCCTCGAGCCCCTGCCCCACCTCGATCCGCACACGCCCGGTGCCGGGCACGCCGCCCTGTCGTGGCACCACCAGGAGCACGATCCCGGCGTTCCGCCGCGGGTCGCCGACCCCCGCCGTAGCGCCCACGCCCCAGGCGCGCCCGATCTCGCGCGCGACGTCGGTCTCCTCGCGGTCGCCGATCGTGGCCAGCGTGACCACCGCGAGCTCGGCGCCGGTAGTCGCGCGGAGCCGCTCGGCGAGATCGGTGACCCGCGCCTCCGTGGTCTCATCGATGATTCCGGCGACATCGGTGACGTAGCCAGTAGGGCGGGCCGGAAAGAGACTCCCGACGCCGGCGTCCTGCGCGGCGAGCACGCCGGCGGCGAGTTGAAGCCCGGTCAGCAGGGCGATAGCTTTGGCTCGTGTCCCGCTCAATAGCTCTCCCGGTGCTGGCCGCGTCGCTCGTCGCCCTCGCCGGGCTGACCGCCTGCGAGCGGCCCCGCGACGTCGCCGTACGCGTGTCGATCCCCGGTCCGGATTCGGTGGAGACTCCCGTCACCGGCGTCGGGATCATCGCCCTGCCCTACGACCGCGACAGCGTGCTCGCCGCCCTCGAGCAACGGGCCTCGTCGGCGCGCCCCGACACCACCGCGCTCGACAGTCTCTTCCGCGCCTTCCGCGTGCCGTTCGCGAGCTATGCTGCCGCCGTCCAGCGGACCGAGGGCCTCCGCGACTCGCTGGAGCGGCTTCGCCGCGCGCTCGACTCGATGCCGCGCAACACGCCCGAGTATCGCGAGCGGTACGCGGCGTTCTCTCGACTCGACGACTCGCTCACCGCGGCCCGAAAGACGAGCGAGCGCGCCCGCCAGCAGCTCGACCGCGCCCGCGCGGAGTTCGCCGAGCGGGGCGATCCGCTGCGCGCCCGCATCCGGCATTGGGAAGATAGCACCTACCGAGGCTACGACAGCATCACGCGCGGGCTCGCCGCGCGACGCCGGCAGGATCCGCTCACGGACACGACCGGCGCCGATGGCTGGGCCCACTTCACGCTGCCCGCGGGCGAGTGGTGGATCTACGGCCGCTCCTGGGACGCGACCGATCCGAACACCGAGTGGTACTGGAACCTGCCCGTGAGCGACGACACGATGCTGCTCTCGAGCCGGACCGGCCGGCAGCGGCGGAGGTATTAGTGGCAGCCCGCGCCTTCACCCTCGCGCTTGCCGCCGCGCTCGCCGCCGGCACCGTCGCCGCACAGCAGCCGTCGTCCACCGCCACGACCACCCGCGTGAAGGGACCGACGTCGGCACCGGTCACGGTGTACGAGATGTCGGACTTCCAGTGTCCCTACTGCCGGCGCTTCGCGCTCGAGACCTTCCCCACGATCGAGAAGGAGTACATCTCGACTGGGAAGGTCCGCTGGATATTCATCAACTTCCCGCTGACCAGCATCCACTCCAACGCCGTGGCTGCCGCCGCCACGGCGGTGTGCGCGGCGCGGCAGGGCGCCTTCTGGCCGATGCACGACCTGATCTACCAGTACCAGGAGATCTGGGCGCCGCTGAAGGAGCCGGGACCGTTCTTCGTGTCCCTGGCGGATTCGGTGGGGATCTCCAAGCCCAAGCTGGTGGAGTGCGTGAAGTCGTCCTCGACGGAGGATGAGATCCGCTACGAGGCGGTGGGCGCCGAGCGCGCGGGGGCGACCAGTACGCCCACCTTCTACATCGAGGGCGGGCTCATGCCCGGCGCGCACCCGCTGCCGGTGTTCCGCCAGGTGTTCGACTCCATCCTCGCCTCCAAGTCCGGCCGGAAGTCCCAGGGCGAGTGACCCACCCAAAAAAAGGGGCCGCTCGTGGCGGCCCCCCCAGGTAAGCGTCGCCTGGGCTCGTCGTGCAGCTATGTTACCAGCCGCAGGCGACCCTTGACTCTGTAGACAATGGATCACCTCCTCGGTAGCAGGTGGGACATGAATGCGTGCCGTAAGCTAGTCCGCTCCCCCGCGCGTGGGCAACGGGCCAACGGCAGGTGACTTCGGCGATGCCGTCCACGTCGGCGTTCTACCGGGCGGCCGCGCGGGTCGCGAGCAGTCTGGCGCCGGTGCTCACGCTCGCGAGTCCCAAGCTCGCCGCCGGGCATCGTGGGCGCCACGGCGCCGTCGAGCGGCTCTCGACGTGGAGCGCCGGGAAGCGTGACGCCGCTCGGCCTCTCGTCTGGTTGCATGCTTCGTCGGTCGGCGAGGGGCTGCAGGCGGAGAGCGTGCTCCACGAGCTGCGCCGCCGTCGCCCCGACGCTCAGTTCGTCTATACCCACTTCAGTCCCTCCGCCGAGTCGCTCGCGCGCCGTCTTCCGGTCGACGTCGCCGATTATCTCCCCTACGACCTCCCGCGCCCGGTGGAGACGCTGCTGGGCGCGCTCCGGCCCGACCTCCTCGTCTTCTCGAAGCTCGATCTCTGGCCGGAGCTGGCTGTTCGCGCGGCCGCCGGTGGGACGACCGTCGCGATGGTGGCGGCCACGGTAAGTCCGGGTAGCGGCCGGCTCCGCTGGCCGGCGCGAGCGGTCCTGCGAACCGGCTACGAGGCGGTCGGTGTGGCCGCCGCGGTTTCGGAGGAGGATGCTCAGCGCCTAGCGCGACTCGGGGTTTCCCCTGACCGCATTCGAGTCCTGGGCGACCCGCGCTACGACAGCGTGGTCGAGCGGATCGCCGGCGTGAGCAAGGATGAGCCATTGCTTCGGTTCGGCCGAGGCGCGCCGACGCTGATCGCGGGCTCGACCTGGCCGGAGGACGAGGCCGCGTTGCTCGGAGCATTCGCGCGGGTCCGTGCGAAACATCCGGCCGCGCGACTGGCCCTGGTTCCTCACGAGCCGACCGAGGCGCACCTCGTGGGTGCTGCGAGAGCCGCCGCCGGTCTCGGGCTACCGGCTCCGGTGCGGTTGAGCCGTGCACAGGAGCCGGTGCCTGTGCTCCTGGTGGATCGTCTCGGCGTTCTGGCGCGGCTCTACGGCGCGGGCACCATGGCCTATGTCGGCGGCGGGTTCGGCCGCGCCGGGCTTCACTCGGTGCTGGAGCCCGCCGCCTGGCGCCTTCCGGTGAGCTTCGGGCCGCGCTGGCGCGAGAGCCGCGACGCGGCCGCCCTGCTCCAGGCGGACGCCGCCCGCGCGCTCACCGGCCGCGGCAGCGCCGCGCTGGATGAGCTGGTCGCCATCTGGTGTGGATGGATCGAGGGGGAGGCGGAGCGCGAGGCGGCGGGGGAGCGAGCGAAGGCGGTGGTGGAGCGCGGACGCGGCGCCTCGTCACGGTCCGCGGAGCTTCTCGCCGGGCTCATTTCGTCACCACACCCTCGAACGTCACCGATCGGGGCACGATGAGACCCAGCGTGAGCCCGGTGATGAGGAGGTCGCCGAAGCGGCTCCGGACCTTGATCCGGAGGTCTGCCACACCGCTGCCGCCGCCGAGCTGCGCGGCCAGCGCCTTCTGCAGGGAGGGCTCGCGGAGCTTGACCAGGCCCCAGAGGCCGAAGACGGCCCGGCTGCCCACCTTGAAGCGATCGCCCTGGGCGGGCTGGCCCGCGGGAGAGGCCATGGTGACGGGCACACCGAGGGTGGAGGCGTCGAAGGTGTGGGCGCAGCCGGCCAGCAGGAGGACCAGGAGCAGCGCGGGCAGCGCCCGGCGCGGCAGCGTCACAAACCGGGAACCGCGAAGGTGTAGTGGGCTCCGACCCCGAACACGCCCGGATTCCCCCCGTCCACGAAGAGGGCGTCATAGCTGGCGTGCACCCCGAGCCCGTTGAGCAGGTTGAGCTCGATGCCACCGCTGAGGCCGAACTCGGTATCGGTCTCGTCCTCGAGTCCTTCCGGCGAGCGCCGGACGATGTCGAGCCGGGGCGCGAGCCACGGCTTGATGGCGAGGGACGGGTTGGGAATGGTGAGCGCGAAACCCGCCCCGACGGGGAAGTGAAGCTCGGACACCTCGGCGAGACCGCCGTCCGGGAGCAGCTGGTCGTCGGGTTTGGCATAGCCGACGCCGCCCTGGAGTGTGACCGCGAGCGGCACCAGCGGCCCGCCGAACACCCGGAGGTTCAGCGTCGCGCCGACGGAGACGTCGGAGCCGCTCGGGCCCTCGGGGTCGTAGGTGGAGAGCATCGCGGTGGCGCCGAAAGCCCCCAACCCCAGGCGTCCGGTCACGCCGTAGGCGTTGCCCCCGCCCGTCTCATCGTTAGGGAAGCCCGCGTCGCCATAGATGCCGATGCCGCGCGGGATCCCCGCATTGTACACCGGGATTCCGCGCACCTGAGCCACCGCCGACGGCGCCCCACCCGCGAGGGCAGCAGCCAGCGCGACGGCTCCGAGCACTGCCTGCTTCATGGCGGATCCTCCGGCGTGGACGACAAGGTCAGGAAGGCCCGACTGCGGGCGCAGCAAGCTACTCGGGGGCTTCGAAGGATGTCAACGGATTTCGGGCCTGAACACACGCGCGCCCGGCCGCGGAAGTCCGCAGCCGGGCGCCGATGCGGTCGGGTTAGCGCAGGTACGACACGCTGAGACCCACGCCCTCGATGTCGCCGAGGCCGCCGCTCGCCCGGACGGCCCACTGCTCGCTGAAGCGGACGTCCACGCCGAGACCGAGAGTGAACTGCAGATCGTCGCCGCCGCCGAAGACCGGCACGAGGTTCGGGTGCACGTACGGCACGAACGTCGTGGTCGATCCTTCGATATCGAAGCGCCGGCCGAGCGAGATGCCGACGGGCAGCAGGAAGACGTCCTCCTGGTCCGTGCCGAAGATCCCACCGAACCCCAGGGTGAGCGACCCGTCCAGCGGGAACTTCTCGCTGTAGCTCACTACCTGGGTGCGGAAGTCTCCACCGATGAGAAAGGTGTTGTTATCGGCATCCCCGTCGGCGACGCCGGCGCGGACGCTGAAGTCGTTCTTGTCTTTGCCGAACCGGTAGAAGCCCTCGAGGGCGATCCCGGCGCCTTCGCCTGGATCCGAAAGCGAAGCGCCGAACTCGTGTTGATCGAATGAGCGATAGGGAGCCTTGAAGACTGGCGTGCCCGTCTCCTGCGCGACCGCGGAGACGACCGGCAAGGCGAGCAGGGCGAGAGCCACGATCCCACCAGATAAACTACGACGCATGAGTTTCTCCTTTGACGTGTTCAGCGACCACCCTGACCCGGTTGTCCACGACCTGGAGAAAGCCACCTTTGACGGCGAACCGACTCACCTGACCACCCCGACGGATGCTCAGCGTACCTGCACCGAGGAGCGTCATGAACGGCGCGTGATTCGGCAGAATGCCGACCTCGCCATCGAAGGCGGGCGCGACCACCGCGTCCGCTTCACCGTCGAACATAGACGCATCTGGTGAAATAACCGTGACTTGCATCACGAGCTACCGAGCTTCTCGGCCTTCGCCACCGCCTCGTCGATGTCGCCCACCATGTAGAACGCCTGCTCCGGCAGCTGGTCGAACTCGCCGGAGAGCACCCGCTCGAAGCTGGCGATGGTGTCCTCGAGCTTCACGTACTTCCCGGGGAACCCGGTGAACTGCTCGGCGACGAAGAACGGCTGCGAGAGGAAGCGCTGGAGCCGGCGCGCCCGCGCCACGACCAGCTTGTCCTCCTCGGAGAGCTCGTCCATGCCCAGGATCGCGATGATGTCCTGGAGCGCCTTGTAGCGCTGGAGCGTGCGCTGCACGCCGATGGCCACGTGGTAGTGCCGCTCGCCGATGAACTGCGGATCGAGGATCCGGCTGGAGCTGTCGAGCGGGTCCACCGCGGGATAGATGCCCAGCTCGGCGATCGAGCGGGAGAGCACCACCGTGGCGTCGAGGTGCGCGAACGCGGTGGCGGGCGCGGGATCGGTGAGGTCGTCCGCGGGCACGTAGATCGCCTGGACCGACGTGATCGAGCCCTTGGTGGTGGACGTGATGCGCTCCTGGAGGTCGCCCATCTCGGTCGCGAGCGTGGGCTGGTAGCCCACCGCGCTCGGCATCCGGCCGAGGAGTGCGGAGACCTCGGAGCCCGCCTGGGTGAAGCGGAAGATGTTGTCGATGAACAGGAGCACGTCCTGGCCCTCGACGTCGCGGAAGTATTCCGCGATCGTGAGGCCGGTGAGGCCGACGCGGAGACGGGCGCCCGGCGGCTCGTTCATCTGGCCGTAGATCAGCGCCACGTTCTCCAGGATATGGGCCTCCTGGAACTCGAGGTAGAGGTCGTTCCCCTCGCGGGTCCGCTCGCCCACGCCGCAGAAGACCGACCTGCCGCCGTGACCCTTGGCCACGTTGTTGATCAGCTCCTGGATGACGACCGTCTTGCCCACGCCGGCGCCGCCGAAGAGGCCGATCTTGCCGCCCTTCACGAAGGGCGCGATGAGATCGATGACCTTGATACCGGTCTCGAACACCTCGGTCTTGGGCTCGAGATCGGTGAATTTCGGCGTCGCGCGGTGGATCGGCCAGCGCTCGACGTCCTTGGGCAGCTCGGGGCCGCCGTCCACCGGCTCGCCCAGCACGTTGAGGATGCGCCCCAGTGGCGCGTCACCCACGGGCGCGGTGATCGGGCTGCCGGTGTCGGTCACCTTCATGCCGCGGGTGACGCCGTCGGTGCTGCTCATGGCGACGGCGCGAACCTGGTTCTGCCCGATGTGCTGCTGCACCTCGGCGGTGAGGTGCACCGGGAAGCCGCCGCTGTCGTCCTCGATGGTCAGCGCGTTGTAGATCTCCGGGAGGTGCTCCGGCTCGAACTCGATGTCGAGCACCGGCCCGATGACCTGGACGACGCGCCCGACGTTCTTCGCGGCGGCGCCGGTGACGCTCTTCTTCTCGGTAGCGATTGCTGTGGCCATGGTTGCGTGCTTCCTCGTGTGTGCTCGACTCCGTGATCGGCCGTAGGGCGGTACGGGCGGTACCCCGCCACCCACCTCGTCGCCCCAGGCGGTAGGCCGGTAGGGCGGTAGTCTATATCCGATCCTTACCGCCTTACCGCCTTACCGCTTACCGCCTACCCTTGCAGTGCCGCCGCGCCGCCTACGATCTCGGCGATCTCCTGGGTGATGCCCGCCTGCCGCTGGCGGTTGTAGGTGCGCTTGAGCATCTCCAGGATCTCGCCCGCGTTGTCGGTCGCGTTCTTCATGGCGGTCCGCCGGGCGCCGTGCTCCGCCGCGGCCGTCTCCACCAGCCCGCGATAGAACATGTTGCGGACATACAGAGGCACCAGCTGTTCCAGGATCGCCTCCGCGTTCGGCGCCAGGATGTAGTCCCGCGAGGGGCCCGGCCCCTCGCTCCGCCGGTCCGCCGGTCCGCCGGTCTCCACCGGCAGAATCCGCGTGGTCATGGGCGGCGTGGTCAGCGCGCTGATGAACTTCGCGTGCACCAGGTCCACGCTCGCGAGCGTCCCAGCCGCGTAGGCGTCGATCAGCGGCTGTGAGACCTCGGCGGCGTGGTCGGCGGTCGGCTTGTCGCCGATGTCCATCCGCTCCAGCGCCAGCTTCCGGTGCACATACTTGAAGAAGCCGATGCCCTTCTTCCCGATCCCGTACAGGTCGACGGTGTAGCCCGCGCGCTCCAGCTCCTCGACCCGCCGGCGTGCTTCCTTGATGAGGTTCGAGTTGAACGCGCCCGCGAGCCCGCGGTTGGAGGTGAGCAGGATGACGGCGGCCCGGGTGGGCCCGCCTTTGCCGGGCGCGGCCCGTCGGCGGAGCAGCGGGAAGCGCTCGGCCAGCTCCGGGGTTACCAGGTCTGCGAGAACATCGCGCAGCGCCTCGGCGTAGGGCCGGGCCGCGATGACGCGGTCCTGCGCCCGCTTCAGCTTGGACGTGGAGACCAGTTCCATCGTCCGGGTGATCTTGCGGGTGTTCTGGACGGAGCGGATCCGCCCCTTGAGCTGCCGGCCCTTGGCCATCAGTCGGCCTTGAAGATCGGCTTGAAGGCGGTAATGGCCGCTTTCAGGCGTTTGGTGATGTCGTCGTCCAGCGCCTTCTTGGTGCGGATGTCCACGAGCACCTGGCCGTGGGAGGCCTCGAGGTACTCCAGGAAATCGCGCTCCCACTGGCGGATGTGGTTCACCGGGACGTCGTCCAGGTAGCCGTTGGTCACGGCAAAGATGATGGCGACCTGGCGCTCGACCGGCACCGGCTGGTACTGCGGCTGCTTCAGCACCTCGACCAACCGCCCGCCGCGGGCGAGCTGCCGCTGGGTGGCGGCGTCGAGGTCGGAGCCGAATTGGGCGAAGGCCTCAAGCTCCCGGAACTGGGCCAGGGAGAGCCGCAGGGGGCCGGCCACCTGCTTCATCGCCTTGATCTGGGCGTTGCCACCCACCCGGCTGACGCTGATGCCGGCGTCCACCGCGGGGCGGACGTTGGAGTAGAACAGATCGGTGGTGAGGAAGATCTGGCCGTCGGTGATCGAGATGACGTTGGTGGGAATGTAGGCCGAGACGTCGCCCGCCTGGGTCTCGATGATGGGCAGCGCCGTGAGCGAGCCGCCCGGCTTCTTGATCCGGTCGTCGAGATGGATCACGTCGGGGTGCTCGGAGATCTTCGCCGCCCGCTCGAGGAGGCGGCTGTGGAGGTAGAACACGTCGCCGGGGTATGCCTCGCGGCCCGGGGGCCGCCGCAAGATCAGCGACAGCTGACGGTAGGCCGCCGCCTGCTTGGAGAGGTCGTCGTACACGCAGAGCGTGGCCTTCCCCTCCTCGTACATGAAGTACTCGGCGATGGCGCACCCGGAGTACGGCGCGATGTACTGGAGCGGCGCCGGCTCCGAGGCCGAGGCGATCACCACGATGGAGTAGTCCATCGCGCCCGCATCCTTCAGCCGCTCGACTACCGTGGCCACCGTGGAGCGCTTCTGGCCGATGGCGACGTAGACGCAGACGACGCCGGTGCCCCGCTGATTGATGATGGTGTCCACCGCGATGGCGGTCTTGCCGGTGCCGCGGTCACCGATGATCAGCTCGCGCTGGCCGCGGCCGATCGGGATCATGGCGTCGATGGCCTTGATCCCGGTCTGGAGCGGCTCCTTCACCGGCTGACGCTGTATGATGCCCGGCGCCACCATCTCCACCTGACGCGTGAGCGTGGTCTTGATCTCGCCGCGGCCATCGACCGGCCGGCCCAGCGCGTCCACCACCCTCCCCAGCATGGCGGGGCCGACCGGCACGTCGAGCAGGCGGCCGGTACGACGGACCTGGTCGCCTTCCTTCAGCTTCAGGTAGTCGCCCATGATCGCGGCGCCGACGTTGTCCTCCTCCAGATTCAGCACCAGGCCGGTCACGACCTCCCCGGTCTCCTGCGCGGTGAACTCCAGCATCTCGCTGGCGACCGCGGAATTGAGCCCATAGATCCGGGCGACGCCGTCGCGCACTTCGAGCACCGTGCCGACCTCGGAGACGTCGTCCGCGGCGAGGTCCGCCGTCTGGATTTCATGGAGCAGGATGTTCTTGAGTTCGCCGGGACGGAGGGTGGTGTCAGTGGCCATGAGTTCTGATGCCCTGGCTGAATGGGACGGATTCGTGCCTAGCTTGTGAAAATAATCACAAATTGAGTGCCGAGCAAGACGGGGATGGTCAGCAAGGATAGTCGGACGGCCGCCATCGTGGCAGGCGGTAAGGCGGTAAGGCGGTAAGGCGGTCCGAGCCTTACCTGTCATCCCGAGCGAAGCGAGGGACCCAGCCGGCCGAGCAAGGCGCCTCGTCGTGTCCGCCTACACCCTGCTCCTCGTGTTCCCCCGGGCAAACGCCTGCAGCACCCCCCGCGGCCCCAGCCCGCCCAGTCCACTCGTGGGCACATTCGCGATCCGACGTGCCGTGCCGCTCAGATGGCTCGACGAGGCGAAGTGGAGCAGGCGGACCACGGTGGGAATCGAGTAGCCGGGGTTCGCCAGCAGCTGGGCCGCGCAGGCGACCCGGGTGAGGTCGATCACCCGCTTGAGATTGGGCGCACCGCCGGCGCCGAACTGCCGGGAGAGATGCTCCCGGCTCACGTCCAGGCGTCGCGCGAGCTCGGAAGTGCGAAGGGGCCGCTCCACTTCGCCCAGCAGGAGACTCCACGCCGACCGCTGGAGCGGCTCGGTGAGGCGGAGCATTCGGGGTGCGTCGGCCAATGCGCGGCGCCGTTCGGCGGTGACGGACGCCCGGATCACCATCTCACCCACGACCGCATCGTCCACGCCTTCCACAGCCACCGGCACCGCGTGCTTGCGGCAGGCGAGGAGCAGCTCGCCGTCGTCCGGGCGGAAGGGTGCGTAGGCCACCACCGGCACGCCCGGCAGCTGGCGGCGCAGCTCGGTAAGATCGGGCAGCAGCGCGGGAGTGAGGGCGAGCACGATGGCGTCCACCAGCCGGCTTTCGAGGAGCCGCCGCAGGTTCGCGAAACCGCGGCAGCTCACCAGCCCGGGACCACCCGGCGGGAGCGTGCGCCGAAGCGCGGCGAGGGCGGTGCGGCTCTCCAGCAACGCGGCCACGGCGGCCACGCGTCAGTCCATCCGCCGCGCCGGCCTTCCCGCGCCGATCGCAACCAGGGTGCGGACCATCTCCCCGGCGCGCTTGAGCACCCCGCGCGCGTTGTCGTAACTGAGCACGTCCAGCGCCTCTTCCAGCGTCCGCCACTGGCAGGCGGTGATGCCCTCGTCCACCTGGGGACAGGGCTCGCCCTCGGGACTCTCGAACAGGAAGAAGTGGCAATACTTGTGAATGTGACGGCCGCGGAAGCGGAAGTGCCAGTCGATGACCCGGATCGGTCCCTGCAGGACCAGGCGGCTCAACCCGGTCTCCTCCACGGTCTCCCGGGTCGCAGCCTCCGCCGGCGACTCGCCGTTCTCGAGGTGTCCCTTCGGAAAGCCCCAGTTGTCGTAGGAGTCCTTGATCAGCAGGTAGCGCGCCAGCGCCTCGGGCGTCCGCCGAAACACGATCCCCCCCGCGCTCACCTCCAGATCGGCCTTCCGTTTGCTCATCTAGAACACCGAGATCTTCAGGTATTTGCGGGGCTGCGCCTGGATGTCGGTCAGGAGCGCGCGGAACTGGACCACGGTCGCCGTGGCTTCGCGGTAGAGCGTCGAGTCGGTCGCGAGGAGACCCAGAGTGCCGTTCCCCTGCTGGATTCGAGTCATCAGCGAATCGGCTTGCTGCATCACCCGCACGAGGCTCGCCTCGTTGGCCCGGGCCGCGGCCATCACGGAGCGCATGTCCGCGGCCGCCTGTCGCAGGTCGGCGCTCGAGGCCTGGCCGTTGGCGAGGATGTCCTCCAGCTGCCCGTCGGCCGTCGCCGTGTCGAGCCGGGCCACCGCCTGCTGGAACGTCCGCGCCACTCCCGCGAATGCGTCCGACGTGGTGGCCACGTTGCTGCTCACGCGGTCGATGCGGCTGGTCTGCGCGTCGGCGAACTTCACCATCCGCCGCGAGATCTCGGCCAGATCCTTCACGCTCCGCTGCAGGTCCTGCAGGGCAGTGCTGTCGAACGCCTGGCCGATGCGCGCCGTGATGTCGCCGACATCGCCCGCGATGCGGCTCGCCTGGGCGGTGAGCTGGCCGATGTCGGGGAGGGTGGTGCCGGGCCACGCCTCGCCGCCGGCCAGATCGGATTCGACCAGCGCGTTGCGCACGATGGGATCGCTCGGGAGCGGCTCGTAGGAGACGATGTTCGCGCTCCACTCGCCGAAGAGACTGGCGGAGGCGGAGATGACGGCCGGCTTGGCGGGCAGCTCCACCGTGCGGTCCACCGTGAGCTCTGCCTCCACCCAATCCTCGGGCGCGAGGCGGATCGCCTCCACCCGACCCACCCGCACGCCCCGGAGCGTGACCGGCGCGCCGACGCCGAGCCCGCCGACCGTTCGGAACCGGGCGGTGTAGGTGGCTTCCTTCTGGTTGACGTCGGTCTCGCTCAGCCAGAGCGCACCGCCGATCACCAGGGCCAGCGCGGTGAGCACCGCGAGGCCGACCGCGAACTCGTTGCTTCGTTTCATTCGAACCTCCACGCCGGCGCCGGAGCGGGGGACCCCGGACGGCCCTCGATGAACTGGCGCACCACCGGATCCTCCGTCGCCTGGATCTCCGTGACGGTGCCGACCTGGCGGATCGAACCCTCGTACAGCATGGCGATGCGGTCGCCCACGCTGAAGGCACTCCGCATGTCGTGGGTGACGACCAGCCCGGTGACCCCGAGGTCGCGGGTGCGGATCATCAGCTGGTCCATGACGGCCGAGGTGACGGGGTCGAGGCCGGTGGTGGGCTCGTCGTAGAGAATGTAGCGCGGCTTGAGAGCGATCGCGCGCGCGATTCCCACCCGCTTCCGCATGCCGCCGCTCAGCTCCGCCGGGTATTTGTCCTCGAGCCCCGGCAGCTCCACCACCGCGAGGCTCTCCTCGACCCGCTCCCGGATCACGCCCTCGTCGTAGCCCCGCTTCACCAGGCCGAGCCGGATATTCTCGGCCACCGTCATCGAGTCGAACAGCGCGGCGAACTGGAAGACGTAGCCGATCCGTCCGCGCAGCTCCGCGAGCGCGCGCCGGTCCAGCTCGTGCACCACCGCGCCATCCACCAGCACCGCGCCGGCATCGGGCTCGATGAGCCCGACGATAAGCTTGAGCGTGACGCTCTTCCCCACCCCCGAAGCGCCGATGATCACGGTGTTCTGGCCATCGGGGACCTCCAGCGAGACGCCGCGCAGCACCTGCTTCGCGCCGAACGATTTGGTCAGCCGGTCGAGCACGATCACAGGAGCACGAGCGCCCAGAAGGCGTCCAGGACCAGGATCGCCTCGCAGCCGAGCACGACGGCCCGTGTGGTCGAGAGTCCCACCCCCTCGGCGCCGGCCTTCGCGTCGAGGCCGCGCAGGCACCCCATCAGGGCTACCGCTCCGCCGAAGCTCGCGCTCTTCACCAGGCCGAACCAGATGTCCTTGAACCGGTAGAACTGCTTGAGACCCTTCAGGAACTCCGGCGTGGAGAGGTCGAGCAGGTTGATCGCGGTCACCCATCCCGCCGCGACGCCGACCGCCATCGCGAACGCCGTCACGACGGGGAACATCAGCGTGGCCGCCAGGACCCGCGGCACCACCAAGTACGAGTTCCGGTCGTACGCCAGCGTCTCCAGCGCGTCCACCTGTTCGGTCACCTTCATGGTGCCGATCTCCGCCGCGATGCTGGCACCCACCCGGCCCGCGAGCGCCATGCCGGTGAGCACGGGGCCCAGCTCCATCATGACCGTCTTCCCCACCAGCGCGCCTACGAAGTAGAGGGGAACCGTGCCGGTGAAGATGTAGGAGGAGAGCAGCGAGAGGACGATGCCGGTGAAGACCGCGATGAAGAGCGCGATGGGGACCGAATCCACCCCGAGTCGGCGCATCTGCCCGACCAAGAGCGGACCCCAGGTTCCGACATCGGCAAGTGCGCGGGCGGTTTCGAGGCTGCGGCGGCCTACGTGCGCGACGAACCCGTCCCGGGCGGCGATACGGGATGCCACGGAGGGCGACACGAGCGGAAGCTAGAGCGAAGGGCGGGACGGCGGTAGGGCGGTAAGGCGGTAGGGTGGCAGGGTACCGCCTTACCGCCCTACCGCCTTACCGCCTTACCGCCCTACCTTAGTGACAGCGCCGTTCACCCCGGCGCCGGAGTGTCCCATGCATGACCCCCCACGCCCCCGCTCGCGCCGGCCCGAAGCCCGGCCGGCGAACGGGGAGATCGCCATCCTCTGGCTCACCGCCGGCCTCAGCTGCGACGGTGAGACCGTCGCCCTGACGGGAGCCACCCAGCCGAGTCTGGAGGACCTGGTCGCCGGAGGTCTCCCCTGGACCCCTCGCATAACGCTGTTCCATCCATTCCTGGCTCCCGAGGTCGGGGACGAGTTCGTCGCGTACTTTCACCGCGCCGCCCGGGGCGAGCTGGGCCCGTTCATTCTGGTGTTCGAGGGCTCGGTACCCGACGAGCAGAACAAGGCGGAGGGATACTGGGCGACGTTCGGCACCGATCCCGTCACCCGCCAACCCATCACCACCTGCAGCTGGATCGACCGGCTGGCCCCTCGTGCCTGGGCCGTGCTCGCCGTCGGCACCTGCGCGGCGTACGGCGGCATCCATGCGATCGAGGGCAATCCGACCGGAGCCATGGGGCTGCCCGACTATCTGGGCCGGGGCTGGCGATCGGCGGGCGGGTTGCCGGTGGTCTGCCTCCCCGGGGGTCCGGCGCAGCCCGACAACATGACCGAGACGCTGTTGTACCTGCTGCATCAGTTCACCGGGCACGCCCCGCCGATCCCCCTCGATGACTCGCTCCGCCCCCGCTGGCTCTTCGAGCGCACCGTGCACGAGGGCTGCGACCGGGGCGGCCACTACGAGCAGGGTGAATTCGCCGAGGCCTACGGCTCGCACCTCTGCATCGTGAAGCTCGGGTGCTGGGGACCGGTGGTGCAGTGCAACGTCGGCAAGCGGGGATGGATGGGCGGCGTGGGCGGCTGCCCCAACGTCGGCGGCATCTGCATCGGGTGCACGATGCCGGGTTTCCCCGACAAGTTCATGCCCTTCATGGATCAGCCTCCCGGCTCGCTGCTCTCGTCCGCCGCGGTGATGACCTACGGCCGCGCCATGCTGGCGCTCCGCCGGTTCACCCTCGCCTCCATGAATCAGGAGCCGGGCTGGCGGGCGGGTCGGAGCGGCGCTCCATGAAGGCCATGGATCGGTTGGAGGCGGAGAGCATCCTGCGAGACCTGGCGGCGGTGTTCGCCCGCGGGGTCCCTGCCCCACCGGAGGAGACACCCGGGGATATTCCTCTCCCCAACCTCGAAGCCAAGTACCGCACGCTCGTCGAGCAGCTGCCTGCGGTGGTCTTCATGGCGTATCTCGACCGCGCCATCGGCGAGGCCTACGTGAGCCCCAAGATCGAAGAGCTGATGGGGTTCACCCAGGCCGAGTGGCTGGAGGATCCGGTCCGCTGGTACAACCACATCCATCCGGAGGATCAGCGCCGGTGGAGCGTCGAATCCGCCGAGATGTTCCTGACCGGCAAGCCGCTCCGCTCGGCCTACCGGGTCCTCTCGCGCGAGGGGCGGGTCGTCTGGTTCCAGTGCGAGGTGAAGATGGTGCGCCGGAGCGATGGCCGTCCCTGGTTCATCCACGGCGTCGGCTTCGACATCACGGAGCTCAAGCAGATCGAGGCCGCGCTCGAGCGGGAGCGCAACCTCTTCTCCGCGGTGCTCGACACGGTCGGGGCGCTGGTGGCGGTGCTGAGCCCCTCCGGCGCGATCGTCCGCCTCAATCGCATGTGCGAGCGGGTCGGGGGGTATACCTCGGACGGGGTACGCGGACGATTCCTCTGGGAGCTGTTCCCCGTGGCGGAGGAGGCGCGAGGCTTCCGCGCGCTCCTCGCGGGACTGCGCCCCGGGCAGCAGCGGGAGTACGAGAGCGACTGGGCCACCGGCGACGGCTCCCGGCGGCGGATCGCGTGGTCCAGCACGATTCTTCCCGCCGCCGGAAGCGCCCCGGCATACGTCATCAGCAGTGGGACCGACATCACCGAGCGGAAGCGGATGGAGCGCGCCCTGCTGGAGATCAGCGGCCGGGAGCAGCGCCAGATCGGGCAGGATCTCCACGACGGCCTGGGTCAGCACCTCACCGGCATCGCCTTCATGAGCAAGGTGCTCGCGCAGCAGCTCGCCGAGGACGGCGCCCGGCAGGCGCCGCACGCGGCCAAGATCGTGCACCTGGTGAACGACGCCATCAACCGCACGCGGCAGCTGGCGCGCGGGCTCTTACCGGTCTTCTCCGACTCGCAGGGGCTCATGTCGGCGCTCCGGCAGTACGCCTCGGAAGTGGAGGACCTGTTCACCGTCTCCTGCCGGTTCGAATGCACCGCGCCGATCCTCGTCGACGACATCAGCACCGCGACCCACCTGTATCACATCGCCCAGGAAGCGGTCAACAACGCCCTCAAGCACGGGGGGCCGGAGCACATCGAGATCGCGCTGTCGGGGGAGGACGGCACCGGCAGCCTCGTCATCACGGACGACGGAACCGGTATCCCGGAGCTGTCCGATTCCTCGCGCGGCCTTGGCCTGCGCATCATGAGCTACCGGGCGACCATGGTCGGCGGCTCGATGGAGATCCAGCGGGGCGATCCGCTCGGCACCGTCATCGCCTGCCGCTTTCCTCTGGAGAAGCGATGAAAGAATGGCTCGATTCACCTCGTCGCCGGTCGGCGGGGTCCTCGCGCACGAGGCACCGGGTGCTGATCGTGGACGATCATCCCATCGTCCGCCAGGGGATCACCCTCATGATCGAACAGGAGCCGGACCTCGAGGTGTGCGGCGAAGCGGAGGAAGCGAGGGCCGCGCTGGCCCTGATCCAGTCCGCCCGTCCCGCCGTCGTCCTGCTGGACATCTCCCTGCCCGGCCCCGATGGCTTCGAGCTGCTGAAGGCGATCCGCGGCGCCGACCCGTCGCTGCCGGTGCTGGTGCTCTCCATGCATGACGAGTCGACCTACGCCGAGCGGGCGCTTCGGGCCGGCGCCAACGGCTACATCATGAAACAGGAGGCGACCGAAAACGTGCTGGTCGCGCTCAGACGGGTGCTTCGCGGGGAGATGTACGTGAGCGAGCGGGTGTCGAGCATGATGCTCCGGCAGATCGCCACCGGCAGCCCGCGCGCGGCCGAGGCCCCGATCGCCCGGCTGAGCGACCGTGAGCTGGAGGTGTTCCGGCTGATCGGCGAGGGGCACGGCACCCGTCGGATCGCGGAGGAGCTGTTCCTGAGCATCAAGACGGTCGAGTCGTATCAGGCCCATATAAAGGAGAAGCTGGGGCTCCAGAGCTCCCGAGACCTGGTGCAGCGCGCGATCGAGTGGAAGCTGGCCGAGACCATGAAGTGATCCGCCGGCCCGGATCGGG
>Ga0210114_1000152_pt1 | contig 17275 bp, 18 predicted proteins | sample MayberryNW_TuleA_FD_185524 | JGI IMG/M metagenome (GOLD analysis project Ga0210114, IMG submission 185524) | Wetland microbial communities from San Francisco Bay, California, USA, that impact long-term carbon sequestration - MayberryNW_TuleA_D2... | ecosystem: Environmental > Aquatic > Marine >...
CATCCATATGCTCGCGCTGGCGATCAACCAGGCGAAGAGCACCGAGCCCGCGAAGGTGGCGGCCGCGCTCGAGGGCATGACCTACACGTCCTATTGGGGCGACATCGTGACGATGCGCGCCACCGACCACCAGCTGCAGATGCCGATCCGCATCTTCGTGCACACGAACAAGAACATCGAGGTCGACCTCGACAACTCGGGCTACGGCCTGGCGACGGAGTCGGCGGTCAGCGCGCATATGGCGTCGACGCCGACGACCTGCAAGATGCAGCGCCCGTAGTCGCCCGCGCATTGCCCGGATGACCGCGGCGTCCGGCGGCCGGCGACGGCCGCCGGATGCATCCCATGCTTGAGCTGACCGTCTTTTCGCTGCTCAACGGCCTGGTCTACGGGCTGCTGCTGTTCATGCTCTCGAGCGGCCTGACGCTCATCTTCTCGATGATGGGCGTGCTCAATTTCGCCCACGCCAGCCTCTACATGCTGGGCGCCTATCTGGCCTACTCGATCAGCCTGAAGATCGGCTTCTGGCCCGGGCTGGTGATCGCCCCGCTGCTGGTCGGCGTCGTGGGCGCGCTGATCGAACGCTACGGCCTGCGCCACGTGCATCGCTACGGCCATGTCGCCGAGTTGATCTTCACCTTCGGCGTCGCGTTCCTCATCGAGGAGTCGGTGCAGCTCATCTGGGGCCGGCAGAACGTCGACTACCGCGAGCCCGCGATTCTCGCGTTCCCGCTGTTCAAGCTGTGGGGCACGGACTTTCCGGCCTACAAGGCGTTCATGCTCGCGATCTCGATCGGCATCTTCATCGCGCTGCTCGTCGTGCTCACGCGCTCGCGCGTGGGACTGATCATCCAGGCCGCGATCACGCACCCGAACCAGGTGGCCATGCTCGGCCACAACGTGCCGCTGGTGTTCACCGGCGTGTTCGGCGCCGGCTCGGCCCTCGCCGGCCTCGCGGGCGTGATCGCCGGTCCGTCGCTCGGCACGTTTCCGGGCATGGCCGCCGTGCTCGGCAGCATCGTGTTCGTGGTCATCGTCGTCGGCGGGCTGGGCTCGCTCGCCGGCGCCTTCGTGGCGTCGCTGCTCATCGGCATGCTGCAGACCTTCGCGGTGGCGGTCGACTATTCGCTCGAGGACCTGTTCAAGGCGATCGGCATCACGACCGGCCAGCGCAGCGCGCTGAGCGATCTGTACACGGTCACGGTCGCGCAGATCGGCCCGATCCTGCCCTACCTGCTGCTGGTGCTGATCCTGATCTTCCGCCCGACCGGCCTGCTCGGGAAGCGCGAGGTATGAGCGCGCTCGCACCGGCGTCGGCGCGGACTCGCACCACGTTCGTGAGGCGCAACGCCATCTGGTGGCTGGCGTTGCTGATCGTGCTGCTGCTGCCGCAGCTGGCGCGCTCGGGGACCAGCATCGCCGTGCTGAACCAGATGTGCATCATGGTGATCTTCTCGCTGTCCTACAACATGCTGCTCGGCCAGGGCGGCATGCTGTCCTTCGGCCACGCGGTGTACTTCGGCCTCGGCGGCTATTTCACGATTCACCTCATGAAGATGGCGAGCGGTGGCGGCTTCTTCATGCCGCTGCCCCTGGTGCCGCTCGCCGGCGGCGTTGCCGGCCTGCTGTTCGGCCTGCTCTTCGGCAGCTTCTCGACCAACCGCGCCGGTACCGTGTTCGCCATGATCTCGCTCGGCATCGGCGAGCTGATCGCCGCCTCGTCCCTGATCTTCGTGAAGTTCTCCGGCGGCGAGGAAGGCATCACCGCCGACCGCACGAACCTGACCGCCTTCTTCGGCGCCACGTTCCGCCACGAGCTCCAGGTCTACTACCTGATCGCCGGCTGGATGATGCTCTGCGCCTGGCTGATGTACCGCTTCTCGCGCACGCCCGTGGGCCGCATGGCGAACGCGGTGCGCGACAACGCCGAGCGTGCCGAATTCGTCGGCTACTCGCAGAAGCACGTCCGCCTGCTGTCGTTCATGGGGGCCGGCTTCTTCGCCGGCATCGCCGGCGGCCTGTTCGCCGTGAACTACGAGATCGTCACCGAGGAAACCGTCAATCTCGTGTCCTCCGGCGTCGTGCTGCTGCAGGCGTATATCGGCGGCGTCGGCTTTTTCGCGGGCCCGATCGTCGGCGCCGTCGTCTACACGCTGCTGCAGACGCTGCTCTCGAACTACACCGAGATCTGGGCGTTCTATGTCGGGCTGATCTTCGTCGCCACGGTGATGTACGCGCCCGCCGGCCTGACCGGCATCATCATGATGCACCTGCCGATCTACCGCGCCGGCAAGCTGCGCTCGCTGGCGCTGCCGTACCTGCGCGTCGGCCTGCCGGCCCTGTGCTGCGCGATCGGCGTCATCGGCCTGCTCGAGCTGCTGCATTTCTTGAGCGTGCGCGCGGTGGGCCAGTCGATCAAGCGGCTCTTCTGGGTGCGCCTCGACGTCGATCAGCCCCTCGCGTGGCTCGTTTTCGCAGCGCTCGCGCTGGGCGGGTTTGTCGCCGCCCGGCGCATGGCGCCCCAGCTGGTCTCGGCCTGGGACGCGGCGAGCCGGCATGCCTTCGCGAGGCGCGAGCGGTGACCGCGGCCATCGAGCTGGTCGACCTGCGCAAGCGCTTCGGCGCGACCGAGGTGATCCGTGGCGTCAGCCTGCAATTCAGCCAGGGCGAGCGCCATGCCGTGATCGGCCCGAACGGCGCGGGAAAATCGACGTTGTACAACCTGATCACCGCGAAGTACCGGCCGAGCGCCGGCAGCATCCGGCTGCGCGGGCGCGATATCACCGGGCGCAAGCCCTACGAGATCAACCGCATGGGCCTGGCGCGCAGCTTCCAGATGACCAATATCTTCCCGCGCCTGAGCGCGTTCGAGAACGTGCGCTGCGGCGCGCTGTGGGCGATGAACTACCGTTACTCGTTCTGGCGGGACGTGGACAAGCTGGACGACGTCAACGAGCGCAGCCTGCGGATCCTGGGCGACATCGGCCTGCTTTCGCGGTCCGAGGTTCCGGCCGGCGTGCTTTCCTACGCCGAGCAGCGCGCGCTCGAGATCGGCATCACCATCGCCGGCGGCGCGGACGTCGTGCTGCTCGACGAGCCGACCGCCGGCATGAATCGCTCGGAAACCGAACAGACCGTGGAGCTCGTGCGTCGCATGACGCAAGGCAGGACGCTGATCATGGTCGAGCACGACATGAGCGTCGTCTTCGGCCTCGCCGACCGCATCTCGGTGCTGGTGTACGGCGAAATCATCGCCAGCGGCCCGCCCGACGCGATTCGCGGCAATGCGGCGGTGCGCGAGGCCTACCTCGGCGAGGAGGTCGACTGAGCCATGCTCGAGGTCCGGGACCTGCACGCGTACTACGGCAAGAGCCACATCCTGCACGGCGTCAATCTCGACGTGCGCGACGGCGAGATCGTCAGCCTGCTCGGGCGCAACGGCGTCGGACGCTCGACGACCTGCAAGGCGATCATGGGCGACGTCGCGCCGGCGGGGTCGATCCGATTCAAGGGCGAGGAGATCGCGGGGCTGAGACCGCACGAGATCGCGCGCCGCGGACTCGGCTACGTGCCCGAGAACCGGGACATCTTTCCCACCCTGACGGTGCGCCAGAATCTGCTGCTCGGGCAAAAGCACGCGCGCCGCGAGGGACGCTGGAAGATGGCCGACACGTTCGACGTATTCGGCAACCTGCGGGAGCGCGCCGACACCGCGGGCGGCGTGCTGTCGGGGGGCGAGCAGCAGATGCTGACCATGTGCCGCACCCTGATGGGCGATCCGGATCTCATCATGATCGACGAGCCGACCGAAGGCCTGGCGCCGAAGCTGGTCGAGCAGGTCGCCACCCTGCTGCAAACGATCGCGCGGCGCGGCGTATCCATCCTGCTGGTCGAGCAAAAGCTCACCATCGCGCTGAAGATCTCGAAACGCGTGTTCGTGATGGGACATGGTCAGGTGGTGTTCGAGGGCACGCCCGAGGCGCTGCGCGCGAACGAGCAGATTCGCCGCGAGTGGCTTGAAGTCTGAGGGCGGGTGCCCGCCCCGCGGCGTCAGCCGAGGGCTTCGAGGATGCCGCGCACGTAGCCGATGGCGCGCGCCGCGGCGCCCGGGCCGTCGGGCACGTAGTCGAAGGGCTCCACCGCGATGTCGCCGGCGTAGCCGTGGCGCCTGAGCGCGGCGAACAGCGGCGCGAAGCGCTGCTCGCCCTGGCCGGGACCGCGGCGGTTGCGGTCGTTCACCTGCACGTGCGCGATCATGCCGTTCGGCAGCCAGCGGTCGACGAGCGCCGCGAGCGGCGCCGATTCCATGCGCCCCGCGGCGCTGCAATCGAGCATGCTGCGCACGGCGCGGCTGCCGATCGCCTCCACCATCAGCGCCGCCTCGCGCAGCGTGTTGACGAGCGGCGTCTGCTCGGAGGCGAGCGGCTCGATGCAGTACATGACCCCCGCCTTCTCCGCGCGCTCGGCCACTGCCGCAAAGCAGTCCTGCGCCCGCCCCAGCGCGGCGGCGCGCGTGTCCCCCGGATCGATGCGCCGCTGGTGCGGCGAGCCGTGCACCAGATAGCGGCCGCCGAGCTCGGCGCATTGCTCGACGAGCGCGAACATCACGTCGAGCGTCTTCCTGCGCACCGCGTCGTCGCGCGTGGAGATGGACAGCCCCGCGGGCTTGAGCAGCAGCCAGTGCAGGCCGGTGATGGCGATGCCCGCGTCCTCGGCCGCGGCGCGCGCCGCGGCGAGCTGCGCGCTGCCCAGGCGCTGCGGCTCCTCCGAGAGCGTGTAGGGCGCGATCTCGAGCCCGTCGTAGCCGAGCTTCGCCGCGTACTCGCACTGCTGCGGGAACGGCATCGGCGCGATGACCTCGTTGCACAGGGCGATGCGCATGCGCTCACTTCCTCAGGTAGCCGAGCACCAGCGCCTCCATGTGGCGCAGGCGCTCGGCCTTGTGCCGCCGCGCCAGCAGGTCGCGCTCGAAGATGGTGGACAGGGTGTGGCGGTTGGACAGGTAGAAGTAGCCCAGCCCGGCGATGGAAATGTAGAGCTGCACCGGGTCGACGCCGCGGCGGAACTCGCCGCTGCGCGCGCCGCGCGCCAGCACCTGCTGGATCATGGCGACGAACGGCGCGTGCATGGCGACGATGTCGCGCGAGCGCTTGACGTGGCGGCCGCGGTGCAGGTTCTCGCTGTTCAGCAGCGTCAGGAACTCCGGGTGCTGCAGGTAGTAGCGCCAGGTGAATTCGACCAGCCGGCGCATGGCTTCGCGCGGATCGAGATCCGCGAGATGCAGCGCCCGCTCGGCGCTGCGGATGCGCGCATAGCTGTCCTTCAGCACGGCGAGGAACAGCGCGTCCTTGTTGCCGAAGTAGTAGTAGAGCATGCGCTTGTTGGCGCCGGCGCGCGCCGCGATGCGGTCGACGCGCGCGCCGCCCAGGCCGTAGCGCGCGAACTCGGCCTGCGCCGCCTTGAGGATGCGGCCCTGGTTGCGGGCGGGGTCGCGGCGGCCGTTGCGCGGCATGGCTCAGCCGCGCATGCTATATCGGCAGCCGGAGTTCGGCGACCTTGCGCTCGCACGCCGCAGACCGTGCAACGCCATGGATGCTGCGCATGCCGGAGCTCACCAGGCCTCCTCGTAGAGTTGGCGCGCCTCGCGCTCGCCGAGCGCGCGCGGGTTGGTTGCAGTGCAGTGGTCCTCGACGGCCTGCGGCGCGAGCGCGGCCAGCGCCTCGCGCGGCACGCCGAGCGCGCGCAGCCGCCGCGGCAGGCCGAGCTCCTCGATCAGCCGCGCGAACGCATCCGGCACTTCGACCGCCGAGGTCAGGCCGATGGCGCGCGCCAGAACCCCGAGCTTCGGCCGGCAGGCCTCGTAGTTGAAGCGCAGCACCGGCGCGAGAAACAGGGCGTTCAGCGTGCCGTGGTGCAGGCGCGCGTCGCCGAGCGCGCCGAGCGGGTGCGAGAGCGAGTGCACCGCGCCAAGGCTCTTCTGGAACGCGAGTCCACCCATCAGCGCGCACTGCATCATCTGTTCGCGCGCCTCGAGATCGGCGCCGTCGGCGACCGCGCCACGGATCGCGCGCCAGCCCCGACCGAGGCCGTCGAGCGCGATGGCGTCGGCGACCACGTTGACGCGCGTGCTGAGGAACGTCTCCACGCAATGCGAGATCGCGTCCATGCCGGTGGCAGCAGTGAGCCGCGGCGGCATGCTCAGCGTGAGCTCCGGATCGCACACTGCCGCGCGCGGCAGCAGCAGCGGGCTGAGAAAGCCGAGCTTGCGCCCGGACTCGAGCCGCAGCAGCGCGGCACGTCCGACCTCGCTGCCGCTGCCCGCGGTGGTCGGCACCGCGACGAGCGGCGGCGGCGGCGCCTTGATACGCGCGCCGCCGCCCGCGGCAATCGCGTACTGCTCGAGCGGCGGCTCGTGCACCGTCATCATCGCGGCGAGCTTCGCCAGATCGAGTGAGGCGCCGCCGCCGAAGGCGACGATGCCGTCGCAGCCCGCGTCCCAATAGCGTGCGACGCAGGCGCGCAGGCTCGCCTCGCCCGGATTGGTCTCGGTGCCCGCGTACAGCGCGTGCGCGCCGAGCCCGAGCCGCGCCGGCAGGCCGAGCGCGGCCAGGTTCTCGTCGGTGACCAGCAGCGGCCGCGAGACACCGTAGCTCGCGAGCAGCTCCGGCACCAGGGCGACGCTGCCCGGACCGAAATAGACGTCGTTCAGGTAGGCGATGTCGGGGGCGCGCAGCCGTCGGCTCTCGCTCATCCCAGCCAGCGCTCCAGGTTGGCGCGCACGAAATCGTCGTCGTTCAGCTCCGGATAGGCGGCAGTGACGCGGTCGATCTCCGCGGCCTGGCCGGGCGAGAGCACCTCGTTCGGGTCGAGGCACCAGGTGCCCTCGAGCAACCCCTGGCGCCGCAGCACCTCGTGGCACCCGGGAATGCAGCCCGCGAAGTCGTGCGCCACGTCGAAGAAGGCGCCGTTGGCGTCGGTGACGCGTGCGTCGAGCGCGATCAGCTCGGCGCTCACGCGGTCGGCCGCCACCGCGTCCTGGATGGCCGCCAGCTGCTCGACCGCGCGCTTGGTCCACACGCTCCAGTGCCCAAGCAGCCCGCCCCTGATGCGCAGCGTCACGTCGCGGCCGTCGCGCGTGAGGCGGAAGGGCGTCGCCAGGTCGAGCACGATGTGGTCGTCGTTGCCGGTGTAGAGCGCGATGCGCTCCTCGGCGCGCGCCTCGAGCACGCCGCGCAGCACGTCGAGCGTGCGGTAGCGGTTGAAGGGCGCGATCTTGATCGCCACCACGTTGTCGATCGCCGCGAAGCGGCGCCAGAAGGCGAAGGGCAGCTCGGGCCCCCCGACCGCCTTCTGCAGATAGAAGCCCACCAGCGGGATCTCGCGCGCGACGGCCGCGCAGTGCTCGACGAGCTCGTCGATCCCGGCCGCTTTCATCGGCGCGAGCGACAGCAGACCGGCAGAGTAGCCGAGGCCGCGCGCGAGCGCCGCCTCCTTTCTCGCCTGGTCCGTGCGGCCGGAGAGGCCGGCGATCATGACGAGCGGCCGCTTCGCCCACGCGGCCGCCTCCTCGATGGCGATGCGCAGCACCGGCTCGTAGAGGCCCGCTTCGCGGATCGCGAACTGCGTCGCGTGCACGCCGACCGCGAGCCCGCCGGAGCCCGCGTCGAGGTAGTAGCGCGACAGCGCGCGCTGGCGCCGCTCGTCGAGCCTGCGCCGCGCGTCGAGCGCGAGCGGGTGCGCCGGGATCACCGTGCCGCGGCGCAGGGTCGCGAGCACCTCGGCCGGAAGCTGGTTCCAGTGCAGCGCCATCAGTACTTCCCGTCGCGCGTGCCGAAGTGCGTGTCCTTGCCCAGGCTCGGCCCGCCGCGCGCCACCCACTCGGCGGTCCAGTCGAGCATCGCCTCGAGCGGCACGCGCGGCGCACCGAGCAGCCCGCGCGCCATGCTCGTGTCCACGTGCCAGGCGGTCGGCGCCTCCGCGCCCGCGAGGCGCGGCGCCTTGCCCAGGCGCCGCCCGAGCTCCTCGGCGAGCCAGCGCACGCGGATCTTCCAGGGGCCGGTGATGTTGATCGGGCTCGCGGGCGTGGTGCAGTGCGCGAGCAGGCGCAGCGCCTGTTCGTTGGCGTCGCCCTGCCAGATGACGTTGACGTGGCCCATGGTGACGTCGAGCTCGCGCCCGGCGAGCACGCTCGAGGCCACGTCGTGCAGCACGCCGTAGCGCATGTCGATCGCGTACGACAGGCGCACCAGCCGGCCCGGCGTGCCCCAGCGCTGCGAGCCGTGCATGAAGATCCCTTCGCGCGCGACGCAGGACCAGGCGTAGTCGCCCGGCGGCGGCACGGCCGGCGTCGACTCGGTGGCGCCGCCGCCGCCCGTGTCGGCATAGGGGTACACGCAGATCGTGGAGAAGGCGACGATGCGCGAAGCGCGGAACGTCTCGGCGACCATGAGCGGCACGCCGGCGTTCATCGCCCAGGTGAGCGCGGGGTTGCCGGCCGCGCCGAACTTGTAGCCGGCCATGTACACCACGTTGGGCACGCGCGGCAGCCGCTCGAGCGCGGCGCGCTCGAGCAGGTCGCAGGCGAGGCACTCGATCCCCCAGGATTCGAGCTTCTCCCGCAACCCCTTGTCCGAAAAGCGCGCCACCCCGATCACGCGCCGCTGCGGCGCGGCGCGCTTCGCCATGCGCGCGAGCGTCGGCCCCATCTTGCCGCCGACGCCGAGCACCATCAGGTCGCCGGGCGCGCGCGCCAGATCGGCGCGCAGCGGCTCGCTCGGCGCGGTCATGAAGTCCTCCAGCGCCGCGACGTCGGCGAAGCGCTGCGGCAGGGCGCGCGCTTCGTCGTTCATGGCTTCAGATATCCCTGCACCACGTCGACCATGTGGGCCAGGCGCGCTTCCTGGGACCTCGGCGCCATCAGGTCGCGACCGAAGATCGCCGACAGCGTGTGGCGATTGGAGAGGTAGAAATAGCCCAGCCCGGCGATGGTGATGTAGAGCTGCATCGGATCCACGCCGCGGCGGAACGCGCCCGCCTGCGCGCCGCGCTCGAGCAGCCGGCCGATCAGCTCGAGCTGGCGCGAGTGCAGGCCCGCGACGAGCTTGGAGCGCGCGAGGTGCCGGCCGCGGTGCAGGTTCTCGCTGTTCAGCAGCGTGATGAACTCCGGATGCGCGAGCTGGAAGGCCCAGGTGAAGCGCACCAGCGAGCGCACCGCCTCGCGCGGATCCACCTGGTCGAGCTCCAGGCCGCGCTCGGCCTCGCGAATCATGCGGTAGGCGCGCTCCAGCACCGCGAGAAACAGCGCATCCTTGCTCGTGAAGTAGTAATACAGCATGCGCACGTTGACGCCCGCCTGCGCCGCGATGCGCTCGACGCGCGCGCCGCCCAGGCCGAAGCGGGCGAACTCGGCGGCCGCCGCCTCGAGCACCAGCGCGCGCGTCTTCTCCGCGTCCCGGATCGGGGGTCGCTTCGGGCGGCGCGCGCCGGCGGGCGCGGCGCGCCGCGCGGACGCGGAACGGGCAGGCATGGGGCGTCGATGCGAATTCAGCAAGTTATTAATTAAGCCCGACGCCGCGCGCCGCTGTCAAGGCGCCTTGACAGCGCGCGACGCGCGTTGCTAGCATGTTAAGCAGCTACTTAATTTGTCCGGAGCGCGCGTGAACTGGGACTTCCTCGTCGTCGGCGCGGGCCACAACGGCCTCGCCTGCGCCGCCTATCTCGCGCGCAGCGGGGCGCGCGTCCTCGTGCTCGAGCGCCAGCCGCGGGTCGGCGGCGCCTGCCACACCGAGGAAGCCACGCTGCCGGGGTTCAAGCACAACGTCTGCTCGGTGGTGCACACCCACATCCCGTCGAGCCCGGTGTATCGCGATCTCGAGCTCGAGCGGCACGGGGTGCGCTACGTCTACCCCGAGCACCTGCGCGGCACCATCTTCCCGGGCCACCGCAGCATCGTCATGTATCGGGACGCGGCGCGCATGGCCGCCGAGCTGGCCCGGTTCTCCGCGCGCGACGCGCAGACCTTCACCCAGCTGGTCAACGACTACGGCGAATTCATCGAGTCGTCGGTCCATCCCCTCATGTACTCGCCGCCGGTGCCGCCCTCGGTGCAAAGCGCCGAGCTGGAGAAGTCCGAGGCCGGCAACACGCTGCTGCAATGGCAGATGAGCTCGCCCGTGCAGCTGCTGAACGAGCTGTTCGAGAGCGAAGAGGTGAAAGTCCACTTCCTCGCGCGGCTGACCGTGCTCGGCTTCGCACCGGACCAGTTCGGGCTGGGCTGGATCTGCCTGATGCGCATCCTGACCGGCGAGGCGCCGATCTGCGTCGGCGGCTCGCAGCAGCTCGCCGAAGGCCTGCGCCGCGCCCTCGAGGCGCACGGCGGCGCCGTGCGCACCGGCGTGAACGTCAAGCGCATCCTCGTGCGCGGCAACCGGGCGGCCGGCATCGAGACGGCGGACGGCGAGCGCATCGAGGCCGCGCGCGCCGTGATCACCAACGTCGAGCCGAAGAAGAGCTTCCTCGGCATGGTCGGCGAGGAGCACCTGCCCGAGTCGTTCACCCGGCGCGTCAGGAACTACCACGCGCAGGGGCGCTCGCTGTTCGTGCTGCACCTCGCGCTTTCGGAGCCGCCGCGCTACCGCGCCGCGGAATCGAACGCGCCGGTGAATACGGCGTTCAGCCAGGAGATGTTCGGCGGCGACGTGACGGCGCAGGTGCGCGCCTACCAGGACATCCGCATGGGCCGCCCGCCCCGCAGCGAGATGCTGCAGATCACGCTGCCGACGCTCTTCGATCCGTCGCAGGCGCCCGCGGGCAAGCACACGGCGGTGGTCTGGCAGTACGCCCCCTACCGGGTCGAGCCGGCGGGGCCGCTGGGCTGGAAGGACCTGCGCGAGGACTATGCAGCGCAGGTGCTCGAGCTCTGGCGCGGCTATGCGCCGAACATCACCCGCGACAAGATCCTGGCGATGAAGATCCAGGATCCGACCGACACGGAACGCGGCAACGACAACCTGGTCAACGGCGTCGACGTCGTGGGCGACATGTCGCCCGACCAGATGGGCTACTTCCGGCCCTTCGCCGGCTGGTCGCATTACCGCACGCCGCTCGCAGGACTGTACATGTGCGGCGGTTACTGCCACCCGGGCGGCGGCGTGCACGCCGGCGCCGGCCACAACGCCGCGGGCGTGATCGCGGAGGATTTCAAGCTGAAGAAGTGGTGGGACTGATGCGCCGGCGCGAGGCGCGGTTCGCGGTGCACGCCTCGCCGGAGGACCTGTGGCGCTTCATTCGCGATTTCGAATCGCTGTGCGCCTGCATTCCGGGCGTCGACAAGCTCACGCGCATCGACGACCGGACTGCGCAGCTGACCGTCGAGGAAAAGGTCGGCGTCGTGCCGTTGCGCGTCGCGCTGACCGCCCGCATCGAAGCCGAAGATCCGCCGCACGGCCTGCACGCGGTCGCCACCGCGGAGCATCTCGACATCGACGTCGACGTCCGGCTGAAGCCCATCGATTCGGGCACCGAGCTGACGACGCTGTTCCAGGTCGTCGGGCGGGGACCGCTGAAGGCGGTCGTCGATCGGCTGTTCGAGCGCAGGGCCACCGAGCGCACGGCGCAGTTCGCCGCAAGCCTCGCGGCGCGCTTCGCCCGCGAAGCCCCGGCGCCCGGGCAGGCTCCCGCGGCCGTCCCCTGGTGGCGACGGCTCTGGCGACGCATCACCTACTCCATGCCCAGGAGCCGATAGATGCGCCGCGTGTACTCGCCGAAGCGCGCGTGCGTCTTCAGGTCGAGCGTCCTCGGGTGCGGCAGGTCGATGGCGAAGTTGTCCGCCATGCGCGCCGGCCCCGCGGTCATCACCACCACGCGCGTGCCGAGGAATACGGCTTCCGAGATGCCGTGCGTGACGAAGACGATGGTCTTGCCCGCCTCCTTCCAGATGCGCAGCAGCTCCAGGTTCATCTTCTCGCGCGTCAGCGCATCGAGCGCGCCGAACGGCTCGTCCATCAGCACCAGCTTGGGGTCGTGCAGCAGCGCGCGCGCGATCGCCGCGCGCTGCTGCATGCCGCCGGAGAGCTCGTAGGGATACTTGTGCTCGCTGCCGCCCAGGCCCACGAGCGCGAGGAGATCCCGCGCCCGTTCGCGCGCCGCGGCCATCGGCAGCCCGAGGATCTCCGCGGGCAGGAGCACGTTGTCGAGGATGCGCCGCCACTTGAGGAGCAGCGGCGCCTGGAACACCATGCCCACGTCGCGCGACGGGTCGAACGCGTGCTCGGCCGAGCCGATCCTCACCTCGCCGCCGTCGTGCGCGTGCAGGCCGGCGAGGATCTTGAGCAGCGTCGACTTGCCGCAGCCCGACGGCCCGACCAGGCACAGCAGCTCGCCCGGCATGACGTCGAACGTGGCGTCCGAGATGGCGAGGTGCTCGGCGCCGCCGCTGCGGTAGACCTTGCGCACGCCGCTCAGGTGGATGAAGGGCTGCATCAGTCCAGGCGCGCGTCCTTGACGACCAGCAGGCGCTCCAGGATGAGGACGATGCCGTAGAGCAGCATGCCGAGCAGCGTGATGAGCACGACCGCCATGAACATGGCCGGGGTGTCCAGCGTCACCTGCACCTGCAGCATGAGGTAGCCGAGACCCTTGTCGGAGCCGAGGAACTCGCCGACGATCGCGCCCGCCACCGCGAGGATCGCCGCCACCTTCATGCCCGAGAAGATGTAGGGCAGCGCCCCCGGCAGCTGCACCTTGGAAAAGAGCTGCCAGCGCGAGCCCCGGAGCGATCGCACCAGGTCGAGCAGCTCGGGCTCGATCTCGCGTAGCCCGCGCGCGGTGGTGAGCAGGATCGGGAACACGCAGATCGAGAACGCCATGAGGGTGTTGGGAAACACGCCGTACTTGAACCAGACGATGATCAGGGGCCCGAGCGCGACCTTGGGGATCATGTTGAGCGACACGAGCAGCGGCATGAAGAACGCTTCCAGCGCCTTCGACCACGTGAAGACGAGCGCCAGCCCCACGCCCGCCCCCAGCGCGAGGAAGTAGCCGCCGAAGATCTCGGTGCCCGTCACGCGGACGTTGGTCCACCAGTCGTAGTTCGGCTCGAGCAGCGCGTTCAGCGTCGCCCCGGGCGAGGGCATGACGAACTTCGGCACGTCGCCCAGCCGCACGAACAGGTACCAGGCCGCGACCAGCGCCACATGCGCGAGCACCGCGAGCGTGAAGCGTTGCAGCTTGTCGGACATACGGCTCCTCCGATTTTAACCGGGCGGTTAACCGCGCCGGGCATTGACGCTGCAAAAGCGCATGGCTACCATCGACCATCGGCAGGACGAGGAGGGAACCATGCGCAAACTGATCCTCGCGGCGCTCGGCGCCGCGCTCGCCGCCCCTGTGGCGGCGCAGACCAAGCTCGACTTCATCCTGAACTGGGTGCCCGGCGGCGACCACGCCCCCTACTACTATGCCAAGGCCCAGGGCTGGTACGCAAAAGAAGGCATCGACCTGAATCTCGAGCCGGGCAAGGGCTCGATGCTCGCGGCGCAGAAGGTCGGCGCCGGCGCCAACCCGATCGGCCTCGCCGACATGGGCAACGTGCTCATCGCCAAGAGCAAGGGCGCGGACCTGGTCGGCGTGTTCAACGTCTACGCCAACTCGCCGCAGGGGCTGTACTGGCTGAAGAGCTCGGGCATCAAGGGTATCAAGGACTTCCCCGGCAAGAAGATCGGCAATCCGGCGGCCGACGGCGCGCGCCCGATGTGGCCGGCGCTTGCCAAGGCGAACGGCGTCGACCCGAAATCGGTGACCTGGGTGAACGTCGACGCCAACGCCAAGCTGTCGGCGCTGAAGGCGGGGTCCATCGACATCACCACGTCGTTCTACAACATCCACCACATCTTCAAGCGCGTGCTCGGCGACGACATGGGGTTCGTCGCGTGGCGCGACGTCGGCCTCAACCCCTATGGCAACTCGGTGGTGGTGAACGCCGATTACCTCCAGAAGCACCGGGCGCTGGTCGGCAAGTTCGTGAAGGTGACGCAGCGCGCCTTCGCCGCCTGCGTGGCGGATCCCAAGCCCTGCGTGCAGGCGCTGGTGGACGCCAACGGCGCGCTCAAGTTCGACAACGAGCTGACCAACTGGGGACTGGTGGAAGAGCTGATGAGCGACAAGTACTCGCGCACCGTGGCGCTCGGCTATCACGACCCCGGCCGCATGGCGTCGGACTACGCGCTGGTGCGCGACTACGTCGGCATCGACAAGCCGTTCGACGTCAAGTCCGTCTATACCAACGAATTCCTCGACCGCACGATCAAGATGCCGAAATAGCGGCCGGCGCGATCGAGCGCAGGTAAATGCGGTCGATCGGCTGGTCGAGATCGTTGCCGGCGCGCTCGAAACCCTTGCGCCAGTCGTTGATGTGGCGGCGCGCCCACAGGCGCCCGGCTTCGGCATCGCGCCGGCGGATGGCGTCGAGCAGCATGCGGTGCGCTTCCAGCAGGCGCGTCGCGCCCACCTTCACCTTGCGCAGCACGAGCTCGGTGGTCGGGCGCACCAGCAGGTCCGAGGGCTCGCGCGCCAGCTGCAGGACGCGGTTGGCGGACGCCATGCCGATCAGCGCGTGGAACTCGCCGTCGAGCTCGGCCACCGCCGCCGGGTCCTCGAGCACGCGCGCCGTGCGCTCGATGTTCTCGTGCATCGCGTCCATCATCTGCGGCGTGGCGCGCTGCGTCGCCCCTTCGATGGTGGCGAGCTGCAGCGCCATTCCCGCCTCGTAGAGCTCGCGAAACGTCGCCTGGTGCAGGACCAGGGCGCGCGTGGTGCGCGTCGCCAGCCGGTCGTAGTGCGGCAGGCTCACCGCCAGGCGGCGGTTCGGCTGGCGCTGGATGATGCCGTCGTGCTCGAGCAGCCGGATCCCCTCGCGCACCGTGGAGCGGTTGACCCCGAACTGCTTCACCAGCTCGGCCTCGGTGCCGATGGGCTCGCCCGGCCGGATGCCGCCCGACAGAATGCGGCGCTCGATGGCTTCCGCCACCAGCTGATACGCCGGCGTCGAACTGATCCGCCGGAACTTCTCGGCGAGCTCGCTCATCTCTTTTCTTGACGGATTCCGAGATATCGTCCGACAATCCGACACAAGTTGCAATAGCGCCCGTTGAGGCGCCGCGAAGCTGATCCACAACGAGGAGGGGCAATCGACCCGGTTGCTGCAAAGGCGTTGTTGCGCGTGGAGGAGGTCGGCGTGCGCTTCGGCGGCATCGTCGCGCTCGACGGCGTGAGCTTCGACGTCGAGGCGGGCCGCATCGTCGGGCTGATCGGCCCGAACGGGGCAGGCAAGACCACGCTGTTCAACTGCCTGTCGCGCCTGTACGAGTGCGGCAGCGGCGACATCCTGTTCAACGGCGCCTCGATCCTGCGGCTGCCCAAGTACGGCATCGCCGAGCTCGGCATCGGCCGCACGTTCCAGAACCTGGCGCTGTTCCGGACCATGACCGTGCTGGAAAACGTCATGGTCGGGCACCACTGCAAGACGAAAAGCGGCTTCTTCGTCAACGCGCTGCGCCTGCCGTGGGTGGCGCGCGAGGAGCACGCCACGCTGGAGAAGGCGAGATCGCTCATCCGCTTCCTCGGCCTCGAGCCGGTTGCCGGATTGCGCGTCGGCGATCTGCCGTTCGGCACCGCCAAGCGCGTCGAGCTGGCGCGCGCGCTGGCGAGCGACCCGAAGCTGCTGCTGCTCGACGAGCCGGCGAGCGGGCTCAACCACGAGGAGGTCGGCGAGCTCGGCGTGCTGATCCGGGAGATCCGCGACCGCCTCGGCCTCACGGTGCTGCTGGTCGAGCACCACATGAGCCTCGTGATGAGCATCTCGGATCGCGTGGTCGCGCTCAACTTCGGGCGCAAGATCGCCGAAGGCACGCCCGCCGAGGTGCAGGCGCACCCCGAGGTCATCCAAGCCTACCTGGGCGGGGCAGCGCACTGATGGCCGCCCTGCTGCAGGTCTCCGGATTGCATGCCTCCTACGGCCCGACGCGCGTGCTGCACGGCATCGACTTCGCCATGGACGAGGGCACCATCACCACGCTGCTCGGCGCGAACGGCGCGGGCAAGACCACCACCCTGCGCGCGCTGTGCGGCATGGTGAAGACGCAAGGCGAGGTGAAGTTCGACGGCGAGCGCATCGACGGCAAGCCCACCGAGAACATCGTGCGCAAGGGCATCGCGCACGTGCCCGACGGCCGCGGCACCTTCGTCAACGTCACCACCGAAGAGAACCTGCGCCTGGGCGCCTATACGCGCAAGGACCGCCACGCGGTCGAATCCGACCTGGAGCGCGTCTACGGCTACTTCCCGCGCCTCAAGGAGCGCCGCGAGCAGCAGGCCGGCACGCTCTCCGGCGGCGAGCAGCAGATGCTCGCCGTGTCGCGCGCGCTCATGCTGCGCCCGCGGCTCATGCTGCTCGACGAACCCTCGTTCGGCCTCGCGCCGCTCATCGTGCAGGAGCTGTTCGAGATCCTGCGCACCGTGAACGAAAAGGAGAAGGTCAGCATGCTGGTCGTGGAGCAGAACGCGGCGATGGCGCTGGAGCTCGCCGACCATGCCTATGTCATCGAGACCGGGCGCGTGGTGCTGTCGGGGACCGCCGCCGAGATCAAGAGCAACGACGCCGTGCGGCGCTCCTACCTGGGCTACTGAGCGGCCATGGACGAATTCCTCAGACAGGTGCTCGCCGGGCTCGCCACCGGCGGTATCTACGCCAGCCTCGCGCTCGCGCTGGTGATGATCTACCAGGCCACGCACCTGGTGAACTTCGCGCAGGGCGAGCTGGCGATGTTCGCGACCTACTTCGCCTGGAGCCTGATCGACGCCGGCGTGCCCTACTGGCCCGCGTTCCTGCTCACCGTGGCGTTCGCCTTCGTGCTCGGCGTGCTGATCGAGCGCGTCATCATCCGCCCGGTGGAGAACGCGCCGGTGCTCGCGGTGGTGGTGGTGTTCATCGCGCTGCTCGTGATCCTGAACAGCGTCGCCGGCTGGATCTACAGCTACACCATCAAGACCTTCCCGAGCCCCTTCCCCGAGGAGCCGATCTTCGGCAAGTACATCACCTCGCACGAAGGCGGCGCGATCGGCGTGACGATGGTGGTGCTGCTGCTGCTGTACCTGTTCTTCCGCTTCACGCCGCTCGGGCTTGCCATGCGCGCCGCGGCGCAGAACCCGGACTCGGCGCGTCTGGTCGGCATCCGCGTCGGCTGGATGCTCGCGCTCGGCTGGGGGCTCGCGGCCGCGG
>Ga0210114_1000154_pt1 | contig 17216 bp, 16 predicted proteins | sample MayberryNW_TuleA_FD_185524 | JGI IMG/M metagenome (GOLD analysis project Ga0210114, IMG submission 185524) | Wetland microbial communities from San Francisco Bay, California, USA, that impact long-term carbon sequestration - MayberryNW_TuleA_D2... | ecosystem: Environmental > Aquatic > Marine >...
CGGCGCGTCCACTCGCGATCGTCGCAGTGAACGGATACAAGATAGCCACCTTTTCTGACGCGGCCTTCGTAACGCTTCGCTTCGTATTCCGGTATTCCCAAGCCAACCAAGCTGCCGGTGATGCCGCCGACCGCGCCGCCGACCCCGGCTGCGGCGAGCGCTGCCATAATTGGACCGGCGGCGATAAACGGACCGATCCCCGGGATTGCGATCGCGCCAATGCCGGCGAGCCATCCAAGCACACCTCCGATGGCCGCGCCGCTCGCAGCACCGGCAGTTGCGCCTTCCGGAGCTTTAGTCGCTTTGACGTGCCCGAAATCTTTATTGCCCTCATTCTCCGGAAACAAAATGGATATATCTTCAACGCGGAAATCCGCAGCGCGCAGCGCCTGAATGCCATCTTCTACGCTCTCGCGGTTGGAATAGATGCCAAAGACAGCAGTGTTTTTTCCGGCCATAAACCAATCCTCCCTTTTACCTGGGAAAGAACGAGCTAAAGACGTGCCAATAAGAGAGTTCAGGCAATTACCGCAAAGCAGCGCACCTTTGTCCCGAAATCAAAGCAGCGCGCCCGTCAGCACGACCAACGCTGGGACAGTCAGTTGAGGAAGAAGATCGATCGCGAGTTATCTTCATCTTCGATCTAGGGTACTTACGAGGAGCCGCCTACATCGCGCGTTTGATCCTCTCTCGCAGAGACATCGCCGGTTTCCAGCAATTGCTTCAAACGATTCAGATCTTTATTGACGACCTGCGACGGCTCCTGTCCGAACAGGCGAGCGACTCCGGCGCCAAGCTTGCCGACCGGCGGTCGATATTCCAAGATCACGCTGACCTTTGTACCGCCTATAGAGCTGGCTTCGAAATGAACCGAGCCGGCGTGATCAAGATCGGCTCCTTGAAGGGAACGCCATGCTAACAACTCGTTAGGGATATCGTTGATGATTTCGGCATCCCACTCGAACGTCTGACCGGCGAATGATTTCACCGTCCAACGCGATCGCTGATCGCCGGCGAGACGATCGACGGCAACATGCCGGCTCATGAAGCGCGGTAGATTTCCGAGATTCCGCCAAAAACGATAAATTTCTTCGGGCGTCTTGTCGATGACGATCGATTCCTCGACCCTAATACCGGTTTCATGGGGAACGCTCGTGGCCGGATGCGGATACTCGCGGCCGCGGAGCCCGAGCAGCTTCGCCATCGGCCAGCGGCCGGTGAGGCCGCGATAAAGAAGCGCACCGCCGGCGAGCGCTAACGGTAAGACGCGGCCGGACCGTATTGTGCGCCGCGACAGTAATTGGCTTGCGGGTTTCGATAATGTATTTCCCAGCTTGGCCGGCTTAACCGTCAGTTTCATGCTTCCCTCCTGATCGCATGAGAACTGAGGCGAGCAACCCTTATGCCATCGTCTACTCTCGTGTGAAAAGCGCAAAATCGACTTCGCTGGGTTTGGGCCCGTTTCCCGGGGAACCGAGTCTTTAGAAATGTATGTTTTAACCTGTCTCAAATCCGGAAAACCCTCCCCGGATTTTTTTCAAATTTGTGACACATAAAGTCCTACTTGCAGCATTTTACAAAATAACTCGGCAGCCTCAGTCTGGCACGTCGATTGCGCACTTGCCGCGTCAATTAACGCTGAACTAATTCTTTAGACGGAGGTAGACATGAATATTAAAGTTCTGGCAACACTCGGCGCGATATTGGTTTTTGGCGCGGCTAGTTGCGCGCCGCAAGTGTCTCGACCCGTAACCGAAAGAGAGAGAACGTCCATATGGGGCGGCCTCGCGGGTGGCGCTGGTGGGGCGGTCATCGGCAGCATGACGGGCTCAGCTCTGGCCGGAGGCTTAGTCGGTATACCGCTTGGAGCCGCGGCAGGCTGGTACTACGGTGACCAACTGGCGCTCGCGCAAGAACGTGATCGTACGCGTGATGAGGAACTGGACCGCCTGCGACGTGAAAACGAGCGCTTGCGCCGTGAAACCGATGACATTCGCCGTCCTAGCACATCACAAGCGCCGACGAGTTCGTCTGCCGAGCGTGCCGCCAGCAGCAGTCAGTCTGAGACCACGACCCAAAGCACGACCGGTGATCAAGCCGGGAGCAGTAGGCAAGTCGGCGAGCAGCCGAGCGGCGGGCAAGCTAGTCGCCAAGTGACGAGCTACAATCACCCGGACCAAATCCGGCAAGCGCAAATGCAGTTAAACAAGAGGGGCTTTAATGCCGGTCCGCAAGATGGCGTGTGGGGTCCTGAGACCGAATCGGCGATCCGCGAGTTTCAGAGGTCGAGAGGTCTGGAGGTTACTGGCAGGCTTAATGACCGGACGATGAAAGAACTGGGGGTTGCCGAGCGGAGCAGCGAACAGCGGACAACCTCGGAGCGTCGATCCAACTAGATCGATCCGATTCGTGTGTTTTTTAGGGGCGCAGCACGCTGCGCCCCTAAGCTTTTCCCGGACCCACGCAGGGCGAGTTTTCCGCCCTTTTTTATGAGCCAGTTTAGATTTTTTCCTGAACATCTTTCCGGCCATAACCGATAGATTCACCGATCGAGGCCTGGCCGCGCTCGACGAATTCTCGTCCTTTGTCTAGCATGCCGCCGGCACGGTCACGTCCTTCATCGACGCGCTCGCGAAGATATTGGCGGGTCTCTTCACCGGAATAGGGAGCCAGTAGCAGTGCGGCAACCACACCGACGCTGACACCGATGATGAAAAAGAATAACTCGTTTCCAGTAGTCACGTCTTCTCTGTCTCTATAGGCCATCGTTACACCTCCTGGTATTAAATCTCTCCAAATGACATCGGATCCGACGCGGCATTGAACAGTGCGGATTACCGCTAAAAACAAGGATCTGTTTTATCGGGCGCCGCAAAAACAGGCTTAGTGACTCCAGCCCGCGCCGACTTCGTGCTCGATCGCATCGCCGGCCGAGCGGCGATGTGCCTGGCGACTGACGTTGTACATAAGCAACAGGCCGGCGGTGCCTACTAAAAATCGCGTCGCGGGCGACCAATGCCGTTGCATGATATCGAGCCGCTGTCCTTCAGGTTTGCGCTTCTCGCTTTGCAGCGCCGGTATGCTGCCGGAATTGTCATAAACCTCTAGCTGGTTCTCAACGTCGTTGACGCCACGTACGGCGCGGACACCGCTGACCAACTGCTCGATTTCATCGGCCAGTACAGCTCCGCGTAAAGTTACCAGGCCATCGTGAGCATCGACGTGAATGGAAGATGGGTGGCGGACGAGAAAGCCGAGCTTTGATCGTACCCGGCCCGACAGGACCTCGTCCTCTACGGCGCCTTCGGTCAGACGACCGCGCGCTTCGCTGATCAATCCTGCCGTTCGGTTCCTTAGATCGCGAGCCGTTACGGCCGCGCTGTCCTGCAATACGCGCGGGACGCGGCGCACTTGATCGCGCGCGTGAGCACGCCGCTGCGGTCCGAGACTCGGATCGAGATAGTACATGGCGCCAACGCCTAAGCCGGCGCCCGCCAATAATGTCATCCAGGGGTTCATAGGCACCTCCAGTTTGTCTGGCGTAATTTACAAAGCAATCCGGTGGCTCCTTGGGGCTGTGAGAGCGCCATATAGAAGTGATGAGCCGCAATCAGTAGCGCTGCTCTCATCTCAGCTTCCCGATTGGTTAGGGGATCGTTATTCAAAGCTTAGGCGCGCGAATGCCCAGTAGCTTGGCAATACTTCGACAAGCCGAGCGCGCTGCTCCTTCAGCAGCTCTTGAACTTGATTACGGTCAATGATTTGCGCCATTGGCTGACCTCCCGTCAAATCAGCTCGCGAATCTTGTCGGACAAAACGGTCCAGGCGATCTTGGAGCGATTGGGCTCCCCACGGGCCAGAGATTGGGCGAATTTAGTCGCCTGATCGAATGTAATTTTTGCCGGCTGCGGTGGCACAAAGGCGTTGACCACGGCTTCGACGAGGACGGGTCCGGGCGTGGCGAGAGCTTGGTCGAGTATGGCGCCGCACTGCGCTGGATCCTCGACTGTGAAGCCGGTCCCGCCGCACGCGCGCGCGAACGCAGCGAAGTCGATCGGGTGAAGCTCGCAGCCGTACTCGGGGTTACCGAGAAAGATCATTTGCTCCCACTTGATCATGCCGAGGGTATTATTTTTAACGACGATCACTTTGATTGGCAGCTGATATTTTACCGCGGTGGCAAATTCGGCCATCAGCATGGAGAAACCGCCGTCACCGATAAAGGCGACGCACTGACGGTCCGGAAAGGCAACTTGAGCGGCAATCGTGTACGGTAAGCCGTTAGCCATGCTTGCGAGCGTGCCGGAGAGCGAGCACATTTGACCGCGGCGGATACGGATCTGACGCGCGAACCAGGTCGCGATGGTGCCGGAATCGCTCGAGACGATGGCGTTCGGCGCAAGGCGTTGGTCGAGCTCCCGCGCTACGACCTGCGGGTTCATCGGTATCTGATCATCTCCGGAGCGCTCTTCCATCAATTGCCACCAGTCGCGCATTCCTTCCTGGGCCGTCTTGAGAAAGCTCGCGCCGTTTGTCTGGTCATTGCGACGCAGTAAAGGCAATAGATTTTTCAGCGCTGCGCGGCTGTCGCCGACCACGCCCACTTCCACCGGATAACGCAAACCGATGCGCACCGGATCCATGTCGATCTGCACCGCGCGCGCCTGTCCCGGTTTGGGCAAAAACTCGATGTATGGAAACGACGTCCCGACCATCAACAGCGTGTCGCAGTTTTCCATCGCCTCCTGCGAGGGCCGGGTGCCCAACAGGCCAATGCCGCCGGTCGTGTATGGACTGTCGTCAGGCACGGCCGCTTTGCCTAACAAAGCTTTGATGATCGGTGCCTGGAGCACTTCGGCCACCTGCTCCAATTCATCGGTGGCGCCGAGCGCTCCCTGTCCGACCAGGATGGCGATTTTTTTGCCTTGGTTGAGCAACTCGGCGGCGTGCCTTAGCTGTCGTTCGTTGGGCACGACCGGCGCCGCCGCATAAACATCCGAGCTGTGTCCGGTAATGTTGCGCTTGGAAGGTTCGCCGCCTTGCTGCTCCTGCAAGTCGACCGGAAAATTCAGGTGCGAGACGCCGCGCCGGCTGAGCGCAGTGCGGCAGGCGAGATGGGTGACTTGTTCCACGTGCGCCGGTCCCATCACACGGGTGTTGTAGACGCAGACGTCCATGAAGAGCCGGTCAAGATTGACGTCCTGCTGCGCATGGGTATCAATCAGGTCGTGGTAATGATGCCCAGTGATCGCCAATACCGGCTGGCCGTCGAGTTTGGCATCGTAAAGGCCATTGAGCAGGTGAATGCCGCCCGGACCGGAAGTGGCGAGACAAACGCCGAGCTTGCCTGTGTACTTGGCGTAACCACATGCCATGAAAGCGGCCGATTCTTCGTGGCGCACTTGAATAAATCGGATGCTTTCACGGCGCCGGCGCAGCGCCTCCATGATGCCATTGATGCCGTCACCCGGGAGGCCGAAAACCACGTCGACGCCCCAACCCTGAATTGTCTCGATCAAAAGATCCGCCGCTGTATTTGCCATGGCTTAGCTCTCCGCGAGCGATAACACCGCAGTAATTACGTGACGAGCGTGATGCTACAAGTGGCTCGACCACATGATGTGATTGATGCGAGCATTATTAGAGACGCTTGCACAGACGTAGCAGAGCAATGGCTGTGCCACGTCATTGATTGTTCCGATTAATTAGGCTTTAACGGATCCTACTGTTGCAAATCCGGGATGGCCGCATTGCCGGTGTTCAACTATTCAGGGTTCATAAGTATCTAAACAACAGGATTGGTTGGAGACGAAGGACGACTCGTTCCAAGCCCAGGCAAAGCGTCTGTGGGTCATCGGCCATCACCCAACCCACGCCCCGAGTGCTTCATTGTAACGTGTGTGCGACAGCGTCCTTTGAGTCCTGATGCCTGCGCTTTTCACGACTCCTTAGTATCTGTCTAATGGCGCGAGGAGGTGACACAAAAAGATATTCTTGTCCGACATTATTGCGATGCTGAGAAGTATGGCGGCATCGTGCAGCTTCTTTGAGACCAAAGCGTGTTAACCCGTTTTGCGCTCGTGCGTCCTCCCGTCCTTCGCTTGTTTAACGCTCTGGCGTAGTAGGTCCATCATGTCGATCACCTTGCCTTCGCGTTTCGGGCGCGGTAATTCGGCGACGGGTTCCACGTCCTTCGTTTGGCCCGCTTTGACCTTCTTTTCAATGAGCTCGAGTAGATCGTCGTGATATTCGTCGCGGTACTTCTCCGGTTGCCACTCTGCAATCATCGTTTCCACCAGCTGTTCGGCCATTTTTATCTCTTGACTCGATATATCGCCTTTCTTTCCGTTGGTCTGCGGCAGGTCGAGCTGGGAAGGATCACGCAACTCGTGAGGATAGCGCAAAGTGTTCAGTACCAGCAGCGGTCCCTGGCTTATCAGCGCGGCCAAATGCTGGCGCGTGCGCAAGACGACTTTGGCGATGCCTACTTTGCCGGTTTTTTTGAGCACCTCGCGCAACAACGCATAGGCGCGTCGGCCGTTTTTGAGCGGTTCGAGGTAATAAGGTGTGTCGTAGTAAAGCGAGCTGACCGCTCCGGCGTCGACGAAATCCGTGATGGCGATCGACTGACTTGCTTCGACATTGGCTTTCTTGAAATCATCATCGGTGAGCGCGACGTATTCGCCTTTCTTGTATTGAAAACCCTTGACGATCTGATCCCAGGTGACTTGCTTTCCGGTCTTTTCGTTGACTCGCTGGTAGCGGACCCGGGAAAAGTCACGCTTGTCGAGCAGATCGAAGTCCAGCCTGTTCGACGTCTGCGCCGGGTAGAGACCGACCGCTATGTTGACCAGGCCAAAATCGATGCTGCCTTTCCAGATCGGGCGTGACCGCGACTTTTGTTTGGGTTTTGCTGCTGCTTTGGATTTACCTGATTTTCGACTCGCCATGAGACGTTTGCCGTTCACGCTTGCGTCGCGGATGGAGCCGAGTTGACGTAGGTCGCGGGCAAGATCTTACGACGGTCAGCTCGTGCCAACGGCATTCTTATTTTAGGTTGCGGATTGCGGGTTCGACAGGGTTCTTGTTCCTTGGGTTTAACCTTTACGGTCATACCCTTGGGCTGGCGCAGCGGACGTGCTGTCCCGTTTTTTTTCTTATTGCGCTGGCGCCGGCCAGTTGCCATCGTTAGCGGCGGCTGATCGTCGCGTCGGTATATTGCGCTGGCAGCACAGCTATCTCGGGCACCATAGCGGCACCGTGCTGACGTGAACGCGGAAGGATGTCGCTCTTGGAAACGATTCCGACGAGTTGTTTGTTTCGATCGAGCACCGGTAGTCGGTCGATCTGATAGGCATCCATGACGATCGCTGCGTGTTCGATATCCTGGTCTTCAAAACAATAGGTCAAATCTCGAGTCATGATCTCACCGACTTGTGTCAGCAAAGCGTCGTGGCCCTCGGCAGCCATACGCAACGCAATGTCGCGAATGGTGATGATGCCGGTCAAAACCGCACCGTCACAAACGGGAAGCACCGCAACATTGAGGTCGCGCATTTTCCTGGCGGCTTCTTTGACCCCTGTATCGTGCGATACCACCTCTACGTACCGGCTCATAAGATCTCTTACTTGCATCGAATTTGTCTCCTCGGCAGGTAGGCGCGCAAAGCACGTGCCACCAGTCGCGGAACGACTGCAGGATTGATAGAGGCCAGCGCCCGGCCAGAGCGATTCCGATTTGGGACAACACTGCAGCAGCTTTGACTCAGGACCGGGACATCCAAATAGTGATTAAACGATGCGTCAATAAGCTCGGCTAGCTACCTTGAATTCGAGTGATGGTTACGGTATGCGCAATCAATTTGCCTGTTTGGCAGGGTCGAAGAGTAGGAAACAACACCCTTTTTGTAAATTGGCCTGAGAATTGAAGGTAAGATCCGAAGGTAAACGATTAAAGTCAGCCCCTCTTGAAATATTCCTATTGTCAGTCACCTTGGGACTACGAGTCGAGAGTGGTTGAACCAGATGTTCCGTAATTGGTACAGTCAATGCGGGGCATGTCTCATTTTTGGGACAGAGTGAAGGAGGACCCAAATTGAACGGCGCAATCCTTATTGCTGAGGATCACGAAGTAGCTCGCAAGAGCATTCAGCAATACTTACAGCAGGAGGGCTATCGAGTCGAAGAGGCTGCCGACGGTGATGCGGCCATCGAAGCGATCAACAACTCCGATTTTGATCTCGTCATCACCGATCTGAAAATGCCGGAGGCGAGCGGCCTGGATGTTTTGAAGCACGTCCGCGAAGTTTCTCCTAACACCTTGGTGATCGTCACTACGGCTTTCGGTTCGGTGGAGAGTGCGATTGAGGCCTTACGTTTGGGTGCCCAAGACTATGTGATCAAGCCGATCATTTTTGAAGATTTATTGAGCAAGGTTCGCCACGTCATGGAATACAAGCGGCTCGCTTGGGAAATCCAGATGCTGCGGCGCGAACTGTCAAGTTTGACGCCGGCATTTTCGGACTTGGTCGGACGCAGTCAAGCCATGCGTAACATCGTCGCCTTGATCGAGAAAGTGGCGAGCTCCGACTCTACCGTTTTAATTACCGGTGAAAGCGGCTGCGGCAAAGAAGTCGTAGCGCGGGCGATCCACTCACAGAGTCCGCGCCGCGACAAATTATTCTTGCCGGTGAACTGCAGCGCGATTCCCGATACCTTGTTGGAAAGCCAACTCTTCGGACACGTCAAGGGTTCATTCACCGGTGCGGTCACTTCCAACGAAGGGTTATTCCAGCGCGCTAAGGGGGGCACGATTTTTTTGGATGAGATCGCCGACCTGTCGGCAGTGCTGCAGCCAAAATTGCTGCGCGCCATCGAAGCCAAAGAAATTTTGCCGGTTGGATCGACCCAGCCGGCAAAGGTCGACGTTCGCATCATTGCAGCAACCAATGCCGAGCTGAGCAAAGCTTGCGAGCAGGGACGCTTTCGCGAGGATCTCTATTACCGTCTCAACGTAATAAATATCCGGGTGCCGCCGTTGCGCGAACGGCGCGAAGATATTGCGCCCCTGATCGATTATTTGATTCGGCGCCACAATGGCGAGATGAAAAAATCCTATAAGGGTGCGGATAACGCGGCGATTCGAGGACTGATGTCGCTGCCTTGGCGCGGCAACATCCGCGAGCTGGATAACGTATTGGAGCGCGCGATGATCCTCGGCAACGGCGAATGGATCACCGCCAGCGACATTCCTCATATCGAAAAATGGGAAAATGATAACAATCACAGCGCCTATGCCGGTCCGCACGACCTCACCGACGCGCTTCGAGCATACGAGAAAATGCATATAGAAAACGTGCTCAAGGAAACCGACGGCAACCGTGCGGTTGCGGCGAAAATGTTGGGCCTGAGCCGATCGTCGCTTTATCGCAAGCTCGAAAGCCTTGGGATCTATCGCCACGACGAATCAGCCGGCCATTAGATACCCGCGTCAAGCCGGCCAGCCGTTCGCGCGCTCTGCGCGGGTCGTGTCGCATCAAATGCCTTTCGTTGAGAACGTTCGGCTTTCCGTGATCATTAGCGGCCCCTGGTCGGTGGCTCGTTTCTCGCATCCCAGAATCCGGGCATGGTTTACCCGGCCAAAATAAAACCCTCCTCAATCCGACTCCGCTCTATGAGCAGCCAGTCTTGGCGACTGGCGAGAGCCGCATTGCAGAAGTATTACGCCGACCAGCTCAGCGTCCGCGCGGCCAGTCTGAGTTATTGGACCTTATTATCGTTGGTGCCGTTGCTCGCCGTTACCTTCTCGGTCCTCAAGGCGTTCGGCGGCCAAGATTTTATTCTGCCGTTCTTGATTGAGGTCCTGGAGCCGCTCGGGTCGGGCCGCACCGAGATCGCTAAACGGATCCTCGAGTTCGTTAACAATACGAATGTGGGAGTCCTGGGTGCAGCCGGGGTAGCGGGGCTGTTCTACACAGTGGTTGCGCTGATCGGCAGCGTTGAAGAAGCGCTTAATCAAACCTGGCGCGCGCAACCGGTGCGTAATTGGACGCGCCGGTACGGTGAATTCCTCGGGATGTTGCTGGTTGGGCCGGTCATGCTCTTCACCACAATTGCGCTGATTGCAGCAGCTCAGAGTTATTGGTTGGTCGAGCGGTTAATTGAGTTGCCGGGTCTCGGCGTCGTGCTTGCGGTGTTGACACAAGTCATGCCCTTCTTTCTCCTTTGGGCGGGCTTTTCGCTTCTCTACAAGATGGTGCCCAGCGCGGAAGTCCACTCGCGCTCGGCGCTGTTCGGCGGCGCGGTGGCCGCCATTCTGTGGCATCTCGCCGGTATCGCGTTCGCCCACTTTGTCGCCAACTCGGTCAACTACACGGCTATCTACTCGGGCTTTGCGATCGTCGTGGTGTTCTTTATCTGGCTCAATGTTGCTTGGTTGATTGTGCTGATCGGCGGGATGATGGCCTACTTGCATCAACATGCCGGGCTCTATGAGCGAGGGCAACCGGTGGAGACGCTCGATCACGCCATGCAGGAGTGGTTGACTCTCAGTGCTCTGGTCGAAACCGCGCGTCATTATATTTCCGGCGACGGACCCATGACCGAGAAGCAATTAAGCGATCGACTCAGTATCTCGCTGGCGCAGGTCGATGATATTGTCGGCCGGTTCGTGCGCCAGGGTGTGCTTTTGCGCTCTGCCGATCCGCCGGGTGTGAGCTTGGCACGCGCCCCCGAAACGATACCGGTGGCGGAAATACTAAAGATCGCTCGCGGCGATCTGGCAGCACCGGTTGGCGATAGTGACGCCAGTGCCGATTTGTTGAGGCGGCGCGACTGGGTACTGGGACAAGGTCTGGATGGGATCACGTTGAGATCGTTGCTTGAGGAAGGCGATTGGCCGGGAGACGCTCACGAGCACAACGTCCAGGCGCAATATTCCTGAGCCTGAGTGTTCCTGATTCTGCGAGTCATCCAATAGTTCTATGAAGTCGTGAATCCCTCGCATTCGTGCCCAACACGCATCAACCAACAAATGTCTTGCTACTGGGGCATATCGGTTTGCTGATGGCGCGGAGCTGGGACAATAGCAGCCACGGTCAAATTTCAGTAGCGTAATTTCTCTTGTTTTTCTCAATGAACCTGATGGCACCACCGTTGCGTGTTGTGCAACCCAAAAAGTTTCTCAGGAGGGTAAGCATCGATGCGAAAGACGGTGTGGTTAGCGGCGGTTGTTTTTAGTTTATGGTATGCCATCGGTAGCGCGCGAGCGGCACCGAGTGAGGGTGCCAATGAGCTGCAGGCTGCAGGAGGTTTTTTTCACGCGGAAGGTTCCGACGTTGGCAGTCTCAACGCCGACCTAAGCTACGGCTTTTACGTCACGCCCGGCTGGCAAGTTGGTTTGCGCCAGGCCGTCAACTACAATTTCGTCGACGATGAGCGCGACTTCTGGGTCGCCACCACGGCGCCTTTCATCAACTATAATTTCCGCGTAACGGATATCATTGTTCCTTATCTCGGTGGGTTCATCGGACTAGTGTGGAACGATCGTGACGAGACCGGGACCATTGGACCTCAAGGCGGCGTCAAATTTTTCGTCCACGACCAGGCATTTTTGAATCTAGGCTACCGTTACGAGTTCTTTTTCAATAGTATTAAAACGATCGATGACAACTCCAGCGATGGCAATCATGTTTTCAATATCGGCATTGGTTTGACTTGGGGCGGTTCGGGCAGCAGATCGAGACCCTAGCTGCTTGAACCGCGCCGGCGTAAAACGCTCGGCGTGCGGGTAGGCGCTGGCTGCACCGCAGTAAAGGGCGTGTGCCTCAAACCCCCTTCCGCGCTCTTTGCGCCCGCATCATAGGGGCGACCTGCCGGGTCGCCCCTATTTTTTTGATGCAGCGATTCTTGCGCGTGCGAATGCATACAAAAAGCACGCGTTCAAGGCTGTAGCATTTCTGCGCCACACCCCTTCCCTAAAGTGCTAGTTTCCAGACATTAGTGCGTCGGCGATGTGCTTTCATTAGGCCCTAGTTCGATTTTACGTGAGGAATTGAGCGTTTTGCTGTGTGGCACAGCGGTTGCTCGCCACCAGGTAAGAAGAACGATGCGGTCACCGTCTCGTCGGGTCCCTTATTTTGGGAAAAAAAGATGGAGATCGATGCAAGAAGAGTGGACCGGCTCAAAGATGACTTGAAGAGTCACATGAGTTCGTGATGCAGAAGATCAATTGACTGGCAAAGGAGAGCTGATGAAAATTCGACGCAGCAAGACGGCATGGATTGGCGCGGTCCTGGTCGTCGCGTACGTCACTGGTTGCGCCGTCGTCTCGAGCGGCCCGCCGGAGCCGCAGGCGCCGGATATCCGGCAGGTATCGCCGCAGCAAGGGCAACGGGTTTACCGGATCATGGCGCCGCTGCTTGCCGCGATGAACAATCCGAAGAATCCCAAAGAGGTTTACATCGGCATTCTCGATGATCCACAGATCAATGCCGCAAACGCTGGCGGCGGCCAGTTCTATATCACCACCGGTTTACTGCAGAAAGCCAACGACAATCAGTTGCGCGGCATCCTGGCGCACGAGATCGCCCACGATGATCTTGGACACGTGGCCAAATTGCAAACGCTCGGGGCCGGGTTGGGGATCGGCATTGTTCTATTGGAGCAACTACTGCCGGGCAGCAGCAACGTAACCCCGATTGCTGGCGAGCTGATAGCGCGCGGTTACAGCCGTTCGGAAGAATATGCCGCGGATCGCCACGGTGTGGCCATTCTCAACCGCGCTGGCTTCCGAAAAGAGGTATTGATCGAGGCGCTTAGCTGGGTGAGTCAGGCATCCGGAGGCGGAGGCGGAGGCGGATTCTTATCGACCCACCCAGATACCGAGGATCGGATCAACGAGCTAAAGAGGCTCGCGTGAACAAAATAATTCGCACATTCAGTGGGATGTCATCGCTGGTGTTGATCGCAGCGGCGCTTTTTGGCTGTGAGAATATCGCTTTGATCGGCCGACCCACTTTGGAGTCGCGCGGGCAACCGCGTGATATCACGGCAGCGGTCGATGGCATTGATCTCCAAGGTCGCGAGATTTATCTTCGCGCGGGTCGCAACCAGCACTACGTGGTGAATTATACGGATCAAACCCGGGTGGTGGTCGATGGGCGCGTGCAACCCGTCAGCGGGTTACAGGTCGGTGATCAGATCCGTGTGAATTTACGTGAAGGCGAAGACAGGCGGCTTGTCGCCGACCAAATCCGGGTCGAGAGCCGCGCGGGCGCCGGAGCAACCGCCCTCCGCACCGTTGAAGGCACGGTGGAGCGGGTAATGACGGAGCGCCAGGTGCTGGAATTGCGCACGACTGACGGCGACTTGCTGACGATCTATGTGCCGGATTGGTTGAATGACGCGGCCAAAAATCGCTTCCAGCGGATCCGCGCCGGCGATTACGTCCGGCTCGAAGGCGAGCGCCTGAGCGAAAATCGCCTGGAACTGGTCGCCTTTCTCTAACCTTATGGAATTTTTAGCATCCGTCGCCGTGGTGTGATCGCTGGCATCCCATTCCGCGTTTGTTGAGCTGAGCGGAAATGTCGGCTTGGCGCCCATGCGGGTTAGCGCGATGCATATTTTTTAAATCATTGGTTAGGGGAGAAAAATCTTAAGAGAAAAAAGGAGGCTACTCGTTATGGTGAATACCGTTCGATCTCTGGTTACTGTGATCATGGTGTCTTTGTTGTTGGCGTCCTGCCAAGCGACAACTGGGCGAACCGCGGGGCGTAATGTCGATGACGCCGCGCTGACCGCATCGGTCAACGCGGCCCTAGTGGCCGATAAACCGTCGAACTTCACTCGGATCGATGTCGATACCACAAGCGGCGTGGTATCATTGACAGGTACGGTGGAAACTCCGGAGCAGCGGCGAAGAGCGGAGCAGCTTGCGTCGCGGGTCGATGGCGTGAAACGGGTGATCAACAATCTGCAAGTCGCCGGGAAGAGTTCTTAAGCCGCAGCCGTTTGCGCACGGCTCTTTTTAGCAATTTCCCGCAGCAGCCACCGAGGACCGAAATGGACGATCGACGATAGCCATTTATCGATCCTCGGTGCGCGGTTGCTTCTCAAATATCCTCTTCTTCCTGGCCAGCTTCGCCGGCAAGCAGCTTCTCTCTCAAGAGATCTTTCGTTTGCTGGGCGATTTCCCGATAGGTTTGTTGAACATGCCGAAAGTGTTCGACAAGCTCGTCGTCGTCCGCCGCTTCCGCGTCTTCGATATACTGGTCCAGCGTTTCGTCTCCTTGGAGAGCGTGGTAGAGCACGCTAACGAGGTCGTAGTGCTCATCCCTGGTAACTATTTCTTGCTTTGCCATGAGATTACTCCTTTCAATTTTGTCGTGAAGATCCGGCTCTCATAACAGGCTCGCAATGATAGTGCCGGGCGGAGTAGAGCACTGACGTACCGCGCTATTCCGGTTTGAGCTTGGGGCATCGCAATCTTGTCCGCCGCGGGAGCGATGTGCCCAAGGCGGAACTCGCCCCTCGGCGCCGATCTCAAGGATGCTTTTCAGATCCCCTTTTCGGATTGAGTTGAGCCGGCCCATTTGATAGACAGTGTAGCTACGCTAAGCAGGGGTCGCGCCGCTGGCGTCCTTGCTTATGAGCCTGCGACTCACCGCTGGGAAGCTGAGGAAAAATGTCGACGGCTTCATCGGATCGACTCACGCCACGGGAGCCTGACTTACCCGCGACTCTGCCGCCACTTCAGGAGCAGCAATTGGCGGCGATCTTCGCATCAGTCGCTGAAGCCATATACATCGAGGAACTCAAATCGCACCGGATCGTATTTTGGAGTCCCGGCGCGAAGGCGTTATTTGGCTATGCCGCTGCGCAAGTACAGCAGCAAAGCGTCGCGTTGTTGTGTGCCGACGAAGGTGAGATGGAGCAAGCGCTAGCGGCGACAGCAGAGCTGGAACGGGCCGGCTGTGCACGCGGCCGACGTCGCTACCGGCGCGCCGACGGGGGAGTTTTCGATGCCGCCGTGATCACGACGCTCTTAAAATCAGATCCGGGAGTTTACCTAGTTTCGGTCGTGCACCCGGCGAGCGATAGTGAAGGCAGCAGAACCGCGCCGCGCTTCGAAGATTGGGCCCGTCGAGAGACCTTGGACATGCTCGATGAGACGGAGCAGCTGCAGAAAGGAATCGAGCGTCTGCAAGGTCAGCAGATGATCGGCCAGTTGTTACGGAATGTCATCAATCACGCGCTTTTCACTACCGATAAAGACGGTTACATCGTGGACTGGAACAGCGCGGCAAGCCGCCTCTTGGGCTACGAGCGCGCTGAAGCTTGCGGTAAACACTTTTCAATCATTTGCCGGGAGGGCCATGAACGTGCCGGACGCACTCTCGGCGATGCACTCCAGAAGGCCGCCGAACACGGGAGCGCGCGTTACAATCAATGGATTGCGCGCAAGGACGGCAAACCCGTTTACGTTGCCATATCGGTGTTTCCGCTTTGGGGCGAGACACAGCCGCAAGGATTTTTATTTCTGGCGCGAGAGGATTCACGTGAGCGCGACGACCGGGAGAAACTCCGAGAGAAGGAACAGATGGCGGCGATCGGCACGGCGGCGTCGATGCTTGCCCATGAGATCGGTAATCCGCTCAACGGAATCTCCACAACCGTGCAATTGCTTGAGCACTTCGTATCGCGGGGAAATCTGCCGTCGGCGCAGCCGATGTTGTCTTCGATTCAGGATCTCAAGAGCGAGATCCACCGGCTTACGACTCTGCTCAATGAGTTCAAGAACATTGCCTGGCCGCAAAAGCTAGCCCTGGCTCCGGTCGATGTGCCGCGTTTGCTTCATGCCCTGGTTGGATTGATCGAAAAGCGCGCGGCGCGGCAAAGAATCGAGATTTCGGTGGACTGCGAGCGCGGTCTGCCGCTGCTCGAAGGCGATGGCGACAAGCTCAAAGAAGCGCTCCTCCATGTGCTCGATAATGCGGTCGAGGCCATGCCGCGCGGCGGCACACTGCAGATCAAAGCGTACCAATGCGATGAAGCGGTTTGCATCGACATTAGCGATACCGGCGTCGGCATTCCCGAAAATTTCAAGGTCTTCGATCTGTTCAGCTCGACTAAACCTCACGGCACTGGCTTCGGTCTTTTCGTCGTGCAGCAAATCGTTTTAGCGCACGACGGGACGATCACCTATTCGAGCACGCCGGGCCAGGGGACCACATTTCATCTTACCTTTACGGTTCATCCTGCGCCGGAGCCGCCCGGCGGCGATTTTGTCGAAGCGCTTTAGAGGTCGGAAAAAGATTGTGCGGTCGCTTTCATGTTATCCGCGGCGTGCTACGAGTCGCTAATGCGCCTTAGCGCCGCGCTCCCCGACTCCGAAATCGCGTCCAGCTGTTCTAACTATTACTGTGATGGATCGCCGTTCGGAGCCCGGTTCAACGGCTACGCTTGGCGTCGCTTGCGCCGTTTTTCTGAAATGTGCGCAGGTGCCGCCGGCCTCTTTCGTAGCCGCGCCGAAAAGTTTCATTTTCACAGATATCGGGATGTCGTTCGCGCAAGCGTTTTTCCGCCTTGTTCAAAGGCTTTTTGCGCATGTCGGGCTGCAGCGCAGCTTCGAAACCGGCCCGAAAAACCCTTTCGCGCTCGGCTGTATCTTCCGGGGTGTCGCCGCAGTAGCGATCCGCCTCGCGCTCGCGGATGCCGATCCACCATCTTTCGCGCGCGGCATCGACACTGTCGGCGTGGTTACGCTCCATGATGGCGCGCGCCGCGTCAGCGACATTCTCCGATTCTGCGTTAGCGATAACCACGGAGCGTCCGCAACGCAAAGCATCCTCGTAGAAAAACATTTCGTCTTTGGGCAAACCGTTGGACAGAGCCCGCTCCGTCGCGCTGCCTCCGGTGGCCCCTAGGACAGCGCCGCCGAGGCCACCCGTTGCGCTCAAGCTTAACGTGAGCACCGGTCCGACGCCGGGCAATACCAAATTGGAAAGCGCCGCTCCGGTCGCTAAACCGATCGCCCCTCCGACTACGCCGCCGATCGTTGCACCCATCCCGGGCTGTTCGCCTTCGTCGGTCGGCACCTCATCGATTCTTTTTTCGCTCGTGTCAGGGGTGAGTAGCAGAAGTCTTTCGCGATCAAAATTTGCGCTTTCCTTGAGCGCGGAAAATGCTTGCTCAGCGTCTTGGCGTGAATCAAAGAT
>Ga0210114_1000155_pt1 | contig 17143 bp, 17 predicted proteins | sample MayberryNW_TuleA_FD_185524 | JGI IMG/M metagenome (GOLD analysis project Ga0210114, IMG submission 185524) | Wetland microbial communities from San Francisco Bay, California, USA, that impact long-term carbon sequestration - MayberryNW_TuleA_D2... | ecosystem: Environmental > Aquatic > Marine >...
CGACGAGCCGCTCGCACAGGTGCGAGCCGAGGAAGCCGGCGCCGCCGGTGACCAGGATCTTGTGCATGCGGCGCATTCTACCCGCGCGTTACACTGGCGGCCGATGCGCGTGCACGCCTTGAGCGTCGCCCCGATGATGGACTGGACCGACCGGCACTGCCGGTACTTCCTGCGCCAGGTGAGCGCGCGCGCCTTCCTCTACACCGAGATGATCACCACCGGCGCGCTGCTGCACGGCGACGTCGAGCGGCATCTCGGCTTCAGTCCCGCGGAGCATGCGGTGGGCGCCCAGCTGGGAGGCAGCGAGCCGGAGGAGCTGGCGAAGTGCGCGGCATTGGTGCAGGAGTACGGCTACGACGAAGTCAATCTGAATTGCGGGTGTCCGAGCGAGCGGGTGCAGAAGGGAGCGTTCGGGGCGTGCCTGATGGCGGAGCCATCCCTCGTCGGTGATTGCGTGAGCGCGATGCGTGAGTCGGTTTCGATCCCCGTGACGATAAAGCACCGCACGGGGATCGATCGGATAGAAGCGTATGACTTTCTCGCCCGTTTCGTGGACACGGTTTCTCGGGCCGGGTGCGCGACCTTCATCGTGCATGCCCGCAACGCCGTGCTGAAGGGCCTCTCGCCCAAGGAGAACCGCGAAGTCCCGCCCCTCAAGCACCATTACGTATACCGGCTCAAGCAGGATTTCCCGCATCTGGAAATCGTCATCAACGGCGGCATCACGTCCCGGGCGCAGGCCGACGCCCATCTCGCGCACGTGGACGGGGTGATGCTCGGGCGCGCCGCCTACCACGACAGCTGGATCCTCGCCGATCCCGGGAAGACGCGCGCCGGCGTGGTGCAGGCGATGGTTGAGTACGCAGCCGGCCTGCCCGGCCTGCGTCCCGTGGCGCGCCACATGCTCGGGCTCTACCACGGCCATCCGCGCGCGCGCCTGTGGCGGCGGATGTTGTCCGATCCGGCGGGGCTTTCGCGCAACGACCCGCGCTTGCTGCTCGAAGCGCTCGACGCAGTAGAATCCGGCTCCAAGGAGATCCCCCATGAGCGCCGTCCTCAAGCCGAAGAGCTCCAAGCCCGTCCGTGAGCGCGTGGGCCGCGACGAGTGGCAGATGCGCGTCGACCTCGCCGCCTGCTACCAGCTGGCGGCGCTCTACAAGTGGACCGACCTCATCTACACCCACTTCTCGGCGCGCGTGCCCGGCACCGAGGACTTCCTCATCAATGCCTACGGGCTGATGTTCGACGAGATCACCGCCTCCAACCTGGTGCGCATCGACGCCCGGGGCAAGGTGATCGACGACCCGCTCGATCTCGGCTACAACGAGGCCGGGTTCGTGATCCACGGCTGCGTGCACGAGGCGCGCCCCGAAGTGAACTGCGTGATCCACACGCACACGCGCGCCGGGGTCGCCGTGTCGGCGATGAAGTGCGGGCTGCTGCCGATCAGCCAGCACGCGATGCGCGTGCAGCAGCAATGCACCTACCACGACTACGAGGGCATCGCCCTCGACATGGGCGAGCGGGCGCGCATGGCGCATGACCTGGGCAAGACCTCCAAGGTCATGATCCTGCGCAACCACGGCCTGCTGACGCTCGGCGAGACGGTGCGCGAGGCGTTCGAGCTCATGTACTACCTCGACTGCGCCTGCCAGATCCAGGTCGACGCCATGGCGGGCGGCGCGGACAACGTGCTGCTCATGCCGCAGGGCGCGGCCGCGACCGCCACCGAGCAGTTCGAGCGCGCCGACCGCCCCTCGGCGCACAAGGACTGGCCCGCGCTGCTGCGCCTGCTGGAGCGCCGCGGCATCGACTACGCGGGCTGAGGCGCGCGCGCCGGCAGGCGCAGCACGGTGAGGATCGAGAGCGCGAGCGCGGCGACGACCGCGTAGAACACGCCCGAGGGCGAGCCGCGGTCGAGCAGCCAGCCGAACAGCACCGGCGCGGCGATCGAGCCCGCGTCGAGCCCCGAGTACACGAAGCCGTAGACCTTCCCGGTCGCGCCCGCCGGCGTGGCGGCGCGCACGATGAGGTCGCGCGACGGGTTCGTCAGGCCGCTCGCGAAGCCCGAGGCCGCGAGCAGCAGCGGCAGCGCCGCGGCCGGCGGCGCGCCGGAGGCGACCAGCAGCATCACCGACGCGCTCATCGCCATGCCGGCGACCGCGACGAGGTCGTGGCGCCCGACGCGCACGGCCACGAAGCCGCCGAGGAACACGCCGGTCGCCGCGCCGACGAGGCTCGCGGTCAGCGCGGCCGAGGCGAGCGCGACGCTCGCGCCGTACAGCGACACCATGGCCGCGATGCCGAAGGTCTGCACCGCGATGAACGCGACGCCGAGCATGACGAAGTAGCCGAAGCACATCAGCACCGGCGGCTGCGCGAGCGCGGCAAGCGCGGGCGCGCCGTGCTGCGCGCGCACCGGCGCGGCGCCCAGCGTCGCGCGCTGCGTGGCGAGCAAGGCCACGATCACGGCGCCGATCGCCGCCGCGCCGGCGAGCGCGGCGCGCCAGTCGAAGGCCGTCGCCATCGCGATGCCGTAGGCCGGCGCCGCCGCGAAGCCGAGGTAGCCCGCGATGCCGTGCCAGCTGAACGCGTAGCCCAGGCGCGGCTTGCTCACGCGCGCGTTGAGGATCGTGAAGTCGACCGGGTGGAAGACGCTGTTGCCGACGCCGCCGACGACCGCGGCCGCGAGCAGCAGGGCGAAGTTCTGCGCGAGGCTCGCCACCAGCACGCCGGCCACCGCGAGCGACAGGCCCGTGAACAGCACGCGGCGCGCGCCGAAGCGGTCCACCGCGAACCCGGCGAGCGTCTGGCACACACCCGACACCGTGTAGTACAGGCCCACGGTCGCACCGAGCGCCGCGTAGGAGACGCCGAGGTCGCTCTTGATCAGCGGAAACAGCACCGCGGTCGAGATCTGGAAGAAGTGCGACAGGCCGTGCGCGAGCGCGACCAGCCCGATCGTCTTCGCGTCCTCGCGCAGCGCGTCAGCGGGCATGGGCACGGATGAACCCCGCCAGCGCCCCGAGCGTGGCCTGCGGCTGGTCGCGGAACGGCGCGTGCCCGCAGGCGGGCAACTTGACGAGCGTGCAGGCGCCGCGCACGCCGCGCCGGATCGCCTCGAGCTGCGCCATCGTGCCGTACTCGTCGTCCTCGCCCTGGATCGCCAGCACCGGGCAGGATATCCCGGGCAGGGTTTCCTCGATGTTCCATTTCAGGAACTCGGGGTCGAGCCAGACGTCGGCCCAGAGGTGGAAGGTCCTGGCCGGATCGCGGTGATACCTGGCCAGGCGCTGGCCAAGGCCGCTCGCTTCGAACGCCGCATTTGCCTTGCGGATGCTGTCGACGCAGATCGGCTCGACGAACACGTGCGGCGCCATCAGCGCGAGCGCGCGCACCGGGTGCCCCGCGCCGGCGTGGATGAGCGCGATCGAGGCGCCGTCGGAATGGCCGACCAGCACCGGGCGCTCGATGCGCAGGGCCGCGAGCAGCTGCGGCAGAGCCTCGAGCGCCTCGCGATGCATGAAGCGCACGTCGACCCGCGGCTCGGCGAGCACGTCGGACTGGCCGTAGCCGTAGCGGCTGTAGAGGAGCGCGCGGCAGCCCGTGGCCTTGACCACCTGCACGGGAAAGTCGCGCCACTGCCGGATCGACCCGAGGCCCTCGTGCAGGAACACGAGCGTCGGCTTGCCCGGCTCGGCGGCGTCGAGCCATTCGTACTCGAGCGCATGGCCGGCGCAGGTGGTGAAGGGCATCGATGCGATTTATAGCATGCAGGCGATAATCGTCCGCTATGCGTTTCACCGCGTGGGCCGTGCTGCTGGCGACGCTCGTCCTGTGGTCGGGGAACTGGATCGTGGCGCGCGCCGTGCGCGACGACATTTCGCCGGGCGTCGCCACCGCGGGACGGCTGGTTGTCGTGGCGCTCCTTCTCGCCCCTTTCGTGTGGCGCGGCCTGGCGACGAAGCTGCCCCGGTTCTCGCGGCGCGACTGGCGGGTGCTGTGGCTGCTCGGCCTGGCGGGCGGCGGCATCCACCTGTCGCTGCAGTGGCTCGGCGTGCACTACACCACGGCGACGAGCGCGACGCTGTACCTGTCGAGCGCGCCGATCTTCATCCTGCTGCTCGCGGCGCCGGTGCTCGGGGAGCGCATCGTGGCCCGCCAGTGGCTCGGCGTCGGCGTGTCGTTCTGCGGCGTGGCCCTGATCGGCATGCGCGGCGAGATCCAGCGCCTGTCCTTCAATCTCGGCGATCTCTGCGCCCTCGCCTCGATGGCGATGTGGGGCTCGTACACGGTATTCCTGCGCCTGCGCCGCGATGCGCTCGACGTGTCGGAGTACATCGCGCTGGTGTGCCTGCTGGGGCTCGTGTGCATCGCGCCGTGGGTCGCTGTGGAATACTTCGCCGGCATGACGGTGCGGCTGAATGCGGCGGGCGCGGCGGCGGTGCTCTATTCGGCGATCGGCTCGCTGCTCCTCGCCTACGCCGGCTGGAGCTACGTGGTGAAGCGCCTGGGGGCGGCGCGCGCCGGCGTCACCATGCACCTGATGCCGGCCATCTCGGTGGGGCTCGCGGCGCTGTTCCTCGGCGAGCGGCCGTACTGGTTCCATGTCGCCGGCGTGGCGCTGATCCTTGCCGGCGTCGCCATCGCCTCGGGGCGCGCCGCGGCATGAACCCCGTCGCCTTCGACGCGAACCTGCGCGCGCGTCTCGCCGCCAACCTCGCGCGCCGCGCGCCGCTGGCGCTCGCGGCGAGCGGGCTGAAGCGCGCCGCGGTCTGCGTCCTCGTCGTCGACGACGGGCGCGGCGAGGCGGCGCTCGTGCTGACGCGCCGCGCCGCGCACCTCAGCTCGCATTCCGGCCAGTACGCGCTGCCCGGCGGGCGCATGGACGCGGGGGAAGGCGCCCTCGAGGCCGCGCGGCGCGAGGCGCGCGAGGAGATCCGCCTGGCGCTCGAGCCGGGCGCCTTCCTCGGACGCCTCGACGATTACCCGACGCGCTCGGGCTACCTGATCACGCCGCTCGTCGCCTGGCCGACGGACGCCGCGCACATGGCGCCCAATCCGTCCGAGGTGGCGCAGATCTTCCGCGTGCCGCTCGCCGATCTCGGCCGGCCCGGCTCGCCGCAGTTCGTCTCGATCCCCGAGAGCGAGCGGCCGGTGATCCGCTATCCGCTGCTCGGCTCGCTGATCCACGCGCCCACTGCGGCGGTGCTCTACCAGTTCATGGAAGTCGCCCTGCTCGGCCGCGACACGCGCGTCGCGCACCTCGAGCAGCCGGTGTGGGCCTGGCGCTAGAGCTCCATCGGCCGCCAGTAGCCCGTCAGCTCGAGATAGCCGCGGCCCACCTCGCTGCCCGCGCGCAGCGCGCGCACCGCGCCTTCCCAGTAGATGTTGCCCGTGCTGAGGCGCGCGTCGAGCTCCTGGTCGTCCATCAGCGGCGTCAGGTCGTAGCTCTCGCCGCCCGAGGCGACGCGCATCGCCACGGGATACTCGATGCCCGTGCGCGGCGAGCGCCAAGTGCGCAGCGGCTCGAAGGACATGCCCTCGGGCGCGTAGTAGACGCCCCCCTGCCGGTCGCGGATGCGGAACGCCATCAGCGCGCGGCCGTCGTCCAGGTTGAGCCCGCACCAGTCCCAGCCCGCCGCCTCCGGCGCGAGGTACTCGCTCGACCACTCGTGATCCAGCCACGCCAGGCCGTGCACGGTGTCTCCGTCCAGCGTGCCGCTGACCGCCATCTGCGGCCGGCTGTAGTAGTAGCTCGCCTCGCCGGGCCGCGGCCCCTTGCGGCTGAAGCCGTCCTCGCCCTGCGGGAGCGGCGGCCCCGCGGCCTTGAGCGCGAGGTCGAGGGTGAAATCGCGCGCCGCGACCTTCGCGTGGTAGACGTCCCGCCGCAGCGACAGGCGCCAGTCGTCGATCCAGGCCTCGGTATCGCGCGTCGACGCGCCGGCAAGGCCGAAGGCCTCGCGCGCCGCGCGCTCGTCGTAGCGCAGGCGCCCGAGGCGCGGATCGGCGAGCGCCGCGTGCGCCAGCACGACCTGGCGCGGCGCGAACTTGCTGCGGCTGGCGCTTTGCCACGGCGGGCGCGCGCGGAAGAACGTCACCTGAAAGCCGAGCCGCTCGCCGCCGCGCTCGAGCCAGCCCGTGGCATACCACCACTCGGTGCGGTAGTCGGGGTGCGCGCCGTGGTCGCGCGGGAAGCGCAGGCGCGTGCCGGGCTTCACCTGCGGATACGCGACCTCGCCCGCGCGCGCAAGCGGCGCGGCGAGGAGCGCCAGCAGAAAGCCACGCCGTCTCACCAGTCCTCCTTCACCGCGCGCACCGCCGCGATGCTCATCGCCTCGCGACCCGAGAGCCACGCCGTGAGCATCGCCAGGACGACGAGCACCGCCGCGAGCGCGAGCAGGAAGCCGGCCGGCGGATGCAGGTCCATCGTCCAGCCGAAGGACTGCGGATTCACCACGTACACCAGCACCAGGCTGATGGCGCCGCCGAGCACGAGTCCCGCCGCCGCGCCCGCCAGCGCGAGCAGCGCGCCTTCGCCCGCCAGCATGGTGCCGATCTCGCGGCGCGTCATGCCGAGGTGGCGCAGCACGCCGAATTCGCGCCGGCGTGCGAGCACCAGCGCACCGAGGCTGGAGGACAGCCCGAACAGCCCCACCAGCACCGCCACCGCCTCGAGCGCGTAAGTGACGGCGAAGCTGCGATCGAAGATGGCGAGCGACGCCTCGCGGATCTCGCCGGGCGTGCCGAAATCGAGCTGCCCGCCGCCGGGCAGCGCGCGCAGCGCGCGCACCGCGTCCGCGACGCTTGCGCCGGGCGCGAGCCAGAGCGCCGCGTCGTTGGCGCGCGCGTCGCCGGTCAGCGCCCGGTAAGTCGGCCGCTCGATGACCACGGCGCCGTGCTGGCGCGCGTAGTCGCGCCACACGCCGGCGACGACGAACTCGCGGCTGCGCCCGCCGAGCGGCAGCGCGAAGCGCTTCCCGGGCACCGCCCCGTAGCGCTCGGCCACGGCTTCGCTGACCCACGCCGGCGGCGGATCGCCGTCGCGCGGCGCATAGCGCGCGCCGGTGAGCGGCAGCCGCGCCGCCAGCCCGCCCTCGGGCACGTCCCTCGCCAGCAACGTGATCGGGGGACGCGCGGCATCGAGCGAGAGGCGCGTGCTGCGCAGGAAATCGACGCGCGCCACCTGCGGCAGGCGGCGCACGAGCGCCTCGAAGCGCGGCTCGAGGTACGCGGTCTCGCCCGCGTTCGACGTGCGCAGGTAGAGCTGCGCCGGCAGCAGCGTCTCGAGCCATTGCGCCACCGAGCTGCGGAACGAGGCCACCATGATCGCCATCGCCACCATGAGCGAGAAGCTCGCGACGATGGCGGCGAGGCTCACCATCGCCTGCCCCGGGGCGCCGCGCAGCTGCGCGCCGGCGAGCGCCAGCGCCGGGCGGCGCGCGAGCGGCAGCGCCTGCCACAGCCGGCGCGAGAACGCCGGCATGAGCAGGATGCCGCCGACCAGCAGGCAGCCGACCGAGGCGTAGCCCGCGAGCGGGATCCCCCGCACGGCGGGCGCGAACGCGAGCAGCGCGCCGGCGCCGAGCAGCCCGAGCGCGGCCGCGAGCGAGGGCGTGCGCGCCAGCACGCGCTGCTCGTCGCCCGCCTTGAGCGCCTGCGCCGGCGCCGCGCGCGCCGCGTCCAGCGCCGGCAGCGCCGCCCCGGCGAGCGCCACCGCCACGCCGGCGGCGAAATACGCGAGCGCCGCCGCGGGATCGAAGCCGGCCTCGGGGGTGAGGCCGCGGAACATGCCGGCCCCCAGGTCCGCGCCCCAGGCGCGCAGCGCGGCCGCCGCGAAGCCGTAGCCCAGCAGCAGGCCGAGCGCGGCGCCCGCGACGCCCACCAGCGCCGCTTCGAACAGCACCAGGCGCGCGAGCGCTCCGCGCGTCAGCCCGAGCACCCGCAGCAGCGCGTGCTCGCCGCGCCGCCGCGCCACCTCGAGCGCCTGCGCCGAGAACACGAGGAACCCGCCCGTGAACAGCGCCACCAGCGCGAGCACATTGAGGTTGACGCGATACGCGCGCGACAGCGCCGCGCCGCTTTCCTCCACGGTCTCGACGCTCGTCACCTGCGTCCCCGCGGGCAGGAGCGCGGCGACGCGCGCGCGCAGCGCCTCGCGATCGGCGCCCGGCGCGAGCCGCAGCCCGATGCGGTTGAGCTCGCCCAGGCGCTCCAGCCGCTGCTGCACCGTGGCGATGTCGGCAAGCGCGGCGACGCCGTGCAGGCTCGACGCCGGCAGCGTGGCGATCACCTTGAGCTCGACCGTGTCGAGGCCGACCCGCAGCGCGAGGCGCCCGCCCGTGCCCAGGTGCAGCCGCTGGGCCGCAGCCTGCGACAGCAGCACCGTATCCGGCTCGAGCACCGCCATGCGCAGCCCGGGCTGGTGCGCGAACAGGACCGGGTGCAGCTGCGCGGCGCGCAGCGGATCGATGCCGAGGACGCGGATCGCGCCGCCGCCGGACAGTCCAGCGTCGAGATCGAGCGCCGGGCTCGCGGCGGCGACCCCGGGCAGCCGCGCGAGCTTCGGGTAGAGCGTCTCCGCGAAGCCGTCGCGGCCGCCGCGCACCTCCAGATCGGCTTCGCCGGCGATGGCGCGCACGCCCGCCGCGAGCTCCTCGACCGCTGCGCGGTTCACGAGCTGCACGCCGAAGCCGAGGGCGACGCCCAGCGCGACGCCGGCCACCGAGAGCAGCGTGCGCCCGCGGCGCTGCGCGAAGCGGACGTTCAGGGCGCTGAACAGGCCGAGGCTAGGCGGCATAGCGCCGCAGCACCCGCCCGGGCCCGCGCTCGAGGGGCGCATAGTCCCTGCCGTCGTGCACGCGCACGCCGTTCACCCACACGCCGTGCACGCCGAGCGGCTCGCGCACCATGCGCGCGCCGCCGCCGGGCAGGTCGCGCACGCGCTTCAGGCCCGACAGCCCGACCCGCGCGGGGTCGAACAGCAGCAGGTCGGCGAAGGCGCCGGCGCGGATCTCACCGCGGTCCGGAATGCGGTATTTGCGCGCCGGATCGGACGTCAGCCGGCGCACGCCCTCTTGCAGCGTGAACGTGCCGTTGCCGCGCACCCAGTGCGCGAGGAAGTGCAGCCCGAAGCCCGCGTCGCAGAAGTAGATGAGGTGCGCGCCCGCGTCCGAGAGCGCGATCACGCCCGCCTCGTGCCGCAGCAGCGGCGCGACGCCCGCGTCGTCGTTCTGAAACAGCTTGGCGATCATCTGCTGCCCGAGCGGACGCTCGCAGAACCAGTCGAGCGGGTCGCGCGCGCCGGCGAGCTGCGGCAGCGGCACGCCGTCGATCTCCACCGCGCGCCAATCCCCCGAGAACAGAATGCCGGGCCTGGGGTTGCGAAGGTCCTCGCGAAACCGCGCGCGGAAGCCCGCGTCGGCGTAGATCGCGGGCAGGTCCTCCGGCCGCGCCGCCTTGACGCGGTCGAAGGCCGGGAGCGCGAGGAACGGATAGGGCTCGCGCAGCGTGAAGTCGAACGACAGCGGCTGGCAGTTGGCGTGGATGTACACCTCGTGCCCGCGCGCGAGCGCCTGCGCGCAGCGCTCGTAATAGGTCATGGCGCGGCCCGGGTCCTGGGCGGTGTACATGGTGAGCACGGTCACCATGAACATCGGCCGGCCCGTCTCGGCCGCCATCCGCTCGAGGTATTCCGGGGTCGCTTTCGTGCCGGCGGCGACGACGAACACGCCGCGGCCCGCTTCCTTCAGCGGCGCGACGAGGGCGCGCAGCTCCGCGTCCTCGCAGATCGTCGACGGCATCGGCCGCCCGCCCCAGCCGCTGTGGTTGGGCGAGAACGAAGACGCAAACCCCGCCGCGCCTGCTTTCAGCGCCTCGCGCACGACGTCCTGCATCTTCTTCAGCTCGTCCGGCGTGGGGACTTTCCGGCTCGAGGCCTCTTCGCCCATCACCGCGCTGCGGATCGTCGAGTGCCCGGCGAGCACGCCGACGTTGGCGTAGGGGTGGATGCGCTCGAGCGCGTCGAGGTACTGCGGAAAGGTCTCGAAGTCCCAGCGCGTGCCGCCGAGCAGCGCTTCGACGTCCATGCCCTCCACCACCGAGAGGTTGCGGAGGATCGTCTCGCGCAGCGGCTTCGGGCAGGGCGCGATGCCGAAGCCGCAGTTGCCCATGATCGCCGTGGTGACGCCGAGCGCGGGCGAGGGCGAGAGCTTCGCGTCCCAGGTGACCTGCGCGTCAAAGTGGGTATGCAGGTCGATGATCCCGGGCATCAGCGCGAGGCCGCCGGCGTCGAGCGTTTCTTTCGCCGGGCCGGGCGCGGCGATGCGCCCGTCCTTCACGGCCACGTCCGTCACCCGGCCCGGGCCGCCGGTGCCGTCGTAGACGGTGGCGCCGCGGATCAGCAGGTCGTTCATCGCGCCAGTGTAACGGTTTAGGATCACGCATTCCCGCCTCTGGGAGGAGCCGATGGAAGGCAACATCTACGCGCCGCCCGGCGCGCCGGTGCAGGTCGCCGACGACGACCAGCCCGCCGCCCTGTACGTCGTCTCGAGGACCAAGTTCCTCCTGCTCTTCTTCCTCACCCTGGGCGTGTACGAGCTGTACTGGTTCTACCGCAACTGGAAGCAGCACAAGCTCGCCACCGGCGCGAACCTCCTGCCGGCGATGCGCGGGCTGTTCTTCATTTTCTTCGTCCACGCGCTGTTCCGCGTGGTGCAGGAAAAGCTCGCGCGATCCGGGACGGAATTCGCCTGGAGCCCGCGCGCGCTCGCCTGGTGGGTGGTGCTGCTCGCCCTGCTCAACGCGATCGCCGACCGGCTGTCGACGAAAGGCATCGGCTCGCCCTACACGGACCTCGCGTCGTTCGCGCTCCTGGTGCCCACGGGACTGGTCCTCGCCAGGGCGCAGCAGGCCATCAACCTGGGCTGCGGCGACCCGGCGGGCGCGGCGAACGGCAAGCTCACGGTGGCGAACTACCTCTGGATGGCGCTCGGCGCGCTGCTCTGGCTGGCGGCGCTGGCGGGACTGCTGCTGCCGGCCGGGTAAGGCGGCGCTACTTCGCCATCGTCTCGAGCATGCCGGCGAACAAGGTCGCGATGCCGAGGAACGAGAAGAACCCGACCACGTCGGTCACGGTGGTGAGGATGATCGACGACGCGGTCGCCGGGTCCTGGCCGAAGCGCCGCAGCAGGATCGGCACCAGCGCGCCCGCCAGCCCCGCCACCACCATCGAGATCACCATGGCGATGGCGATGACGTACACCAGGCCGATCGACCCGCTCCAGTAGTAGACGCCGAGCGCCGTGGTGGCGGCGACCGCCAGCCCGTTCACCATGCCGGTGGCGGCCTCCTTCCACAGCACGCCGGGCCAGTGCCGCAGGCTGATCTCGCGCAGCACGAGCCCGCGCATGGTCACGGCGAGCGCCTGGGCGCCGGCGTTGCCCGACTGCCCCGCGACCACCGGCAGCAGCACCGCCAGCGCGGTGAACCTGGCGATGGTGCTCTCGAACAGGCCCACCACCGCCGCGGCGAGGAACGCGGTGAGCAGGTTGATCTGCAGCCACGGCAGGCGCTTCTTCACCGCGAACAACGGGCGCGACAGCGCGCGCTCGTCCGGGCTCGCGCCCACCATGGTCTGGATGTCGAGGCTGGTCTCCTCCTCCACCGCCGCCATCAGCTCGGCCTGGCGGATGACGCCGAGAAAGCGCCCGGCGTGGTTCACCACCGGCAGCACGGTGATCGGCTCGCGCTGCAGGATCTCCACCACCTCCTCGCGCGGGTCGAGGTCGCGCACCGCCGCCACCACGCCGCGCGTGATCTCGCCGAGCGCACGCGCGCGCTCGGCGAGCGCCAGGTCCTGCATTTCCACGCGCCCCGCGAGGCGCCCGTCGTCGTCGACCACGAAGAGCTCGCGCAGCCCGCGCCGGCGGATGGCGCGCAGGCGCTCGATGGCCTCGCCCACCGTCATGCCGGCGCGCAAAGGACTGACGCGCGCGTCCATCATCTTGCCGGCCGAGTCCTCCGGGTAGGCGGCGAGCTCCCGGAGCTCGCGCGCCACTTCCTTGTCCAGGCGCCCGAGCAGCTTCTCGCGCTCCGCGGGCTCGAGCTGCGAGAGCACCGCGACGCTCGCGGCGGGCTCGGCCTCGGCGAGCACGTGCCGCGAAAGCGCCGCGGGCAGCCGCTCCAGCACCTCGCGCGCCACGTCGGGCGCGAGCGCCTCCCAGGCGCGCACCACGGCGCGCGGCGCGTAGGCGGCGAGGAGCGCCGCGGCGTCCTCCGCTGCCATGGCCTCCAGCTCGCGTGCCGCCTCGCCCGGAAAGTCGAGCAGGAAGCGCTGGTTGAGCGCCGCGACCGCCGGCAGCGCGTCAGCGCTCATCGGCACTCCGGCCTACCGGGCGCACCGCCGGAAGCAGCGTCACCATGGCCTCGGCGCCGCCGGAGAGCGCGTTCCAGTAGCCGTGCGCCAGCATGCCGCCGAGCGTTTCCGCCGGCGCCGCGCGCTGTGCCCGCGCCGTGCGGCCCAGCGCGCGCGTCAGCGCGTCCCGCGTCAGCACGCCGACCAGGCGCTCGCCCGGCTCGACCACGGGCAGGAGCGACGCGTGCTCCCAGCCCGGGTGCGCCAGCGCGCCGGCAAGCGGCGTGCGCGCCGAGATCACGGATTCCGGCCGCTGCAGGATAGAGCCGAGGGTCGCATCGGCGGGCGCGCGCAGCAGCGCCGGCAGCGGCACCCAGCCCTCGAGCCGCCCCTCGCCCGTGGTGACGAAGACGCGCCGCACCGTCGCCTCGGCATGGCGCACGCGCTCCAGCGCATCTCCGGCGCGCGTCGCGCCCGGCAGCGCGAGCACGTCGGGGTCGGTCCAGGCACCCACCGAGTCCTCGACGTAACCCAGCAGCAGCTTGGAGGCGAGCGCCGCGGCGGTCGGCAGCCCGGCGGTGAGGCGCGAGCGCCGCGGCTCGGCGACGTGGCGCAGCACCGCCACCAGCGGCTGGGTGCCGAGGCCGCCGAGCAGCGCGAGCGCCTGCTCGTCTTGCAGGCCGGCAAAGCTGCGCGCGGCCGCGCTCGGCAGCATGGCCGCCAGAACCGGCGCCGCGAGGCGCGCGGGCGCGCGCGCGAGCAGCGCCGAGCTTTCCGGCGGCGCGAGCAGCTCGAGCACGCGCGCGGCTGCCGCCGGATGCGTGCGCATGAAAGTCAGGCTGAGCGTCTCGGCGTCAGCCATGGTCCTCGCCCGTGAGCAGCACGATCGGCTCGTCGTGATAGACGCGGCCCGGGAGCGCGACGCGCCCCTCCTTCGCTTCGAGCACCAGGGACGTGGCGCTCACCTCGACGATGCGACCCTCGAATCCCGCCACGCGCACGCGCTGGCCGACCTGGAACGCCTGGCGCAGGTAGTGCGCGCCGATCAGATTGGCGACGTAGCCGCGCGCGCCCAGGCTCACCGCGATCGTCACGCCGCCCAGCACCGAGGCGACGACCACCGCGGCGAGGATCGCGAGCCAGGTGACGCGGATGCCGATCTGGTCGGCGCCGACCAGGATCGCCGCGACCAGCGTCGCGCCCTGCGCCAGGCGCGCGAGCGCCGTGCGCTGCGCGGGCTGCAGCCGCGTGGCGGTGGCGAGCACGAGATCGGCGGTGAAGCTCGCCAGCAGGTAGCCGGCCACCACGATCAGCACGCCGGCGGCGAGCGTCGGCAGGTAATCGAGCAGGCGCGCGAGCCAGTCGGTGAAGGTCTGCAGGCCGATGACCTGGGTCGCCGCCGTGACGAAGAACAGCAGCACCACCCAGTAGACGATCGTGCCGAGGACGTTCGCCGAGCGGCCGACTTTCAGGCGCGAAGGGCCCGCCAGGCGCTCGATGAGCGTCTCGGCGAGCTGCATGCCGCGCACCGTCAGCACGCGCAGCAGCCGCGCGAGCAACCAGCCCGCGGCGAGCAGCAGCAGCGCGCCGATCAGGCTCGGCAGGTGCGCGGCCAGCCGCTCCAGCAGCGCGCGCGCCGCGCCGGCGAAGGATTCGCCGAAATGACCCATGCGCAAATAGTATCAAGCTGCGAGCGCTGTAATGGGACGGCCGGGCGCGCCGACCAAGGCGCACCATGCGCGCAGCGCCCGGCCGCCTCTGCCCGACCTCCTACCGCTACGCGGACGCTGCGTTGAGCGGCGCGCCGGCGCTCGCCGCCGGCACGCTATGGATCGCGGGCGGCCTGTACGGCAACCGCTACGCGCTGCAGGCGCTCCTGGAAGCCTACGCAGCGGAGCCCGGATCGAAGGCCCTCGTCTTCAACGGCGACTTCCACTGGTTCGACGCGGAACCCCGCGAGTTCGAGCTGATCGACGAAGCCGTTCTCGGCTTCCATGCCCTGCGCGGCAACGTGGAGACGGAGATCGCCGTGCCCGGCGAAGGCGCCGGCTGCGGCTGCGCCTATCCCGAGTGGGTGGGCGACGCGACGGTCGAGCATTCCAACCGCATCCTGAAGCGGCTGCGCGCCGCCGCGCTGGCCTCGGGGCGCGACCTGCGCGCGCTCGCCGGCCTGCCCATGCACCTCGTCGCCGAGGTGGGCGGCGAGCGCGTCGGCATCGTGCACGGCGACGCGGAATCGCTCGCCGGCTGGAATTTCTCGCACGAAGCGCTGGCGACGGCCGCGGGCGCCGCGGCCGCCGAACGCCAGTTCGCCCGCGCCGGGGTGCGCGTTTTCGCGTCGAGCCACACCTGCCTGCCGGTGCTGAAGGAATTTCTCGGCGGGCGCGTCCTGGTCAACAACGGCGCCGCAGGCATGCCGAATTTCCGCGGCGAGCGCTACGGCGTCGCGACGCGCATCTCCACGCGGCCCGCCCGCGACGCGCTGTACGGCACGCGCTGCGCGGGCGTATACGTCGAGGCGATGCGCATCGTCTACGACGTGCCGGCCTGGGAGCGGCGCTTCCTCGAGCTGTGGCCCGCCGGCTCGGACGCGCACCGCTCCTACTTCGAGCGCATCGTCGGCGGCCCGGCCTTCGAGCGCGCCGCCTAGGCCTGCAGCGCTCCCGCCACGTCCATGACCAGGGCGTGATTCTCGCCGACGATGCCGACGCTGCCGCCGTGCATCGGCATGACGACGGCGCTCATGCCCTCCTTCGCGGCGTGGCCCTCGCTGCTGCGCTTCGCGGAGGGCATCACCAGCAGCGACACCTTGCCCTGCGGCACCATCAGCACGATGAGGTAGGCGGTGTCGCCGTTGAAGGGACAGGGCCCGACATGCTTCACCTGTCCGACGCGCTCCACCTTGTCCAGCGGCAGCGTGCCGGCGAGCACCTTGCGCGCTTCCGCACGCGGCATGGCCCCCATCATGATGGCCTTCGACTCCTCCTTCATGACGAAGTCGATGAAGGCGAGCGCGAGCGGGTCCGGGCGCGTGAGCCAGGCGTAGCTGCCGGCGCCCGCGGCGGCGACCACGGTCGCCGCCGCGGCCAGGAACCTGCGCCGGCGCAGCGCCTGCGCGCGCGCCATGCGCTCGGCGAAGCCCGCCGGCACCGTTACTTCGAGGCCCGCGCGCAGCGCCTCCTCGAACGCGCCGTGCTCCTGCCATTCGGCGGCGCAGCCCGCGCATTGCAGCCGGTGCACGCGCATGGCGTCGGTCTCGCCCGTGCCGGCGAGCAGCTGGCGGCGGTAGTCGAGGCAGTTCATGCCGGCCCCGCCTTGCGCTCGCGCGGCTGCACCAGGCGCCTGAGCGCCTGGCGCGCGCGCGTCAGCCGCGTCATGGTGGCGCCCTCGGTCGCGCCGATCATGTCCGCGATCTCCGCGCAGCTGAAGCCGCCGAGCACCTGCAGCGCGAGCGGCTCGGCGTAGGCCCGGGGCAGCGCGCGCAGCGCGTCGCGCATCTCGAGCCCCGCGGGGTCCGCGCGCTCGTCGGGAACCTCAACGCCGTCCAGGCTCTCCTCGCGCCCCGCGGCACCCGCGGCGCGGCGGAACTCGTTGCGCACGATCGAGAACAGCCACGCTTTCGCCGCGGCGCGCTCGCGCAGCCGCGGAAACGCGCGCCAGCCGCGCAGCAGCGCTTCCTGCACCACGTCCTCGGCCTGGGCGTGGTCGCGCGTGAGCCAGTAGGCGTAGCGATAGAGATCGGCGGCATGGGCGCGGACGGTGTCCTCGAAGCTCACGCGTCGGCCTCGGCGGCGATGCGGCCGACGTGCGGGCACGCGCGCAGCCGGGCGCGCGCGCGATGCACCAGCACCCAGCAGTGCGTCGGTGTCACCTGCAGCATGCGGCACACTTCCGCGGTCTCCATGCCGATGACTTCGCGCAGCACGAAAGCCTGCGCGGACCGCGCGGGCAGGCCGCCCAGGCTGCGCTCGACGGCGGCCAGCGCGCTGCGGCTCGCGCAGCTCTGCTCAGGGCCGGGGCCCTCGTGCACCAGCTCGTCCAGGTCCATGCCAGGCGCCTCTTCGCGCGGCCCGCGGCGCAGGCCGTCCGCGATCTTGTGCTTCAGGATACCGAAGAGCCAGGTGCTGAGCGAGGAATTGCCGGCGTAGCCCGCCAGCCCCTCGAGCGCGGCGAGCAGCGCTTCCTGCACCGCGTCCTCGGCCTGGTCCCGGTTGCGCGTGTGGCGTACGGCGAACGCCATCAGCTTCGGCCGCAGCCGCGCCACATCCTCGATGCGGATCGTCGCCATTCCTCGTAGACCCGGGGTTGCGGGCGAACCTTACGGGCGCGAAAAGATATTTCCGCAACGGTAAGCGGCGCCGGAGGCAAGCGACGAAGTCGCACGGGCCCGCTGCAGGGCCCTCAACCCGAAAGGAGACTTGCATGGATCAGAAAACTCTCGTTGCCGCGGCGGTGGCCGGACTGTTCGCCCTGGGCGCGCAGGGCGGTGCGCTGGCACAGGACATGGACAAGAAGGGCCAGGAAAAGTGCTGGGGCGTAGCCAAAGCCGGAAAGAACGACTGCGGCAGCAACAAGACCGCCCATTCCTGCGCCGGCCAATCCAAGACGAGCTACGACCCGGACGACTTCAAGGTGGTGAAATCCGGCACCTGCGTGCAGATGGGCGGCAGCCTCACCCAGGGCGAGCCCGGGCGCCTGGCCAAGCAGCACATGAAGAAGGGCTGAGCTTGGCCGGGCTCGGCGCCGGCATCGGGCTGCGCGCGCGGCATTACGCCGATTTCATGGCGG
>Ga0210114_1000157_pt1 | contig 17099 bp, 17 predicted proteins | sample MayberryNW_TuleA_FD_185524 | JGI IMG/M metagenome (GOLD analysis project Ga0210114, IMG submission 185524) | Wetland microbial communities from San Francisco Bay, California, USA, that impact long-term carbon sequestration - MayberryNW_TuleA_D2... | ecosystem: Environmental > Aquatic > Marine >...
ATTGATGAACCAGATTCTTTGACCGTTATAAGCTGGGGTTCTACAAAGGGTGCTATTTTAGATGCAATGGACAGGCTCATAGATGAAGGAAAAAAGATCAGATTTGTACAATTGCGTCTTTTGAATCCTTTCCCAATTGAAAGAGTGCGCACCCTTATTGGCAACTATAAACAGCTAGTGGATATTGAAATGAATTACTCATCACAACTCGCATTACTCATAAGTGAAAATATTGGTATCAGCATGGATCATCTGATTGTTAAGTACAATGGCAGACCGATTTCATCTAGTGAAGTTTATAATGCGCTTGTGCGAATTATCTTGGGAGAAGCTCCTAGGAGGATCGTTTTAAAACATGGCGCTTAAACTTAGTGATTACAAGACAGAGGTTCACAATGACTGGTGTCCAGGATGTGGTGACTTTGGTATCCTTAACGCTATTCAAATGGCCCTTTCAGAAATGGGGATCCAGAAGCATAGAGCCGTCATCTTCTCAGGCATTGGATGCTCGGGCAAAACGCCTCATTTTATTAACACCTATGGGATACACACGTTGCACGGGAGGGTACTTCCTTTTTCCCAGGGTGCAAAACTTTGCAATCCTGAGTTAGAAATCATAGCTGTCGGAGGTGATGGCGATGGGTTGGGAATAGGCGCGGGTCACTTCGTTAGCGCTGGCAGACGAAATGTTGACATGTTATACATCATATTTAACAACGGTGTATACGGATTAACGAAAGGACAAGCTTCACCTACGTTAAAGCTAGGTTTGAAGACTAAATCTCTTCCACTACCGAATTCTAATAATTCAGTCAATCCACTTGCGCTTGCGGCTGTATCCGGCTTTACGTTTATTGCACGGGGTTACTCGTATGACGTTCGGCACCTTAAAGATTTGATAAAGCATGGTATTGCACACAAAGGCTTGGCGTACCTTGATGTATTGCAACCATGTCCTACTTACAACGATATCAATACCAGAGAGTGGTATCAAGGATCAGATAATTTAGATTCAGAAACAGGAAAGCAGATTCCTAGAACGTACAAACTCGAAGGAGCAGGATTTGATGGAATTGTTCACTTAGAAGATGAAGCAGATACTAAGATGTCCAATGCAATTTTGAAGTCATATGAATGGGGCAAAAAGATACCTATCGGTATATTTTACCAAAACGAGATGGTCCCAACTTATGAGGAGAGAATTGCCTCAAAGATCCCAGACCATACCAAGAATCCACCTTCAAGCCAGAGCGTTTCTTTAACCGATGGTCGGTCTAACTCTGATATCTCTAGATTGCTGGATATTTTGAGAGTGAGTAGCTAGCTACTTCGCTCTTTCCTTTCTGATTGTAACTTTCATTTTTCGCAATTCCTAAGCTTCGGTGTCAGGTATCAATTATAGTTGGAATTGGAACCATTTCAAGGTTACTTAAGGATATAACTGAAAAGATAAAGAAAAAAGAAAAAGGATTGGCTGATTTTGGCTTAGTCCCACTTACTCCAAGCGGCCATCCATCTGTAAGTCCACGTATTGAGTTTTGCACCTAAGGCTGCGATTGGCACAGATAGCACGGCTCCCGCGCCAGCTCCTAAGGCTACTGGACTATTATAGAATTTACCTACTTGGGGTTCGATTGGGGTCATGTATGGAGGTAGCGTAGGTCTAGGATACTTGAATGCCATTTCTAACGGGTCGCGTATGGTCAATAGGTTGATCATGTTAAACATTGGCAGCGAAAGTCCAACCAATGTTCCTCCTATTAGTATCGCAGCGTGTTTGTTCCTTCTTGTTGCCCAATATGTCAGGTCCAGCAACATTGCAGATGGAATCCATACCGGTACAGCAACGAAGTCGTATGGATATCCAAGAGCAAACCAAGCTCCTTTTGCAACCCACGTATAAATCGTCATTATAGTGGCATAGTAGGTTGCTGTCCCCGGCACTCCCGTAAACAACATGTAATAGATGGCACCCACAACAAGCATCGTTGACTGCGATATAGAGAACACGACGAATGAAGTCCACGCCCAATCAGTGTAGAATATGTAGTCTCCAGCATTAATAGTCAGCAGCGTGCTGTTAACAGCTACGACAACTATGAACAGATAATGCGTTGTGCGTCTTAGCCAGACCATTAACAACTTTCTCCTAGAGGTTGTATATAAAATTTATCAACGCTCACAATAACTTGTCTAGAAAAAGGTGAGATTAAAAGGCGTAACTTGTCGCGAAAAAATAGCGAAATAAATCAGTAAGGACGTAGAGGTTTTTCTGTTGCGATCTTCCACATCCAGAAGAAGCCAAGAACTTCGATAACAGTAAGCACAGAGAGCGCATATATTCCACTTGGCAGGGGATACGCCCATGGATAAACAGTGACTCCTACATATACACCGCCAGCTGTTGCAACCCAACATAATACCAAGCCCATAATTAAGATACCTTTCATGTTTTCGACTCTGCGTCCTATCATCTTTTCTACATCTTCTCTGCTACCGCCGCCTTCAACCCGCCTTCCACCCGGTCCGAATCCCTTTGGTAAAGTCATCTTATACAATACCTAATCGGTACTTACCTTTTTAAATTTTGCTGTGCGGAATGTAAATCGGTTGAAAACGGGTTACCAAAAATGCATCCCACATCCAGGATCATATCTATTCAAAATCACAGCGAAAGGAAATCCTCGGGTAATTATGAATAATTTCAAAAAAATTTTGGTATATTAAAAACCGAGTAATACGCTAAGGCGGGATTTGAAGATGGCGAATCGACAACAGCAAAATATATATCTTTGTTTCTTCTGGTAACGCTTAGAAACGACAAAATGATTAACAAGGCTATAGTCTTGACAGGATTGGCTGCAGTAGTAGTAATGTCTAGTGCATTCGCATTTATGCCTTCTGTAGAGGGACATGGTGTTCAGGCCCAACTCCAGAGTAGGTTTGTGAGAATTCAAGATGAATCTTTTTCTGGTCAGACAATTCAGACCGGCGATGAGTTAACAGTAACTGGCACACTTCAGAGCTTGGTAAATAGGCCACTTAGAGCCTGGTTGTCGCTATTCAGTGAATCGACAAACGCAGGTAATAGGTGGGAGTTTATAGCTCGTGATCCCCCGGGCAACGTCTTTGACATTGAACCAGAAGCTACAATACCATACTCACTAACCGTCAGAGCGTTAGAACCAGGTATTTATCATGTCCATACACAACTCAATATTCAGACCATTGGTCCAGGACTGGGCCCAGGACAAACAGTTCAAGTCACAGGCGAACCAATATTCAAGCCAGTTCCGTGGCAGAATGTGATATATCAGGTAATATTGATAGGTGCAGGCTTAGGCGTAACTTTTGCGACCAGACCGTGGCAAGTGATCTAGGAATTACAGACGAACTTCCCTCATTTTTGTACCTAATTGAAAGTTAGCGCATAGCTTTATTTAGAATCTTAACATACCACCTCTTCGAAGCCCTTAGCATCCTGAAATCTCATCAATCCCTATGTATTTCCTCAAAGGATGTGGTACTTCTATCGTTCCATCAGCACGCTGAAAGTTTTCGATAATTGCAACTAACGTTCTCCCGGTAGCGACCAGAGTGCTATTAAGGGTATGAACTAAACGAGTCTCTTCATCAGGGTGATCTCTGAATCTTATTCGTAATCTCCTTGATTGATAGTCTAAACAGTTTGAGCTTGACACTATCTCCCTGTAAGAGTCTTGCCCGGGCATCCATGCCTCTATATCGTAAGTTTTCGAGGAAGTCTTGCCCATGTCCCCCGTGCACAACAGGACGGTCCGAACGGGGATTCCCAGTTCCTCATAAAATTTCTCGGCCAAGTCTACCATTTTCTGATGTTCCTTTTCTGAATCCTCCGGTCGTGTGAATATGAATTGTTCAACCTTGTCAAAATGATGCACTCGGAAGATGCCCTTCGTATCTTTTCCATGCGCACCCGCTTCTTTTCTAAAACACGGACTGATACCAGCGTACTTCAAAGGGAATGAAGCCCCTTCAAGAATTTCGTCCATATGCATCGCAGCCATTGCATGCTCTGAGGTGCCAATCATGTGCAAATCTTCTCCATGGATTTTGTAAATGACATGTTCAAAATCTTCCAATATGACTGCGCCCTCCATCGGCTCCCTTCTAATCATGTAAGGAGGTTGTATAGGCACGTATCCGTGATTTTCCAAGTAATCCACAGCAAACTGGAGCAGTCCAATATTCAGCTTAACAAGTGCATTCTTTAAGAAGTAAAACCGCGATCCAGAAATCTTTGCTGCACGCTCTATATCAAATAGGTCCAACTTAGTTCCAAGATCTACATGATCAAGAGGAGAGAAATCGAACTTACTAGGTGTTCCTATTGATCTAATTACGACATTATCTTGCTGATTCGCGCCTACCGGGACTGAGCTGCTGAGCAGATTAGGTAGACTCATTATCAAGTGCTTAAAGCTTACATTTGTTCTTTCAAGATCTTTATCGAGTTCCACAATTTTGTCACCGAGGGATTTCATCTCTCTCAGCTCTTCAGAGCAGTCTGCTCTAGTTTTCATCTTCTTCGCAATCATTTGAGCAATCAGATTCTTCCGATGTCTTGCAGAATCGCTCTCGGAGATTAAAGTACGTCTTCTCTTATCAAGCGACAATAAATCATCTAGCGGAAATGTCAGGTTTCTTTGAATAAGCATTTGGCGTAGCCGTTCTGGATCCTCTTTTAGAAGTCGCGGATCAATCATCATTCAGCACCATTTTCCCTATCGAAATATGGCTCAAAACTTCGTCAACAGTATTGGAAACCGTCTCTATAGAACCTTCAGTACTGAATTCGATTAAAAGCATGTTCTCCGAAAGAGAATGCATATGCATTTCCAAACCTTGGGGAAAATTAATGTTGTCAGCAATCAATGACTTCATTATTGCATCTCTTTTGCCTTCATCTTCTAAATCAAGTTCTATATCTATAGTGATTTTTTCAATGAGAGACTCTTTCATTTTAACTGGTCCTGGATGCAGCTTTCAAACATGAAACAAAGCTTTCCAAATCGCTAGGGGGGACCTCGCAACATTGCAAATATAGCCCATAAGGAAGTGGTAACGCATTAGAAACATTAAAACAACCAATTATCGCTGAAGCCACCTCTTTATGTTTTGGTGAGTCGTGCATACGACAACAATACTTGTACGTACCTGTTTGAGTTACTGTCCTGCCGATGAGGATCTTTTGCAAGAATTGGGGGGAGGATGCAAGGAGAGCTACAATATCTTCGAGCGCATGTTCAGCAACGACGCCTTCTCCATTCATGAAGACAATGTCTCTGTCAGTCCAAATCCTCCATTTCTCTCGGAATATAGTACCTACCGATTGTCTCTGATCGTCAAGATAACGACCGACGCTTTCTTCAGCTTTAGCTAACATTTCGAACCGGTCGCCAAGGCAAACTGAAATTGCTACTCCTGATTTTTGTGCTCTACCACATATTCCAAGGAGATCTGAATACTCCCTTGCGTCACGAAGGGGGGTTCCCCGGTCTTCCATAAGTAAGGTATAATTGATTCCACGTACGCCTTCTAAAGGTAGTCCCTCGGCGCCAGAATTGGTGGCAACGAATTTTGCAATCCCATCATAAAGTGACCATTTCTCCTGGTCCTGAAGATCAGCTAAGACTCTCCATTTTCCATTTTCCTTCAACTTGACCCCAGAATTTTCCACTATTGACCTGGCCCTCTGCAGGTTCCATGTTAATCCGTCAATATATGGAAAACGAGTCAGAGCGAGTGCCTCGTGTATTGGCCTCCCTTCGCGTCCTACCATCATAAGATCATCTTGTTGGCTACGTATCAAACCTTGAGATTCTGCAACCTTAGATATTTCAGCATTTAATCCCAAAAGTGACCTACCTTCTCCAAGATCCTGTCTCTCGCCAAGTGAAGACAGTACTGCTAGTACAGATAGATCCGAATTTTTGGTATCAAATGCTATCGAAAGTAGATAACAGATTCCTCCAGAGTTTATCTCTGACCAACCATTGAGCTCATACTTGTTAATGTTCAGAACTCGCAGGCTATAAGTCTCATCAGATTCAGGGGCTATTTCATTTGATAGATGCCGGATCAGTATCCATTCGTTTTTAAAGCTCCTGTTGAGCTTTTCGACTGGCTCGTGTTCGAAATCTATCAAAAAACATAAATCGTATTCATCAGAGAAGGAGTTTCCAACACGTAGAGAATCCTTGGTACCAGGAGCGCTTCTCAACACACATTTGGCGTTTAATCGTTCAAGAGTTTGGAAAATTATACTACCTGCTGCTATCCCATCTGCGGAGGGGCTCGATAGAATAAGGATCTTGCAGTCTTTTCGGATGAGGTCCCGTATTTTATCTGAAATAGACTTGAGATCATCGTCTAGCCTATTTCGCGGATTCATCTAGAAGTCGTGAGTTTATTGCGCCTGTGCTATAACCGCAGCATATTTCCAATTCTTGTCAATATTGTCCCTTTTCTTGTAATACCTTGATAAGCGATGGATCTTTGATTCGATCAGTTCAAGGGATCTCACATTTCGTCTATCGCTATTGTGGGTTCTGAGATGCCTTTGTAAGCCAAGGGCCTTTTTCACTAACCTGTCGAGGTCTTCTGGCATATCTTGCTTAACACCGTTCTCTCTCAAAACATCAGTTATAGTTTTTCCCAAAATTGGTTTCACTAGTGGTATCCCATACTCATCCCTAAGAATGATACCAATTTGAGAAGCGGTTAGACTATCTTCCTTGTACATCTTAATTATATTAGATATGAGGTCTGAATGACTTGTGTTTACCCAAGTAGGCACACTTTTGGACGTAGGACGGGTCGAATGAGACTTGCCGCGAGTATGTGCATGCATTCGTGCCATTGATAGACAACGTTCTGGGGGTCGACATCTAAATGTTACGGACATTGTAGAAGGGACAGGTTTTACAAAAAAGTTAAATAATCGAGATTCGAAAAATGATCATATGAATAAGGCCTACCTACTGGCTCTATCCACTATGGTATTACTCATGGCAACTGCATTTATTTTGCCTGGTATTCAGACAGCTAATGCTCAGTACACTGGCGGCGGGGGAGAAGGAACGACATCGGGAAGTATTGAGGAACAGCTGAAACTTGCTAGGGAGAAAACATCGCTTGCTGAGCAACAAGGTGCATATGGCTCCGGAACTTCTATGGTCAGCGGTACACTTGACAACACTGTACTATTTATCATAGTACTCGTAGTAATATTTGGAGGGGTGGCAGCTGCATTCTTCGCCAAGTCCAGAGGGGCGAGAAGGGCGGTTACATCGCAATCTACACGGCAGAGTGAACCGGATTGGAAGTTAGAAGCTCAAAGATACAAAGACGAACTTGAAGCTATGAAAAGAAATCAGAATAGATAAGGATACTGAACAACACCTTTCCTTCTTTTTGACTATTTTTACTGTCGAGTACTTTTAGCAAGATTATTTTTTGCTAAAAATGTAGTTATTGGTTCACATAAAGATGAGTAGGTTCGACATATGAGGCACATATCTACACGTGCGAACCAAAATGTATATATCATAGATTTTATTTGGATTATATCGTAATATGAGCGCCATTCTAAGCCTTGTGGGAATGTTCAGCACCGGATTGGAGAGTCTTCTGAAGCAGGTAGGTCCAGCGTATGACCCATTGTTCTTCGATGTAATGGTATACATATTTGGAACAATGCTTTTCGCAGTTTTCCTCCTGAGCGTAATTGCATTTTGGCTCAGACGAAAAGGACTTGGGGGAGGTTCCGCTAAAGAAAAATGGACTCAGGAATTAGAGACTTACTTCGAACGTGAACAGATAGGTCTTATTCCGGACGAAAAACACCACTGGTAATGTGATCGATCACTCAAAAATTTCTTTTATTTGTTTTTCTTTAACTCTGGTAAGATAAACTTGTTGGCATTCTCATATGAACATTAGCCTTAATGTCATTGAATGTGTGATAGGTAGGGTTAGCAGGAAAGATTGTCGAAACCCAATTCAGGATCAGAATCTTCGAACGATCTTTGGTCGTAACATCTCAGGGTGACTCTTCAATTCATGAATCAGTCTCACAAGCTTTGGTTTGTCAGTTGGTAGTGTCCCGCCGATGCTGTAAACGTTTGAAGCGTGATTTGCTCTAAAGATTACTTCTCGGGATGGATCAAATAGGGTAACTAGCCTTTCCAGTTCGTCCAAGATGTCCAAATCAGTTAACCAGGAAAATGGCTCCTTAAACTTGGATATGAACTCACCATAAACGTTTTCGTCAAGGTGGAGGTTGAGAGCCGCAAGAAAGTGAGGGCTAATTTGACTCACAACCTTGGCTGTATCTAAAATGTGTGCGTCGGTATAGGTTTTGCCACCCAAGCCGAGGATAACCATGCAAGAAAGTGTGAATTCATTATCGATTGCCTCCTTGCAACTTTCGATAATCATCGAGGAAGATGCTCCCTTCGTAACCCTTTGCAGTACGACGTCGTTTCCACTCTCTATCCCGACATATAACATGCTTAGACCTCGATTTCGCAATACCTCAAGTTCTGAATCCTTTTTCTGTAGCAAATTCCTTGGCATCGCATAGCATGAAATTCGTTTAAGACTCTTGAATTTGAGAGTCAAATAGTCTAATATTTCCACTAACCTTTCAGTCCTAACATTCAATGCATCCCCGTCGGCAAGAAAGACTTTTTCCGTAAGGGGTTGGCATTTAGAAATTAAATCTATTTCATATTTCATCTCCTCCAATGACCTCTCTTGATAGGTTTTTGTTCGATACATGTTACAGAATGAGCAATGATTAAATGAGCATCCCAACGTAACCTGTATAATAGTTGAGTTTGCCTCTGAAGGAGGTCTGTATACTGGATAATCATATGTTATTTCATCCAAAGACATTGAATGAGTATCATCGTATGATTAATGTATATGTTGTGGATTGATAGTCATTATTTTTTTATGAACAGTTTATCTTTTGAGAAAAATTTCAAACGACTGTTCATGCCTGCCTCCTATCGTCGCAGCAAAATAACCCCTTGTTCAAATCACACTTGAAACGGTTGGTCTAGGCCAAATTGTTTGGGGTCTGTTCGTCGCGAGGTCATCATAGCTTCTGGCTCTGCCTGGAGCAGCGATTATTCACTTCATCCCCTGCAACTATTAGTAAACTCCTGCTATAAATTTGTAAGAAGACAATTCATCACTGAGTCAATGCCAAGTTGTTCAAAAAGGGTCTTTATTGACGGTAGGGAAGGTCGATTATCTTCAGATCGATTGCATCTTCCACATTTTCATGAATGAGACGCGCTTCAGCAAGTAGCTGATCGCTATTCCGGTATCTCGTGCTAAAATGGGTTAATACAAGCTTCCTGACACCAGACTGCCTTGCAAGCGTAGCTGCCTCAGTTGCAGTAGCATGAAAGTTTTCGATCGCCTTATGCCGGAGCTCGTTACCATAAGTTGATTCAAAGACGAGCAGATCGCAATTCTTGAAAAACTTACAAAGCTTTTCAGTTGGCCTTGTATCCCCTGAGATTCCTATCTTCCTTCCAGGTCGCCTTGGACCTACCACGTCCTTTGATTTTACTATGCCTCCATTGAATACAATATCCTTCCCTGATTGAAGCTGTTTGTATAATTTCCCTTTTGGTATTCCTAACTGTACTGCTCTTTGGATATTGAAAATCCCAGGTCTCTCCAATTCCGTCAGACAGAATGAGTACGCAGTTACGTGATGGTCTGCCTCACAACAGGTCACTTCATAATCTTTCTCGCGCACCAACAATCCTTCAGCCTCAATATTGTGAAGATTTACTTCAAAAGAAAGCCCAAAACCTATCAGTTTTGTACTAAACTTTATGAAGTCCACAAGTCTAGGTTCTCCATAGATATCAATAGGCAAGGTTCTGCCATTGAGAGATAGTGTTTGGAGTAATCCCAATATCCCAAGTGAGTGGTCAGCGTGCATGTGCGTGATAAAGACTTTCATTTTGCTATTCATTCGGAGGCTCGATCTTACAAAGTTCCTTTGCATACCCTCCCCAACATCGAAGAGAATTATCTCATTTCCTCGGGCAATTGCGATAGAGGATAGTCCTCGCTCACCAGTGGGAGTGGCAGCTGATGTGCCCAAGAAAACGATTCTCAGATCCATAGGAGACTAATGGGCTCCAGCCCAAGGTAAATCTACCGAATAGTAAGAGAAGATTCCAAGCATTCGGTCCCTAACAAATGACACTTATCAAAGGGTTTAGAGTTATCGAATGCACTATCTTCAAAGGGCAAGAAAGATCTCCTTCACTGGTTCTCTAATACCTAATTCCCTAATTATCCTTTCAAATCTAGATTTGTTTGATGTGATTAGAATTTCTGTCCGACCCACCCCTTTCTTTTTAGCCATATGATTTGTAGATAGGTATCTCTTCACGTCATGTGTGAGAAGTCTCACAGGGTCAATAAACCTGACCGTAGGCAATAAGGATGCAAGATAATTTGAGACAAAGGGTAAGTGGGTGCTTGCCAAAACCATCACATCTATGTGTGATTCAAGATCTTCGTGATATTGTATTGCCTTAGAGATTGCATCAAAAGTCCTTCGTTCTCTCGTGATATACTCACCGGTCTCGACCAATTCTATAATCTCCGATGCATCAAATCTGGTTACGAGTATGTTTTGGGGGACTTGAGACTTTATCAAATCACCCAGTTCTTTGCTCTTGATCGTACTTGCGGTCGCCAAAATTCCGATATGCTTCTTCTTTGTCAGCTTACATGCGGTCTTGAGGGGTGGGATGATTCCCACAACGCCCATCTTGGATAAACGTTTGACTTCATCAAGAATCTGAACAGAAGGGGTAATTGAAGCAATAACTACCAGTTTTGGTCTGTACCGTTCGAGATATCGCAGGATATCAAGGATTATTGTTAGAAGTTCCTGCCTTGTCTTGTTTCCATAAGGAAAGTGCTGTTCATCTGCAAGATACAAGAGATTCTCAGTAGGTAAGTCCTTGCGCAATTGTTTTATCACTGAAAGAGAACCTAGGCCAGAGTCAAATACGGCAATCGGGTTATCTAACAACTACAAAAAAACACCATCAAGTATATGCAATCAGTCACAATCTCTAACAAGATTCATTATTATATACTTATCAACAGGATTGAAAAACATACCGACCTGACAAAACAAGGTTCAGTCTGACACCACCACCTTCTACCGATTGTTGAGAACAAAATACAGCTGATGAATATATTGAGAAATCTCGATCCTTGTTTACGGTTGGTAGCCTGGTCGACGACATAGATAAATTAGGCTACGAGCTCCCAAGTATTGGTTCACGAGTACCTCTCCTTGCTTCGACCCGATTATTGTCCAAGCTATGATCAATTGTTCTGGTCCGCCATACAAATTTGGAGTTAAGCATCTTAGGGACTAGGCGTCTAAAATCAATTCCTTCTCCAATATACCATTTAGGAAACCATTCGTAAAGATGTAACCTAATTGTTTGAATATATACTATCAGTCCTTCAATCAACATTATGCCAATATTTCCACCGATAAGCACAGCATACCCTCCACCTGTACTTCCTAACGATTCAAATGAATCGATAACCGTCACAAGGAGAGCAGCGTGAACTAGCAGCATTATTCCGAGTCTAGAATAACTTATTGTATTTGAGAGCATTTCGATGATTCTTACCATTATTGTTTCCACCACTATACCTACCAATCCGCCACCTTCGTCCCTCCCAAGTTTCTTGAGGTGCTTTTCTTCCTTCATGCCTCCGATAATCATGGTTATCACGGTGCCAATGATTACGAGGGGTGCTGCTTTTGCAACCAAATCTACTGTAACCCAGTCTCCGAAAACGACCGTCAACCAAGGAACTGGCTCATTGTGGGTGACCCCTGTTATACCAAACATACCGATGATATCGTATCCAGACCCTATGGCGGCCAGAATGAGGCTTACCACCGCGAAGTATTGTACTATGGTTGGGATATCATGGTAAAGGACCATCATCTTATCATGTTTCTTGATATCTGCCCAGAGTCTTAAGAAGAAGGCCAACAAGATATGCACTACTCCTATAGCAATTGATATCTCCAAAATCTTAACTACCTCCTCAAAGGTTAGCTCTGACACACTTAACATGCCCACAAATCCTAATTGTTCAGCAATAGGTGCCAGAATGGGTAGCTCTGTAGCGTGAAAACCAAATAACTCTCCTGTTCCAAGCCCAGCAATAGCAGCTGCCGCTCCACTAGCAGCTATTAAAGTTCCCCATGTGGTTAGAGATCCGTTTCCGCGGTATTTAAAAAGCATTCCAAGACCAAAAAGCAATATGCCGTGCCCTAGGTCTGCAAACATCAATCCATAAAATAGAGGCCACACAAAGGCAATAATAGGCGTAGGATCCCTTTCGTCATAGTTGGGTAATCCCTGTGTCTCAGTAATGATTTCAAAGGTACGGATATACTTCTTATTTCTTAGGAGCGTAGGAAGTTTCTCTATATGATCTTCTGTGTGACTTTCGTGTGCAGTCGAGTGTTGATCATCCATCACCGAGACGTAATCGCTTGTCAAACTCTTGAATTTATTTTCCATCTGCACAGGAATAAAACCCTGAATCATGGCGAAATTCTTGGTACCTCCTGGTTTCCTAGTTGCTTCTAAAACATCTTTTGCCACCTGAGAAGCTTCGTGCAATGATAGTAGTTTAGTAGTAAGCGATGATTTCAATTTCTCAACCTTCTTGCCTAACTCAGTACTTTGCTTTTCTAGTTCCTTTATTTTGGCTTTAGACTCAGCATATGCCAAATGAGGATTCTGAGGCATGTTAGAAGGTACTTGTAAAGGATGTACTCCAAAGCTTCTTAGAACCTTGATTATTCTATCGGCATCGTTGTCAGCCGAACCTAAAATGACCAACGCGGATTTATGTTCATTTAACTTGATAATCTGCATCGACAGATCTCCGAGGCTTTTCTTGATCTCTTCTTGGTCATTATTCTCAATTATGAAGGTTGCAGCATAGAATATTTTCAATTTAGAGAAAATTCTAAGATCTAGATTCAATTCGGCTGCCATTTCCAAGGTCAAAGCTATCGTGCGGTATTCTTCCAATTGTTTTGATACCTGACTTTGCTCCAAGAGGATTTTTTTAGGCTCATTCAAGAGGGTCGTACTTCTTCCCTCCAAGTCAACTATGAAACCTTGAATATCTTCAATTTCATAGGACGTTTGCGCCTTTGGGGCACCCTTAAACATGGTATCCATAACGCCCGTTTCGAGAGGAACTCCCAGGGCCTTGACTACGTCATCAATTTCTTGGAAAAGCCTCTGAGCTTTCAATAGTAGGTCGTCATAATAGGGATTAACATATTCAGATGCATGTTGTAGCGGATGAAACCATTCAAGTTCAGCAAGTCTACTTACAACCTGCTGCGTTTCAGTCCTCGGCAAGACGAGTGTTGTTTTCAGTAGTGTAGCGGTTCCCATTTAGTCCCAGTCCATCCGTTCTCCTCTCAGTTTGAGGTGTCTCATCAGGAATCTCCTGAATTAGGTCACGCTTGACCGAGTATGATGAACATCATGACGATACCATAAATTGCGATTGATTCCACCATACCTACAATGATGAAAACCCTTGATTGCATTTTTGGGTTATCGCTAATTGCTGCTAGACCGGCAGCCCCTACGTAACCAAGTCCAATGCCCGCGCCAAGAGCGGCCAAACCGAACGCCATTCCTGCACCGATCAGTTTGAATGAGCTTGAATCGCCCGCAGATGCCTCTTCCTGAGCAAATACAGTAGACCCAGTGGAACTTACAGTTATGAAAGTTATTGTAGTCAAAGCCACAATAACCGGGATAAAAATATGTCCTCCCTTTCCTTTCTTCATAGGGGTTCGAGATGGGACGCCCTATTTAATGATATCTCGGCAAACGGACAATCCCATATGTCAAAAAGAATTACAATGGATTGTTACTAGGCAAGAAATCAGGATAAATGAACTAGATCTTGGAAAGTGCTTTGCGTTTACATTCGCCAAGCATCTCTTTCGTTTGCTGTGCCATGGTTTCATATTCTTTCTTGAGGACATCTTTAGATTCCTCATAAAAGCTTGCTATGATACTCTCGCTCATACCTCAGTCAGTTCCCAGAATAATTCCGACGGTATTAAAGCTTTTTCCTCTCCATGACTGCCTTAACCTTTTTGAGTCTTACGAATTCTTCTCTTTCCCGTTCCTCGAGAGTAGCCCGAATAAATGATATCGCATTCTCATATTGTGGGATGATGACATACTCCAACGCGTTAATCAACTTCTGAGTTCTCTCGAGTTCCTTTGCCAAACTAAATATTGCATTCTCGTATTCGGCTGCCTTGCAAATTTGTGGGAGTATATTCTTGATTAATTTCGCACCCTTATCTACCGACGCGTTGGTTTCCACGAAACCGTATGATAATTCTTGTCCTCCCTGTTTGTTGCTAACGTGGAGAGTTGGGATTCTTACATCCACAATTCTACGTACGTTTACATCCACCTCCATGATACTTGGAGTAGAATCAGATATTGACTCTAGTGTTGTTGTTCCAAGCGACATGTATGAATCATAGACAGCAGAATAGATCTCTGCTAATGGTGACCAGATATCACCTCTAGCCTTATTAGCCTCCTCGATCATTTCGTCTATCTTCTTCAAGAGAACCTCCCGTTTATCATCTAAGATCTTGTGAACCATCTTTCCTACCTGCATCGAACGACGGATCTTGATTAGTTCAATCTTTGTAGCTGTAACTCTTCCCCCAAACGACATGACTAGAAGATCATTTCGTCTCCTTATAGTATTGTCTTAAATGTTTTTCTTTTATCTTCGTTAGCTCTCCCTCAGGTAGAGTTGAAAGCACTTCCCAAGTTCTTGAAAGTGTCTCTTCTAATCCTCTGTTCTCATCCTTTCCTTGCTTCAGAAAATGGCTTTCGAACATATCGCCTGCATCCAAATACTTGAGGTCGACTCCAGTCAGTCCTGACCTTCCTACGATTTCAGCAAGAGCTCTGACTTCCTGTGCTCGAGAGTAAGCATCGTAAAGCTGATTACCTACTTCCATGTGATCGGATCTCGTTTTGCCCTCCCCAACACCATCTTTCATAAGTCTCGAAAGAGACATGAGGACGTTCACAGGAGGATAAATCCCCTTTCGGAAAAGATCTCTTCCTAACACTATCTGACCCTCAGTAATGTATCCTGTGAGGTCAGGAATAGGATGAGTTATATCGTCAGCAGGCATAGATAAGATAGGCACCTGAGTTACACTCCCATTTTTGCCCCTAATACGTCCAGCACGCTCATAGTTGTTTGCCAGATCAGTATACAAATAACCTGGATAGCCTTTCCTGCCAGGGACTTCCTCTCTTGCTGCGCTAATCTCACGCAATGCCTCAGCGTAATTTGTCATATCTGTCAAAATCGCTAGAACATGCATCCCCAGATCGAAGGCCAAGTATTCGGCAACGGTCAGTGCTACTCTAGGAGTTATAATTCGCTCGATAGCAGGATCATCTGCTAGATTAAGAAATAATACGCTTCGTCTCAGGGCGCCGGACTCTTCAAGGCTTCTTTTAAAATATTGAGCCTCAGAATATTGGACTCCAATGGCTGCGAAGACAACTGCAAAATCTTCTTTTGTTCCTACAACCGTTGCCTGCCTGGCTATTTGGGCTGCTAGGACGTTATGAGGCATTCCGGAACCAGAAAATATTGGGAGTTTTTGTCCACGGACGAGCGTGAGCATACCGTCAATCACAGAGACCCCCGTTTGTATGAATGAAGTAGGATATTCTCTTCGCTCAGGGTTCATTGGTTCTCCGTTTACATCTAGAAATTTCTCCGCAATAGGATCGGGGAGACCGTCGTTTGGTCTGCCAAGCCCATCGAATACTCTTCCAAGTAGTTCAGGAGAAACTGGCATAGCCATAGTTCTACCCAAGAATTTAGCTTTCGTTCCACTGATCGCTAGCCCCGTAGTACCTTCGAATACCTGTACTACCGCCTTACCATGGCCGACTTCCAGTACTCTTCCGAGCCTTCTGTCTGAATCTGAAGTTTCAATTTCAACAAGCTCGTCGAAAGAGGCCTTTGTGATACCATCAATGATCATAAGGGGACCTTTAATCTCGGCTACTTTAGTATATTCAATTGCAGCTGATTCAGACAACCACTTTCACCTCTTCTTTATTTTGTACTTTCTTGAACTGTTCAATCATTCCGTTTTCAAGACCATCCAATCGCTGCACCTCTTCGTCAGGAATCTCAAACTTTGCTTTAAGTAGAGAGCTAATAACTGGCATTGCCCTTATATCAGCCAAGGCCGTTCCCTCTCTTAAGGCCTTAAGCGCCTCCTTGTAGAATCTTACCATCAGCTTGACTAGTTTCACCTGCTTTTGTGGACTGCAATAGGTATCAACCTTATCAAAGGAATTTTGCTGGAGTATTCCTATTTTTATCATACGTGCAACTTCTAAGATAAGCTTTTCTTCATCGGGAAGGGCTTCAGGTCCAAGAAGTCTCACAATTTCTTTCAATGTATCTTCTCTCTGCAAAATCTGATATGATTCTGCTCTCAACTCGAACCATTCACTGCTCACATTTTCCTTCCACCATTTGGCAACATCCTCTAAGTACCCTGAATAGGACTGCATCCAGTTAATCGAAGGATAGTGCCTCGAGTATGCTAGTCTGGTATCTAGAGCCCAAAATGTTTTGATAAAGCGGATAGTATGCGTAGTCACGGGCTCAGTGAAATCTGCGCCTGAGGGGGAGACAGCTCCTATCAGGGTCACAGAGCCGCTTCTTTCGGGCAGACCCAAAGACCTGACTCGACCAGCGCGTTCATAAAATTCTGCCAATCTGGATGCAAGGTAAGATGGATAACCTTCTTCAGCCGGCATTTCTTCAAGCCTTCCTGACATTTCTCTCAATGCCTCAGCCCACCTACTTGTGGAATCGGCAACCAATACAGTATCAAGACCCATGTCTCTGTAATACTCGGCAAT
>Ga0210114_1000159_pt1 | contig 17034 bp, 13 predicted proteins | sample MayberryNW_TuleA_FD_185524 | JGI IMG/M metagenome (GOLD analysis project Ga0210114, IMG submission 185524) | Wetland microbial communities from San Francisco Bay, California, USA, that impact long-term carbon sequestration - MayberryNW_TuleA_D2... | ecosystem: Environmental > Aquatic > Marine >...
GAGATCGTGCGCAGCGCGATGCGATCGCCCGAGATCGAGCAGTACTTCAGCGTGAAGATCACCAAGTCCGGCGCTCGCGCGCTAACCACGCAGCTCGGACTCTTTATTCGCCATCGGCGCGACTGCTGGGCGCATGTCTCCGCCAATTGCCCGCACCTGGAGGTCAAGCAAAAAATTCTCAAACATGAATACGGCGAGGTGATCAAGGACGAATACAGCGAACATGGTCACCTCGATTTGATCGTCCGCCAAGGCAAGGCTTTGGGGCTGTCGGTCAAGGAAACCCTCGAGGTCGAGCCTTTGCCGACGACCATGGCCGCCCTGTATGCGTGGGGCTGGATGACCAGAGAAAAAAGTTGGCTCGAAGGATTGGTGTCTTTGTCCGTCACAGAATGGGCCAACGATGACCGCTTGCATCACGACATCGGCGGCGGGCTCTCCAGCCGCATGGCCAAGCGATGGATGGACGATCTCGGCTTCGGCTGGGAGCAGATGCCGAACTTCAAAGTGCACAGCCAGGCGGATGAAGAGCACAGTGACATGTTTCTCGAGGATCTGGAGCGCTACGCGATCGGCGAGAATGAAGCGGTCGTTATTCAGGCCGCCAAGGAGTCGATGGATCTGCACAAGCTGTTTCGCGGCGGCATCGCGGCTGAGATGGAAAAGCTTGCCAGGGAAGCGGCGCGTAGCCACCCGCTGTAACACTGAAGCTCGGAGCGTTGGAGTATTTTCGCGGAGGTCATCATGGGCTTATGGCCAAAGGTCAGAGAAGAAATCAATGACATCGTCAATCATCATTTTGACACGCCGGAATACAAGCAGTTTTTTTCGGTGAGGCTGACTCCCGCCCGGCAGGCAGTTCTGGACCTCCACTACCCGCACTACATCAAGAGCCGGCGCGACTGTTGGGGCGCGGCGGCAGTGACGGCCCCCCTCGATGTCAAGCGGGCGATTTGGGAACATGAAAAGGACGAGCTGATTTACGACAAACGGATGGGCTCGGCCCATCTCACCGATCAGCAAATGGCGGAAGCCGCGGCGGAAGAAAAGCTCTTGCCGGGCGCGCGCGCGGCGATCTGGGCTTGGCTATTCTTGGCGACGACGCGACCGTGGATCGAGAGTTTGATGGTGAACCATATCACCGAAAGAAAGAACAATCCGGCGATCGTCGAGGGAGGTGGGTTCACGCAGCGTTTCGCCCACAAAAAAGTCGCCGATCTGGGAGGCACCCTGGAGACGCTGGACATCAACACCAAGGTCCATATGGTCGCCGACGAGGATCATTCGGACATGTTTGAGCCGATTTTCGAGAAATACGTCGTCGATGAAGGGATCGCTCAAGCCGCAATCCGGGCGGCGCAGGACAGCCTGGCGATTGACCGCTCTTATCGCAGCGCGTTGGCAATGGCGATGATGCGGGTTGCCGAGTAGGCGCGCAGATGCGGTTGAGAGTTTCGAGTCTCTGGTCTCGAGTCGTCGGATAGAGAGCCGACTCATTGTCGGCGATTGTCTTGATCCAACCTCTTCCCCCTTGGCGGGGAAAAATTGAGATGGGATCAACATGGAACCAAGGCTGAAAACCTCCACTCTAACTCTCCCCCGGTCAAGGGGGAGAGTATCGGAAACACGGCGCCACCATTTTCTGCGGTAATTAGTGGTTCCAATTTGCTAAGCACCTATGCCGCATGAATTTTCAGTCTTCGCCCGGAATGGCATGGTTGTGTCCAGCCAACCGCTGGCGACGGCCGCTGGAGTGCAGATTCTTATGAACGGCGGCAACGCCGTTGACGCGGCGGTCGCGACGGCCGCTGTGCTCGGGGTGGTCGAGCCAGGTTCGATCGGCATCGGTGGCGATGCGTTTTGTCTTTTCTACTCCGCCAAAGATAAAGTTCTAACGGCGCTGGATGCCAGTGGCAGGTCGCCTCAAGCGATGAATCTCGATTTCTGCCGTAGGAGCGGCTTCAAAGCGATGCCGCAGCGCGGTATTCATTCGGTGACGATCGCCGGCGCCGTGCATGGCTGGGCCACGCTGCTGAATTCCTACGGATCGAAGACACTCGGTGAGGTTTTGCATTCGGCGATTCGGCATGCTGATGAGGGTTTTCCGGTCGCCGAATTGACCGCCGCGTCCTGGCACGAATCCGAGACGAGCTTGAAGTCCGACGAAGGAGGTTCGATCAATTATCTGATCCACGGCCGGACGCCGAAAGCGGGGGAGATTTTTAGGAATCCGCGGATGGCAAAGACGTTGAAGCGCATCGCCGATGAAGGCGCCGAAGTCTTTTACCAAGGCGAGATTGCGGAGAAGATCGTGTGTTGCTCTGAAAAGCTCGGCGGTCTTGTCACGCTCAAAGATCTTGCCGAACATCACTCGGATTGGGTCGAGCCGATCAGCGCCAATTACCGAGGTTACGACGTCTATGAATTGCCGCCGGCCACGCAAGGATTCGTCGTTCTTGAAATGCTCGAGATCCTTAAAGGTTTCGACCTGAAGGCCATGGGGCAAGGCAGCGCGGACGCGCTGCACTCGATGATCGAGGTGAAAAAGCTTGCTTTTCTAGATCGCGATCTCCATCTCGCGGATCGAGACTTTATGAAGGTCTCCGTGAACGATTTGGTTTGTTCCGATCGCGCGGCAGCGTTACGCGAGCAGTTCCGAGCGGATCGTGCCAAGGCTAGGTTTGAAGTGCTGTCACTGGACAGGACCCCCTCTGTGTCTCCCCCGGATCGGGGGAGAGTAAGAGAGGGGGCAAAGCATGGCGGCACCGATACTGAGTACATCGCAGCGGCGGATCGCGCAGGCAATCTGGTGTCGTTTATCCAGAGTAACTTCATGGGATTCGGTTCCGGCGTGGTTGAGCCGGAAACCGCTATCATCTTGCAGAACCGCGGCCATTTGTTTTCGCTTGACGTAAACCATCCCAACTGCATCGGGCCGCGCAAGCGCTGCGTGCACACGCTCATGCCCGGCATGATTCTCCAAGACGGCAAGCCGTATGCGGCGCTGGGACTGAAGGGCGGCCATGTCCAGCCGCAAGTTCAGGTGCAGATCATTTCCAACTTAATCGACTTTGGCATGACCCCGCAGAGTGCGATCTCGGCGCCGCGCTTCAATCATATCGAAGGAACGAAAGTAGCATTGGAGGCCGGATTTGGACGCGACGTGAGCAACGAATTGACGCGGCGCGGTCATCAAGTCGTTGCCGGCCCGCCGGAAAGCTTCGGGGGCGCGCACATGATCGCGATTGATCCCGAGTCGGGTGCGTTTATCGGCGGCTCCGATCCGCGCAAGGGCGGCTGCGCGCTGGGACTCTAGGATTCTCGGTTCGGGTGCAGGAGTATCGTGATGGATTATTTTAAGGATCTCAGAGAGCATATTGCGGCGCTCGAACAAGCGGGGTTGCTGGTCAAGATCGACGAGCAAATCAACAAAGACACCGAGTTGATGCCTCTGGTGCGCTGGCAGTTTCGCGGGCTTTCGGAGGAAGAGCGGCGCGCGTTCATGTTTACCAATGTCATTGACGCTAAGGGACGCAAGTACGACATCCCGGTCGTGGTCGGCACGCTGGCGGCGTCCCGGCGGATCTATGGCTTCGGATTGCAGTGTAAACCCGAGGAGATCGTCGATCGCTGGAGCCATGCCCAGAGCCATCCGATAGCGCCGAAAATCGTCGAAAATGCGCCGGTCCACGAAGTCGTTTACATGGGATCGTCGCTGATGGCAAAGGGCGGCCTCGGCGAATTTCCGATTCCGATTTCCACTCCCGGTTACGATTGCGCGCCGTTTACGACGGCGTCGCATTGGTTCACCCAAGATCCCGAAACCGGCAACATCAACATCGGCAACTATCGCGGACACATCAAGAGCCCGACCCGGACCGGCGTTTTTCTAAGCTCGAGCAATCATGGCGGCTATCACTGGCGCAAATGCCAGGAACGAGGCATTCCGTTGCAGGCGGCCCTGGTCATCGGGGCGCCGCCGTGCGTCGCCTACACCGCGCCGGCGCGCATTCCATTCAGCGTGAGCGAAATCGACGTCGCCGGCGGGCTTGCCGGCGCGCCCATCGAAGTCGTCAGGTGCAAGACCAACGACGTGCTCGTGCCGGCCAACGCCGAGATCGTCATCGAGGGCGAAATCTCGACAGAATTTTTGGAACCCGAAGCGCCGTTCGGGGAGTCCACGGGCTATATCGCCGAGCGGCTGCTCAACCCCTATTTCGAAGTGAAGTGCATTACACACCGCCGCAACCCGATCTTCGCCACGATCATCAGCCAGATGCCGCCGAGCGAATCAAGCGTCATGCGCCAGGTGGCGGCGGAAGGAAATTATCTGCGCTTCCTGCGCGACCAGTGCAACATTCCCGGCATCATCGAAGTCGCGTTTCACAGCATTGCGGTGCGCCAGATCTGCGTCATCAAGATGAAAAAAATCAACCAGGCGCATGTCTGGCAGGCGCTCCACAGCATGGTCGGTTACAATCCCGCCACCGGTAAAATGGTCATCGCCGTGGACGAAGACATCGACGCGCGCAACTTGGATTCGCTGTTCTGGGCTATGGCGTTTCGCATGCAGCCGCACCGCGACGTGCTGATCATTCGCAACCGCACGCCGCAAATGGATCCATCGGTCTTTCCGCCGGGCCAGGAAGCCGGGCACTCGCTCGACGAAATCGCCGGAAGCTCAGCGATGTTGATGGACGCGACGCGAAAGTGGGACTACCCGCCGGTGTCATTGCCGAAGAAGGAATATATGGAGCGCGCCAAGCAGCTTTGGGAGCGCCTGGAGCTGCCCAAGCTCAAACCGCAAGAACCGTGGTTCGGTTACAACCTCGGTTTATGGTCGGAGGAGGACGAGAAAGAAGCGCAGCTCGCGGTCAAAGGAGAACATTACCAGACCGGCGAGAAGCGGTTGCAGCAGCGGGTACGGGTCAAGAAACTATAGCGATGAAAAACAGTTCAAATCGTTCAGTGCGCCGGTAAAAGCCGGCAAGGTGTTGTGAATGAAAGTTTCATACAGTGAAGGGCTAGCGACCCACACTGGCTCCGAGTCATGCATGATTGGCGGCAACGCCACGCATGAAGCGTTGACAGGGGAACGTACAGGCCAGGTATTGAGCCGCGAAATTGAACCACCATCGTGCAAGCGATGGTCACTCCTTGGTGCCGACGCTCTTGAACGGAGCGGAAGGCAACACTGGGAGCGTCGATATCGCGAGACGCTTTTGGACCTCGCGCGGTCTAAGACCCTGAGCATGTACGCAAGCACCTTGAGCGGAAGCCGGGAGATCCCGTGTCTGTCTGTGGGAGAGGAAAACACAGACCGCATCGGAAAGTCTAAGGGCACACCCCGATGATGCACAGCCACGGGAAGTCGGACAGGCCCATAGTACCTGCGAAGCCGCCGAACGAGGCTGAGCCTGGAGAGGCCAAGGAGGTGGTGGAGGGAAGGGGGCTGGCCAAAGGGAAGGCGCCCGAGCGTAACATGTCCCGGACTCAGAGCCGGAGCGGCATGTCCAGCGCACTCGAGCGAATACGTCAGGCAGCAAGGAGGGATAAAGGACAGCGGTTCACCGCACTTCTGCACCATGTTTACTCGATGGATACGCTCAAGGCGGCCTACTTCGGGTTGAAGCGGGACGTCGCAGCGGGGATCGACGGGACGACGTGGCGGCAGTATGGAGAGGAGCTTGAGAGAAATCTTAAAGACCTCTCGGATCGCATCCAACGACGGGCGTATCGGGCGCAGCCTGTGAGACGAGCCTATATCGCCAAAGCGGGTGAACCGGGAAAGGTTCGGCCGCTCGGAGTGCTCGTGCTGGAAGATAAGATTGTCCAGCGGGCGACAGCCGAAGTACTCAGTAGCATTTGGGAAGAGGAGTTTGTGAGATTCTCCTACGGGTTTCGGCCCGGGAGGGATCCCCATCAGGCGCTGGATGCGCTTAGCGTTGGAATCATGCGAAGAGAAGTGAACTGGGTGCTCGACGCCGACATCCGTGGGTTCTTTGATACCCTCGACCACGAATGGTTGGTGAGATTTATCGAGCACCGCGTGGCCGATCGGCGCATCGTGCGGCTGATCCAAAAGTGGCTCAACGCCGGAGTGTTGCAAGGAGGCAAGCACATCGAAACGGAGATGGGGACCATTCAAGGCGGCAGTATCAGTCCGCTGTTGGCGAACATCTATTTGCACTATGTGTTTGATCTGTGGGTAAAGCAGTGGCGGAAAACCAAGGCACGGGGTGAAGTGATTGTGGTTCGGTTTGCCGACGATTTCGTCGTAGGCTTTGAACACAGAGAGGACGGGGAGCGGTTTTCGAGCGAGCTTGTGGAGAGGCTTAAACGATTTGGGCTGGAGTTGCATGCCCAAAAGACGCGGCTGATCGAGTTTGGGAGAAATGCGGAGGAAAACCGACGAAACCGAGGCGAGGGAAAGCCTGAGACCTTTAACTTTCTTGGCTTTACCCACAGCTGCGCAAAGACGCGCAAGGGGCATTACGTGGTGCTGCGGCAAACGATGCGCAAGCGGTGGCAGGGAAAGCTCAAGGCAGTAAAAGCCGAACTCAGGCGTCGCATGCACACATCGGTTCCCGAGATGGGGAGGTATGTGCGCTCGGTCATTATCGGGCACATGCGATACTACGCGGTGCCGATGAATGCGGTTTCGGTCAGTGACTTTCGTATGGGTGTGGTGCGAATCTGGCGACGAGTGCTCAAAAGGCGCAGCCAGAAATCGCACATGCCGTGGACTCGAATGCGGCGCTATATAGTTCGTTGGGTCCCTCAAACTCACGTTTGTCATCCGTATCCCTGGCAGCGCTTTGGCGTCATTACCTGAGGCAAGAGCCGGATGCAGTAATCCTGCACGTCCGGATCCGTGGAGGGGGTTATGGGCGACCATGATTCCTACTCCGACAGCCGTTCAATCGTACGGTCAACAGAATGGAATCTGTGAGGTGGCGGAATCGTTTGCGTGATCTGTAATTGTCTGTTTGCCCCAATACGCTTCATTCAATGCAAGCTGCTACTTGGCGCCGAGTTCCTTCAAGACTTCATCCACCAGCGACGGCTCCACGACCATTTGCGGCGTGACGGTTGCAGGAATCAGCTTCTGGTCTTTTTCGATCTGCAACAGAATGTCGACGCCGTCGAGCGGCACGCGGCCGTCCCGGCTGAAGGCGTTGACCACGACATCGTACGATTCACGCGCGAGCTTCTCTTCCATGTTGAAGCGCTTGCGGATGACTTCGGTCGTGCCCGCGGCGTTGGCTTGAATGTAGCGCAAGGCTTCGATCTCGGCTTTTAGAAGTCTTTTGATCTGCGGGCGGTTGCTCTTGATGCGCTCGACAGTCGTGCCGAGGCCGGAAAACGGAATCGTGACATACTCCGCCGTATGCGCGAGCAGAGGAAAACCCTCGCGTTTCAATTGCACCGAAAACGGCGGCGCGACGACCACGGAGTCGACGCGGCCGATCTTGAAAGCCTCGTACATGAGTTTTTCGTCGCCGATCGCCAAAAGCTTAACATCCTTTTCGGGATCGAGACCGAACTGGCGCAAAGTCAGCCGAGTGCTCACGTGATTGGTACCGCCGATGGAGGTCATGCCGATGACGGCGCCCTTCAGGTCCTTCATGGTCTTGTACTTGTGCTGGGCGACGAAACTGAAGAAGGGTGCTTTGATGCCGGTGGAGATCGCGCGCACGGGGAGACCCTTGGCCGCGCCCCGAATGATCGAGCCGATCAGCTCAACATAGTCGATGTCGCCGCTGATCAGAGCCGCCATGGCGACATTGGGACGCATTTGAATGATTTCGACTTCGCTGCCCTGTTTCAAATAAAGGCCGCGATCCTTGGCGACGAACGGCACGAGGAATGCGAGCGAGCTGGTCGCCACCGCGATGCGGACTTTGTCGGACGCGGATTTTTCCTGAGCCGATAACTCGGTGGCGCAAAAAACCCATAGGATCACGACCAACGATGCCGTGCGCGATTTTCGTAAAGCTGTTTTCATCTGTAGGCCTCTTTCGTAGCGGCGCCGAAGCGATCGTGGAGCGTAATTGTAGTTTGCGGAGGAGTCAAGAACTCAGGCTGTCAAATTTGACTCTGGAGTTGAGCGATGAAATTCGATGCCAGTTTGTTGGTTCATGATTTGAGCCGAATGCCCGCTCTCGCGCGCTTCGCCGACGAGACGGGCTTCGACGGACTATGGACGTTCGAGACTTCGCATGAGCCGTTCTTGCCGCTGGTGCTTGCCGCCGAGCATAGCCGTCATTTGAATGTCGGGACGAGCATCGCCGTGGCGTTCGCGCGCAGCCCGGCGATCCTAGCCTCGATCGGTTGGGATCTCGCGCACTTTTCCAAAGGCCGGTTCATTCTTGGTTTGGGGACGCAGGTGAAAGGCCACAACGAGCGGCGTTTCGGTGTTACATGGGAAAGGCCTGTGGACAAAATGCGCGAGGTAATTCTTGCGGTGAGGGCGTTCTGGGATTGCTGGCAAAATCGTACCCGGCTTAATTTTCAGGGCGAGTTTTTCAAGCTCAGCCTGATGACTCCGTTTTTCAGTCCCGAGCCGCACGATTACCACCGCATACCAATTTTTATCGCCGGGGTGAATCGCCGGATGTGCCGACTCGGCGGTGAGTTGTGCGAAGGATTTCACGTGCACCCGCTGCACACGGCCCGCTACCTGAGGCAGGTGGTGCTGCCGAACGTGCAGCAAGGTTTGGCGCTGGGCAAACGGAAGCGCGAGGCGATCGAACTATCGAGCAGCATATTTGTCATTCCTACCGATGACCCGAAGCAAGCAGCCATGTACGAATTGGAGGTACGCCGGCAAATTTCCTTCTATGCGAGCACGCCGCCGTACCGGCCGGTATTCGAACTTGAAGGTTGGGGCGACGTCGCCGATCGGCTGAAAGCCATGGCAATAGGCGGCCGGTGGAATGACATGACGTCGCTCATCACCGACGAAATGCTCAAGCGGCTTGCCTTGCGCGGCACGTGGGCGGAATTGCCGGAGAAAGTTTTGCGCAAATATGACGGGCTACTCGATCGCATCAGCTACTACTTTCCCATCGTGCCGGGCGAGAATGAAGAAAATTGGCGAGCGACGGTGGCCGGCTTCAAGAAATAATTTTTGGCTGTTACCGTCCAACCCGCGATGGAAAACCGGGCATTAAAAAACTTACGATAACTCTCTCTGCGCGCTTTGACCGATGGCGATGGAGCGCGGGTCTTGGACATCCGCGGCCGGGAGTCTTTCGACGCGATCCTTGCCGGCTTTCTTGGCCAGGTAAAGCGCTTGATCGGCGTCCACTGCCATTTGTACGTGATCGGTAAGATCTTTGATGAGGTTCGAGCTGGCACCAATGCTCACGGTAACGCTGAGAAGCTTATTTCCGGTCTCGATCGGGGTTTGCTTGATGGCCAGACGTAACCTGTCAGCGGTCTCGAGCGCGCCGGTGAGATCGGTTTCCGGGAGGATAACAATGAATTCTTCTCCGCCAAGACGAGCGACGAAATCCAGGTTGCGAAGGCTATTCTGTAATGTACTTGCAACCTTCTGCAGTACGATGTCCCCACACTCGTGGCCAAGCGAGTCGTTGACTAGTTTGAAGTTGTCGATGTCCACCATCAGAATCGATAAGGGTCTGCCGTATCGTCGGGCTCGCTCGCTCTCCAGCGCGATTGTTTCCTGGTAAGACTGCCGATTCGGCAAGCCGGTCAGGAAATCATGACGCGCTTCTTTTTCCGCTTTTTGCCGGAGCGTATGTTCATTGTTTACGACTTGAACAAAATAGCTGTAAAAAACGGAAGCGATCAAAATAAAAGGCGCACGCAGCATCAAACCCGTCGTCAAAGATTCGGAGATCAAAAGAAGAACACTGTAAACAAGTGAAAGAACGACGGCGAATCCCAGCGACCAACGAAAGTCCTTCCAGAACCCGGCAATGATAATCATCAGGAGATAGGAGAGATAAAAGTCGCTGCCCAACTGTCCGGTCACAATCAGTGAGAAGCTCAAGGCGAAGGTGTCGAAAACGACCAAGGGGGCGACGAACCGCAGCGACTCGAACCGGCTCTTGTCGAGGCTATAAAGGCATACATTGGTCAAAATATGAAAAAGCACAAAGCCTTGGACGATTTCCTGGGCGAGCAATGTTTCCTGAGAAAAGAGCAAGACGTACGAAGCAATCGTCACGACCAGCCAACGTAAACGAATGATGGTCGGCTTTTTCGGCGCATCAAAAAGCGAGTTCGAGATAAATGAGTGTGAGAGCTTTTCGAGGCTAAGTGTCATAGCGGGGCAATTCACGCTTTTCGGATTGTTACAATCCACGATTGACGCCGCAGAATCCTGACGGCCATGCAGCTGAAAATATTCTGACCCAATAAGGCAACCAACATGCCAATCGATTTAATCACCCAAGTGGTTGAAAAGGCGGGCTCTTATTGCGATTCGTTCAGTCTAGCGGCGGGGGCGGCGGAGACAAAATTGTCACAAAAAGGATAAAATTCTCCATTCGACAGAGGGAGCTATCGACACAAACTTAGCGGAAGTCTTTGGACGCCTCAGGGGCGAAATCGTATGCAGCGCCATCTATCAGTGCGGTCGCCCGAGGACGTCCTTGATCAGCGCCGCATATTTTTTGTCCAATTCGGCTTTGAGTTCATCGCTGACCGCGTTCACCGCTGGAAATTTATCGCGCCATTCGTACGGCCGGGTCGCATCGATGATGGCGCGCGAGTTGAAGCCTTTGCGTTCTGTGGGAATCGCCGGGTCGAGTGGACCGCTCCAGCAGCGCCGCAGGACGTCGATGTTCTCCGGTTCGGAGCGCGTTGATATGGCCCATATGACATCGTCGGGATTGTAAATATCGACATCGTCATCGACGACCACGACGTAGCGCCCGAGATAAGCGCCGGGGCGGCATTGGCTGGCGATCAGCGCAGCCTGCTTGGCGTGACCGGGATAGCGCTGCTTGATTTTGATGATGGAAAAAAAGCGATAGCCCGCCGGATGGAGCCACACTCCCTTGACATCGGGCACGCCGGCGTCTTCGAGCGCGTTCCAAATCAAGGCCGAGCGCTGGATCGAGCGATGAAAACCCTGGCCTGCCGACGGGCGCAGCGGCGGCTCGCCGCACAGGATCGGATCGTTGCGATGATAAAGCGCCTTGATGCGCACGACCGGCTCCGGCCGCGTGTCACTGGCATAATAGCCCGGCCATTCGCCGAACGGTCCTTCGGGTAGATTATCGCCGGGCCGCAATTCACCTTCGATCGCGATTTCCGAATAGGCCGGAATGGGCAATCCCGTGTGCGGCCCATGCACCAGTTGGATCGGTTCGTTGAGCACACCGCCCGCGTAGGCGAACTCGCTCATCTTGACCGGCACGTCGGTGCAACCGGCAATAAACAGCAGGGGGTGGTGGCCGAACGACATTACCACCGGACAGGGCTTGTCCATGTCGAAGTATTTCTTGCGATGAAGGCCGCCATGTTTGCCCGGTGAAATGTAGAGTGCGACCGAATCCGGTCCCTGGAGCATAACCCGATAGGTGCCCGCGTTGACCCAGCCTTCTTCGGGATCTCGAGTGATCACAAGATCGTCGGTGCCGATGTAGCGGCCGCCGTCGAGCTCGTGCCAGCGCGGGATCGGAAAGGCTTCGAGGTCGATATTCTTCTCGACCCGGTTCTCGAATATTGGCGCATCTTTGACATATTCCGGATCGACGGGCTCTAAGTTTCGGACTTTCTGCCGCCAGGCTTGAATGAATTCCGTTATGCCGACATTGGGGTCATTCCCCATCGCAAGCGCAAGCCGCTGGATACCGTCAATTTGACTACACAGAACGCTCATGTCCTGGCGCGCGTCGGGAATTTGTTCGAAGAGCATCGCAGGCGCGTGTTTACCGCGCTCGAGAATCAATTCGACCAGCCCGCCCATATCTTTGTTCCAAGGGATGCCCTGGATGCGGTGCAGTTGCCCGATCTTCTCAACTTCTTTCAGCCAGGCGCGTAAGTCGTGATTCGATGGAGTCATAATTTTACTCGGGTTTCTAGTTCCTAGTTTCTTTTTTCTGGTGAACTCGAAACCAGGAACGTGTAACTAGAAACTCTGCTTTCCTATTCCGCGAGTTCTACCGCGGCGCGGTGCATGACGCCGTAAAGATCGACGGCGGCGATCGCGCAGTATTCCAAATTGTAGCCTTCGCGCGTGTCGGCATAGCCGTCTTCGAGGATGCGCTGCATCACCATTTTATTGAAACTGCCGTGTCCCATCAGGCCGTCTTCGTGTTCCTTGAGATCGGCTTCTTCGTGGGTCGAAAAATAGACCGCTTGCTGCTTACTGAAGCCATATTTCTCCGTCAGGGTTTTCAACCACATGGCCGACCAGTGGCCGATGGGTTCCTCGGTCAGCATGGAAAACCACCACTCGGCGACGGTGCCTTCCCACATGAGCTGGCGCTTGAAATCTAGAATAGCGCGGCACTCGGGCAGCATCGGTTCGCGCAGGACTTGATGTTTGGAGAGCCCAAAAGCCTCGGCTGTTTGCAGCATGACCAGAACATGGCCTGGCGGCTTGGGATGAATGAATTCATCGGCGATCTTGGATCCGAGCGGCCCCATGAGGTCGGGGTGGCGCTTAAAGAAACCGATATGCTTGTGATAGGAGACCGACACCAGCGTATTTATCTCGACCGTGAAGTTGCCCCAATTTTTGAAAAACAATCGGATCGCCGGCATCGGCAAAGTTCCGTCGAGAAATTTTCTCATGAACGGCCCTTCGGTGACGCGCTCGCGCCATCGTCGGATCACTTTTTGGTTGACCGCATTGATGTAAGCTTTGGCATCCGCAGGGCTCATGGGAACCCCCAATTTGGGCGCGATGTTCGTCACAGGGGTCGGTTTCTTCATTGAATTTTAAAGACGCTTATTAGCGGGTCCGGCCAGGGAACATGAAGCACCGCGCCGAAAATAGCATAGACAAGGCCCCAGGCGCAGGTGGCAAGCACGACCGAAAGAAACCAACCACCGCCGTAACCTTTCGTGTACAGAAATGTAAATAACGGTATTGCATACAAGAATCCGATTAACTGGATCAGCACAAGAAACCCAATAATCCAGCCCCAGATCTCGATGCTGCCCCAACGGCTACTTGACTCGAAGGTGGGCGCTTCGAGATTTAACGCCTCGGACGGAACCGAATCCGGCGCGATCGATTTAAGATCAGAAACCAGTTGCACCAATGTGAGGGCAATACCGATGGAGCCGAGCAACAAAACTATAATCGACGCGCGCACCGGCCATTCCCAAGCCACGACCATGGCGAACACCAGTATCGTTCCGACAAAAGCCGTGAAGAGGGCTTTTTCAACGTTCCGCTGCCGGGGTGTTCTGGCCGGTCCGTCCATCGTCGCCTAGGCCGCCATCGCGGCGCGCGTTTTTTGCCACACGGGATAGAGGACGGATGCCAACACCAAAACAAACAAGATGATGACTCCGGGCCGCGACAACCATTCCAAGCCGAAGCGCGTGTAGGAGAGCCAAAGGTAAAGCTCCATCTTCGCTCCCAGAACGACCCCAAGTAATAACGGCGCGCGCGGCCAGCCGTGGCGCCGCATCATGAAACCCAGAACGGAAAATACCAAAAGTACCAGCAGGTCGGTATTGCTGAAGTGTGCCGAGAAACCGCCGACGATGACGAAAACCAGAATTAACGGAACAATGGTGTAGAACGGAAAGAAGCATGCCTTGGAGATCGGCTTGACGAATGCCATGCAGGCTGCCACGGCGACAATGTTAGCGATGACTAGGGTCCAAATGACCGCGAACGTGAAGTTTAATTTGCTCGTCAGCATTTCCGGACCGGGCTCGATGCCGACGGCGACAAAGGCCGTCAGAATCAAAGCCGTCGAAGTGCCGCCAGGGATGCCGAACGCCAGTGTCGGAATATAACTGCCCGCTTCCTTGGAATTGTTCGCAGCTTCGGGCGCAATAACGCCGCGCACATCGCCTTGGCCGAACCGACCTGGGTTTTTTTCGGTCTGAATCGCGTGGGCATAGGCGAACCAATCGGCTACCGAGCTGCCCAAACCCGGGAGGAATCCGACCCATACACCGACCGCGGACGATCGTACGGTGAGCCACCAATGGCGAAAAACATCTTTGATCCCCTCAGTAAAACCGGAACCTAGCTCTGTTCTTTCCGCGATGCTGGTTTTGCGGCTCGCCAAGTCGATGCACTCCGGCACGCCGAATAGGCCCAACGCCACCAGGATTAAACTGATGCCCTCCCAAAGATAAGGCTCGCCAAAGGCGAACCTCTCGATCCCAGACTTCACATCGAGCCCCACCGTGGCAATCAGCACACCGATGATTCCCGCCAGGAGCCCTTTCACCGGCGCGTTGCCGCTGAGTACACCGACCATGGCCAAGCCCCAAATCGTCAGAACAAAGAACTCGGGCGAGCCGAAGGCAAGAACCAGTGGCCGCAGGAACGGCAGGGATGCTAACAGGACAATGGGACCAATGAATCCACCGATCAGCGACGCCGTGAAGGAGGCCGACAGGGCGCGCGCGGCTTCGCCGCGTTTGGCCATGGCGAAGCCGTCGAGGATGGTTGCCTGCGAGCCCGAGCTGCCGGGAACTGAAATAAGAATCGACGTGAAAGCGCTGGCCGTGTTGCCGACGGCGTCGAGACCGACGAGCAGAGCGATGACGGCCATCGGATCCTGCATCGTCATGACAAACGGCAGCATGATGGCGAGGGTGGTAGGGCCGCCGATCCCGGGTAGAAACCCGACCAAACTACCGATCAGGACGCCGACGCACATCAGCCCCAAAGAATTCAGGGCGAGCACGCCTAACAGACCATCCAGCGCCGCTTCTAACATTCTACAAGCTCACGCCGCACGATAGTCCGATCCGCCGCCTACTGCTTCTGCTCGCCGGTCGGCAGGTTGTATTTTTTTCGGAGTGTCGTCAGATACTCGTTTGCTTCCTTGGAAACCGTCGTCGCGTCGCGAATCAACGCCTGAGTTCTGTCACCTCTACGGATCCGCCACGCGTCGCCAAAAAATTGCGTCGCCTGTTTCTTGAAGTCCTCGTCCGAGCTCATTTTAAAGAACGCTTCGCGCAACATCGCGACCAGATTCTCCGGGGTGGACTCCGGCGCGACGAGAAATTTATCGATATCGTTGGGGCCCGTCCAGGCGTTGTAAGCCTCCCAAGCCACCCCCTTGGGCTTTTTGTCTCCGAGTCGCTCTTCGAACGTCGGCACGTTGGAAAAACCCGGCCGGCGTTCGTCCTCTTGCTGACACAAGACATCGAAACCGCCGTCTTTAAGAAACTCGTTGATAATTTTCGCGCTCTGCGTTCCCCAGATATCAACTTCGCCCTGGCGCAGGGCAAGCGCTAGCTCGCGGGTCCCTGGATAACCGTACACGAAGCGAAGATTCCAGCCGAGGAATTCGGCGCCGTACACGCCCATCGCAAGCCACGTGCGAATGCCGTCAGTGTCGCCGACGACGACTTTCTTGGCTTTTGGATCGGACAAGCGCGGATGGGCGTCTTTGCGAATCATCAGCAGGGAGCCGCCGCGGGTGACCGAGCCGATCGCCTGGTATTTTCTTGGATCGTATTTGATCCGTTTCCCGCCGCGCGTGAAGTTACCCAAACCGGATGAGGAATCCTGAAACAGCATCAGGCCGTCGTTCTTGCCGTTGGCGGTAAAATAATTGTTCGCAATCGTGCCACCGCCTCCCGGCATGTTTTGCACGATGGTCTGAGGATTGCCGGGAAGGTACTTAGGCAAAAATTGCGCAACCAACCGGGCCGTGGTGTCGGTGCCGCCGCCCGGGCTGGAGGACACCAGAACCTTGATCGTTTTGCCTTCGTAAGAAGGTTTGCCGGACTGAGCTGCCGCCGTCGCCGCATGAATGGCCCAACCGAGAAAAACCATGAGCGAGATCGCCGCAAGCCACCGATTACGCTGCAATTGCATAATTTTCGCCCTCCGTCTGTTTTTGTAGGTTCTTCACAAAGAACCATGGGGTCAAAGCCTGTAAAGATTATCGATGAAGCCGCTGTCGTCGATCCGTCTGAGATAATGAAAATCCCACAGCGCCATCGGATCGGTCTTCTCCGCCACCTTGTCCTGCTCGATGGAGATCTCGTAGACATTGCTAATCGCCGGAATGGTCGCGTAGGGCTTCGCCTGCAAGATCATTTTCAAATCGTCATACAGGTGGGTTGCGGTTTCTTCGTCGAGATCGCCTTCCGCCTGGTATTTCTCTTTGATGATCTTGATCGACTCGGTGCGATGGGTTTTGAAATAGGCGATGCCTTCGCAAATGCCGCGTAGCATCTTGTCGATGATGTCGGGATGCTTTTCGACAAACGGCAGGCCGCTCGAAACCGTGGTGAACCACACCATCGGTAAAAACGGCACGTCGATGACTTTGAGTCCGGCGCGCTTGGAGAGAATATCCGCCGGCGGCGTGACGAAAGCGGCGTCCGCTTCGCCGTCGCGCACGGACTCCCAATGGAACTTGCCCTTGGCTTTTTCCACCTGGCAATCGTCGAGCAGCCCGGCCTGCTTGATAAAGAGCCAGGTGTTGAGCCCGGGATGTTTGCCTTTGGTCGCGACCTTCTTGCCTCTTAAATCGGTGACTCTATTGATGCCGGAATCGGCGCGCACCACCAGGCGGTGATTCAAGAGACTCACGGTCTGTCCAAGATAGACCCACTTATCGCCGGCGGGCCGGCGGATGTAGGGCGAGAGGTGGTTGCCGCCGACGAATTCGACGGTGCCGTTGGCGACGTTCTTGTGAGCATCTTCCGAACTAATTTCGTAATCGTAGTTGACATCCAGCCCATGCTTGGCCCAAGAGCCCGAGTCGTGGACGACGTGGAGAAACGGCAGATGGCTGTCCGAGCGATAGGGGAAATTAACTTTGTCCATGGTGTGGCCCTCCTTTACCGCTCTTCCTATGCGAAGCGGTCCCCTTGGTCAACATGGAAATTTACTTA
>Ga0210114_1000161_pt1 | contig 16952 bp, 17 predicted proteins | sample MayberryNW_TuleA_FD_185524 | JGI IMG/M metagenome (GOLD analysis project Ga0210114, IMG submission 185524) | Wetland microbial communities from San Francisco Bay, California, USA, that impact long-term carbon sequestration - MayberryNW_TuleA_D2... | ecosystem: Environmental > Aquatic > Marine >...
AATTTAATTCTTTATAAATTTTACAAGTTTATGAACTTATATGTCAATATCAGTTAGATGAATTCTTAATCTATTTTTACAATATAGTTCTATATAATTCGTTTACATAGTAACTTATTCAATATTACATAAAAATAATAAATTAACTTTTGTATACAAAGTGTTGTTACATTTTAATAACATTGATATATATAATTATTTTACAATATTTACTACGATCATATTTAATTAATTTATATCATTGAAATCTACTATCATATCTAACAAATAATTTATTGTTTCAAAAAGCTTAATTTTTTAATTGATTATCCATCATTATCATATAATATAGGATATATGATAAGATAATATTGTTATTTGGAACATTTAACTTATACTTATTGTAATTTTATACTTAATGAATTAGTTTTATGTGATTGTTATATTGGATGTATATTATTACTATGTCATTTGGTGTTCCTAAAGTATATCAATGAAGCCAGTGAAGTTATCATTAGTTCTGAAGAAGAATAAACGATACAAAAGAAAAATACAATAAATTAAGATATTTTATAGCTTTATATTTCATTCAAGTAATAATTTCTAAAAAAAGTTATTTTATATAAATAACAATATGTTATAGATATTAATATACTTTGTGTTCTTCAAAGGAATTAGCATTATATAAATCATAAATAAACTTTAAACATTAGTTTTTTGTCGTAGTTATTAGGTCTACTTGTATTAATATTTAGAAAAATAATTAAATTGAATTTTTTCTTAACAGTTATCAATAATAGTTTCTTCTGCTAATTTACTTGTGACTTTTATTGTAGTACTAACTTGGATAAAAAATTAATATAATTAAAGTTTTACTGTTAACTTCTTTTAAATTTTTCCAAATCTCTATATCATTAGACAATACATTTTTAAATTACATTATTTCATATATATTCAAGGAAGGATTAGATTTAGGCAAAAGAAAAGTTTTGAATGAGGCTGCGTTAAAAGAGCTTGTTATGCCTCATGAAGGAGAAATGTTTGGAAGAGTTATAAAGTTAGTAGGAGGCGATAATGTTATTGTCAAATGCAACGATGGTAAAGTACGTACATGTCGTATTCGGGGTAAGATAAAAAGACGAATGTGGATAAGAGAAAATGATCTAGTGCTTCTTGCACCTTGGGATTTTCAATCTGACAAGGCAGATATAATTTGGAGATATATTGCAGCTCACGCTGATAAGTTAGACCAAGAAGGACATTTAAAAGGTTTAAATAAATAACTAATTCACGTTAATTTAATTTTTAATTAAATACCCTTTAATAATAGAATTTGATATTCAATATATAGTTCATATATGTAACTAACGTTATTTTAATATCATATTCTTACATGTATGTTATTTCTTTTTAAAAATTGTTTTACTTTTTTAACAGTAGACTTCTCATAATGAAATATAGATGCTGCTAAAGCTGCATCTACCTTTGTTTTTTGGAACACTTCCAGCATATGTATTGGTTTCCCACATCCTCCAGAGGCTATAACTGGTATACTTAATTCTCTGCAAATAATTCTGTTCAACTCTAAATCATATCCTTCTTCCGTTCCATCTGCATCAATACTTGTTAAAAGAATTTCCCCTCCTCCAAGTTTTTCTACCTTTTTAGCCCATTTTATTGCATCTATGCCTGTTCTTTCTTTTCCTCCATATATCATAACTTCAAACCAATAATGCTTATTTTGTTTCATTTTATACTCATAATTATCTTTTAAAGTTGTCTTAGGCTCAGCAGTAGAATAATTTTTTTTAACATCTATTGCTACTACTATACATTGTTTTCCAAAAATAGACATTAATTCTGTAATTAATTCTGGATTTTTTATAGCCGATGTATTTATAGAAACTTTATCAGCTCCACTTAGTAAAATGTCTCTAGCATGTTCTAATTTTTTGATACCCCCACCTACAGTAAAAGGTATGTCTATAACTCTAGCAACATTTCGTACTACCTTTTTAATAATATCTCGTTTCTGTTCTGAAGCAGTTATATCTAGAAAAACAAGTTCATCTGCTCCTTGTTGACTATATCTTTTTGCAAATTCAACTGGATCTCCTGCATCCTTTACTTCTTTAAAATTAATACCTTTAACTACTCTACCATTGTCTACATCAAGACAAGGAATAATTCTTTTTGCTAAGGTCATTTTTTAAACTACTGTTAGAGCTTTTTTTACATCTATCTTTCCATCATAGAGAGATTTGCCTAGTATAACTGCAGAACAACCAATATTTTTGACTCTTATTATATCTTCAATACTGGATATTCCACCACTAGCAATTATTTTTGTTCCATTTATGTTTGAAGCATAGGAAAGTGTATCTAAATCTGGACCATTCAAAGTTCCATCTCTATCCACTGATGTGAGTAAAAATTCTTTAACTCCCTTGGCCATGAATAATTTTATAGCTTCAACTACCTTAAATCCAGATGGTTGCCTCCATCCATCAATCATGACAATACCTCTATTTTGATCTATTGAAATTACTATTTTCTCTATTTTATCTTTTAATTGTTGTAACACTTGAGGCTTTTTGTATGCCAAGGTGCCTATAACAATTTTCTCTGCTTTTTTTTCAAACATCCTATTAATAGCATCAATAGATCTTATTCCTCCAGCTACCTGCACCGGAATATTTATCGAATCTATCATTTTTAAAATAATTTCTGTGTTATTTTGATTATTATTCCATCCCGTAGTCAAAGTAGCATCAAGATCTACTACATGAATTATATTTGCACCTTGAGCTTCCATTTTCTCTGCAATTTCTATAGGATTATCACTATAAACAATTTTATTTCGAAGATCTCCTTTAACTAATCTTACTACCTTTCCTTCTAGTATATCAATTGCAGGTATTATATTCAATATTTACCACCACATATTGTCAAAAAATTCTTTATTATTTTCGCTCCATTTATACCTGATTTTTCAGGATGAAATTGTGTTCCAAAAAGATTATTTTTCTCCACAACAACTGGTATATTACCTCCGTATTGAGAATTCGCAACTATTACTTTTTTATCTTTTGAAATTATACGGTATGAATGAACAAAGTAGACCCAACATCCATCTTTTAATCCTTGAAGGATTTTACATCCTTTTTCTGTTATTTCTAAATTATTCCATCCCATATGTGGAATTTTTACCTTTTTTCTTGGAAGCATAATCACTCTTCCATTTAAAATTTTCAAACCTTCTAACTTTCCTTCTTCGCTATTATTAAATAACATTTCCATTCCTAGACAAATACCAAGAACAGGAAAGTTTTTTTCAAACAGATTATCAAAATCGTTTCTATATAGTTGAATTGATCGAATAGCAGGATCAAAGTTCCCTACTCCAGGAAGAATTAATCCATCATGTTTATGCATGTTTTTTAAAGATTTAATTATGGAAACTTTTGTGGCTCCATTTCTTTCCAAAGAACATTTTAAACTATAAAGATTACCTGCACCATAATCAAAAATTGCAATATCATTCAATATCACATTACTCCTTTTGTACTTGGAATCCCATCTCTTTGATAATCTATACCTGAAGCCATTCTAAATGCTATTGCAAATGACTTCATTGCTGCCTCTATTTTATGGTGGTCGTTTTCGCCATATTGTATATTAATATGAATACATGCATTAAGATTTTGTAATAAACTTTCTATAAAATGTTCCAAATCCTCTCTTGCAATTCCTTCAATTTCCTTTCTTGTTAATCCTAAATTTACTTTATGGGTTTGTCTTTTGATTAGATCAATTGCTGAAATTGCCATTACTTCATCCATTGGAATTATTGCATATCCATATCTTCTAATTTGCGTCCTATTTGATAACGCATCATTTAGAGTTTGAGAGAGGGTTATAGCCACATCTTCAATTAAATGATGAGAAATACTATCATTTGATTTTGCTTCTAAATAAATATCTACCATACTATGCTTTCCAAACGCTGAGATTAAATGATCTATAAATGGAATTCCAGTTTTAATTTCTACTTTCCCAGAGCCATCAATATTAACGCTCACACTTACATCGGTCTCTTTCGTAAATCTATCTTTGACGGATATTCTTTTCTGAGATTTATCCAAGTCAAGAGGTTTCGAATTCAACTAACAATATTCCTTATGATACTTTATTTAATATATGTGGTAAATCATTTACACTTTTAATTATTATATCTGCTTTTTTCTCCATAAACTTACTAATTAACTCATCTTTATTACTACTACAACCATAGATTCCACAAAAAACTATACTAATTTTGGTTTTAAGGTTTTTTTGATTTAATTCGTCTTCTGCTCTTCTAGCCATTATTAAATCTTCAATAGAGTCACCACAATAGAGAATATCGCTTGTGTTAATTTTATTTATTACTTTTTTTAATCCATATGGATTTGGTTTAGCGAATTTTCTGTCCTCATCCTCGAGAAATATGCTATTCTTTTCGTTTAACAAATAAAATTTATTATCTAGGGCATAGGCTGCTGCAATCTTACTTCTTCCTGAAACCATTGCAATTTTACTGTTAAATCTTTCTATTAGCTTTCTGATTGTATTATCTGTAATTACTATTCTATCCTTTTCAATGAGCGGTTTTCCAAAATAATATTTTGATTTAATTTTATATCTTTTTAAAAATAATTCTTGTCCATAAAAAAATTCGTCAAATATAGTCGAAACTATACTGTCTCCGACCTTTCCAGGATAGTTCAAATAATCAAGAATTTTATCAATATTTTTAAAATAATTAGGAAAGATTTTATTCGATGTTAGTTTCTTAATGTATTTCTCAACCGAGTCTATCCCCGTTTCATCAGCATGTTCTGCTACATCAATTAGAAATTTTTCAAGATTAGCATTTTGAAGATCTGGATATGATAATAGTGCTAAAATAATAGCATAGCTTGTATCAGTATCATTGTTGAAACCTCCAGTCTGTCTAAATTTCAAAATGATCTGATCTGTAATCAAATCTTTTAAATCTTTTTTAATCAAATTTCTGACTACAAATTTGACTGTATTCTTTATTGCTTCATTATAAGATTTTTTTACGTCAATTAAAACTCCATCGATATCAAAAATAATATAGTCAATATGGAAACATCTTCTCAATGTATGAATAAAATTAACATTATTTATTTTTTGATACATACATTATATTACCTTGTCTAAAGATCTTAAAAATTTATTATTCATCATTTTTGTTCCGATAGTTACCCTAATATGACCTCCTTTTCTATCTTTTATTCTTCCTATAGTTTTAACTGCAATATTGTCTTTTTTTAATTGAGTTAAAATTCGTTCATATTTATTCATGTCAGGAATTTGAAAAAAAATGAAATTAGACTCAGTTTGGAAAACTTTTATTTCATTATTAATTTCTTTTACATAATTTAATATTCTTTTACGTTCTTTCTTAATAATTTTAATAGTTTTCTCAATATATTTTGAATCCCTTAATATCTCACTTCCTATATCCAAAGAAATATTATTTATTGCATAAGGATATTGTATAATAGTTTTAAATATACGTGAAAAATCTTCGTTAGCAATACAGTACCCTAATCTTGCTCCTGCTAATCCAAATGCTTTTGATAGCGTCCTTAATAGTATTATATTCTGGCTTTTTATTGTTTCAGAACAAAATGAGTAACTAGCAAACTCTACATACGCTTCATCAATAATTATCAATTTATCATCGAAATTTTTAATTATATCTATTAATAATTCCTTATCAAATTGATTACCAGTAGGATTATTTGGTGAACAGATGTATATTATTTCAGATTTTTTAGCGCTTTGAATAAACTTTTTTTTATCAATTGAATTATCTTGTAAAAGAGGTATTTTGTCTATTTTTATGGAATATAATAAACATCTATCAATAAAATAAGAAAAAGTAGGAGTAAAGGTAGTTACTCTTTTTTCTTTTCCAAAGACTGACAGGATTAAATCTATTATTTGATCAGAGCCATTTCCAATGGCTAAATATTTTTTATCTATTTTAGTATATTTTGAAAGCTGTAGATAAAAATCATCAACTTGATCTAATGGATATTCTCTTAAATCTTCTCTTTCTGCAGCTTTAATTGCTATTTTTTTAATAAACTCCTTTTTTAAAGCAAGATTTTCGTTTGCATCTAGTTTTAATCCTTTATTTTTTTCTGGTTTTTTGTAATAATCTAATTTTCCTATTTCACTTAATTTTGTTTCGAACCATTTATCCATATTTTATTTCTCATCTTTTATTTTTTGATTTGTAATATCTTTTACTCTTTCTTTAACAGCTTCATAATGATTGATCAGCCCTTCTTCTTTAGTTATTATCTTGATATAAGGTTCAATTTCTTCAAGCTCTTTCTTTGAAGCTTGAACTAGATTTGCAATTCGGACAAAATCTAATATTGATAAAGATGTTCTTGATTTACCAAATCCCATAGTAGGAAGAACATGATTTGAACCTAAACAATAGTCACTAGCTGCAGACGGAGTATTTTCTCCAATTAAAGTAAGTCCTGCAGATGTAACTTTTTTAACTATTTTTAATTCATTCTTCGCCATAATCTGTAAATGTTCGGGAGCTATTTCATTAATAAATTCTATTGCTAAATCTTCATTTTCTGATATAGCGATAAATCCATTTTCTTTTAAACTATTTGTAACTATTTCCTGGCGTGAGATCTTACTTTCTAAAATATTATTAATTTCATCTTCGACTGTATTTGCAAATTCATATGAATTAGTTACTAATCCACATAACGTATCCTTACTGTGTTCTGATTGGGAAATCAGGTCTAAAGCAATATATTTTGCATTAGATTTATCATCTGCATAAATTACTAATTCCGTAGGACCTGCTAACATATCAATTGATACTATATTTGAAACCAATAATTTTGCAATTGTTACATACATTCCACCTGGACCTACAATCTTGTCCACTCTCTTGATGCTATCAGTTCCAAATGCTAATCCTGCTATACCTTGTGCTCCTCCAATTTTGTATATTTCATTTACTCCACAAATATCAGCTGAAACTAACGTAAGGGGATCTACTTTTCCATTTAACTTAGTTGGTGTTATTGCTACTATTCTTTTGACTCCCGCTAATTTTGCTGGTGTTACACACATTATGAGTGTACTGGGATATCTGGCAGATCCACCGGGAACATAACAACCAACGCTAGCAATAGGCTGGATTATGCGTTGTATGTTTTCATTTTTTATATATAAAGATGATATTTTTTTAAGGTGATCTAAAAGAATAGTTTCATTTCTTACCAATCTATCTCTAATAAGTTTAATAGTTTTAATATGATCATCAGAAATACAATTGTATGCTTCTTCTATTTCGTCATTACTGACTTGAAATGAATCTAGATCCACTTTATCAAATACAGATGTATATCTTTTTATAGCATCATCACCACAATTACGAACATTTTTCAAAATCTCCTGTGTCTTTTTAATTGCATCTTCAGAAAAATTACTTGATACTCTATAACGTATGCTTTCTACATCTAGTGTAGCATTTTTAATTGTGATTCTATTAATCAATTATTATTCTTCTTTGTCTATGTTGATCTCTTCTAATGGTAATATTTGTCTTGGTTCTGATACAACTAAACCCTGTGCTAATTTTCTCATAATTGGAACAATTTTTATAAATTCATTTTTATCAATAATTGTATTCACTCCATACCATCCTTCTTCACTCAAATCACTAACTGTAGGTCTCTTTAATGCTGGTAAAGTAGAAAGTAATTCACTTAAATTTTCTTTTCTAACATTAACAAAAATATGCAGTTTTTTACGTGCTTCTACTACTCCCTTTAATAATGCAATCATATCTGCTATCTTCTCTCTCTTTTTATTATCTTTAAGAGAATTTTTATTTGCAATTAGAACAGAAGTCGATTCCATAATTGTATCTATAATTTTTAAATTATTCTGGGCTAAAGTTGTTCCAGTTTCAGTAATATCACATATAGCATCTACATCTTCTGGTGGCTTAGCTTCTGTTGCCCCAAATGAGAGAAATATTTGAACATTTTTATTTTCGCCAACTCTAAGCCAAGGTGTTATAATCATAGGGTTGCTATTTCCAAAATATTTCTGGTAGGCGATTTTAGATTTTATATAATTTGCTGTAGTAGTAAGGTATTCTGCAGATATTCTAAGTGGTTTTTCTCTTCTTACATGATCTATAATCATTTCATCCAAAGTATTAAATTGAAAACTTTCTGGTATAGCTATTACTTGTTTTACTCTACCATATTCCAAATCTAGCAAAATTTTTACATCTGCATTTGCTTCTCTAATCCAATCTCTTCCAGTAATTCCAACATCATATAGTCCTTCTTGTACATATGTAGGAATTTCCTGTGGCCTCAGAAGCTTAACTTCTATTTCTGGATCACTTAACTTAATTCTATAAGTTCGTGCTCGACCGCTTATTTTTTGCCATGCTTCTTCAAGAATCTTTAAAGTTGCTTCTTCAATGGTTCCCTTAGGTACAACAAATTTTACTATGTGAGCCATAACTATAACAAAAAATTTTTCTTCTCATTGGATATATATCTACTTAGTATTAATTCCATTTTTATTAATTAATTTGATAATTTCTTCAGCCTTATTTACAGTAACATTATTTTCTTGGACAAGTCTGTTTGCAACGATATCGATTTGTTCATCGGTTGCTCCTGCAGTTATGGCTATATTTCGAGCATGTAATCTCATATGTCCTCTCTGAATTCCTTCATCCGCTAAAGCACGTATAGCAGCAAAATTTTGTGCTAGACCTACAGCTATCATTATTAAAGCAAGCTCTTTGGCTTTCTTTATATTTAATATTTTCAAAGATACTTTCACATACGGATGTACTGAGCTTATTCCTCCTACTATTCCTATAGCCAATGGAATCTCGATTTCACCAACTAAATCTCCTTCTTTTGATCTATACCATTTAGTCAGAGATCTATATTTTCCATCCTTTGAAGCATATGCATGTGCAGCTGCTTCTATAGCTCTAACATCCTGCCCTGTTGCCAGAGCTACTCCGTCAATTCCATTCATCAAACCTTTGTTATGTGTAACAGCTCTATATATGTCAGAATATGCAAATGCATATGCGTATAAAATTCTATTTACACCATCCAAGCCACCAACCAATTCTTTTGGAAAAATAGCTTTACACCTAGCCATTCTTTTTGTTGAATAATTCGAAAGAATTTTCAAAATAACTGTACATTTAGTTAGTTTTTCTAATTCTGAACCAACTAATTCGCACATCGTGTTAATTACATTTGCTCCCATTGCATCTCTTGTATTTATAATTAATTCAATTATTATCATGTAGCCCATTTTGTTGCTGCTTTCATCAGATATTTCCCTTAATTGTAAATCAATGGCATGTACAGATCTACTTTTTGAATTTGATATTTCTAGTAACTTTTCTTTATTATTCAATATTATTTTTTTTATTTTATCTCTTTCTTTCTTGAAAGAAAATTTGTCTTTATTATTTCTTTTATCTCGTGAAACTAATTGGATCTGTCCAATCATGATAGAATTATCTGCTTCAGCTAAAAATCCTCCTTTTATACTTGCAATTTTCGCAGCTTTACTTGCAGCAGCGATAACAGATGGTTCTTCTATAGCCATTGGAATTAAATATTTTCTTCCGTTTATAACAAAATTAGTAGCAATTCCTAAAGGAATGGGTATAAATCCTATTGCATTTTCAATCATGTTATTAATTTTATTAAAAACAAAATTTTTAGGAAAGTCCTGAAAGATTTCTGAATCTTGTTCAGTAATGTGTGTTTCTTTTTTTAAATATTGCAAGCGTTCCTGAAGATCTAACTCATAAAATTTTTTGATATTTTTGTTGTTTTCCTTCTTATTAACTTTGTCCACAAGGGTTTATGGTTTAAGTATTTTTAAAATTTTATCATCATTCTCTTGGATAATTCCTCTTCCATCGGTATTGCTAGTCAGTACATATAAGGTACCGTCACTAGATTCAACAATATCTCTAAGTCGACCATAACCTACTAATATATTATTTTGTTCTCCTGATTCTAAGTCTATTTGTCTTAAATGAGAACCTTTGAGGGTTGTTACGATTAGATCATTTTGATAACCTAGTTTATCTGATGAAGCAAACGTTATACCAGAAGGTGCAATAGCAGGATTAAAACAAATAATAGCTTTCTGAGAAATATTTGTTCCTTTACATTCTTCTTCTGGCCATCCATAGTTCTTTCCTGAAATAATCAAATTAATTTCATCAAATCCTGATGAACCATGTTCAGAAGAATACATCTGTTTTGTTATGGGGTGCCATGCAATTCCCTGAACATTTCTATGTCCATATGAATAAACAGAAGAGTAATTGAATGGATTATCCGAAGGAATAGATCCATCCGGATTTACGCGTAATATCTTACCTGCAAGTGAAGAAAGATTTTGTGCTAAGAGAGGATCAGACGCATCACCAGTAGTTATATATAGCTTGTAATCAGGTCCAAACTTTATTCTTCCTCCATTGTTATATGGTGACCCAGGAATAGAATCAATTATTATATCTGATTCAATAATTTTGTTATCTTTTTCTTTTAAAAGTAAAACTTTATTATAAAGTTTATTATCTTTCACGTAACTATGATAAATGTACATTAAATGATTCTCTGTAAAGTTAGGATGAAGAACAATTCCTAATAATCCTGAACCTCCATCTTGTGCAACTCTGATATAAGCTACTGGTTCATCAAGAAGATTTCCTTTTTCATCAATTACCCTGATCTTTCCATCTCGTTCAGTAAAAAATATTCTATTGTCTTTTGCAATATCTATAGCCCAAGGTGTTGATAAATTTTTTGCAATTATCTCAATACCTTTACTCTGATTCGTTGTATTACTCAATAGTGAAGGCTCTGGGATAGGAATAGTAGTATCTAACGGAGATATAAAAATTGTAACTATTGCACTAATAACGGCCAACATAGCCATTACTACTACTAATCTTTTATCCATTAACGCGAGTTTAATTATTAAAGTCTAATAAATATTACAGCTGATCAAATTTATTATATAATCTTTTTAAGAATATAAGCGCAGATGAGGAGATTTGAACTCCTGATCGCCCGAAGGCGAATCGGCTTGCTTTAACCTTGAAGATTACTCAAGGCCGACGCATTATTGTGTTCTGTATAGAAGACCACTCTGCCACATCTGCACAAAGATAAATCAAATATCCTCCTATTATATATTTTAATGATTTTAATTGTTAGTATCTAAAATAATAGCAAGTTAACCTAATTCAAAAACATTTTAAGTAAATTAGGTGTAATGTGACAATTGTTTTAATATAGAAAACCTTTTCCTAATATTTTTAATTGATATATTGTAAATATTATAATAATCTAAAATTTTTTTGTCAATTTTTTTAATGTGTATAACGATACATAACAATGGTAATTAATTTATTTGTTGATTTTTATCAAAAACACTTATTTAATATCCTTAATCACATAAAATAGTTAAAATTGATTCCAATTAACAGACCTTGGATAGATAACGAGGAGAAACAAGAAATTATTAAAGTCATTGATGAAAATGCTCTCACTAGTGCTGCAAGAGATGGTGGTAAAAGAGTACAAGAATTTGAATCATCTCTACGAACATTTTTAAATGTTAAACATGTAATCTCCGTTAATTCGGGTACTGCAGCTTTGCATGCAGCATTACTTGCACTTGATATTAAGACTGGAGATGAAGTATTACTTCCCTCTTTTACCTTTGTAGCAACTGCCAATGCAGTGGTTGCATCTGGAGCGAAACCCATTTTCGTAGATATTAATACTAAAGATTATACCATCGACCTTTACGATTTAAAGAAAAAAATTTCTAAAAAAAGTAAAGCTATAATACCTGTTCATCTTTATGGTCATCCTGCGGATCTAACTGAACTGAATGAAATTGCAAATCAGTATTCTATTTATATTATTGAAGATGCTTGTCAATCACTAGGATCAACTTATAAAAATAAACAAACGGGAACTTTTGGAACGATGGGATGTTTTAGTATGTATGCTAGCAAAGTGTTAACAGCTGGTGAAGGCGGAGCTATTGTAACAAATGAAGATAAAATAGCAGACACATTAAAGATGATCAGAAATCATGGCATGGTTGATGGATATGATACACGAATATTAGGGCTTAATTATAGACTTCCTGAATTAAGTGCTGCAATAGCCAAAATACAAATGAGAAAATTAAAAACAATTTTGGATCGTAGAAGACGAAATTCCATATTATTATCTAATTTGCTAGAAACAATTAATAAAAAATATAATATTAAAATTCCCCAAGAAGATCAAATAAAGAAATTTAATTGGTATCTTTATACATTAGCATTTAACAGTTCCAGTAGTAATATATCCTTACGAGATCACATCAAGAAAAAACTTATAGAAAATGGAATAGGAGTAGCCGTCTATTATGATCCTCCTGTTCATAAAACACCTTTTTACCAAAAATTTTCATTGAATGATGATCTACAAAATACTAATTGGTCAAGTGAACATGTTTTATCGCTTCCAGTCCATCCGGGGGTTTCCGAAATAGATATACAAAACATAGTAAAGGTGTTCGAGAAAGAATTACAAAATACCATCTAATTTTTTAAAAGATTTATAATTATTTTTCTATATTCCACTTAAATTAATTTTTTATTAGTTTAGGACAAACTTTTTTATAATACTATGTAGTGATTTAGCAACAGGAATGGCGTTAGATACTGGTGATACCGCATGGATGATAGTCGCAACAGGACTTGTCATGTTAATGACACCTGGTTTGGGATTCTTTATGTCTGGTTTAATTCGGTTCAAGAATGGTCTTTCAGCAATAATACACACGTTTTCTGGGTTGGCACTTCTTTCCACCCTGTGGTTTATTGTTGGTTTTACCTTGGTCTTCGGACCTACTCAAGGTGGGATAATAGGAGGATTAGATCATGTATTTTATCATGGAGTGAAGATTCATGAAGGATTTGGAGCAAATGTTACAATTCCTGGAGTGACTTTTGCAACATATCAGATGATGTTCGCTGTTATTACTCCTCTATTGATCGCTGGAGCATTTGCTGAAAGAATAAAATATAGTGCATTTTTCATATTTGCAATAGCATGGAGCTTATTCGTCTACTTTCCATTAGCTCATTGGATCTGGGGAGGCGGATGGTTAGCACAGCTTGGTGTATGGGACTTTGCAGGTGGTATAGTAATACATACTAGTGCAGGTATGGCAGCTATTGCTGGTGGACTTGTATTTGGCAGGAGAAAGAATTACGGACCACAAATAATGGTTCCCCATAATTTACCAATAGCAGTAATAGGAGCTACTATGCTATGGCTAGGATGGTTTGGATTTAATGCTGGTAGTGCATTAGCTGCTAATGGCGTAGCTGGAAATGCACTTTTGACATCGCAAATAGGAGCTGCAACGTGTACGTTAGTATGGCTATTTCTATCATGGAAACGCTCAGGGAAACCTTCCGTAGCAGCAGTCATAAATGGTGCAATATCTGGACTTGCTGGAATTACACCCGCTGCTGGTTATATTACTGGAGAAACCGCTTTTGTTCTTGGTATAGTTCTAGGATTTGGTTCATACTATGGGATAGTACTATTAAAAGAGAAACTAAGGATAGATGATGCATTAGATGTAGGTTCTGTTCACGGTATAACAGGTATATTAGGTGCTTTAACAATAGGTGTAGCTGCAAGTCCTTTCGTAATGCCAGATGGACCTGTAGGGTGGCTATATGGAAATCCAGCACAACTAGGTATACAGGCATTTGGAGTTGCCGTGGCCGCAGTCTTTGCGTTTGCTGTATCAGTAGCAATTTTCAAGATCATAGATAAGACCATTGGCCTAAAAGTATCAGATGAGGAAGAAGAGGCAGGCTTGGATATAACCCAACATGCAGAAAAAGCATTCAATGACTAGAACAAAATTTTTTTCCTTTTTTTTATTAAAACTAAAATAAATTCATTTTATTCCATTTTATTATATAATTAGTTAGCATTAGCAAATGATGTTGTATATAAAGAAACTGTTTTTAATTCACACATGATTTATATAATAATATGTTCAAGGATAAAATAGATATAAATGCCAATAGATCCAGACTTTCCAAAAAATCATCAAGTAATTGGTAAAATCCAACTTTCTGATGGTGAACATTTCCACTATATGTGGGGACCAGGTAAACAGAGTGAAGCATCTGAAAATGAAGAAGTAAAAGCAGCCTACGCTGCAAGAGGCGAAGAACAAGTTCCATTAGGTGTAAGTGGTACCATGGTAGCCGTTGATTGGGATTCTTGTGTAGCTGATGGTGCATGTATTGAAGCCTGTCCAGTTCAAGTATTTCAATGGTATAGATCAGAAAAGGATGTTCCTGCTAAAGATGTCATTAACGAAACATTTGAAGGAACTGGCTCTGCAGTAAAGGAAGAGAGAAAAGATTATACAGATAAAGCAGATCCAATAAGAGAACATGATTGTATCTGGTGCATGGCGTGCGTTTCAGTTTGCCCGCCACAAGCAATTAAAGTAGATCAAGCTGCGTTAGAATTCCATGAAAAAGCAGAAGGAACATACAATGAGTCAATTTCTACTGGAGGAGCTCCACCACCACATGCTCACTAAATCTTTTTTTTTATTTAACACAAAATTGTTCTAGTTTATTTTTAAAGGCATTTTAGGTTAATATATCATCATACCACTATTGATCGATTGTTAATAACATATTATATTACGTACTATTTTAGGTGATGGTAATGGTGGTAGTAACCGATTCCTTTATGGGAATATTTACTCCAAAAGATATATCTTCTCGAATAACACAATTTATTGAAAAAAAAATTGAATTCCCCTTCATTAAGAAAGATGAGATAGTAGGAATATTTTATTTATTTGGAAAAGATAATAAAGTAATTAGTGATTTAGAAATATTATCCGTTAGAAATATAGCAAAAAGGACTATGGAACAACAAGCTAGAAACATAAAGATTTTTCATGAATTTAAAGAAAATAAACTTGATTCCGAGTTTATAAGAGAAGAATATAACAAAAGAATATTACAAATAAGTATAGAAGAACACAAATCCTCATCTTCCTCTACACATCTAAGTTATAGAATAGCAGGAGATCCAACAATTCAATCCAACTGTTTTGAACAGCATATCGCTTATTATAAACAAGATTATTTTTATGAACTATTTAAACAACCCTTTAAAAAAACAGAAATTCCAGCTCATCTAATCAATAAACTGGAGAAAAGAATGCTTATGTTATGTTATAACGTGTCTGATTCTTCAAAACTACCATATAACAATACCATTCATCCATTTTTTCAATGGTTAAAATGACTACAACAAAAAAAATTTATTTCTACTATAGAGAACCTTTTTTTCTTATATGTACTCTGATTCACTTAAACAAAAGATTTTTCAGATTTAACATTACATATTAATAATTATTAATTGATAATAAGTGAATTTTTCTATATTGTTTCTATGCTGATTGTATAACTACTTTATTTAAAAAAAGTTATAAAATTCACCTAATGATATGTACTTATTATATTATAATTTATTATTATAATTTATTATCATTAATATTTCAATAGTCTAAAATCTTACTTTTATATAATTACCACAACGTACATTAATAAGAAAAAAGTGTAAATTGATTATTATGGAACAACATCAAACTAAAGCAGATTACGAAGTATTACTTGATAGACTTCATAATAAATTAGGAACAACATCGAAAAAAGAAGTCTCTAGATTGGAATTACCTGTTCCACAAATAATTTGGGTTGGTCAGAGAACAATATTTAGAAACTTTATGGATTTTCCAAAAGCATTACGTCGAGAGCCAGAAAAATTATTACTATATCTTAATAAGGAGCTTGCTTCGGCTGGTTATATTAACGGTGATCGAGTTATTTTTTTAGGACGTAAAGTACGTTCGTCATTTGGTGCGTTGATTGATAGATATGTAAAAGATTACGTCATATGTCCCGTTTGCGGTAGCCCTGATACAAGAACAGAAAAAAATAAAAAATTAGGCTTTTTATTGTGTGAGGCCTGTGGAGCAAAATCTTCTATAAAAGGAAATTATGCATAATTAATTATAAATAATTGTTTTCATTTTTTTTAAATACATTTAGGTCTATCTCTAATGTATATGTTGTTCTATTCTATTTTCAATTTGCCCTTTTGGTAACGCGCCAATCATTACATCAATAACCTGTCCTTCTTTCACGATCATTAGAGTTGGAATACTTTGAATTCCAAATCTTTGTGATATGTGAGGATTCTCATCTACATTTACCTTACCAAATACTATTTTTCCAGCATATTGCTCTGCTAGTTGTTCTATGATAGGCGAAATCATTTTACATGGGCCACACCAGGCAGCCCAAAAATCTACGACTAATAAAGAGTATTTTGATTTCTCTATATCAAAATTTGAATCCGTGAGATTAATAGGCTTATTAATTTTTTTTATTTCATTCATCGATCTCAATTTTTCTTCTAGGATTTCTTTTTTTCTTTTCATAATAGCAGATATCTCATTATCTTCTGTAACTGGCATATTTTTTTTTTTGCTATACTATATTTAATTTGTATGATACTATTTCATTCACGATCTAATTTTTTCAACGATATCTAATTATCCGGCATTGTTCATTTGAATATAATTATATGATCAATAATGATAATTCTGAGAAAAAAGATGAAGAACAAACCATCGGTAATAATAGTGAATCCTTAAAAGAAGAATTAAGAGAAGAACAAACCATCGGTAATAATAGTGAATCCTTAAAAGAAGAATTA
>Ga0210114_1000162_pt1 | contig 16854 bp, 18 predicted proteins | sample MayberryNW_TuleA_FD_185524 | JGI IMG/M metagenome (GOLD analysis project Ga0210114, IMG submission 185524) | Wetland microbial communities from San Francisco Bay, California, USA, that impact long-term carbon sequestration - MayberryNW_TuleA_D2... | ecosystem: Environmental > Aquatic > Marine >...
AAAACCTCGCGGATCAACTGAACGATCGCGTCATGAACGCCGTTCAAGATCGCGAATCTTCCAAACCTATTGAATGCCGAAGAAAACGGGATGAGAGAGCGCCGAGGCTCTAAATGCGCAGAACCGAGAAAAGAAGATAGGACGAAACGATGCTTGCTTGACTGAAACCAGGAGGCCCGTGGTTCGAGCCGGAGCCGTGCCGGGTACCCAATGGACCCAATTCTGTGACCGGCGTAGCCGAAACGCGTTCTACGCGCCGCTCCTTGCTTGCCGAAAAACTTGCAACCGTGACGAACGCGTCCAGCGTAGGACAGTGAATCACGGCATTATCGGAGTGTGTGTGATCGGAAGCTTGGTGGTGATCATGCGCATGGACGGGCGCGGAGCGGTGACTGTGATGATCGGATTCGAATGAAATTTGCTTACAGCTGGACCACGCTGAAGCAACCACAGCGTACAGCACAAAAAAACTGGAGATGATGCCAAGCAGCCGTTTCATTGTCAGACGGTAAAACCTTGCCTTAGGAGCAACGGTTTTTCAAGGCCGTCAACGACTGTACCTTCTAAAATACTTTCTGATGAACTTCAGCAAATCGGGATACATCTTCCGCCAACGTGACGAATCGCCGTCGGCGAGATAATTTTTTACGAGCCGGAAGCGGTCTGCGGAGGTTAGGGAGATCTCAACGGCAACCGCTCGCGCCAGGCGCGCGAGATTCTTCACGCGCGTCCGCTCGGAAACTGGGCGACACCGGACACCGTCGAAATCGACAATACGAAATTCGAACCGCGTATTGCCGGTCTGCCGGGCGATAATATTTTCACCTTTGAGATCGCGGTGAGCTATGCCAACATCATGCATTTGTCTTACCTGGCGCGCCAACTGGCCGATCAATAGGCGCTTGCCGCGAATGTTGCCGCGCTGGCGAGCGAGTACTTCGGACAACTCATCACCAGCGACCGCTGCCGTGAGCAAGTAGCTCTCGCACAAAACCCGCAAGCGACGCCGCTCCAAATAGGCGAGCGGCAGCGCTACACCGATGCCGCGCATATGACAGTTATTGCCCGACTGCCACACCCGTTTGGCGCGTGACGAACGAAAGAGATTCTTAAACGCGTAGCCCGGCCCGCGGTAGTTGTACCGTTTCACAAACACGCGTTTATCCGCCAAAGCTACGGCACCGACGGTCGTGGTGTGCGAATCCTTGACGATGATGGCCTGTGCGAGCATGCGGCGCGGCTGGTTCAGCAAAGACTTGAGCCCGTCGCTCCACTCACTGCGACGGACAAATCCTTTGAACTCACCGATCCGCACTTTTGCGAATTCTGGACTCTCCGCCAAGCATTCGTTTTGGCGCGACTTCCAGACCTGCGGCCGATCGTCAACCATGGTCGTTATCCGGAGCTGATCGGTGCAGACCCGTCACGATCTCCTCGTCTTGCGATCGGGGGCTGCAAAAAACCTCGTACATTTCGTTGACTTCACAGGAACCGCGTGACCGCAGCGGGTCGACCGTCAGACGAAGCTAACAGACAGCCGCAACCAAGATCAAGGTGAGCGCCGCACGCCAAATGGGCGGCAGAGGTTTTTCAGAAAACAGAAGTGATTCTACGCAAGGTCAGACTGGCCCAGCGAACAATTTTTTCGGGTAAGTTCTAAGAGGCAGAAAGCTTATCGGCGTTTTGTTTTGAGTCCCACCATTGGACTTGGCACAAAATCCAGGTGATCTCTCATTAATAGACACCAGGCTGAGCGATGTGAAGATTACGAGCCGCGATCCTTCTCGACCTCGATCAACGATTTTCGCGGGTTCAACACCACCAGTAATTTTGCTGGCCGTAATGTTTGTAGAGCTCCGCCTCGTAGGTGCGATCGAGATTATCAGGGTCGAATTCTGGACTGCTTTTGATCGCCTCGCGCGACAGATTTGTATAGACTTTTGAGTTCTTCCAGTCCACATGCGAGATCCATGGGGGTGCCACGATGACTTTTTTGCCGGGCAGCCAGTCACCCGTATCGATGATCATGTAACGAATCACCCAGGGCTCATCGTCGATGATGAAATCGTCAACACGGCCCACGCCACCGTCCGTCGCCTCAATTGTATAGTCGCTTACTTGCTTCACGCTGCGCAAATGAGACTCGTTCGCTCGCTGCGTGAGCGCCATCTTTTCGTCGAGCTGTTTGTGGAGCAGGTCTTGAGGAACGGTCACGGGCCCCCACACGCCGGTATCCGCCCAGTAGTACGGCCACCCATAGTGATTGTAGTATTTGATCTCGTCCTGCGCCGACAATTCCTCGTCCATACGAATATCCGGGCTGTTCTTCACTTGCTCTCGGGTTAACAGCACCGGGATTTTTTTACATCTCCCGTCCGCCTGTCCGGTCACGATCGGTGAGATAAGCACCTTGCCACCCGGCAGCCAGGGGTTGGTGTCGATCACGATGTAACGAACCGTCCAATTTTTGTCGTCGAATACAAAATCGCTCGCTTGACCGATGTCGCCATCTTTCGCCTGAATGGCGAAACTTTTCAGATCTTTCATGCGTCTTAGCATCGTAATTTCTCCTTTTGGAACCTGGCGCAGCAATCGATGCTCTTTTTATGGTTCGTTAACGATGCTCCACGCATAGACGATGCCAGACAGGCAAGGCTGCCAGTCACCGAATTTTCCACGGATTATAAGTGCTCATACATAGCATGCCGACCGATTAATCCTTGCAATAAGCTTGTCATGGAAGGCTTTGTCCGACACGCAGCATAATTCGGTGAAAGCCTGGCCGCGCAAGGCACTGGGGTTGTACCGAGCGAGCGAATGAGTAGACGACGTGAGGCAATGCGGACTGTGGACCGACGAAGAACAATTAACCAAATCTGACAAAAAACTGCGCGACCCCGATCAGATCGAAGCCGAGCGATATCGAACCAATGTCGGAGTAGGGTTTCGGATTAGGGTTAGGTAAGCAGGGCGCAATTAGGAAGGTGTTGGCAGAGATTTGAAAATTCTAAGTGCCACCTTGCTTCGTGGGTGCAGTTCGTTGAATGTCCGCCGGAGCACCCAGTGCCCGCAACGCCTTGAGAACAGCGTCCAGTGTGACGCGCTCCGGGCGCGGAGCAGTCATGCTTTCTTCATCGGCGACTTGCAGCTCTCTAACGTCGTATTCCCAGCGGCGCAGAATCTCAATTTTCTGTTCGCGGTTAAGCAGCTTGCTTTCAACCACCTCGTCGGGCCCGCGAAATACCGCGGTGGGATCAAGCAAAGCCTTTTTGATATCGATCATCAAACTACCTCCTTTTACAAGCAGATCATCATTCACCTTACCTGGAAATTGACGCGGCGGATTGACCGGGAATAGTGCAAATCGCGTCGGGAGCTTCGATTTTTAAAACAAGGGATTCGCTGACGGAGAAATGCTCATGAGCGGCATCGGTCGTTAGATGCGAAACCTGCAGATCCTGACCCAGTACGATGGAGCCGACGTCACGGGATATTAATACACCGCCCGTGATGGCGGCTTTGACGATGCCCCGGGTGCACAATCGTTTGAGATGCTCGATTTGGAGCAGATCCGAACCAGGGTAGCGGCGGAAAAGATTGTTGTAGAGTTCCGGCGCTAAGGCGAGTCCATAGGGACCTCGGTAGCCGCGTCCGTCCAGTACATTCACGGCGCCGATCACGTCGGCCAGGACTTCGTCGACATTGTCCCAATTGCCACCCTTTATGCTTTGCCGGCCCTCAGCGGTCAACAGTCCGCTGAGGTGAAACTCGGCCTGACCGTTATAAACGAACTCCTCTTCGCGGGCGGCGACAGCCTGCGCGGCGTCTTCTGCCGCTTTGAGATTAAGCGGTTGCCCCATCTTTTGGAATGCCGCGATGCGCCGTTTGGAAATCGCGAAACGGCGATAAATCATCGGCATTGACACAGCCCGGCTGACGACAGCGCTCGCTTCCTCAGGACCCGGTTCGCGACACTTGTCGTCATTGCCGACTTCGAGTGTGGTCAAGCCCATGCCGTAGGGTCCCTCAACGTCGATTATCCGGCGGCCGCTGATAACATCTCTCGCCGCCGAGACGGCCGCTTTCTCGATTTGCTCCATCAACTCGGACGTAATAGCGGATGTCTCTCCAGACATGTTTAGCTCCCCTTCATCTCCCCAACGGTGAGGCGTAAGCTCGGGCTCGTCTCTTGAGCCGCCTCTTCCCCACCTTGTTTGCCATGTTCTATTTTTTCTTCGATCGCAGTGATGTCGCCTTTGCTAAACAAGTAGGTCTTCAAGGCCTCGTCGAATTTGGCGAAGTTGCGGCGGATCCACTCGAGCGTCATCGTTGCGTGCTCGATCTCTTCATCGCGGTTGTGTTTCAAGATCGCCTGGAGTTGCGGATCCTGCGCGGCTTCTGCGCGTTGGTTGTACCAGTCAATGGCTTCAAGTTCTTCGATCAACGAAACGACAGCGCGATGCATGTCGATGGTCCGGGCCGTCAGTTGGTCGGCGGGTTCGTGGAGTGTCGTTGACGCAGCCATGAAGTTTCCTTTTGTGGTAAATTGTTTGGGGAGTGGCTTTTAGCTTCAAAAAAGTCGAGCAACTATCGCGCCAAGTTCAAGCCAAAGGACAGATCGGATCTAAATGACTCTATGCGGTCGAGGGGGTGTCTTCTAATGCTGCTGCCAGAAGCTGATGCTAATAAAATGATTTCAAAAAACTCAATTAGATTGGCCATGCGTGTAGGCCGATGATCTGAGTTTGTCGAGTCGCGTATGAATAGGTGGGAGGTCCCGATCACCTGCGTTTAATTGCAACTAATCGGGACCCTTGCGGGCAGGTAAACAGAGGCTTCGGAGCTGTTACATAGTTGGGACGGCTAGAACCATGACATCTCATCAAAGTGTTTCATTGTTGGCTTAAACCGGTGGTCTTCGGCCCATGACCAGGCCGATGATGAACAAGACGAGAAAGACCACGAAAAGGATCCACGCGATCTGCGTCGCTGCGCCGGCAATTCCGCTAAGCCCTAAAATTCCGGCAATCAGCGCGATCACTAAAAACGTTATTGCCCAATTCAACATGAATGTATCCTCCTTTCACCCTAATAGTTTCGGCCCGCGATGTTCTCGAGCCTACATGCGCACCAACCCGAGTATTCCGGTGACAATCAAGTATATCGCCACGATGTAATTTAATAATCGCGGAATCATCAGAATCAGAATGCCGGCGATCAAGGCGACCAGCGGTTGCAAAGCAATGTACATCTCCATCGTGCCTCAAGCCGCTTCTCTTCGTCGGTCCGCACACTCCGCCTTTAAAACCCCTTAAGAGCTGAGCGCCTGCGTAGCCGCACCCGCCGCGCTGAAAATAAATCGTTCAGGATATAAGACACGAGCGCGTTAGCATTGGCTCGGTTGCCGGCTACCGGCATGACCTCTTCAGTCACCGCCGCGATCAGTTCACCTAAAGTCGTATTGATTTGTTTTTTCCCGCGCATTTCACACCACCCTCTGAGTATTTTGACGCCGTTTGTCGCCTTCGGGAGGCGATAGAGCAACCGTCATGCCAGCACTCGATACGAATTTTGCCCATCAATAAATTTGGATAATCTCAGCCACCTGGGTTGCGAGCCACACGGAAACTCAGAGCTTTTCCTTCAAAGTGGAAGAAATCTGCTATCGAGGCTTTGTGGCGGTTCACCTTTGATTTAGGCGGCGATTCACAAAACTGGGACACTCTACCTAGGTGAGTGGTGGCGGTTTGCTGAGGCCAGCAAGCGCCTTGTCAGTCTGTGTTTTTCCTCCCGAAAAATGATCAAATCGCCGACAAAGATCCAATCCACGAACATGTGCCGGGCGTAAGTTAGTAGATGGACGGGTTTTTATCACTGCGCCCTCGCGTGGCACATCCTTTGTGTACCCACCAAACAGAAGATAAACAGCGAACTCGATTCCAACTTTGTAGTGCACCGGCAAGACAGGGAAAAAAGTCGAGAAGTATAGAAATGATAAAAGCCGTTACTGTTCCCAAGCGAGAAAACCGAGGGAAGATACACTTTCACAAGTCTTTTCCAACAAATAGGAGGTCTTCTTTATGGGGACAATATTAATCATCTTGTTGATTTTATTGTTAGTCGGGGCTCTGCCCACCTGGCCTTACAGCTCAGGATGGGGTTACTACCCGAGCGGCGGGCTCGGTCTCGTACTGATCGTGATCATCGTCTTATTATTGTTCGGCCGGTTGTGAGGGCCGGCAGGGCGTCGAAGTTATTAACAATCGAGGAGGAACAATCATGAAAAAATTTATTTTATTGATATTGCTTGCGAGCGTCAGCCAATGGGGTTGTGAGTTCTTGGGTGGCGCTGCGGTCGGCGGCTTGGCCACGGGCGCGGGCTATGAATACAACGCAAAGCGTCAAATGGACCGGCTCGAGGATGATCTTAAGAGTGAAAGAATCTCGCGGAGCGAGTACGAAGAAAGAAAGCGCCAGATCGAACGTGGCTCGATCATTTATTGATCGCGATGCTGCCGGGCAGCGCTAGAGATGCCGATCAACGTCTAAATTAACTTTGGTTCGATCTCCTGCTCGGCTCCTGTCGGTCAGCGGCTGTAAGCCGCTGACCGACCAACCTGGGCCATGCTTTTAATGCAGCTCAATGGGGCGGCCACTCGCGTTGACAGAGACATTGATTTCAGGCACCAATAGGAACGCATACGGAGATACCCGGCATACACTCAACGATGATGGGAAGATCAGTATTGGTTGTCGATGATGAAGAGAACCTGTTAGTGCTACTTGATCGAATCCTGACCAGAGAGGGGTTGATCGTCAGTACGGCGAGCAACGCTTATCAAGCTCTCGATCTCATCAACAAAAAGGCATTCGACCTGGCCATTCTCGATATCAAGATGTTCCCGATCGACGGCGTCGCCCTGCTGACTGAAATAAAGAGGCACTCGCCATCGACCCAGGTCGTGATGATCACCGCGTATCCTACCGCTGATAGCCGGAACGAATGTCTGAAGATCGGCGCGTCGACTTATCTGACAAAGCCGCTAGACATTCAAGAATTGAAGACCGTAGTGCAAAACCTGGCAGTCGCGTAGCCAGAAAAGCAAAGGGGCGGCGTCAGGCCGCCCCTCCACCAATTTGAGTGGGTTGGTTTTACTACCGATAGGACCGCTGCTCCAACGGAGCCGACCGGTCGGTTTCCACGCTCGCGTCATGCGAGCTTCTTTGAAACCCAAGTCGATCTGCTGTTTTCTCATCGATCATACCCGTAATCGGGATACCCTCGTCCTCTTGAAATGCTCGGATCGCGGCTCGAGACGCGTTGTCCGCCCGGCCGTCGACCTTTCCCACATCGTAGCCTTTTTCCTCTAGCGCTTGCTCGACGGCTTCCATATCGTTGTTGGATAGCTCCTGTGTGCCGCCGCCATGCATCCCTGGGATGCCTTCGTTTTCACCGGGCCGAGTCAACTCAGGATAAGGCTGCCGCGTTTCTTGCGGAGCTTCCTGAGACCAAGCCGTCATCGGCGCCAGTCCCACGGCTCCGCCCAAAATCATTGCCGTGAAAATAGTGCGTTTCTTGTTCATGTCCTCTTCCTTTCTTTCGTATTATAGGGCGCGCACCCTACCTATACTTTTCGCAATGCCCATGCCACCAACCGCTGCTAAAAAAATCCCCTAAATGCGCCACTTCGAGAGTCCACACCTGACGGTGAACAAAGTACTGGAAATTTTCGGCGGTTATTTCCTTCCAGAAGATGTTTCCTTCTTATCAAGCAGGCAAGGACTTGCTTCATCATCACAGGAATGAAAACGCGAACAGCCGATTCCTTCTTCTAACGAAATATCATCACGGGTTCCAAATAATTCGTCTCGATTAACGGAAAAATCACATCCATTCCTAAATGTTCCTCGTACATCAACTCAGATGCTAGATTAGCCTACTGATCGCAACGGCGGACGCACTTCGACACTTACCGGTAAAAAAAAATCTAGACTTCATTATCCAACCACAGTAATATCGCCGTTGCGGCCTTTGCGATCTTTATTCTGCAACTCGATTACACTTAGTTTTGGGGCACGTTGAGTGGGTAATCAGATCTAGCGATCTTTCTTTTCCTGCAGCCCGCCTCCATATCTGCAAGCGTCGCCAGGTAACAGCTGTGCTTAGATTCACGCGAACATGGATCCTCGTGTTTGGCCTCTGCCCTGGGCCGGCATTTGCCTACCCGTCGTTTGACTCCGTGTCGAGGGACGTTCCCGGCATGGTCGAAGTCCTGCCAACCCCGTTTGCCCACATCGACGGAGTGCTTGACGATTTGAATCGGCCGGCAAAGCAAACAATTGCGCTGGAGGTGGGGCCCAAGCTGATCGAGGTGAAGGCCTTCTACTTGGAAAAACGCCAGGATGTCGGCGCGCCGCCGGGATTCCTAAAAGACGCGCCCCATGCTAGCCAGTGGGGCAGATACTTCGACCTTTTCGCGATGTCTTCCCAGTTCGACGGGAAACTCATCGGCGAGGGCGAACTGGCCTACAGCACGTTGGGAATGTCGATGGTTCCGGAGCAGCAGCAACCCAGTATGGCCCGGGTTGGTCTCAAGGGAACCTGGGGCAAAGCCGGTTACGGCATATCTCATCGCTCCTTTGGTCAAGGATTTGTTTCGGTGAGCGGGATGAAAGTCGAGCTTCCTCGCGACGAAAGTCAAATATGGGCGGAATACAATTTCGGTCTGTTCCAATGGCGCACAGGCGCCGGCGAGACGTGGGAAGAAAATTCAGCAGCCAACCAAATTACGCTCACAAGGTCCGCGGCCACTTCTTTCCATCTCAACAAGCCCGGTTGGAGCGCGTCACTGTCTTCGGCTTATTCGCTCATCGGGCAAGAGCAATCCGTGGGTCAGAAAACCGCCGCATTAACCAATGGTCTCACGCTTGTCTTCCGTCCCGCGGCCTTTCTGACGATCGAGCCAAATCTCGGTTTCAAACAGGAATGGGACCGGAAAACAGGACTGCAAATCGACACACCCTCGGCCGGGGTGGCGTTGTCCTGTATACCCTCGCGAGATTTTCAGTTGGTCGGACGAGCGGCGTACGCAAAAGGCATGAGCGCTGACGCGCTAAAAGAAGCTGCGACTATTCATACCACGACCAGTTTGAACTGGAAGATGGGTAAATCTTCTCTCGGCGAGCAATCTTTGTCTTTGCAGCTCGATTACAGAAATGAACTCCGCCCCAACGTCCCGGAGAGTTCGCAGGCAAATCTCACTGGCTCGATCCAGTTCAGGATCGCTGGATTTTAGGCAGGCAGCGGCGGTCATTCGGGCTGACGCTTTCCTCGTCACATGGTCAATTTTCGATAGAGTTGCGGCAGTCGCCGCGGCAAAAGGCTCACGTCGGAAAGAACTTCATAGCTGAAGTCGTCCATCATCGTGCGCAGATAATCATTTCCTTCCTTATCCACCGTGAGACAGAAAGGATGAATGCCTTCGCGGCGAGCTTCGATAAGCGCCATACGGGTATCCTGCACGGCGTACCCTTTATCCGAGCTTTCCTGGGAGTAGCCGCGGTCTTGCGGGCGGCCGTCGCTGATCAAGAAGAGAAACTTGGCTCGCGTTTGTTCTTGTCTGAGTTTTGCGGTGGCATGGCGGATCGCCGGCCCCATCCGCGTGGCGTGCAGCGGGCCGATCCGGCCGAAGCGTCTGGCGACCTCCAAGTTGAACTCCTCTGCGATGTCCTTGACGACGTAGAATTCCACGTTGTCACGGCCATGACCGGAGAAACCGTAAACGCCATAGCGGTCGCCAATGGTTTCCAGCGCATCGCTCATAAGGACAATCGCCTCTTTCTCGACATCGATGATGCGCCGCTGTGCGCGCTCGAACAGTGGGCCGGCGCCGCTTGAACCGGGCGCGTCCGCCAGCCGGCCAATGGCTTCGCCCGTCGAGCCGCTCATGTCGAGCAGAAACGCCACCCCGACGTCGCGCTCGATCTTGTGATGACGCCAGAAAACTTTTTCCGACGGCGTAATGCCGACGCGGAAGTCGGTCACGGCCTCGATGGCGGCGTCTAAGTCATGCTCCACGCCGTCCGGCAACCGTTTCTCTTTTCGATACAATTCGGGCATCACCTGCTCGAACTCGCCGCGAATCTGCTCGAGCAATCCTCGGCGATTCAGCAACGTCTCGCGATAAAAATCGACATCGCCCGGCGGCATGGTTTTTTCATATACCCTGCACCACCGGCGCCGGAATCGGCTTCTGAAGCCATCCCACTCATCGTAAATGAACGTATTCGGTTGTGTAGCCGTGAGCGGGCCGGTGTCGTTGTCGTCGTGCGCCGAAGGGCGCTGCGCCATGCTTTGCATGCGCGGGTCGCGCCGGTTGATCTCTCTCAGAAGGTTCTGCACCATCTGGCTGGTCTGCGGATCTTGTTCTTCTCCCTCGTCGTCGGAATCGCGCCGCTTGGGCGTCCGTTGACCGCGCAGCAGATCGGCCAGCTCTTCGGCGGTGAGGGATTTTCGTTGCTCCCTCGAATTCGCTTCCGGCCGTGACAGCAACTGGGCCAGCTCCGGCCTGAAATCACCGCGATGATCGACCCCCTGCGGCGAAAGATATTCCCGCTCCCTACCAACTAGCGACGGCAATGCGGATAGCGATCTCTCCGAGTCTTGATCTGCCCACCGGTTGGAACGACCGGAACCAATGGAAGCTTTGGAACCCGGTGGGCGGTTTGAACGATTCGAATTGTCATCGAAGTTTCCAAATTCGGTTTTTTCGAGATAGTCGTTGTTGATTCTGGCGAGCCGGGTGTAAATTCGCAGGCTCGCTTCGGCGGCATCTTCCACAGTCGCTCCCGGCTCAAGGGTGAGTCGCAGCATCTCGCCCATTTCCTGCGCGATTGTTTTATGTTGTAAAGGGACTTTCATCCCGTGGGTTTGCCCCAGGCCTAGGCGAACCAGATATTCGAGCAACGCCTCGCGCGCCGGCAGCAAAGTCATCTCCGGCCGCAGCTTCAAATTATTCCGGCGCATCTCATCGTACGCCTGGGCGATACCGCGGTAGTCGTGCATGACCCTGGCTTCGACGCGGCTGCTTTCTAAAATAGAAAAAATATCCAGCGCCAAACGCTTGTTTGGGAATAACCTAAACAATCGCGTCAGGTCCGTCGCGTTCGCATGCTCGTGGTGGCTTTCGTGACCATGATCGTGATCGTGATAAGCCGGCGGTTCCGCGAGCTTGGGCCGAAGATCCACGAACCGGGTTGCCGCCCGGCCGAACTCGAACTTGAAGCTGCCGAACTCGACGTGTCCCGCCTGTTGCGTGAGCATGACTTTAAGAAAATCGAAATTATCCGATTGATTATCGAACCGTTCGATAACCGCGGGAAGAAAAATCGCGATGCCGTCACTGGTCGCCACGTCGTCTCTGGACCAGCCGATGTTCTTTTCCACAAGCTGCTTGAGGTCCTGCAGCTCAACCTTGCGCTCCGTCAGGGCATGGCAGTAAAGCCGCAGCATGTCGCGGATCGGCGCAACCTCAACGGCAAATGATTTTGGCTCGTTCAAGACGTTCAATCGGCTTCGCCTCCGTTCAACCGCTACGCTCCGTTCGAATCGTTTCGAACCTCCAATCACCGGCTTGAACGGAGGCGTCCGCGCCGGCTGAACGGAGCGGACCATCGAGCGGTTGAACGGTTTGAACGCTCTGGCCGCGACCGGCCAGCCCTACGGGAATATCGCGGTGACGACTTCATCGAGGCTGCGCTGCACCTGCGGGTCGTCGGTGATTCCCCAGGTCACGGCGACGTGGCAGGCCCGGCGTGGCACGATGCCTTCCTTGATCAGCCGGCCGGCATAAATCAGCACGCGCGTGCTTGCTCCCTCTTTCAGCCCGAGTTCTCGCAGGTTGCGCACTTTGTGGCCCAGCCTGGCGAGCTGAATCGCGGTAGCGTCATCGACGCCGGATTCATGCGCGATGATTTTTGCCTCTCGCTCCGCTTCGGGAAATTGGAAATCCAAGGCGACAAACCGCTGGCGCGTGCTGTGTTTTAGATCCTTCAAGGCGTTTTGATAACCGGGATTGTAGGACACGACGAGTAGGAAGCTCTCCGCGGCCTCGACCACCTCTCCGAGCTTGTCAATGGTCAGCAACCGGCGGTGGTCGGTCAAGGGATGAATGATCACCGTGGTATCTTTGCGCGCTTCGACGATCTCATCGAGGTAACAAATGCCTCCGGCCTTCACCGCTCGCGTGAGCGGCCCGTCGATCCAGCGGGTACCGTTGGCATCGAGCAGATAGCGTCCGACTAAATCGCTTGCGGTCAAATCTTCGTGACAGGCGACAGTGACGAGCGGGACGGCGCCGTTGCAATTCGAGCCGTTGGAACCGGTTGTCGATTGGTCCTTGACCACGGTCAGCGGCTGGCCGAGTTTCCACGCCATGTACTCGACAAAGCGAGTCTTGCCGGTGCCGGTGGGGCCCTTCAATAATACCGGCACGCGCTGGCGATAAGCCGCCTCGAAGATCTCGACTTCATCCGAGCACGGCACGTAAAAGGGCTCTTCTTTGATGATATATTCTTCGATCTGATATTGATGGATTGCCTCATTCATTGCGATTGCTGATTCACCCTTTTTCCGCCTTGCCCCGCCTTCGCGTCTTGGCACCTTTGCGAGAGAAGAAAATCCTTTCCGACCTTAGTGTCCTTAGTGGGCGTCGTGGGAGCTGGTATTTCACTCGACGACTGCGCGAGGAGTGGTACTGCGCGCCACCTTGCCGGGAAACGCTCCCGTGTGCTCGCCCTTTTCGATGAGCACTTGGCCGTTCACCACGGTCATCTCGATGCCCTTGGGGAGTTGCTTGCGGCGCCTGGCGCCACTCGGCAGGTCATAGGCTTCGCCCGGTTCCAGCGGAGTGATGGCGGCGGGATCGAAGATCATCAGATCTGCCGCCATGCCCGGCCGTACGAGACCGCGATCATACAAGCCGAAGAGCGACGCGGGGATGAACGTGAGCTTCCGGATCGCGTCCTCGAGCGGCATGATCTGCTTCTCGCGAACCCAGTGAGACAACAGGTAAGTGGAATAGCTATAGTCGGTGCGGAAAACGACGTGCGCCCCGCCATCGGACTGCCCGATGATCGTGTACGGACTCGTCAGCAAGGCTTTCATGGCCGCTTCGTCGCTGTTCACTTCGCGCCGTTCGAATTCCGTCTCCAGATTTTCTTCCAGCGCGAGGTCGAGAAACGCGTCGAGCACATCTTTGCCCTGTTCCTGCGCGATCTCGGCGACGCTCTTTCCCTTAAGTTGTTGGTTTTTCGCCAGCGCTGGCCGGAACACGAACTGCAGGTCCCAACGGCGCGTGAAGTCGCCGGCAAGATTGGGGTTTATCGGCGTTTCGACCGCCTCTTTGTGAAGTTTGGCGCGCGTGGTTGGATCCAGGAAAGCTTCCTTGCGCATTTCCAGCGGCAACAGCATGACGTTTTTCCACGTCGCCATGGCGTCGAAGTGCTGCGCGGTCTTGAGCGTGTAGCGTAGGTCGCCCGGCCGCGGCATCACGAATTGATACGCACGGTGCCCCTGGCGCATCAAGCTCTCGGTTTCATCGAGCTGCTTGCGCCAGCGATCCGGAGCGACCGCCGCTTGCGTGATGTTGCCGTAGAAGACCGGGCACCGCGTGGTCTTGGCGACCTCAGCACCGAGCTTGCGGTCGCCGCCGAACTGGATCACGCCGCGCCCTACTTCGTCGACCACTCCCGCGACAGCAAAAATCTCTGAATCAGCCGCTAGATTGGTCGGAGCCAACCGGCCGTCCCAGTCGAAATGTCGCGGGTTGCGCTCGAAGGAGACGCCCACGGCGCCGGCCTCGATGCCCTCTCGCACAATCGCCTTCATCGCGGCGATCTCTTCCTCGGTGGCGTGTCGCTCCTGGGATGCATCGCCCATGACGTAGCGACGCACCGCTGAGTGGCCGATGAGCGAGGCCACGTTCAAGCCGAGCTTCTCATCCAGTGTATCAAGATACTGCGGGATGGTTTCCCACGACCATTTAACTCCAGCTTGAATCGCCTCCAGCGGAATCGCTTCGACGTGAGACAACACTCCGGCTAAGTTGTCACGATCTTCCTTATGCGCAGGCGCCAGCGCCAGCGAACAATTACCGATGACCACCGTCGTGATCCCGTGATAGCAGGAATAAGTGCAAAGCGGATCCCAGGTGACCTGGGCATCATAATGCGTGTGGTTGTCGATGATACCAGGCGCGACCACCAACCCGTCCGCGTCGATCACTCGCCGCGCCTCCCGACTCACCCGCCCGATCTCGACAATCTTACCGCCGCTAACGGCGACGTCCCCGTGAAACCCCGGCAGCCCCGAACCATCGATAATCTTGCCGTTTTTGATGATCAGATCGTACGCCATCGCTCCTCCTATACAGCCAACATGCTTGCCGGCTCACCCATCGCAATCTCCGTCGAAAGTATTCGCTGACATCCTTGCTGTCAACAGATCGTTAACCTGGCGCGATTAAGGCAAACCGAATCCGGCTCACGATGAAGCCGCTACCTCGATCTGTGTGATAAACATTGCCGACTCCGCTCTTAAATAAAAATATCAATTACTTCTGAAAGAAATATAATTGGATACATCGCGTTCGTCTAGGGCAGCACGCGTTGAGCAAGGAGGGCGCACCCGATTGGTTTGACTGATCCTTCATCCTTTCTCCTTTCTACTCCCCATCTTCCCCAACAATTCACCCCACTTGGCTTGAAGCTTGTTCCGATCTTCCGCACCAAAGACATTAGTCTTGGCGAACTGCTCGCGCCAGGCGAAAGGTTTGCAGGCGTTGATCAGCATGCGCCCGACGGTCAGATCACCCAACTCGCGCCTGGCCGGCGATACACGTGGGTCGAGGTCCGCGGTCCAGGCGTCGCGGACCACATCGACGGCGGTCGTCGGATCGACCCGCGTGCACATGGCCCAGAGAACTTCCTCCTGATTGGTCGGATCGATGTCGTCATCGACGGTCACGTAGTAAGTTTTCATGTCACCGTGGCGAAAGCCCGCCGCCGTGATCAGCGCTTGCTTCGCATGGCCGGCATAGCGCTGCTTGAGTGACACGACGGTGAGTAAACCGTTGTAAAAACCCCACACGCCCTGCACATCGGTGATGCCGGAGCGTTCGAGATGCTCCCACAAATGGACGTAGTTGGTGAAGTTGCTCCAGTTGATCGGGCGCAGGGGCGGCGCGCCGGCGATGATCGGATTGTCTCTATAGTAGATGCGCTGGATGCGCACCACGGCTTCCGGCCCTTGATGCGTGTAATAACCGGGCCATTCACCGAACGGTCCCTCGATGGCCGTTTCCTCGCTTTCAGGCGGGATGACGCCTTCGACGACGATCTCCGCATGTGCCGGCACCGGCAGCTTGGTGATCGGCAATTCCACCACATCCACCGCACTACCGCGATAGGCGCCCGCTAATTCGTACTCCGAAGTCCCGAACGGCGGCGACATGGACGCGGTCATCCATGTGACGGGCTCGCAGCCGAACACGACGGCGACCGGCGCCGATTTTCCCTGCTTCCAATATTTCTGCGCTAGAATGCGTCCATGTTTCTGCGGATTGATCCAGAGGCTCACGCGGTCGCGACGCTGAATCATCGCCCGATAACAACCCATGTTTACCCAGCCCTGCTCGGGGTCGCGCACGATCACCATATCCTGTGTTCCGATGTAGCGCCCGCCGTCACCGGGGTGCCAACGCGGCGCCGGAAAACTTTCGATGTCGATCTCGTCATCCTGCTGCACGTTTTCCAGCACCGGCCCATCCTTCAAGACATTCGGCGAGAGCGGCACGGAACCGGCGCGCTTGTCGCGCCAGCGACGTAACAATTCCAACGGGTGAATGTCGATCGGCAGATCCAGCGCCAAAGCGAAACGCCGGACAGTCCGGTTTGCGTTGGCACAGACGCGGTGCCCCACCGGATAACCGGCGAATTTGTCGAACACCAGCATCGGCCCGCTCCGCTCCGCCGTCAGCTCGGTCAGACCGCCCACATCGATCTCCAGATCGGCGCCTTCGACGAACTGAACCTCGCCGATGGCATCGGCGGCCTTGATAAAATCGCCTAAGGAATCAAACGGCATTTCGCCTCCAAAAATAGTTAGGAGTAAGGAGTCAGGAGTAAGGAGTAAGGGATGCCGATTCCCTCCTGACTCCTTACTTTTCACTCTTCACTGTTGGTCGAATTTGAAGACCCCTGACTCCTTACTTTTCACTCCTTACTTCCGGTGCGAAGCGCCGAATAGATTTTTTCGGCGGTGATCGGCAGATCCTTGATTCTTACGCCGACGGCGTCTTCGATCGCGTTGGCGATCGCAGGAGCGGTCGGGCTGATCGGGTTTTCACCGATGCCTTTGACCTTGTACGGACCAACGCCTTCGCCGCTAGCGACGATCACGGTTTTGAGAGTCGGGATGTCTTTGACGGTGGGAATCTTATATTCGCCGAAATTGGCTACCTCGACGCGCCCGTCTTGCACAGGAAGATACTCGATCAACCCGTAGCCGATTCCTTGAACGACGCCGCCGTCGATCTGTCCTTGATGGCCCACGGGGTTCATGATCGCGCCCGTGTCATGCGCAGTCGTCAGCCGGCGCAAGGTCACTTCGCCGGTCTCCGGATCGACGGCAACTTCCGCGACCTGAGCCGCGAACGCGGTCACCGGCGAATGGTCGTCGTCTTTATTCAAAGACTCGCCGGTAATCGAGCGTCCGGCTTGCGCCAACAGCTCTCCCCAAGGTTGCTGTTTCTTGGTCTTCTTGTTGACGAGCTTTTTTCCGCTGATCACGGTGTC
>Ga0210114_1000164_pt1 | contig 16786 bp, 9 predicted proteins | sample MayberryNW_TuleA_FD_185524 | JGI IMG/M metagenome (GOLD analysis project Ga0210114, IMG submission 185524) | Wetland microbial communities from San Francisco Bay, California, USA, that impact long-term carbon sequestration - MayberryNW_TuleA_D2... | ecosystem: Environmental > Aquatic > Marine >...
TGATGCTGATCGGTGCGCGGCTCAACTGGCTGCTGTCGCACGGCAAGGGCAAGACCTGGGGCGGAAAGAGCCATAAGGACTGGGGCGGCCAGAAATTCATCCAGGTCGACATCTCGCCGCAGGAAGCCGACAGCAACGTGCGCATCGACGCGCCGGTGGTCGGAGACATCGGCTCCTGCGTCGCGGCGCTGCTCGCCGCCATGGACAAAGATGCGGGCGCGGGCTGGGCGAAGCCGCCGGCGGAGTGGGTGTCCGCGGTCGCCGAGAAGAAGAACGGCAACGTCGCCAAGATGGCCGAGACGCTCGCGAAGAACCCGTCGCCGATGAGCTTCCACAGCGCGCTGAATGTCGTGCGCGACATCGTCAGAGCGAACCCGGACGCGATGTTCGTCAACGAGGGCGCCAACGCGCTCGACTTCACGCGCAGCATCGTCGACATGTACAAGCCGAGAAAGCGCATCGACGTCGGCACCTGGGGCGTCATGGGCGTCGGCATGGGCTACTGCGTCGCCGCCGCGGTGGTGACCCGGCAGCAGGTCATCGCGGTCGAGGGCGACAGCGCCTTCGGCTTTTCCGGCATGGAAGTCGAGACCCTGTGCCGCTACAACCTGCCCGTGTGCGTGGTGATCCTCAACAACAACGGCGTCTACAAGGGCACCGACGTCAACCCGCGGGGCGGCGACGTGGCGCCCACGGTGTTCGTCAAGGACGCGCGCTACGAGAAGCTGATGGAGGCCTTCGGCGGGGTGGGCGTCTACGCGACCACGCCGGCCGAGCTGCGCAAGGGCATGGAGGACGCCCTGCGCTCGCGCAAGCCCACGCTCATCAACGCGATGATCGACGAGACCGCGGGCACCGAGAGCGGCCGCATCACGAGCCTCAACCCGAGCGCGAAGAAGAAATAGGCGCGGGAGAACGGGAGACCAGAATGGAAGCACTCAAGGGAGTCCGCATCCTCGACATGTCGCACGTGCAGGCGGGGCCGACCTGCTCGCAGCTGCTCGCCTGGATGGGCGCCGACGTCATCAAGTTCGAGAACCCGGCCGGCGACGCGACGCGCGGGCAACTGCGCGATGTGCCGAACGCCGACAGCCTGTACTTCACGATGCTCAACTGCAACAAGCGCTCGATCACGGTGAACATGAAGAGCGCGGAGGGCAAGCAGGTGTTCGTCGACCTGCTGAAGAAGTGCGACATCATCATGGAGAACTTCGGCCCCGGCGTGCTCGACCGCTTCGGCTTCACCTGGGAAAAGATCCACGAGCTCAACCCGAGGATCGTCATGGGCTCGATCAAGGGCTTCGGCTCGAGCGGCCCCTACGCCGACTTCAAGGCCTACGAGAACGTGGCGCAGGCGATGGGCGGCGCGATGAGCACCACCGGCGTGCCGGAGGGCCCGCCCTTCGTCACGGGCGCGCAGATCGGCGACTCGGGGACCGGATTGCATCTCGCGATCGGCCTGCTCGCCGCGCTGCGCCAGCGCGACCTGACCGGCAAGGGCCAGTACGTCGAAGTGGCGATGATGGACGGCATCATGAACCTGTGCCGCGTCAAGTTCCGCGATCACCAGCGCCTCACCCGCGGCAACCTGCCCGAGTACTCCGTGGGCACGCACCAGGGCATGGGGGCGGTGCCGCGCGCGGGCAACGACTCCGGCGGCGGGCAGCTCGGCAACGCGGTGCGCTGCAAGCCGGGCGGACCGAACGACTTCCTGTACGTCGTGGTGCAGGAAGCGGTGTGGAACGCGCTCGCCCGGCGCATCGGGCCGGAGGTCGGCATGCCGGAGCTGGCGACCGATCCCAAGTTCGCCAAGATCGCGGACCGGCGCGCCAACCAGAACGACATGTGGGAGATCATCGGCGAGTTCGCGCTGCAGCATACGAAGCGGGAGCTGATGGCGATCCTCAACCCGCTCGACGTGCCCTGCGGGCCGGTCATGTCGACCGAGGATCTGACGCACGACGAGCACGTGCGCGGCCGCGACATGTGGGTCGAGATCGACCACCCGCAGCGCGGCAAGTGGTTCAACGTCGGCATGCCGATCAAGCTTTCCGCCTCGCCCGCGGTGATCCGGCGCTCGCCGACGCTCGGCGAGCACACCGACGAGGTGCTGAAGTCGGTGCTGGGCTACGAGGACGCCAAGATCAACGCCTTGAAGAGCGCCGGCGCCTTCTCCGTGCCGCCGAAGAAGGCGGCCTGATGAAGATCGCGATCATCGGGCAGCAGGATTTCGGCAAGGCCGTGCTCGAGGCGTTCCTCGCGCGCGGCGACCAGGTCGGCGCCGTGTTCTGCGCGCCGGAAAAGGAAGGCGCACGGCCCGACGCGCTGCGCGCCGCGGCGCAGGAAAAGGGCCTCAAGCTGCACCAGCTGAAGTCGCTCAAGGCGCCCGAGGCCGCGCAGGCGATGAAGGACGCGGGCGCGGACATCGGCATCATGGCCTTCGTGCTGCAGTTCGCGCCGCAGGAGCTCGTCAAGCTGCCGCGGCACGGCACGATCCAGTATCACCCGTCGCTGCTGCCGAAGTACCGCGGGCCGTCCTCGATCAACTGGCCGATCAGCCGCGGCGACCGCGAGACGGGCTTGAGCATCTTCCGCCCGACCGACGGCCTGGACGAGGGCGCGGTGATCCTGCAGAAGAGGACGCCGATCGGCGAGAACGACACGCTCGGTAACGTGTATTTCGAGCGCCTGTTCCCGATGGGCGTGCAGGCGATGCTGGAAGCCGCCGACCAGGTCGTCGCCGGCAAGCACAAGGAATCCGTCCAGGACGAGTCGCAGGCGTCCTACGAAGGATGGTTCCGCGAGGCCGAGGCGAGGATCCACTGGGCGAGCCACGCGGACTTCATCCACAACCTGATCCGCGGCAGCGACCCGGCGCCCGGCGCCTGGACCACGCTGAACGGGGTCAAGCTGCAGCTGTTCGACAGCCGCAAGGAAATCGTGCGCACCTTCGGCGCCGTCAAGGGCAAGATCGGGGAAGTCCTCGGCCTGCAGGACGGGCGGCTGGTGGTCACCGCCCAGGGCGGGCGCATCCACGCCGGCAAGGCGAAGCTCGGCGACGGCAAGAAGCTCGCCGCCGCCGAGCTCGTCGCCGCGGGCTCCATCAAGGAAGGCCAGATCCTCGGCGCCTGATCCGTAAATATTTGACGCAGCTTAGTTTTGACTGCAAGAATGCGGCCAAGACTGCTGTTTCAACAAGAGTTGTCGGGGGGCCGGGCCGCCTCCGGACGACAATAGCGGATCGGGGAGGGCCCAGGCCATGAGATCGGCATTCTGGAAGAGCGACTGGTTCCTCGGCCTCGTCGTCGTGGTGCTGATGCTGTTCGCGGGCGGCGGCGACCTGATGCAGAGCCTCGAGCGCAAGGCCTACGACATCGGCGTGCAAAGTTCCTCGCGCACGCCCTCGGAGCGGATCGCGGTGATCGCCATCGACGACACCTCGATCGCCAATATCGGCCGCTGGCCGTGGTCGCGCGAAGTGCACGCGCGCATGACCGATCTGCTGGCCGCCGCCAAGGCCAAGGTCGTCGCCTACACGCTGTTCCTGTTCGAGCCGCAGATCGATCCCGGCTACCAGTACATCAGCAGGCTGCTGGAGCTCGCGTCGCGCGCCGACCCGAATGCGCCGCCGGGTGCGGCGCCCAGTCCCGACCGGGCGGCGATGCTGGCGCTGTTGCGCGAGGCCGAGGCCACTCTCAACACCGACCGGCGCCTCGCCGACAGCTATGCGGCGGCGGGCAACGTGCTGCTGCCGATGCTGTTCACGATCGACATCCCCCGCGGCAAGCCCGACCAGCCGCTTCCCGACTTCGTGCTGAAGAACGCCCTCCCGGACGCCGGCGGCGAGCTGGGCGCGCTGCCCACGTCGCAGGTGCAGATTCCGCTCCCCAGCCTCGGGCGGGCGGTGGCGGGCCTCGGGCACCTGAACGCCAATCCCGACGTCGACGGCGGCATCCGCACCGAGCCCCTCGTGCTGCGCTACTTCGACCAGCATTTCCCGTCGCTGTCGCTGATGATCGCGGCGAAGAGCCTGAATCTCACGCCGGCCGACATCCGCATCCGCGCCAACGAGGGCGTGACGCTCGGCAGCCTGCGCATCGGCACCGACCCGGCGCTGCAGATGTACACCTACTTCTACAAGGACCGCGACGGCCGGCCGGCCTTTCCGGTGGATTCGTTCTACGACGTGATCTCCGGCAAGATCCCGGCCGGCAAGTACGCCGGCAAGATCGTGCTCATCGGCGCCACCGCGGCCGGCGTGGGCTCGGCCTCGGTGACGCCGGTGTCGCCGGCCATGGCCCCCGTGCTGACGCTCGCGCACTCGGTGTCCTCCATCCTCAAGGAGGACTTCTTCGTCTCGCCGGCCTGGGCGTGGATCGCCGAGAAGGTGGTGTTCCTGGCGATCGCGCTCTACCTCATCGTCCTGCTGCCGCGCCTGAAGGCGGCGCCGGCGGCCGCGGTGACGGGCCTCGTCCTGGCGTTCCTCGTCGGCGTGCACTTCGTGCTCATGACGACGCAGAACACCTGGATGCAGCTCATGGTGCCCGCGACGCTGCTGCTCGTGGGCCACGTCGCGCTGGTAACCAAGCGCTTCATCGTCACCGAAGCCGCGAAGGTGAAGTCGGACGAATCCTCCGCCGAATCGAACCGCATGCTCGGCATCGCCTACCAGGCGCAGGGGCAGCTCGACCTGGCGTGGGACAAGTTCCGCCAGGTGCCGATGTCGGCCGCGGTGATGGACAACCTGTACAACCTGGCGCTCGACTTCGAGAGGAAGCGCCAGTTCAACAAGGCGGAAGGCGTGTTCCGCCACATGCACGAGTACAACCCGAAGTTCAAGGACCTCGAGCAGAAGCTCTCGCGCGCGAAGCAGCTGTCCGAGACCGTGATCCTCGGCGCCGGGTCGAGCCACCCGGGCGGGTCGCTCAACCTCGCCGTCGGCGAAAAGCCGAAGTTCGGCCGCTTCGAGGTGCAAAAGGAATTGGGCAAGGGCGCCATGGGCGTCGTGTACCTCGGCAAGGACCCGAAGATCGGGCGCGAGGTGGCGATCAAGACGATGGCCCTGTCGCAGGAGTTCGAGGCCGACGAGCTCGACGACGTCAAGCAGCGCTTCTTCCGCGAGGCGGAGACCGCCGGGCGCCTTTCGCACCCGAACATCGTCACCATCTACGACACCGGCGAGGAGCACGACTTCTGCTACATCGCCATGGAGCTGCTGAAGGGCGGCGACCTCGCGCCCTACGTGAAGGCGCCGAACCTGCTGCCGCCGGACAAGGCGGTGTCGATCGTGGCGCGCGCCGCCGACGCGCTCGGCTACGCGCACAAGCAGGGCGTCGTGCATCGCGACGTGAAGCCCGCGAACATGATGTACCACGCCGAGACCGACACGCTGAAGCTTACCGACTTCGGCATCGCGCGGCTCACCGATTCGTCGAAGACGAAGACCGGCATGGTGCTGGGCACACCGTCCTACATGTCCCCCGAGCAGCTCGCCGGCAAGAAGATCGAGGGGCGCTCGGACCTGTTCTCGCTGGCGGTGAGCCTGTACCAGCTGCTGTGCGGCAGGCTGCCGTTCGAAGGCGAATCCATGGCGCAGCTCATGTTCAAGATCGCGAGCGAGCCGCCGACCGACATCCTCACGATCAACACGCGCGTGCCGCCTGCGCTGGTCGCTTTCCTCGGTAAGGCGCTCGCCAAGAATCCGGACGAGCGCTTCCGGACGGGCGAGGAGTTCGCCGCGGCGCTGCGCGCGGCAGCGAGCGGCGCCGCACCGCCGGGGCCGGCGAAGCCGGCCAGTCCGCCCACCAGCGTGGACATCGAGCTCTGAGCGCATGGATCTGAGCCAGGCCCTCGAGATCGCGTCCTGCACGGACCCCGGCATGGTGCGCTCGCACAACGAGGACTCGATCGCCGCGGATCCCGCGAACGGGCTCGTGGTGCTCGCCGACGGCATGGGCGGGTACAACGCCGGGGAGGTGGCGAGCGGCATGGCGACCACGGTCATCACCACCGAGATGCAGCAGCTGCTCGCCAAGGTAAGGCCGTACGACGTCGATCCCGAGACCAACAAGATCGTCGCCGGGCAGCTGGTGCGCGAGCAGGTGATGAAGGCGAACGCCTCGATCTACCACGCGGCGCAGAGCCAGCCGCAGTACGCGGGCATGGGCACGACGCTGGTGGTGTGCCTGTTCTACGACAACAAGGCGCTGGTGGCGCACCTGGGTGACTCGCGCCTGTACCGCATGCGCGACGGCGCCCTCAAGCAGATCACGCGCGATCATTCGCTGCTGCAGGAGCAGATCGACTCGGGCCTGATCACCGCGGAGCAGGCGAAGCACGCGCAGCACAAGAACCTCGTCACCCGGGCGCTCGGCATCGACCCGACGGTCGAGCCGGAGGTGCGCGAATACGAGACGCGCCCCGGGGACATCTACCTGCTGTGCTCGGACGGACTGTGCGACATGGTGGAGGACGGCGACATCAGCATGACGCTGGAAGCGCTCGGGGCGAACCTGAAGCTGGCCGCGCAACAGCTGGTGCAGATGGCCAATGACAACGGCGGCAAAGATAACGTTTCGGTTATACTCGTGCGCGTCCAGCGGGAGTACCCCGCCGCCCGCGGCGTAGTGGGGAAGTTTCTGGGATGGTTAAAATAGGCTCCAGGGGTCGGCAATGGCGAAACTGATACTCAGCATGGACGGGCTGGTGCTCAAGGAGATCCCCTTGACGAAGGAGCGCACCACCATCGGCCGCAAGCCGCACAACGACATCCAGATCGACAACCTCGCGGTGAGCGGCGAGCACGCCGTGATCGTCACCATCCTGAACGACTGCTTCCTCGAGGACCTGGGCAGCACCAACGGCACGCTGGTCAACGGCAACCCGGTCAAGAAGCACTTCCTGCAGAACAACGACGTCGTCGAGCTCGGCAAGTACCGGCTGAAATTCGTGGGCGAGGCGCCGGTACCGGCGGCGATGGCGGAGAAAGCGGACTTCGAGAAGACGATGGTCCTGCGGCCCGCGGCGATGAAGGCGGCCGCCGAGCAGGCGCGGTCGATGGGCGCGGGCGGCGCCGATGCCGCGCGCGCGGCGGCCGCGCAGCAGGTGGCGGCGCGCGCCGCGTCCGCGGGCACCGCCGAGCGGGAGGTCACCCCCACGCCGATGCCGGCGTCCGCAACGACGACGACGCCGACCCCGATCCCGGCGCACACGCCGCCGGCCCCCGCGCCGACGCCGGCGGGCCCCGCTGCGCCTGCCGCGGTGAAGAGCCCGCATCCGCTCGGCGCGATCCAGATCCTCTCGGGCGGCAACGCCGGCAAGGAGCTCGAGCTGGCCAAGCCGCTCACCACGCTCGGCAAGCCGGGCGTGCAGGTCGCGGTGCTCACGCGGCGCCCGCAGGGCTACTTCATCACGCACGTCGAAGGCGCCAACCCGCCGCACGTGAACGGCCAGGCGATCGGCACCGCGCCGCACGCGCTCAAGGACCACGACGTGGTCGAGCTCGCGGGCGTCAAGATGGAGTTCTTCCTGAAGGGATGAGCCGCGGCGCGGCACCGCGCCCCGCACGCGGCTCCGCCGGCCCGACGGACCGCGCATGAAACAGCACATCGTCCGCATCGCCCTCGGGCTCGTGATCACGCTGTTCTTCATCGGGCACGCCGCGAAGTACTACGAGGTCCCGTTCATCACGCAGCTCGACAACATCATCTACGACGCGCGCCTGCAGCTGACCATGCCGCGCGGCGTGGACCCGCGCATCGTCATCCTCAACATCGACGAGAAGAGCCTGGAGCAGGTCGGCCACTGGCCGTGGCCGCGCGACGTGCTGGCGCGGCTCATCGACAAGCTCTTCGGCAAGTACCAGACGGCGGTCGTCGCCTTCGACGTGGTGTTCGCGGAAGCCGACAATTCGTCCGGGATCCGCGTGCTCGACCGGCTTGCGCAGGGCGCGCTCAAGGACGTGCCGCAGTTCCAGCAGCAGTACCGCGAGCTGCGGTCCGGTCTGGACTACGACGCCCTGTTCGCCGAGGCGGTCAAGGGCAAGCCGGTGGTGCTCGGCTATTACTTCAACAGCGAAAAGGACGCCAAGCGCACGGGCGCGATTCCCGACCCGGTGCTACCCAAGGGAACGTTCCAGGGACGCGACATCCCGTTCACCACCTGGGTGGGCTACGGCGGGAACCTGGCGCCGCTGCTCGGCAACGCGGCGAGCGCCGGACACTTCAACCCGATCACCGACGACGACGGCGTGGTGCGGCGCGTGCCGATGCTCGCCGAGCTGGACGGCGCGTACTACGAGGCCCTGTCGCTCGCGGTGGTGCGCACCATACTCGGCTTTCCGAAGGTCGAGCCCGGCTACGCGCCCGACCGCTTCTACCAGCGCGGCTACAAGGGGCTCGAGTGGCTGCAGGTCGGGCCGCTCTCCATTCCGGTTGACGAGACGGCGAGCGCGCTGATCCCGTACCGCGGTCGCAAGTTCAGCTTCGCCTATGTGTCGCTCGCGGACGTGCTGGCCGACCGCGTGCCGCTCGAGCGCCTGAAGGGCAAAATCGCGCTGGTCGGCACGACCGCGCCGGGCCTGCTCGACCTGCGCTCGACGCCCGTGGACAACGTCTATCCCGGGGTCGAAGTGCATGCCAACCTGATCGCGGGCATGCTCGACCGCAACATCAAGCTCAAGCCGCCGTACATGCTGGGCGCCGAGGTGGTGCTCCTGCTGATCGGCGGCGTCGCGCTGTCGCTGCTGATCCCCATGCTCGCGCCGCTGTGGGCCACGTTCGCGGCCATCGCGGGCATGGGACTCGTGACGGCGCTCGACGTGGCGGTCTGGGCCGAGGCCGACATGGTCCTGCCGCTCGCCGCTTCCATCCTGATGACGGCGTCGCTGTACACCGTGAACATGGCCTACGGCTATTTCGTCGAGGCGCGCTCCAAGCGCCAGTTCACGGAGCTGTTCGGACAGTACGTGCCGCCCGAGCTCGTGGACGAGATGGCGCGCGACCCGCAGAAGTACAACATGGCGCCGCGCGCGGCGGAGCTCACGATTCTCTTTTCGGACGTGCGCGGCTTCACCAGCATCTCCGAGGCGCTCAGGCCCGAGGAGCTGCGCGAGTACATCAACGAATACCTCACGGAGATGAGCGGCATCATCCGCGGCCGGCACCGCGGCACGCTCGACAAGTACATCGGCGACGCGATCATGGCGTTCTGGGGCGCGCCGGTCGACGATCCGCAGCATGCGCGCAACGGCCTGCTCGCCGCCCTCGACATGCAGAAGGCGCGCGAGAAGCTGAACGAGAAGTTCGCGGCGCGCGGCTGGCCGACGCTCAACATCGGCGTCGGCGTGAACACCGGCAACGTGCGCGTCGGCGACATGGGCTCGCAAGTGCGCCGCGCCTACACCGTGATGGGCGATCCGGTGAACGTGGCCTCGCGGCTGGAAGGCCGCACCAAGCACTACGGCGTGGGCATCCTGGTGGGGGAGGCGACGCGCAACCAGGTCAAGGACGTGGTGTTCCGCGAAGTCGATCGCATCAAGGTCAAGGGCAAGGACGAGGCGGTCACGATCTACGAGCCGCTCGGCCTCGAGCCAGAGGTCGGGCGCAAGACCCTCGACGAGCTGAAGATCTGGAACCAGGCGCTGCGGGCGTATCGCGCGCAAGCCTGGGACCCGGTCGAAGTGCATCTGCTGAATCTGCAGCGCATGGATCCCCAGTGCGGGCTGTACCGCGTGTACGCGGAAAAGGTGGCGGAAAAGCGCCGCCACCCGCCGCCGCCCGACTGGCAGGGCGTGACGGTATTCGACGAGAAATAGGGACGCGATGCGGCTCAAGGTCCTCGGCTGCTCGGGCGGCATCGGCGGGCGGCACATGCGCACCACCTCGTTTCTGATCGACGGCGACGTGCTGCTCGACGCGGGCACCGGCGTCGGCGACCTGTCGCTCGCCGAGCTCTCGCTGGTGGACCATATCTTCGTCACGCATTCGCATCTCGACCACGTTTCGTCGATCGCCTTCATCGCCGACACCGTGGGCGGCATGCGCGCCAAGCCGATCCTCGTGCACGCCCTGCCCGAGACCATCGCCATCCTCAAGAATCACATCTTCAACTGGGAGATCTGGCCCGATTTCACGCAGATTCCCTCTCCCGAGGCGCCCTTCATGCGCTACGAGGAAATCGCGCTGGGGCGCACGGTGACGCTCGCCGGCCGGGCCATCACCCCGTTGCCGGCGATCCACACCGTGCCGGCGGTCGGCTACCTGCTCGACAGCGGCGCCGCCAGCCTGGTGTTCACCGGCGATACCGGGCCCAACGACGCGCTGTGGACGATCGTGAACGGCATCGGCAACCTGAAATACCTCATCATCGAAACCGCGTTTGCCAACAAGGAGCGCCACCTGGCGGAGCTGTCCCGGCACCTGTGCCCGTCGATGCTGGCCGAGGAGCTGGTGAAGTTCGAGCGCGACGCCGAGGTCTACGTCACGCACCTCAAGCCGGGCGAAACCGAGCTCACCATGCAGGAGATCGAGGAATCGTCCGGCCGGCTGCAGCCACGCATGCTGCAGAACAACCAAGTTTTCGAATTTTGACCCCCGCGCCGGCCTCGGGGTTGTGGAAAACCGCCTATAAATCAGAGCGGTGGCGGTTGAATGTTTACTGTGCGGGAGATAGCATAGCCCGCAGAATCGAATCGAGGGGTCCCCGATGAGCGCCGTTCTCAGCCATCACGCCGCGCCGCAGGCCGACGTCAGCGTCCGGCTCGCGTTCCAGAAGCAGCTGCAGGCGGTCACCAACAAGATCCACGCCACGAGCAACATCGACGAGATCATGCTCGAGGTGAGCGCCGACATCTGCGTGCTGTTCAACGCCGATCGCCTGACCATCTACTCGATCAGCGAGGACCGGCAGGCGATCATCTCCAAGGTCAAGACCGGCCTTAATTCGTTCAAGGACCTCAAGCTGCCCATCGCCGAGCACTCGATCGCCGGCTACGTCGCCCTCGCCAGGAAGACGGTCAACCTCAAGGACGTCTACGACGATTCCGAGCTGAAAGCGCTCAACGCGAACCTCAGGTTCCTGCAGGAAGTCGACAAGCGCACGGGCTACCGCACCAAGCAGATGCTGGTGGCGCCGATCGTCGACGGCCAGAACCAGGAGCTGATCGGCGTCATCCAGATCATCAACAACAAGGCCGGCGTGCCCTTCGGGCCGCTCACCGAGGACGGCGTCGGCGAGCTGTCGCAGACCCTGGCGATCGCCTTCCGCCAGCGGCAGAAGCCGCAGCAGGTCAAGACCAAGTACGACTATCTGATCTCGGACGCCGTGCTTTCGGCGGGCGAATTCGAGCTCGCGTCGCGCCAGGCGCGCAAGAAGGCGGTGGACATCGAAGCGGTTCTCGCGGAGGAGTTCCAGGTCAAGATTCCCGCCATCGGCAGCGCGCTGTCCAAGTTCTTCGGCGTGCCCTACGAGGCGTACAAGCAGGATCGCGTCAAGCCGATGGAGCTGCTGAAGAACCTGAAGCGCGAGTACGTCGAGCAGAACCAGTGGCTGCCGATCGACGATACGAAGGAGGGGCTCGTCGTCCTGTGCCTCGACCCCGAGCGCATCCGCAGCTCGCGCATCGCCTCCAACGTGTTCCCGAAAGCGAAGATCGCGTACCGGGTCACGACGCAGAAGGAGTTCAGGGAAACGCTGAACCAGTTTTACGGGGCGGAGTCGCTCGACAGCGGCGACATCGGCGACATGCTGTCCACGCTGGAGGACGAGTCCGAAGTCGGCGTGGAGGGCGTCACCTCGGACGAGGCGTCGGCGGCGGCGGACAACGAGCTGGTGAAGCTCGTCAACAAGGTGATCATCGACGCCTACAACCAGGGGGCTTCCGACATCCACATCGAGCCTTACCCGGGAAAGGTGAAGACCGAAATCCGCTTCCGCAAGGACGGCGACCTGGGGCCTTACATCGAAGTGCCCGCCAGCTACCGCTCGGCGCTCGCGGCGCGCATCAAGATCATGTGCGACCTGGACATTTCCGAGAAGCGCCGGCCGCAGGACGGCAAGATCAAGTTCAAGAAGTTCGGGCCGCTCGACATCGAGCTGCGCGTGGCGACGATTCCCACCGCCGGCGGCGTCGAGGATATCGTCATGCGGATCCTGGCGGCGGGCGAGCCGATGTCGCTCGACAAGATGGGCTTCACCAAGCAGAACGAGGAGAGCCTGAAGACCACGGTGAGCAAGCCCTACGGCCTGTTCTTCGTGTGCGGCCCGACGGGCTCGGGCAAGACCACCACGCTGCATTCGGTGCTCAAGTTCCTCAACACGCCCGAGACCAAGATCTGGACCGCCGAGGACCCGGTCGAAATCACGCAGAAGGGCCTGCGCCAGGTGCAGGTCAACAAGAAGGCGGGGCTGGACTTCGCCTCGGTGATGAAATCGTTCCTGCGCGCCGACCCCGACATCATCATGGTCGGCGAGATGCGCGACAAGGAGACCACCGCCACCGGCATCGAGGCCTCGCTCACCGGCCACCTGGTGTTCGCCACGCTGCACACCAATTCGGCGCCGGAGTCGATCATCCGCCTGCTCGACATGGGCATGGACCCCTTCAACTTCTCCGACGCGCTGCTCGGCATCCTGGCGCAGCGACTCGCCCGGCGCCTGTGCAGCTGCAAGCAGGCCTACACGCCCGAATCGGCCGAGCTGACGTCGTTCCTGCGCGAATACTGCGACGAGCTGCAGAATACGACGCGCTTCAAGGCCGATCCCAAAGGCTCGATGGAGGCGGTGTACAAGGACTGGGTGCGGCGCTACGGCAGCGACAAGGGCCAGCTCACCTTCTACAAGCCGGTGGGCTGCGACAAGTGCGGCGGCGGCGGCTTCAAGGGCCGCTGCGGCCTGCACGAGCTGCTGCTCGCTTCCGACCGCCTGAAAAAGGCCATCCAGGAGCATGCGCGCGTCGCCGAGATGCTGGCCATCGCCCTCGAGGAGGGCATGCGCACGCTGAAGCAGGACGGCATGGAAAAGTGCCTGATGGGGGTGACCCACATCAAGGAAGTGCGGTCGGTCTGCATCAAGTGACGCGACGCTCCCCGGCGAGCGCATGAGCCGCACCCTCGACAAGACCCAGGCGCTGGGTTTTTCGGCCGAAGGGCGCACCGCGGCCGACGACCTCGTGCAGCGCCTGGAGCAGCTGCACGCCATCGGCGCGTCCCTGTCCGCGGAGCGCGATATCGACCGCCTGCTCGAGGCCATCCTCACGGCCTCCAAGACCATCACGCGGGCCGACGGCGGCACGCTCTACCGGCTCGCCGGCGACGGCACGCTGCGCTTCGAGATCGTGCGCACCTCGAGCCTCAAGCTGTACCTCGGCGGCACCACCGGCAACCCCATTCCGTTCTATCCCATCCATCTCACGGGCAAGGACGGCAAGCCGAACCACAGCATGGTCGCCGCCTATGCGGCGCTCACCGGCCAGACGGTGAACATCGCCGACGCCTACACCGCGGACGGGTTCGACTTCACCGGCACGCGCAATTTCGACAAGAAGACGGGCTACCGCTCCAAGTCCTTCCTCACCGTGCCGATGGCGAACCACGAGCACGAGATCATCGGCGTGCTGCAGCTGATCAACGCGCAGGATCCGCGGACGGGCGCGATCGTGCCGTTCTCCCCGGCCGACCAGCGCCTCGCCGAATCGCTCGCCTCGCAGGCGGCGATCGCGCTCACCAACCGCATGCTGATCAACCAGCTCGAGCAGCTGTTCGAGTCCTTCATCGCGCTCATCAATACCGCGATCGACGAAAAATCCCCCTACACGGGCGGCCACTGCCAGCGCGTGCCGGCGCTCACCATGCTGCTGGCCGAGGCGGTCAGCGAGACCACCGAGGGCCCGCTGCGCGATTTTCAGATGACCGAAAAGGACCGCTACGAGCTCAAGATCGCCGGCCTGCTGCACGACTGCGGCAAGGTGACCACGCCGGTGCACGTGGTGGACAAGGCGACCAAGCTCGAGGGCATCTACGACCGGATACACCTCATCGACACCCGTTTCGAGATCCTGAAGCGCGACGCCGAGATCGCCATGCTGAAGGACGGCACGCACGAGGGGCGCGCGCGCTACCGCGAGCAGCTGCGCCAGATCGACGAGGACCGCATGTTCCTGCGCGCCGCCAACATCGGCGGCGAGCGCATGCGCGACGAGGACGTGGAGCGCGTCCGGCGCATCGCCGAGTACCGCTGGACCGACCTCTCCGGCCACGAGGCGAAGTTCCTCAGCGACGACGAGCTGAAGAACCTCACCATCCGCGCCGGCACGCTCACGGCGGAAGAGCGGCAGATCATCAACCACCACATCGTCGCCACCATCAAGATGCTGGAGGCGCTGCCCTGGCCGCGCCACCTGAAGAACGTGCCGGAATACGCGGGCGGGCACCACGAGCGCATGGACGGCAAGGGCTATCCCAAGGGCCTGACCCGCGAGCAGATGTCCTGGCAGGCGCGCGTCATGGGCATCGCCGACATCTTCGAGGCGCTGACCGCCAAGGACCGCCCGTACAAGAAAGGCAAGACCCTGTCCGAATCCCTGGACATCCTGGGCCGCATGAGCCTCACCGGGCATATCGACCCCGAGCTGTTCGACGTTTTCGTGCGGCGCAGGATCTACCTGCGCTACGCCGAGATGTTTCTCGACAAAGAGCAGATCGACGACGTCGACGTCGCCCGGGTTCCCGGCTACACCCCCTGAGCGAGGAATTCCTCGAGCGCCCGGATCGGCGCGAGGTCCTCGTAGAGCAGGGTCCGGCCCGCTTCCATGCGGCGCCTGACCGCCGTCCGGTAGTCGGCGTCCCGCGCCAGCCTGACCGCCAGCGCGACGTACTGTTCCTCGTCCGCGGCGACCAGATCCGGCACGCCGATGCGCTTCAGGATGCCGCTCGCCAGCCGGCCGCGCAGGAAACGCCCTTCGCGCGTCACGATCGGCAGTCCGCACTCCAGCGCCTGCTGCGCGGTGTTGAAGCCCGAGAAGCCGATCGTGTCCAGGAAGACGTCCGCGCCGCGCATCAGGCCGAAGAACGCGGCGCGGCTCATCCAGGGGACGAACCGGGCGCAGCGCTCGAACGACACGCCGCGGCGTTCGAACTCCGCAACCAGGCGCGAGTGCAGTGCGGTGGAAAGGGCGCGCGTGCGGTACTCGAAGAAGACCATCCGGCACCGACCCAGCTGCCGCGCGATCTCCGCCAGCACCCAGTCCTGTTCAGGCTCGTACTTGAACGGCGTTCCCGGGCACACGAGCAGGGGAACGTCGGGCTCGACGCCCCATGCCGCGCGATCCAGCGGCTGCGCCACCTGGGTCGCGCGCTGCAGGTAGCAGCCGAGATTGGGCAGCGCGACCAGCCGCTCGGTGTAGTGCGCTTGCGCGCCCGGCGGCTCCAGATCCGCCGCCGACAGATAGGCGTCGATGGTCGGCAATCCGCTGGTCTCCGGGTGGCCCCAGGAGGCGGCCTGCACGGGCGCGAGGCGCATGCTCGCCAGCCTGGCGCTCAACGGATCCATGCCGATCTCCGGATAGATCAGCACGTCGGGCTCGGCCTGCAGGATCGCCGCCGTCCACTCGCGCAGGCCCGCGTGCCCCTGCTCGAAGCGCGCCGCGCGCGATCGCGCGTAGCGCGTCTCGGCGTCCTGGTACGGATCGAGACAGAAAGCCTGCAGCGCGAAGCGCCCGCCGTCGAGCTGCTGGAACCAGCCCTTGACGATCGCATTCCATACGGAGTGGTCGCGGAAGAACTGCGACACGACGCCCACGCGCAGCGGCTTGGCGGCGGGACGCGGAGCGGGCGCGGGCGCGTGCTGCGCCTGCCACGGGGACATGAGCCGCGCGCAGAGTCCGCCGTAACGCTGCAGCAGGCCGCGATTGTCCTCTTCCTGGTAGGCGAGCCAGAAGGGCTGCGCCACGCCGACCGCTTTCCAGCCCTGCTCGACGCGCGGGCCCTCGAGCCATCGGTCCAGGCGCTCGAGCTCCGAGGCGAATTCGGCGCGCGTGGCGGCGAGCCCATCGCGCGCGTCGCGCAGGGCCGGGACGTGGCACATGGCGCGCGCCCATCGGGTTTCCACGGCGTCCGGGTTCAACGCCAGGGCGGCGTCGTAGTGCGGCAGCGCCTCGCGCCAAAGGCCCTGGTCCTTCAGCACGTTGCCGAGATTGACTTCGGCATCGACCAATCGCGGATCGAGCGCCAGGGCCCGGCGGTAGCAGTCGGCCGCCATTTCCAGCCGGCTGGTCGTGGCGTAGACGTTCCCCATGCCGACAAGGGCGTCGGCATATTGAGGGCGGATCTGCAGCGCCCGCTCCAGGCAGCGCCCGGCGTCGTCGCGCAGCCCGCGGTCCGCGAGCACGTTGCCGAGGTGGCACCAGGCCTCGGCGAATTCGGGTCGGCGCTCGACTGCTGCGCGAAACGCCGCCTCGGCTTGCTGCGGTTGCTGCAGGCGCACCATGGCGGCGCCGAGCCAGTAGTGTGCGTCGGCATCGCCGGGTTCCGCGAGCACGGCCCGTTGCAGGGCGTCCACGGCTTGCGCCCAGTGCTGGAGCTTGCACTGGAGCATCCCCAGGTTGCGCAGTGCCAGCGCGTAGTCCGGGCGCAGCGCGACCGCGGACTCGAGCGCCCCCAGGGCGCCGGCCGGGTCGGCGCGCGCCTCCAGTACCGCGGCCAGCACGACCCGCGCCTCGACGAAGTCCGGCTTCGCCTGCAACGCTGCGCGCAGCAGCGCTTCCGACTGCACCGTATCCCCGCGCACGAGC
>Ga0210114_1000165_pt1 | contig 16774 bp, 15 predicted proteins | sample MayberryNW_TuleA_FD_185524 | JGI IMG/M metagenome (GOLD analysis project Ga0210114, IMG submission 185524) | Wetland microbial communities from San Francisco Bay, California, USA, that impact long-term carbon sequestration - MayberryNW_TuleA_D2... | ecosystem: Environmental > Aquatic > Marine >...
TGCACCGTCGACTTGGTGACGACCACGCGGTAGCCCGGCATGTGCCGGCCGATGCCGCGCGCCGCCTCGAGCACGTGCCGCAGGTCGGCGGAGCCGTCTTCGCCGGGCGGCGTGCCCACGGCGATGAACTGCAGCTCGCCGTGCGCCGCGGCGGCGGCCGCGTCGGTGGTGAAGGCGAGCCGGCCGGCGGCGCGGTTGCGCGCCACGATCGGCTCCAGCCCCGGCTCGAAGATCGGAATGCCGCCGGCGTTCAGCTGCGCGACCTTCGCCGCGTCCACGTCGAGGCACAGGACGCGGTTGCCCGCGTCCGCGAGGCACGCGCCGGCCACCAGGCCGACGTAGCCCGTTCCGATGACGGCGACGTTCATGGCGAGAGCTCGAACTCCTCCGTGCGCCGCGGCGGATAGCTTTCCCAGCTGCCGCACGCCGGGCAGTGCCAGTGGAACTGGCGCGCCTTGAAGCCGCACTCCTCGCAGCGGTAGCGCGCCAGGCGCCGCGTGTGGCTGTGCACGAGGTTGCGGATCAGCTCGAGGTCGCGCCGCCGCTCCGGGTGCGCGTCGGCGACGATCTGCGCCTCCAGCAGCCGGTCCAGGCCGAGCAGCGTCGGGTTGCGGCGCAATTCGTCCCGCACCAGCTTGTAGGCGGCCTCCGCGCCCTTCGCCTCGAGCGTGGTCTGGAACACCGTGTCGAGCAGGTCGAGCGACGGGTAGCGCTCCAGGTAGCCGGCGAGCAGCGTCAGCCCCTCCTCGAGCCGCGCGACGCTGCGGTAGGCCTCCAGCAGCCGCGGGGCGACGAGCGCCAGGTAGGCCGGGTTCTGCGACTCCACGCGCTGCCAGTGCTCGATGGCGCGCTCGAGGTTGCCGGCCGCACGCTCCAGGTCGCCGAGCGCGATGCTGGCGCGCACCGACTTGCGGTTCGCCTCGAGCGCCGCCTGCAGGTGCTTGAGCGCCGCCTGCGGCCGCGAGTGCGTGGCCTCCCCGGCGGCCAGCTCGCACAGGAACTGCGAGATCTGGCGCGCGCGCGACTCGCCCGAGTCGTCCTGCAGGCGCCCGGCCATCTCGATCGCCCGCGCCCAGTCCTTTTCCTGCTGGAAGATCTCGAGCAGATAGCGCCGCGCCTCGGTGGCGTGCGCGCCCACCTCCAGGCGCGCGAACAGCTCCTCGGCGCGGTCCAGGATGCCCGCCTTCAGGTAGTCCTGCGCCAGCTCGAACAGCGCGGCGAGCTTCTGCTCGGCGCGCAGGTCGGCGCGCTCGACGAGGTTCTGGTGCATGCGGATGGCGCGGTCGTATTCGCCGCGGCGCCGAAAGAGGCTCCCCAGCGCGAAGTGCAGCTCGACGGTCTCGGGGTCGACCTTGACCACCTCGATGAACGACTCGATGGCCTTGTCGGGCTGCTCGTTGAGCAGGAAGTTCAGGCCCTTGAAGTACGAGCGCGGCAGGGCGCGCGATTCGGAGACCAGGTGCCGGATGTCGATGCGCGCCGCGAGCCAGCCCAGACCGAAGAACAGCGGCAGCGCCAGCAGCCACCAATACTCGAACTCCATCAACCCTCCGCCGGCGGCGGCGGCATGGTCGGCGTGTCGCGCATCGGCGCCTGCGCGCGCAGCGCGCGCCGCAGCCGCGAGGCCTCGCGCCGCTGGCGCAGCACGGCGCCCGCGGCCGCGAGCACGCCGAGCAGCGCGCCGGCGGCGAAGAACGCGAGCAGCAGCACGACCAGCGGCGCCTGCCAGGCGAGGTCGAAATAGAAGCGCAGGGTGACGGACTCGGTGTTGCGCGCCGCGAAGGCGAGCAGCAGGATGAACAGCGCGATGCGGATCGTCCAGGTGAGGATGCGCATGGGGCAGCCGGCCGGGGTCTGGCCCCGGCGTTAGCGCGTGGCCTGCGCCTGCTGGGCGGCGGCCTCCACGGCGGAGTCGACGCGCTCGCGCAGCTCCTTGCCGGCCTTGAAGTGCGGCACGTACTTCTCCGGCACGTGCACCTTCTCGCCCGACTTGGGGTTGCGCCCGACGCGCGGCGGCCGGTAATTGAGCCCGAAGCTGCCGAAGCCGCGGATCTCGATGCGGTGCCCGGCGAGCAACGCCTGCGTCATCGCGTCGAGCACCATCTTCACCGCGTACTCCGCGTCCTTCGCCACGAGCTGCGGGTAGCGCTGGGCCAGCCGGGCGATCAGTTCGGACTTGGTCATGGCGACCGTTTCCCCCTGCGTTCTCGGTCCGGCCCGCCTACTGCTGCGGGTTGGAGCTGCCTTTGTCGAGCTTGGCCCGCAGCAGCGCGCCCAGGTTGGTCGAGCCCGCGGCGCTCGCCTGGTTCTCGCTGCGCAACTGCTTCATGGCGTCGGTCTCCTCCGCCACGTCCTTGGCCTTCACCGACAGGTTGATGGAGCGGTTCTTGCGGTCCACGTTGATGATCATCGCGCTCACCGGATCGCCGTCCTTGAGCGCCGTGCGCAGGTCGTCGACGCGGTCGCGCGAGAACTCGGACGCCCGCAGGTAGCCCTCGATGCCGTCCGTGAGCGCCACCACGGCGCCCTTCGCGTCGACCGATTTCACCGTGCCCTGCACGACGCTGTTCTTGTCGTGGCCGGCGATGAAGTTGGTGAACGGGTCGCCCTCCAGCTGCTTGATGCCGAGCGAGATGCGCTCGCGCTCGACGTCGATCGCCAGCACCACCGCCTCGACCTCCTCGCTCTTCTTGAAATTCTTCACGGCCTCCTCGCCGGCGAGCGACCACGACAGGTCCGACAGGTGCACCAGGCCGTCGATGCCGCCGGCGAGGCCGACGAACACGCCGAAATCGGTGATCGACTTGATCTGCCCTTTCACGCGGTCGCCCTTCTTGTACTCGCGCGCGAAATCCTCCCAGGGATTGGGCTTGCACTGCTTCATGCCGAGCGAGATGCGGCGGCGCTCCTCGTCGATCTCGAGGATCATGACCTCGACTTCGTCGCCCACCTGCACCACCTTGGACGGATGCACGTTCTTGTTGGTCCAGTCCATCTCGGAGACGTGCACCAGGCCCTCGATGCCGGCCTCGACCTCGACGAACGCGCCGTAGTCGGTGAGGTTGGTGACCTTGCCGAACAGGCGCGTGCCCTGCGGGTAGCGCCGCGAGATGCCGACCCAGGGGTCTTCGCCCAGCTGCTTCAGGCCGAGCGAGACGCGGTTCTTCTCGGCGTCGAATTTCAGCACCTTGGCGGTGACTTCGTCGCCGACGTTGAGCACTTCGGAGGGGTGCTTCACCCGGCGCCAGGCCAGGTCGGTGATGTGCAGCAGGCCGTCGATGCCGCCCAGGTCGACGAACGCGCCGTAGTCGGTGATGTTCTTGACGATGCCCTTCACCACCGCGCCCTCCTGCAGGCTGGAGAGCAGCGCCTCGCGCTCGGCGCCGGCGCTCGCTTCGAGCACCGCCCGGCGCGACACGACCACGTTGTTGCGCTTGCGGTCGAGCTTGATGACCTTGAATTCCATGGTCTTGCCTTCGTACGGCGTGGTGTCCTTCACCGGCCGCAGGTCGACGAGCGACCCGGGCAGGAACGCGCGGATGCCCTTGGTCATGACGGTGAGGCCGCCCTTCACCTTGCCGGTGATGACGCCCTCGATCTTCTCGCCCTTTTCCAGGGACTGCTCGAGCTCGATCCAGGCGGCCATGCGCTTCGCCTTGTCGCGCGACAGCCGCGTGGCGCCGTAGCCGTCTTCCAGCGCCTCGATCGACACGGAGACGAAATCGCCGGGCTTGACCTCGACCTCGCCGGCGTCGTTCTTGAATTCCTCGGCGGCGATGATCGACTCGGACTTGAGCCCGGCGTTGACCACCACGAAGTTGGGGTCGACGCTCACCACCTCGGCGGTGATCACTTCGCCGACGCGCATCTCCTTGCGCGTCAGGCTCTCTTCGAACAGCGCGGCGAACGACTCGCCGGCGGGGGACTTCGCGACTGCGTGGGAAACGCTTGCCATGAAAGGGAAAAGACCTCGTTCAGCCGCTCGGCCGGCGAAGGCGCGCGCGGGTCAGGTTGCACACAAGGGCCGGCCGTCTCAGGCCCGCCCCCCCAGATTCCTCTCCCGGCACCACTCCAGGATCAGGCCGACGACCTCCTCGAGCGGCCTGTCCGAAGAGTCCAGCAGCAGCGCGTCCGGGGCCGGCGCCAGAGGCGCCACCGCCCGGGCCGCATCGCGAGCATCGCGCTGCGCCAGGTCACGGGAAAGGGCGGCAAGGTTAGCATCGATTCCTTTGTCTATCAACTGCTTATGTCTGCGTTGAGCACGCACTGCCGGGGTGGCAGTCAGGAACACCTTGAGGGCCGCATCGGGAAACACCACGCTGCCCATGTCGCGGCCCTCGGCCACCAGCCCGGGGGGCCTGCGAAAGGCGCGCTGGCGCCTCAGCAGCGCCTGACGCACCGCCGGCACCTGCGCCACGTCGGATGCCCGCACGCCGACTGCCTCGTCGCGCAGCTTGTCCGTAACGTCTTGTCCCGAAAGGTAAATCTTCCCATCCCGGAACTCGACCTGCATGCTGTCGGCAGTCTGTACCGGGCGCTCGGGCCCGGCGAGCGCGACCAGCCGGTAGAGCGCGCCGCTCTCCAGGCAATGAAAGCCGAGCGTCCGCGCGACCTGCTGCGCGACGGCACCCTTGCCGGAGGCGGACGGCCCGTCGATGGCGACGACCGGGACCGTCATCGGGCGATGGCGGCGAACGCCTCGAAAAACCCGGGAAAGGTTTTCGCCACGCATTGCGGGTCGTTGATGCGCACGCGCACGCCGCCCAGCGCGGCGAGCGACAGGCTCATCGCCATGCGGTGATCGTCGTAGGTATCGACCGTCACGCCCGCATTGAGCGGGCGCGGGGTCACCGCCAGGAAATCCGCGCCGGCCTCGATGCCGGCGCCGAGCTTGCCGAGCTCCCGGGCCATGGCCGCGATGCGGTCGGTCTCCTTCACGCGCCAGCTGGCGATGTTGCGCACCACGCAGCGGCCGTCGGCGAACAGCGCCGCCGCCGCCGCGGTCATGGCCGCATCGGGAATGTGGTTCAGGTCGAGATCGAACGCGCGCAGCGGCGCGCGCCCCTCGGCTTCGATCCAGTCCTCGCCCAGCGTCACCCGCGCGCCCATCGCCTCGAGCACCTCGGTGAAGCGCACGTCGCCCTGGATGCTCGCGCGGCCCACGCCCTCGACGCGCACCGGGCCGCCGGCGATCGCGCCCGCGGCGAGGAAGTACGAGGCGCTCGAGGCGTCGCCTTCCACCGCGAGGGCTCCGGGCGACACGTACGGCCCGCCCGGTACCGCGAAGCGGCTCCAGCCCGAGCGCGCGACGGACACGCCGAAGCGGCGCATCAGGTTGAGGGTAATTTCCACGTAGGGCCGGGAAATCAGCTCGCCGGTTACGGCGATCGTGCCGCCGCCCGCGAGCGGCAGCGCAAGCAGCAGCGCGCTCAGGTACTGCGAGGACACGTCGCCCCGCACCTCCACGGTCTGGCCGGCGGCGACGCGGCCCGGATGGATCGCGAGCGGCGGGTAGCCTTCCGCGCCCAGGTAGTCGATCTTCGCGCCGAGCGCGCGCAGCGCGTCCACGAGGTCGCCGATCGGGCGCTCGTGCATGCGCGGCGCGCCCGCGAGGCGGTATTCGCCGCCGGCAAGCGCCAGCACCGCGGTCAGCGGCCGGAACGCGGTGCCCGCGTTGCCGAGGTCGAGCTCGGCGCGGCCGGCGCGCAGCCCGGGGCCGAGCCGGGCGAGCGCGGCGCGCATGACGCGCGTGTCGTCGGCATCCAGGACGCCGCGCACCTCGGTTTCGCCGCGCGCCAGCGCGGCGAGCAGCAGCACGCGGTTGGAGATGCTCTTCGAGCCCGGCAGCCGCACCGTGCCCGCGGCGCGGCCGAGCGGCCCGAGCTCGAGCGTCGTCACTCGAATTCCCCGCTCAGCCAGCGCTCGCGCGCGGCGCGCGCCTCCTCGAAGAGGCTTTGCAGCGCCGCGCCGTCGCCGCGCTCCAGCAGCGGGCGCAGCGCGCGCAGCTTGGCGACGTAGCGGTCGAGCTCGTCGAGCAGCCGGTCGCGGTTCGCGGTGCAGATGTCGCGCCACATCTCCGGATGGCTCGAGGCGATGCGCGTGAAATCGCGAAAACCGCCCGCGGCGTAGCCGAAGAGCTGCGCCGAATTGCCGCGCCCGGCCACCTCGTGCACCAGCGCGTAGGCGAGCAGGTGCGGCAGGTGGCTCACGGCGGCGAATACCGCGTCGTGCTCCTCCGCGCTCATGCGGCCGACGCGCGCACCGCAGGCGCGCCAGGCGTCCTCGACCGCTTGCACGTCGGCGGCGGCATTCTCGGCGAGCGGCGTGAGCAGCACGCGCCGGCCGCGGAACAACGTCGCGTCCGCCGCCGCGGCGCCGCTCTTCTCCGCCCCGGCGATGGGGTGCGCGGGCACGAATTGCGCGATCTTTGCGCCGAGCGCGGCGCGCGCCGCGGCGACCACGTCGCGCTTCGTGCTGCCTGCGTCGGTGACCAGGGCGGTGGGCTTGAGCCGCGGCGCGAGCGCGGCGAGCACGCGCGCGTACTGCGCCACCGGCGTCGCCACCAGGATCAGATCGGCATCCGCCGCGTCCGTGGCGACGGCATCGACGATGCCGCGCGCCCTGGCCAGCTCGAGGTTCGCCGCGCCGCGGCCGATCCCCGCGACGTGGCCGCAGGCGCCGGCCGCCCTGAGCGCGAGGGCGAACGAGCCGCCGATCAGGCCGACGCCCACGACCGCGACCCGGGGAAAGCGCATCAGTCCTTGAGGCTCGCCGCCAGCGCCGCGAGGAACCTCTCGTTCTCTCCTTCCGTGCCGACGGTGACGCGCAGGTGCTCGGGCAGCTCGTAGCCGCCGCCCACCGGGCGCACGATGACGCCGCGCCGGAGCAGCCGCTTGTAGATCTCCTGCGCCCTGCCCACGCGGATCGTGAGGAAATTGCCGACCGAGGGGATGTACTCGAGCCCGAGCCGCGCGGCGCCTTCGCGCAGCTGGCGCAGGCCCTCCAGGTTGCCGGCGTAGCTGCGCGCCACGAATTCCATGTCCTCGAGCGCGGCGGCGGCTGCCGTCAGCGCCATGCTGTTGACGTTGAACGGCTGGCGCACGCGGTTCATGACGTCGGCGACCGAAGGGTGCGCGAGCGCGTAGCCCACGCGTAGCCCCGCCAGGCCGTAGGCCTTGGAGAAGGTGCGCGTGACGACGAGGTTGGGATGGCGCCTGAGCCACTTCACCGTGTCGGCGCGCAGGTCCGCCGGCAGGTATTCGTTGTAGGCCTCGTCGATCACCACGATGACGCGCTCCGGCACGCGCCGCACGAACGCTTCGAGCGCCGCGGGCGCGGCATGGGTCCCCGTCGGGTTGTTCGGGTTGGCGATCCACAGCACGCGCGTGTCGTCGTCCACCGCGCGCGCCATCGCCTCGAGGTCGTGGCCGTAGTCGCGCGCCGGCACGACGATGCCGCGCGCGCCGCGCGCCTGCGTGGCGAGCGGGTACACCGCGAACGCGTGCTGCGAGTACACCGCGGCGCGGCCCGGGCCGAGGAACGCGAGCGCCACCAGCTCGAGCACGTCGTTCGAGCCGTTGCCGAGCACGATCTGCGCCATGTCCAGGCCGTGGCGCGCCGCGAGCGCGGTCTTCAGCGCGTGGCCGTTGCCGTCCGGGTAGCGCGCGATCTCGCCGAGCGCGCCCTCGAGCGCGGCGCGCGTGCGCGGCCCGATGCCGCGCGGATTCTCGTTGGAGGCGAGCTTGACGATCGTCTCCTCCTTGAGCCCGAGCTCGCGCGCGAGCTCCGAGATCGGCTTGCCGGGCTGGTACGGCGCGATCGAGCGCACGTAGGCGGGCGACAGCTCGCAGGGATCCATGGGCATGGCGGGGCGCCCGGTCATGCGCCGGCGGCCGGGTAGGACCCGAGCACCTTCAGGAACGGCGCCTTGCGGCGCAGCGCCTCGAGCGCCGCGGCCACGCGCGCGTCGTTGCGGTGGCCTTCGAGGTCGATGTAGAACACGTACTCCCAGAGCGCGCTGCGCATGGCGCGCGCGGGCCGCGACTCGATGCGCGTCATGCTGACGCCGTTCTCCGCGAGCGGCGTGAGCAGCGCGTGCACCGCGCCGGGCTTGTTCTCGGCCGACATGACGAGCGAGGTGCGGTCGCGGCCGGTCGGCCCCGGCTCGAGCCCGCCGAGCACCAGGAAGCGCGTCGTGTTGTTGGGATCGTCCTCGATGGCGCGCGCGAGCAGCTGCAGGCCGTAGCGCTCGGCGGCCGCCTCCCCGGCGATGGCCCCCGCCCCGGCGTCGCGGCTCGCGCGCTCCGCGGCCTCGGCGTTCGAGGCCGCCGGCAGCCGCTCGGCGCCCGGCAGGTTGCGGTTGAGCCAGGCGCCGCACTGCGCGAGCGACTGCGCGTGCGAATACACGCGCTTCAGGCCCGCCAGGTCGGTGCCCAGGGCCATCAGGTTCTGGTGCACGCGCAGCTCCACCTCGCCGCAGATCCTGAGCGGCGTGACCAGCAGCAGGTCGAGCGAGCGCCCCACCGCGCCCTCGGTCGAATTCTCCACCGGCACCACCGCGAACTGCGCGTCGCCCGACTCGCAGCGGCGGAACACCTCGTCGATGACGGTCGCCGCAAGCGCCTCGACGCCGCCGCCGAAGTGCCGGCGCACCGCCTCCTCGCTGAAGGTGCCCGGCGGCCCGAGATAGGCGACGCGAATCGCCTGCTCCAGGCCGCGGCACGCCGAGATGACCTCGCGAAACACGCGCGTCAGCGCGTCCGCCGGCAGAGGATCGCCCGCGCGCGCCGCGACGCGGCGCAGGACCTCGGCCTCGCGCTCGGGCCGGTACGCCGGCGCGCCGCCCTTGGCGGCGCCGATCTTCTGCGCGAGGCGCGCGCGCCGCTGCAGCAGCCCGACGAGCTCGCCGTCGAGCGCGTCGATCTCGGCGCGCAGCCTGTCGATGTCCCCGCTCATGTCCCGAGCGGAAGATATCTGACGGCGAGCACGCCGTCGATGGCGCGCAGCGCCGCGAGCGCGTCCGCCGGCACCGCGCTGTCGACGTCGACGAGGGTATAGGCGACGTCGCCCCGGGACTTGTTCAGCATGTTGTGGATGTTGATGCCGCGCGCGCCCATGGCGTGGGAGATGCGCGCCAGCATGTCGGGCACGTTGGCGTTGGCGATCGCCAGGCGGTACGGCGACTCGCGCGCCATCGCCGCCTCGGGAAAGTTGACCGCGTTGCGCAGGTTGCCGTGCTCCAGGTAGTCGCGTACCTGGTCCACCACCATGACCGCGGAGTTCTCCTCGGCTTCGGCGGTCGAGGCGCCCAGGTGCGGCAGCGCGACCACGCCGGGCGCGCCGATCAGCGCGCCGGTCGGGAAGTCCGTGACGTAGCAGTGCAGCCGCCCGGCGCCGAGCGCGGCCAGCACCGCGGCGTCGTCCACCACGCCTTCGCGCGAGAAGTTGAGCAGGATCGCGCCCGCGCGCAGCAACCCGAGGTTGTTCGCGTTCAGCAGGTGGCGCGTGCGCTCGGCGAGCGGCACGTGCAGCGTGACGAAGCGGCTCGCCTTCAGCAGCTCGTCCACCGAGCCCGCGCGGCGCACCTGCGACGGCAGGCTCCAGGCGCCCTCCACCGTGATCTCGGGATCGTGGCCGATCACCTGCATGCCGAGGCGGATGGCGGCGTCGGCGACCAGGCTGCCGATCTTGCCGAGGCCGATGACGCCCAGCGTCTGCCCCGGCAGCTCGGCGCCCGCGAACGCCTTCTTGCCGTCCTCGATGCGCCGCTCGAGGTCGCTCGCCCCCTTGTCCAGGCCGCGCACGAAGTCGAGCGCCGGGGCGAGGTTGCGGGCGGCGATCAGCAGTCCCGCGATCACCAGCTCCTTCACGGCGTTGGCGTTGCCGCCCGGGGTGTTGAAGACCGGCACGCCACGCGCGGAGAGCGCGGCCACCGGGATGTTGTTGGTGCCCGCGCCGGCGCGCCCCACCGCCTTGAGGCGCTCGCCGAGCGCCATGCGGTGCAGGTCCTGCGAGCGCACCAGCACCACATCGGGGTCGGGCGACTCGGCGACGATCGCGTAGCGCGCCGCGGGCAGGCGCTGCAGCCCGGACTGCGCCACGCGGTTCAGCACCAGCACCTCGAGCTTGTCCGGCCGCTCAGCCATGGCGCGCGGCGAACTCCCGCATGTACGCCGCCAGCTGCCGCACGCCTTCGATCGGCATCGCGTTGTAGAGCGAGGCGCGCATGCCGCCCACGGCGCGGTGCCCCTTGAGCTGCGTCAGGCCGCGCTCTTCGGCGCCCTTCAGGAAGGGCGCATCGAGCCGCTCGTCGGGCAGCCGGAAGGTCACGTTCATGCGCGAGCGGTCGGCCTTGTCCACCGGGTTGGCGTAGAAGCTCCCCGCGTCGACGGCGTCGTAGAGCAGCTGCGCCTTCGCCACGTTGCGCCGCTCGATCTCGGCCAGCCCGCCCAGCTGCTTGAGCCATTTGAACACCAGCCCGGCGATGTAGATGGCGTAGGTCGAGGGGGTGTTGAGCATCGAGCCGGCGTCGGCCTGCAGCTTGTAGTCCATGACCGAAGGGGTGCCCCGCGCGGCGCCGCCGAGCAAGTCCTCGCGCACGATGACCAGCGTGAGGCCGGCCGGCCCCGCGTTCTTCTGCGCGCCGGCGTAGATCAGGCCGAACTTCTGCACCTCGAGCGGGCGCGACAGGAAATGCGAGGACGCGTCGGCGACCAGCGGCACCGCGCCGGTTTCCGGGATCCAGTGGAATTCGACCCCGCCGATGGTCTCGTTGGAGCAGTAGTGCACGTAGGCGGCGTCGCGGCGCACCTCCCAGGCGCGCGGCGCATAGGCGAACTTGCGGTCCTCGGAGCTCGCCGCGACGTGCACGTCGCAGTAGTTCTTCGCCTCCTTCACCGCCTTCTTCGACCATTCGCCGGTGACGACGTAGTCGGCGCGCGGGTTGCCGCGCAGCAGGTTCATCGGCACCTGGGCGAACTGCAGCGTCGCCCCGCCCTGCAGGAACAGCACCTTGTAGCTCGCCGGGACGCCGAGCAGCGCGCGCAGGTCGGCCTCGGCCTCCGCGGCGATGCCCGTGAACTCCTTGCCGCGATGGCTCATTTCCATCACGCTCATGCCGCTGCCGCGCCAGTCGAGCATCTCGTCCCCGGCGCGCGCCAGGACTTCGGCCGGCAGCATCGCCGGCCCGGCGCTGAAATTGAAGATGCGCGACATCAGTGCACCGTGGGCGGCGGCGCCTCCGCCGGCGCGAGCGGCGGCTCGCCGTCGCCCCCATTGCCGTCGCCATGGCCGTTGCCGTTCTCCGGCCCCTCCTCGTCCTTCTCCTCGATGCGCTCCAGGCCCGCGAGCTTTTCGCCCTCGCCGAGCGCGATGAGCGTCACGCCCTGCGTCGAGCGGCCCTGCTCGCGGATCTGCGCCACCTTGGTGCGGATGAGCACGCCGCCGGTGGAAATCAGCATCACCTCGTCGCTGTCGTCCACCAGCACGGCGCCCACCAGGCGGCCGTTGCGCTCGGACGCCTGGATGGCGATCAGGCCCTGTCCGCCGCGGCCGTGCTTGGTGTACTCGGAGATCGGCGTGCGCTTGCCGAAGCCGTGCTCGGTGGCGGTGAGCACGGTGCGGCTCTCGTCCTTCGCCACCAGCATGCACACGACGCGCTGGCTGCCGTCGTCGGGCAGGCGCATGCCGCGCACGCCGCCCGCCTGCCGCCCCATGGCCCGCACCTCGGACTCGGCGAAGCGCACCGCCTTGCCTTCCGAGGAAAACAGCATCACGTCGGCGCTGCCGTCGGTGAGCACGCCGCCCACCAGGTAGTCGCCCTCCCCGAGGCTCACGGCGATGATGCCGCTCGGCCGCGGGCGCGAGAAATCGGCGAGCGGCGTCTTCTTGATCGTGCCGCGCGCGGTCGCCATCAGCACGAAGTGCTGCTCGTCGAACTCCTTCACCGGCACCACGGCGGTGATCTTCTCGCCCTCCTCGAGCGGGAACATGTTCACCACCGGCTTGCCGCGGCTGGCGCGGCTGCCCTGCGGCACCTCGAATACCTTGAGCCAGTACAGGATGCCGCGGCTGGAGAAGCACAGCAGGTAGTCGTGCGAGTGCGCGACGAACAGCCGCTCGATGAAGTCGTCCTCCTTCATCGCCGTGGCGGCGCGGCCGCGCCCGCCGCGGCGCTGCGCGCGGTAGTCGGCGAGCGGCTGCGCCTTGGCGTAGCCGCCGTGCGAGAAGGTCACCACCATGTCCTGCGGCGCGATCAGGTCCTCGATCGAGATGTCCTCGGCCACGGTGACGATCTCGGTGCGCCGCGCATCGGCGAACTCGTCCTTGAGCTGCTTCAGTTCCGCGCCGATGATCGCGGTGATGCGCGCGGGCTGCTCGAGGATGTCGAGCAGGTCGGCGATCTGCGCCATGACCTCCTTGTACTCGGCGCGGATCCTGTCCTGCTCGAGGCCGGTCAGGCGCTGCAGCCGCAGCTCGAGGATCGCCTGCGCCTGCGCGTCCGAGAGCCGGTAGCCGTCCTCGCGCAGGCCGAAATCGGCGGCCAGGCCCTCGGGCCGGTAGGCCTGCGCCGCGCCGCGCGCGAGCATCTCGCGCACCAGCGCCGAATCCCAGCTGCGCGCCATCAGCTCGCGCTTGGCGTCCGCGGGTGCGGGCGCCGCCTTGATCAGCGCGATCACCGCGTCGACGTTGGACAGCGCCACCGCGAGGCCTTCCAGCACGTGGCCGCGCTCCCGGGCCTTGCGCAGGTCGAACACGGTGCGCCGCGTGGCCACCTCGCGCCGGTGCGAGACGAACGCCTCGATCAGCTGCTGCAGGTTGAGCAGCCTCGGCTGGCCGTCGACCAGCGCCACCATGTTCATGCCGAAGGAGTCCTGCAGCTGCGTCTGCTTGTACAGGTTGTTGAGCACCACCTCCGGCAGCTCGCCGCGCTTGAGCTCGATCACCACGCGGATGCCGTCCTTGTCGGACTCGTCGCGGATGTCCGAGATGCCCTCGATGCGCTTGTCGGTGACGAGCTCGGCGATCTTCTCGAGCAGCGCCTTCTTGTTCACCTGGTAGGGCAGCTCGTCCACCACGATCGCCTGGCGATGGCCCTTCTCCATGTCCTCGAAGTGCGTGCGCGCGCGCATCACCACGCGCCCGCGGCCGCTGCGGTAGCCCTCGTGCACGCCCGCGAGGCCGTAGATGATGCCGGCGGTGGGAAAATCGGGCGCCGGCACCAGCTTCATCAGGTCTTCGATCGCGCAGTGCGGGTTCTCGAGCAGGTGCAGGCAGGCGTCCACCACCTCGCCGAGGTTGTGCGGCGGCACGTTGGTCGCCATGCCGACGGCGATGCCCGATGAGCCGTTGACGAGCAGGTTCGGCACGCGCGTCGGCAGCACCGCGGGCTCGCGCTCCTTGCCGTCGTAATTCGGCACGAAATCGACGGTTTCCTTGTCGATGTCGGCCAGCATCTCGGCCGAGAGGCGCGCCAGGCGGCACTCGGTGTAGCGGTAGGCCGCCGCGTTGTCGCCGTCGATGGAGCCGAAGTTGCCCTGCCCGTCGACCAGCATGTAGCGCATGGAGAAGTCCTGCGCCATGCGCACCAGCGCCTCGTAGGTCGCCGAGTCGCCGTGCGGGTGGTACTTGCCCAGCACCTCGCCGACCACGCGCGCGCATTTCACGTACGGCCGGTTCCAGGCGTTGTTCGATTCCTGCATGGCGAACAGCACGCGCCGGTGCACCGGCTTCAGGCCGTCGCGCACGTCCGGCAGCGCGCGCCCCACGATCACGCTCATCGCGTAATCGAGATACGAGCGGCGCATCTCCTCCTCGAGACTGACGGGGAGCGTTTCCTTGGCGAATTGTTCCATTGCGGCTCTTGTTCTGAGAGGGAAAGTGGCCGTTTAAGGCGCTGTTTCGAACGTGAAATTTTAGCACGCGCGACCTCTCGACCTCGGGCTTTGGCTGTGCTTAAATGCGGGGCATTCCGTGCGAGGGAGAACAACGATGAACAGGACATCCGCTCAGCTTTTCGTTTGCGCCGCCGCGCTCGCCGCGCTGGTCGGCTGCGCCACCACCGAGGAGGCGCCCGTCGCGCCCGCGCCGGCTCCGGCGCCCGCGCAGCCCGCCCCGGCGCCCGCGCCCGCCCCGGCCCCCGCGCCGGCGCCCGCACCGGTGGCCAAGCCCGCGCCGCAGAAGCTGCGCGTGTTCGCGCACGTGCTGTTCGCTTTCGACAAGTCCGCGCTCGACCTGAAGGCCCACGACACGCTCGATCGCGAGGTGGTGGTGCGCTTCGGCGAGTTCGGCGATCTGCGCTTCATCAACATCAACGGCTACACCGACCGCATCGGCTCGGTGCAGTACAACCAGAAGCTCTCGGAGCGCCGCGCGGACGCGGTCAAGGCCTACCTCGTGCGCCAGGGCGCCGACGCCTCGAAGATCCAGACCACGGGGTACGGCAAGATGTACGTCGGCTCGATGCTGCCGGTGGTGAGCTGCGACCAGAAGAACCGCAAGGCGCTGATCGCCTGCCTCGCGCCGAACCGCCGCGCCGAGGTCGAGGTGCTGGGCATGGGCCGCTAGGCGCCGCCCGCACGTCCGCACCAAGCCCCGCTGCGCGGGGCTTTTTTGTTGGCGCCCCACCGCATGACGGAACGAGTGCTCATCAACGCGCGCTGGGTCGTGCCGGTCGAGCCGGCCGGCGTGGTGCTCGAGCGCCATGCCGTCGTCGTGCAGGCCGGCCGCATCGAGGCGGTCTTGCCGGCGGCCGAGGCGGCCGAGCGCTACGCCGACAGCGCACGCGTCGACCTCCCCGGGCACGCGCTGATCCCCGGCCTGGTCAACGCGCATACGCACGCGGCGATGGCGCTGATGCGCGGCTTCGCCGACGACCTGCCGCTGATGCGCTGGCTCGAGGAGCACGTCTGGCCGGCGGAGGCAAAGAACGTGTCGGCGGAGTTCGTCAAGGACGGCACGCTGCTCGCGTGCGCCGAGATGCTGCGCGGCGGCGTGACCTGCTTCAACGACATGTACTTCTTTCCCGAAGCGGCGCTCGAGGCCGCGCTGCAGGCCGGCATGCGCGCCTCGCTCGGCCTGATCGTCGTGGAGTTCCCATCGGCCTACGCCTCCGACCCCGAGGCCTACCTCGCGCAGGGGCTCGCGCTGCGCGACCGCTGGCGCGAGCACGCGCTCGTTTCCTTCTGCCTCGCGCCGCACGCGCCCTACACCGTGTCCGACGCGAGCTTCCGCAAGGTGGCGCAGCTCTCGGCGGAGCTCGAGCTCCCGGTGCACGTGCACGTGCACGAGACGGCGGACGAAGTCGCGCGCTCGGTCGCCGAGCACGGCGTGCGGCCGCTCGCGCGCCTGGCGCGCCTCGGCCTGCTCGGCCCGAGCCTGATCGCGGTGCACTCGGTGCACCTCACGGCCGAGGAGATCGCGCTGCTGGCGAAGCACGGCGCGTCGGTGGCGCACTGCCCGTCGTCCAACCTCAAGCTGGCGAGCGGCTTCGCGCCGGTGGCGCAGCTCCTGGCCGCGGGCGTCAACGTCGCGCTCGGCACCGACGGCGCGGCGAGCAACAACCGCCTGGACATGTTCACCGAAATGCGCCACGCGGCGCTCCTCGCCAAGGCCGCCGGCGGCAGCGCCGAAGCGATGCCGGCGCACGCCGCGCTGCACGCCGCGACGCTGGGCGGCGCCGTCGCGCTCGGCGCACAGGCGCGCATCGGCAGCATCGTTCCGGGCAAGGCCGCGGACCTGGTCGCCGTGGCCCTGGACGACATCTCGCTGCAGCCCGTCTACGACGTGATTTCGCACCTCGTGTATGTCTGCGGGCGCGAGCACGTCAGCGACGTCTGGGTCGGCGGCGAGCGCGTGCTGCGCGAGCGCGAGCTGACGCGCGTCGACGGCGCTGACTTGCAAGGCCGTGCCGCCTTGTGGCAGACTAAAATATTGAATTCCTTGAAATGACCGGACGTTATCTTTCGGTCCGGGTACACCCCCCCAATCCAATAAGCAACGGGAGAAAACGCATGCCGAAGAACCTACTGCGATCCGCGGGTCTGAGCAGCGCGCTGCTGGCGATGGCCGTGCTTGTGGGCTGCGCCACCACCGAGGAACCTGCGCCGGCACCGGCACCCGCGCCTGCCCCGGCGACTCCTGCCCCCGCCCCCACCCCGGCGCCCGCGCCGGCCCCGGCGCCCGCGCCCAAGCCGGCCCCCGCGCCCAAGGCGCAGAAGGTGACGCTCTCGGGCGAAGTGCTGTTCGACTTCGACAAATCGGTGATCCGGCCCGAGTACAAGGACCGCCTGGACAACCTCTCGGGCCAGGTCGGCGGCATCAACCTCGAAGTGGTGATCGCCATCGGCCACGCCGACCTGATCGGCACGCAGCAGTACAACCAGAAGCTGTCGGTGCGCCGCGCGGAAGCGGCCAAGGCATACCTGGTGTCCAAGGGCATCGAGGGGAACCGCATCTACACCGAGGGCAAGGGCGAGACGCAGCCCGTGAAGGCCTGCCCGAAGATGAGCGGCAAGGCGCTGATCGAGTGCCTGCAGCCCAACCGCCGCGTCGAGCTGGAAGCGATCGGCACGAAGAAGTAAGCCGCGTTTTTGCGGCGAGAAGAGCCCCGCTGCGGCGGGGCTCTTGCTTTTGGTGGCGCTCGCAGCACGACCGGCTTTCGCCCAGGGCGACGCCAAGCGCGGCGAGTATCTCGCCAAGGCCGGCGGCTGCATCGGCTGCCACACCGAAGAGCGCAAGGGCGCCACGCCCTTTGCAGGTGGGCGGGCGCTGAAGA
>Ga0210114_1000168_pt1 | contig 16730 bp, 11 predicted proteins | sample MayberryNW_TuleA_FD_185524 | JGI IMG/M metagenome (GOLD analysis project Ga0210114, IMG submission 185524) | Wetland microbial communities from San Francisco Bay, California, USA, that impact long-term carbon sequestration - MayberryNW_TuleA_D2... | ecosystem: Environmental > Aquatic > Marine >...
GCGTGCATCCCCACCACGTTGAAGGGCACCCCGTAGATCTTGATCTGCTTCCCGATCGGATCGAGCCCGGGGAAGAGCGATTCCGCGAGCTTGTCGTTGATGACCGCGACCCGCGCGCCCGCGGCGTACTCGATGGCCGTGAAGTTGCGCCCCGCCAGAATGTCGCCGCCGTTCACCTGGGGCCAGCTCCAGCCGAAGCCGGCGATCTTGACGTCGGTGAGGTCCACACCCTGGGCACTCACCGGGCCCTCGGTGTACTCGCCCACGTTCACGTCGCGCACCGCGGGGAGCTGGCGGATGAGCTCGGCCTCTTCGACGGTGATCTCCGGCATCCGTCGCCATGGCGAGAGCTCGTCCGAGCCGTCCGAGATCTCCAGTCCCCCCGACCAGTACCGCGTCACCACGAACGTCTTGGGCCCGGCGGACTCGAGGATGTTGGTGATGCTGCGATTGATCCCGGTGATCGCGGAGCCCATTGCGATCACCACCATCACGCCGATTGCGACGCCCAGGACGGTGAGGGCCGCCCGGACCTTGTTGGAGCGGAGCGAGTCGAGCGCGATGCCCGCGCCCTCCACCAGCCGGAACAGCAGGTTGACGGTCCGCCCGGCGCTCATTCGGCCCTCAGCGCCACGATGGGGTCGAGTCGAGACGCGCGGCTCGCCGGGTAGACGCCGGCGACGATGCCGACGCTCACCCCAAGCAGGACGCCGACGGCGACCGACCAGGGCGCAACGGCGGCCGGCAGGGGGGTGAGCGCCTTCACGACGAACGCGAGCGCGAGCCCCAGGCCGATGCCCATGACGGCCCCCGCGGCCGAGAGGGTCGCCGATTCCACCACGAACTGCGCGAGGATGTCTCGCCGGCGCGCGCCGAGCGCCTTCCGGATGCCGATCTCACGGGTGCGCTCGCTGACGGCCATGAGCATGATGTTCATGATCACGATTCCACCGACCACCAGCGAGATGGCCACCAGTCCGGGGAGCGCCAGGAACAGGACCTGGGAGATCTTGTCCCAGGTCCCCAGCGCGCCCTCCGCGGTCTGGAGATGGAAGTTGTTCTCCTGGCCCGGCTTCAGCTGCCGCCGACTGCGCATCGCGGCCTCGGCCTCGGCCATGGCGAGCTGCATGTGGGCCGGATCCGAGGTCTGGACGATGAGGGCATCGAGGATGTTGATCGGGCAGATGAGCCGCCGCCCCGGCGCGTTGAAGGGCATGACCGCGAACTTGTCCAGGGAGAGCCCGAACAACGTGCCCTGCGGCGCCACCACGCCGATGACGCGGTAGGGAAGCCCGCCGATCCGGACCTCCTTGCCCAGCGGATCCACGCCGGGCAGAAGCCGCCGCGCCACCTCGTCGCCGATCACGAGCACCGGCAGCGCGGCGCGAACCTCCTGCGCCGAGAAGGCCCGGCCGGCGACCACCTCGTAGTTCCGGATGCCGAAGTACGTCTCCTCCGTGCCGATGAGGTCCACATCCTTCGCCATCTTCCCGCCGTAGTGTATCGACACCCGGTCCTGGCAGAATTTGGCGAACGTGGCCGGCGTGGCGATCCGCTCCCGCACGAAGTCGGCGTCGCCATAGCTCACCCGGGGCCGACGCAGCCACTCCATCCACATCTCCCGTGTCGTATTCCCCATCTGGATGCTGGGACGCTGGCGTACCTCGAACGTGTTGGCGCCGACCAGGGTGTTGGCGAACCGGTCCACCATGTACCGGTTCATGCCCTGAACGATGGAAACCACGGCGATGAGGAAGGTGACGCCGATGAGCACGCCGACCAGCGAAAAGAAGCTCTTCAGCTTCTGAGTGCGAATGGTGCGGAGCGCGAGCCGAACCGCTTCGAAGACAGGCATCGGGCTAGGCCGCCGCCTCCTGGCCTACCCGATCGGACTCGACCTGCCCGTCCCGCAGCACCACGATCCGCTGCGCCCGCGCGGCGATGTCGGGCTCGTGGGTCACCATGATCACGGTCTGACCGGCGGCATGAAGCGCGGCGAAGACCTCCATGATCTCCTCACTGGTGACGCTGTCGAGATTCCCGGTGGGCTCGTCGGCCAGCAGGATGCTGGGCTGGTTCACGAGAGCCCGGGCGATCGCGACCCGCTGGCGCTGACCGCCCGAGAGCTCGTTGGGGCGGTGGTGCATCCGCTCCGTGAGCCCGACCCGCTCCAGCGCGGCGCCCGCGCGCTCGCGGCGCTCGCGGGCGCGCACCCCGGCGTAGACCAGCGGCAGCTCGACGTTGTGCAGCGCGGTGGCGCGGGGGAGCAGGTTGAAGGTCTGGAACACGAACCCGATCTCCCGGTTGCGCACCCGCGCCAAGGCATCGTCGCTGAGACGGGAAACCTCCTCGCCGTTGAGCCAGTACTCGCCCGCGGACGGCGTGTCGAGGCAGCCGAGGACGTTCATCATGGTGGACTTGCCCGAGCCCGACGGGCCCATGATCGCGATGTACTCGTTGCGACGGATCTCGAGCGTGACTTCCCGGAGCGCGAGAATCCGCTCCGAGCCCATGCGGTACTCCCGCGTCAGGTCGTGGATCCGGATGACCGCGCTCACGTGGCCGCCTGCGCCGTGCTGGGCCGCTGCTTGGTCGTGTCCTCCACTTCCCGCACCTTGTCGCCGTCCTTCAGGTCGCGGATGGCCTGGTAGGTTCCGGCCACGATGGTCTCGCCACCGTGCAGGCCGTCGAGGACCTCGAAGTACTCGTCGCCAGCGATGCCGACCTTGACCGGACGGAAGGTCGCGACCCCGTTCTGCACCAGGAACACGCCTTCTTCCTCCCGCTGGCCCGACCGCCGGCGGCTGACCGTGTCGAGCGCGGGATTGTTCTCGTTGGGCACCCGCTCGTGATCGCGAACGGTGAGCGCGATGATGGGGATGCTCAGCGCGCTGTCGCGGGTGTCGGTGATGACGCGGGCGGTGCAGCTCAGGTCGGGCCGGATGTCGCCCGGGGGATCGTCCAGCCGGACCTCCACGTCGAAGTCCACCGCGCGGTCGTTGGACCCGGACGCGGTCTGGGTGCTGGTCAGCTTGGCGCTCTGGCTCACCCGCGTCACCCGACCGACGAAGGTGGAATCCGGGTAGGCGTCGATGGTCACCTCGACCGAGTCGCGGTCGGAGAGGCGAACCACGTCGGTCTCGTCCACCTGCACCTTCGCCAGGATGACGGACAGGTCCGCGATGGTGAGCAGCAGACCGGTCTCCCGTGAGAAGGTGCCCGGCACCGCGACTTCGCCCTCCTCCACGGCCAGCCGCACGACCCGGCCAGCGATCGGGGAGACGAGGCGGGTCTTCGCCAGATTGTCCTTGGCCTCCTGCAGACCGGCCCGGGACTGGTCCAGCTGCGCGCGGGTCGCCGAATACGTCGCCTCGGCGACCTCGAGCGCGGTCTTGGCCGCCTCAGCCTGCTGAGGGGCGATGAGGTTCGGTCCCAGCCGAATGAGCTGGTCCGCGCGCTTCCAGTCACGCTCGGCCTGGTCACGATTGGCCCGCACCTGGAGCAGCGTGGCCTGGGTGGAGGACACCACGCCCTCCGCCCGTGACACCGCGGCCTGGTACTGTGCCGGGTCGATCTGGAGCAGGAACTGACCCTTGCGCACCAGGTCGCCCTCTTCCACGGCGATCTCGATGATGCGGCCGGTGATGTCCGCGGAGATGTCTACCGAGGTTTGCGGCTCGATCTTGCCGCTTGCGGTGACGGCGCTGACCAGGTCGCGTCGGCCGACCTGCTCCATGCGGACCTCGGTGCCGGCGTTCTTTTTCTTGTTCAGGCTGTAGGCGATCCCGCCGCCGCCTGCCAGCGCCAGTACCCCGATGATCAGCCCGACCTTCATCCCACGCGACATGTGCGTTCCTCGCTAGCGAAGGGGTCGCCCGACCGCCGCTTCCAGCGCGACGATGGCCTTGTGGTAGAAATAGACCGCGTTCACGTAGTCGCCTTCCGCCTGCTGGACCGCGTTCTGCGCGTCGGAGACCTCGAGCGAGGTGCCCGCGCCCAAGCGGTAGCGGTCCCGCGCGAGCCGAAGCTGGTCTTGCGCGGCCGTGCGGTTCGCCTCTTGGACGGCGATCGCCTGGAAGGCGGCCTTCAGCGCCAGATGACGTGCCTGCACGTCGCTCCGGACCTGAAGCCTGCGGGCCCGCACCTCTTCGTCGGCGTCCTGCTCCTGCGCGCGAGCCTGGGAGACGCGGAGTGAGCGCGAGAAGCCGGTGAAGATGGGCAGCGAGATCGTGAGGTTGGCGCGGAACGGCTGGCCGGTGTAGTCGAAGGGGAAGACGTTGTTCGCGTCGCGGATGGAGCTCTCCACGTCCCCGTTGAGCGCGGTGCCGGTGGAGTTGAGCCCGAAGGCTCCGAAGCAATCCGCCACCTGGCCGCCGAGGTTGAGCGCCGTTTTCACCTGGTTGTCGTAATGGCAGTGCGCCGCGTCGAATTGCGAGCGGGACAGCGTCTGTCCCACGAGCACGTTGTCGTTGGTGTACTCCTGGGTGAACCCGCTCCATCCGGCCTGCACAGACAGGGTTGGGAGGAACTCCGAGCGCGCCGCCCGCACGCTCCAGGTGGCGGCGTCCTGCCGTGCGCGGAGGGAGCGAAGCAAAGGGTTCTGCTCGTCCGCCAGGTTGAGCAGCTCGTCGAGCTTGAAGTCGGGCGGAGTCACGGGGAACGAATCCGTGAGCCCGATCTGGTCCACGGAGACCGGCGGCTCCACGCCCATTCGGCGCAGGAGATCCAGCTTCGCCTCGTTTTCCAGCTGGGTGGTGCGCAGCAGGTCGACGTCGGACTGGCCCTTCGCCACTTCGGCCTGACGCACGTCGAGGAGCGTGGCTTGTCCGACCTGGTAGCGCGCGCGCGCGAGCGACAGGAAGTCGGCATTCCGCACCACCTGCTGCCGGGCCACATCCACCTGGGCAATCGCCTGCAGCGTGTTGAGGTACTGGGTGGTGATCTCGTAGCGGAGGTTGGTGCCGGCTCCGGTGATGTCCTCCTCGGTGGCCTTCAGCAGCGCCTTCTGCTGGCCGGGACCCGAGAGGACCCGCCCGTCGAGCTGCCAGTTCAGTCCGAGGCTGTATCCCGAGGAGAGGAACGCGGACGTGCCGACGGTAAGGCCACCGCCGAGGTCGGACTGCCCCTCGCCGACGTAGCCAAAATCGCCGGCCACGCTGGCGGTCGGGAGGAAGTTGCCGTAGGCGTTGCGAACTCCCCACCGGGCAGGGGCGGCATCGTTCAGCGTTTGCCGGTACGTCGGGCTGTTCGCCCGCGCCTGGTCGAGGGCTTCTTGGAGGGCGAGGGTGACCGTTGGGGCAGGGCGGGGGGTGAGAGCGGTGTCCGCCTTGCTGACCGTCGTGTCCTGGGCTTCCAGGCGCACGGGCGCGATGCATACGACGGCGAAGAGACTGAGCCAACGATTCATGGACGATTCCCTTTGCGCTGGGGACGTGACCGCGGCCCAATACGGCGGCCGCGTCGCACAGGTTTCAGTTTGCGACACTGGATCGGGATTGAAGCTTTCAAGAGCGAGTTGCCAGGGGGGAGCTACTTCGCCCGCGTTACGACTCTGTTCTGGGCCGGCAGCTCCAGACTGTGGAGCCTACCCTCCGCGTCGGTCACCAGCGTGCCGGCCAGATCGCCGGTGAGGATCACCCGCCGGCGGGCCTCGCCGGCCGCGGGGTCGCGCTGGGCCGTGAACACCATCCGCCGACCGGTACGCGGGAAGATGGCCGTGAGCCGCTTGCCTGCCGGCGTCGCCAGGTCCGCGACCGTCGCGTACAGCGAGTAGACCTGGTCATCGAGCAGGACCACGTCGGGTCCGCCGGGAAGCTCACGGCCGGACTCCGAGCCTTTCGCCACGGTTCTGACCACCAGCCGGGCTCCCGTGCCCGCCGCAAGGATGACGGTGGTGCCGCTGGAGCTCTCGACGTCGAGCTGAAACTTCGCGATGGCCGATTCCGGCGTCCGTTCGAGGAGCGCGGTCAGCCGGGTCGTGGGTACGGTGGCCGGGTACTTGGCGGTTGCCGTCAGCGTAGTGCCCGACGCTCCGCGCCCCCGGCCCGACGTGAGGGTGAACTCCTCGCGCCCGATCTCCTTGGGGCCCTCGCTCACGATCAGGGTGATCGGCGCGGCAGCCTGGGCCAGGGCGGGGGACACCTGATGGGCCAGCAGCAGGCAGAGCGCCGCGGCGCGAACAGCCATTCGGCTCACCTCAGTTTCCGGCCAGGTAGCTGCTGATGCGATCGAGGATGAATTTATACAGAAGCTCCCCCTTTTGGGCGGACGCGAGGCTGGGATAGCCCACCGAGCCGGGGGAGCCCTCCGGCAGCCGCCGGCTGTGCCCAGGCCGGTAGCGCGCGAGCATCTTGGGCGTCAGCGCGAAATCGAGCGCCAGGTCCATGCGCGCCAGCTCCGGCGCGAGGTAGAGCAGCAGCGAGGTATCCAGCTCTCCGCCGTGGATCGGCCCCCCGGGCTGGTCGAGCAGCGGACCGAAATCCAGGCCGAAGATGTCCACCACCTGGACCGTGGCCTCCTCGGTACGGATGGTGCTCAGCGCCTCGAGATGGGCTTCGCTCGCCTGTGCGGTGAGGATGACGAACTCCCGGACGCCTGCCCCGTCTTCCCACGACTCGATAAGTTCGTTCATGACACGGTGCAATGTGCGATGTCGCAGGGCGGCGCCTCCCGGCAGGGGGCGGGAGACGGCGTGCACTCCGAACTCGACGGTCGGTGCCCGCAGCACGGTGAAGGCGGCCGACAGATCGTCGGCGAGGCGCTCGACGATGATCGTGTCGCAGCCGAGCGGCAGGTGGGGTCCGTGCTGCTCGGTGGTGCCAACCGGTACGATGAGCGTGGGCCGGCGGGCCAGCAGGTCTCCGATCGCGGTCGGAGTCATTTCCTTCATCCGCCAGGGGCGTCCGGGTTGAGTCATCGTCCGCCGTGGTGGCTGGTGTGGGCACTGGCGAGCGTGGTCGCGGCGGCCGAATGGCTGCGACGGCCCTCGCTCCCATGGGTGGTGGTCGGCGCGGTGGCCGTCGTCGCGTGCCTGGTGGCGCTCGCCCCCTGGCCCCGCTGGCGACACCGGGGCCTCTCCGCTGTGCTCGTGGGGCTGATCGCGACGATCGCCGTCACGCAGGCACGCTTGACGGCGATCGAGACCCGCTGGGCGGAGCAGCGCGAGCGGCGGGTCGAGGCCGCCTCCAGGCGGTTGGACGGCGACCTTCACCGGGCCTTGCACCAGGCCGACCGACTCGCCCAATCCGCCCTGGCCGCGCCGCGCGACGATCGGGCCGCCGCGCTCCGGTTGATGGAACGGCTGGTGCCGACAGGCGGGACCGAGGTCAGCGTCGTGCTGTTCGATCCCGAGGGCGATCCCTGGGCCTGGGCCGGTCGCCACCGTTTCCCACCGGTCGCCGACGGCGACTCGCTCGGCGCGCGGGCCACTGGATATTACGTCGTGCTCGAGGCGCGGCGCCACTCCGCCGACGGGCGCACCGCCGTGGCCGGTGTGCTGGTGTGGGCCCATCCCGTGGTCCCCGACCGCGCTCGCAGTCTCGCGGAGCGGTTTCGAGAGAGCACCGAGGTCGGGCTCGCGGTGTACCCTCCCGGCGCCGCACCCGACAGCGTGGACGTCTTCGACTACGAAGAGCCGACCACCGCGGGGCGCCGCCTGCTCTTCAGTGTTCAACCGATCCCGCCGGAGCAGGGCACCGCCAAGCAACGCGTGTTCGCGGGCGGGAGCCGCCTGGCGATCTGGATGATCCTGATCGCCGCTGGGCTGACGCTCTCCTTCACCACGTCCCCCATCCAGCGCTTCGCGGTTCTCGCGGCACTCCTGTGGGTCGCGGTGCGGGCCCCGGTCGGTGGCGCGCTCCGGCTCCAGCCGTTCTTCTCTCCGGCAACCTTTTTCCGCCCCTTGCTCGGACCGCTCTCGGGGTCGGCAGGCGCGCTGGCGCTCGCGGGTGCCTTGCTCACCATTGCGGGCGTGTGGCTCTGGCGGCGGCAGCTCCGTCGCCGCTGGTACGGGGTCGCCCTCGGATCGCTGCTGCTCCTCGCCGCTCCCTATCTCATCAGCAGCCTGGGCCGAGGGATCACCCCGCCGGCGGGCGGCGTGTCGGTGCCGCTCTGGCTCGGCTGGCACTTTGCCATCCTGCTCTCGTCCACGGCCCTGATCCTGCCCACGGCGGCGCTGTTCCGCGGGTCCGATGCCCAGAACGCCCCGGTGGCGTCGATCGCGGGCGGAGTCGTGATCGCGTTGGCGGCGACGACGGTCGGCGTGCTGGTCTGGAGCCCGCGAGGCGGGTGGCCGGATTGGTACACGTTCCTGTGGACGCCGGCGCTGTTCCTCGTCGCGATGCCCGCCCCGCGGTGGGCCGCGATCAGCGGCATCGCCCTGGTGGCCGGCAGCGCCAGCGCGCTCGTTACCTGGGGTGCCGAGCTCAGCGGGCAGATCCAGGTTGCCGAGCGCGACATCGCGCGGCTGGGCGACGAGCCCGACCCCCTGGCCATTCCGCTGCTGGAGCGCTTCGCCGAGCAGGTGGTGGATGGGCCTGCGCCGGCCTCGGGCACGGAGATGTACGCGCTGTGGCGCGGCTCCGCCCTGGGCGATCAAGGCTACCCCTCGCAGCTGGCGCTCTGGACCAGCAACGGCTCGCTCATCGAAGAGCTGGCGCTCGACTCGCTCGATCTGCCGCTGTCGCTTCTGTCCACCATGGTGCGCGAGCTCGATCCGGACGAGTCGCAACGGGTGGCGCAGGTCGCACGCGTGCCGGGAGTACACTACGTCCTCATGGTGCGGCTGGGTGAGGACGAGGTGCTCACCGCCGGAATCGGTCCCCGGTCGCAGCTGGTGATGCCCGGTCGGGTCGGCCGCCTGCTCCAGCCGGGCCGAACCGGGTCGCCGTTGTACCGGCTCACGCTCTCACCGCCGGCCGGATCGTCCGCCGGGCTTCCCCGGCCGCGCTGGCGCCGCGAGGGCTGGGTAGTGCGCAACGAGTATCCCCTGGTGTTGCCCGGCGGAGCCCGTGTGGTGCACGCTGCGGTGGATCTTCGGGGTCCGGTCCCGCTGCTGGTGCGGGGGGTGCTCGTCGTATTCCTCGACGCGGCCGTGCTGGGCGCCATCTGGTTGCTGGCCGAGCTGGTCTCCGGTGGTCGTCCGCCCCGGCCCCGGTGGAGAAGTCTGTCGCGCTCCTTCCGCATCCGGCTCGCGGCCACGCTCGCCTCTTTCTTCATCGTCCCGGCCGTCGGCTTCGCGGCGTGGAGCTTCGATCGCCTGACCGACGAAGTCCAGCGGAGCCGGGATCTGCTCATCACTCAGACGCTCCGGGATGCGGCCATCACGGCGGGTGGATCACTGCGCGTGGCGGACGACGCGCTGGAAGAGCGGTTGCGCGAGCTGAGTCGGCGCATCGACGCGGACCTCGGGCTCTACGAGGGCGGGCTGCTCGCCGGATCGAGCACCCCGGTCTTGGAGGATCTCGGCGTCATGCCGGTGCTCATGGATCCCGGAGCTTTCGTCGCGCTTGCCCTGGAAGGGGAGCTGGAGCTCACCCTGGAAGGTGCGGTCCGCGAGCCGAGCCAACGGGTCGGCTACCGCGTGGTGGAGCCCGGCTTCCCCTCGGATCTGGGAGTGTTGGCGACTCCGCAGCCGGCGGAGGACCCGTCCCTGGCCGTCCGACGTCTCGACCTCGCGCTGGTGCTGCTCCTGGCCACGCTCCTGGGTGTCGCGGCTGCACTGGCTGGCGCGGGCCGCGCCTCGCGGGCGCTCTCACGGCCAGTCGCCGAGCTCCGCCGCTCGGCCATTGCGCTGGGGAAGGGTGATCCGACGCCCTTGCGCGGCACCCACCCGCCCCTGGAATTCGAGCCCGTCTTCGGTGCGTTCGAGCGCATGGCGGCCGACATAAGCGCCAGTCGGCAGGCACTCGAGGCGGCACGAAAGCGGACCGCGGACGTGCTGGCCACCGTGGCCACCGGAGTCGTAGGGCTCGATCCGCGAGGCCAGGTCCTGATCGCGAACCCGCAGGCTACCGAGATCCTGGGCACGAGCCTGGCCGAGGGTGAGCCTTTCCTCGAGCGCCTCGGGCCGGAGTGGTCGCCGCTCGCGATCGTCGTCACGCGTTTCCTGCGGGATCCGGAGGCTGACCCAGGGGCCGAGCTCGAGGTGAGCGGTCGGCGGCTCACTGTGCAGCTCGCGCCACTTGGCCCCGACGTCCGGGGCGTGGTCATCGCCTTGAACGACGTCACCGATCTCTCCCGGGCGGAGCGGGTGTTGGCCTGGGGCGAAATGGCCCGTCAGGTCGCCCATGAGATCAAGAACCCGCTCACGCCGATGCGGCTCGGACTGCAGCACCTGCGGCGGGTGTATCGCGACCGCCGAGGAGACTTCGATCGCACCCTGGAAGAAACGGCGGCTCGGATGCTGGCGGAGATCGACCGGCTGGACACCATCGCCCGCGCGTTCAGCCGGTTCGCCGCTCCTGCGAGCGACACCCAGCCCCTGGACCGCATCGACCTCGGACAGGTGGTCGACGAGGTGGTCCAGCTCTACCGGCTTGCGGAGGAGGGTTGCGAGGTCGAGCTGAGAGTCGAGGCGCCGGCGTACGGCGCGTGCCGCGCCGATGAGGTCAAGGAGGTGCTGGTGAACCTCCTGGAGAACGCGCGGAACGCCGACGCTCGCCGGGTGCTGGTCACGGTGCGGAGCGCCGAGATCACGGTGGCGGACGACGGCAGGGGCATCGAGCCAGACCTGCTTCCCAGGATCTTCGAGCCGCGGTTCTCGACGACCACGAGCGGATCAGGGCTCGGGCTCGCGATCGTGAAGCGACTGGTGGAGGGCTGGGGCGGCTCGATCGAGACCGGAAGCGAGGCGGGGCGGGGAACTACGATCGTCGTGCGGCTGCCGGCCTAGAGTGTGGCCGGCCGAGCGACGGCCGCCCTAACGGGCTCGGCCGGACGCCTGGGCCGCGACCGCGGTAGTGATCGTCTCCTGCTGCGTGTGCGAGCCGCGCAGAAGCCGGAGCGCCGCTTGCAGCTGCCGGTCGGCCTTGGCCTGCCGCCGGACCACCGACTCCGTCCCGAACAGCTCCCGCGCGATCTCGTAGCCGAGCTGGTCGGCGACGTAGCCGGACGCCTCCTCGTAGCTCTCCGGGGAGAGGCTCACACCGGCCTCGACCAGGCGAGCGTAGAGGCCTTCGCGCATGGCCGCGGTGACCTGGAACGACTCGTCGGTGACGCTGCCGTCGGCGCGCAGCTCGGCCGCGTAGGAGCTGAGGACTTGCCGAAAGCGCTCCAGGTCGTCACCCAGGGCGGAGTAGAGGACCCGCTCGCCGTCGGTGCGCAGCGAGGAGCGTACGGTGAGGTCGGGAAGGATGCCGCTCTGGTCCGGAATCGGTCGCCCGGCGCGGGTGCGGAGCACCTGTGGCTCCAGCGCGGGAGTCCGGTTGGCGGCTCCCCCCGCGACCTGCGCGGGCGGACGCTGCACCCAGCGACCGCTCGGGGTGAACCACTTCGCCGTGGTCAGCTTGAGCGCGACTTCCTCGCCCAGCGGGTAGGTGGTCTGGAGGACACCCTTGCCGTAGGTCGGCGTGCCGACGATGGCCGCGCGGTCGTGGTCCTGGAGCGCGCCCGCGATCACTTCGGCCGAGCTCGCGGTGCCCCGGTTCACCAGCAACACCAGCCGGATGTCGTCCCACCCAGCCGAGGCGTCAGCCAGATAGGCCCGCGGACCCTTGGAGGACCTTCCCTTGCTGGTGGCAACCGTGTCGCCGGTTTGGAGGAAGAGCCCGGCGACCTTCACGCCCTCCCGGATCAGGCCTCCAGGATTGGACCGCAGGTCCAGCACCAGGGCCTTCATGCCCTCGCCTCGCAGGCCCTCCACGGCACCCCGAAGCTCCTCCGCGGCGTTCTCGCTCATGCGGTGCAGCACCACGTAACCCACCCCGCCGTCGAGGAGCACACCCGGCGAAGCGGCCGGCACGTGGACCGCGGTGCGGGTGATCTTGCGGACCGCGGGTCGGTCGGAGCCGATCGGACGCACCAGGACGGTCACGGCGGCGCCACCCTCACGGATCGCGTCGTCCACCTTGCGGGCGTTCCAACCCTTGGTGTTCTTGCCGTCCACCGCGAGAATCTCGTCCCCCGGATTCAGCCCCACGACGCCGCCGAACCCCCACCCCGACTCGGCCGGGCCGTTCACGCCGCTCCGCAGCTGGGTGCCGGTCATCTGACGCTGGTATTCGCGGTAGCTCTCCCGGACCAGCAGCTCGGCGTAGGGATCGTTCAGGGAGGTGACCAGCGCGTTGGCCGCGCGCTGGTAGAGGTCGCCTTCACCCATGGAGTCGATGTAGTGGCGGTGGATCTCGCCGACCACGTTCTCGAACAGACGGGCCTGCTGGTAGACGTTCCCCTCGGCGGACGGCTTGGCTCGGGTGAGCCACGCTCCGCTCGCGAACGAAGTCGCGACGATCGACGCCAGCGCTATCCACCGCGCTCGAGGGAATGACTTCATGGCCACAGACTCCCGCAGTGGAACGGACTGACTCGCCGACACAAACTGAAGCAAAAGGGGGGCCGGTGGGACCTCAGCTGTGTCTCAGCGACCCTCGGGATTCAGGGGATCCACGGTCAGGGTGGAGTCCCGCCACGTCCTCACCGAGGCCAGGTGGCAGGCCGCGACGAACTTCTCCGTGGGGTGCGAGCCCCGCTGGATCAGCGCGTGCAGCATCTCGTGGCGGACCAGCCACTCCTCGCCGAGTGCGTTGGCGGGGAGGTAGATCCGGTTGCCTCTGCGCATCCACCAGCCGTGCGCGACCTCGTTGCCAAGCGAGATGGCGCCGGAGGGCGAGTCCACGGCGTAGAAGGTCACCTGCGACATGTCACCCTTGAGGCCGGAGCACTCCTCGGTCTTGATCCACCACGCCTGGTAGAGCTCCAGCGTCGGCACGGACCAGGCGCGCTCGACCGGCGCGACCGGGGCGGCACCCGACTTCGGGGTGGCGCAGGCCGCGAGGAGGAACGGGAGGGCGTACCAGCGGGCAAGTCGCATCATGATGCTCCGGACATTCTGCGGTTTTCGGGTTCTTGCGTCACGCCGCCGGTAGCCGGCGGGGGACACTGCTCTGCTAGGTTGACGGACCTTCACCGCCCGCCGGTCATGCTTTCCCGGATCAGATCAGCCGCCGTCCTGGGTATCGATGCGTTCCCGGTCGAAGTCGAAGTGGACATCAGCAATGGTATGCCGTCCTTCTCGACCGTCGGCCTGCCGAACGGGGCCGTCAAGGAGGGCAGGGAGCGGGTCTCCGCTGCTCTCGCGAACGCCGGTTTTCAGTTCCCTCTGAGGCGGATCACCGTGAACCTGGCTCCCGCGGACATACGCAAGGATGGTTCCGCGCTGGATCTGCCGATCGCCCTCGGGCTGCTGCTGGCCAGCGGCCAGATTCCCGAGGCTAATCTTAAGCATACCATGGTCTTGGGTGAGGTGGGTCTGGAGGGTGACCTCCGCCCCATCCGGGGTGCCCTTTCCGTGGCCCTCGCCGCCCGTGCCGCAGGATGCAGCGAACTGCTCCTCCCTGCGGACAACGTGTCCGAAGCGGGTGTCGTTCAGGACCTCACCGTGCGCGGCGCGAGGACCCTCGCCGAGGTGTGCGACCATCTGACGGGCAGCCGTCCGATCGCTCCGGCCTGCATCAGCCCGAACGCCCTGGTGTCCGCCCGGGTTCCGGACGCTCTCGATTTCGCCGATGTCCGGGGTCAGGCAGCCGCCAAGCGCGCACTGGAGGTGGCCGCGGCCGGGGCCCACAACATCATTCTCATCGGGCCGCCCGGAGCAGGCAAGACCATGCTCGCCCGCCGGTTGCCTACGATCCTGCCACCCCTCTCCCTGGAGGAGGCAGTTGAGACCACCCGGATCCACAGTGTCGCGGGCCTGCTTGGACTCGCCCGGTCACTCTGCACCGTCCGGCCCTTCCGGGCACCCCACCACACGGTGAGCGACGCCGGCCTTATCGGCGGAGGTTCTCCGCCTCGTCCCGGCGAGATCAGCCTGGCCCACGGGGGTGTGCTCTTCCTGGACGAGCTTCCCGAGTTCCGTCGCAACGTCCTGGAGGCGCTGCGCCAGCCGTTGGAGGACGGCAGCGTCACGTTGAGCCGCGCGGCTCTCAGCCTCTCCTTCCCCGCGCAGTTCATGCTGGCCGCAGCGATGAACCCCTGTCCCTGCGGCTACCAGGGCGACCCCGTGCACGCCTGTCGCTGCGTGCCACCGGAGATCGAGCGGTATCGCTCCCGCATTTCCGGGCCGCTGCTCGACCGGATCGACATTCACCTGGAGGTGCCCGCCGTGCCCTATCGCGAGCTGGCCTCCGGGCCGGCGGAGGAGCCGAGCGCCGCGATCCGTACCCGGGTGGAGCGCGCGCGCGAGGTGCAGCGTCAGCGGTTCAGCGACCGCCCGGGTTTGCACGCCAATGCCAGGATGGCTGCCCGGGACATCCGCCGACATTGTCCCTTGAGCGCCTCAGTGGAGTCGCTCCTGAGGGACGCGGTCACTCGTCTTGGCCTCTCCGCGCGAGCCTACCACCGAATCCTCAAGATCGCGCGTACGATCGCCGACCTCGGCGGATCGGAGCACCTTGCTGCCAATCACGTCAGTGAGGCCATCCAGTATCGAAGCCTGGATCGCCGGCGGCCACCTGCGTAGCGGGCAACTCGATTATGGCGGGGGAACCCGACTGCAGGAATCTGCACAAATGGACCGGCCGGCACAACGGTGAGCCGTTCAGGAGCGAAGCCGGTGCTAGGCCGGAAGCGACAGCCGTCCTTCGGAAACCAACACCGAGGAGCCCCCCACGCGAACCGCGGAGATCCGGCCTCCCGAACGCTCGCAGGTGATGTGGAGTCGGCTCGGCCGACCCATCTCCACTCCCTGGTCCACCACCCAACGGAGTGTCCCGTGCTCCGGCCCACCGGTGGTGGCAAGGAAGCCGGCCAACGCGGCGGCGGCGGACCCCGTGGCGGGATCTTCGGGAACACCGAGCGCCGGGGCAAACATCCTGGCCCTGAAGTCGGCGCCGTCGCGGCGCTGGGTCTCGGCGAAGGGAAATACCGACGAGGTCCACCAGCTCGAGAGCGATCGTTCCCAGGCAGGCAGGTCGATGCGCGCCCGCGCTAGACTCGCCTCGTCGCGCAGCGGCACGAACAGGTAGGGCACGCCGCAGGTGAACCCCCGCGGCGGCAGGTCGTTCGCCCGGAGGTCCTCCGGGCGCAGGGAAAGCGCGGACGCGATTTCCTCCAGCGGAGGGGGCGGTGGTCCCTCCTCCGGAAGCCGAGCGGCGGTGAGCTCGCAGTAGCCGGGCCGCCCTTGCCGGGCGCGAATGCTCACCGCCACGGGCCCCACGCCTTCTTCGAGGACGATGGACGCACCCTCGACGCCAAGCTGCACCTCGCCGATGCTGGCGAGCACGAAGGCGGTCCCGATCGTCGGATGACCGGCGAACGGAAGCTCCGAGGCGGGAGTGAAGATGCGGACCCTTCGAGTGTGCACCGGGTCCGAGGGAGGGAACACGAACACCGTCTCGGAGATGTTGAGCTCCCTCGCGATCGACTGCATCACGCCGGGGTCGAGCCCCTCCGCGTCGGGGAAGACCGCGAGTTGATTGCCGCCGAACATCCGCTCGGTGAAGACGTCCGCCGTGAAGAAGCGCATCGGCTCCGTGCTCAAGGTTGGGTGACGACCGACATCGGGACGCGATAGCTCGTCGAGTCCCAGCTCAGCCGCAAGAGGCCGCCGTCCTCGCCCGGCTCGATTGCGATGGTGAACCGCTCCAGTGGCTCCGCCAGGGTCTCACGCTCCATCTCGATCCGCGCGAGGTCGGAGGTCCGCTCGTAGTGCGTACCCCACTGACCGGTCCGGCGATTCAGGATCAGCGTCGCGCCGTCCCGCCTCGGCACGGTCCAGAGGCTGTAGGTGCCGGGAGGAATCTTCCGGCCCCCGATCGCGAGCGGTGTATCCGTCGTGAACTGCGTAGCCTCGTTGGCTCCGGTCCGCCACACTCGTCCCCACGGCACCACGTGTCCGAACACGACCCGACCTCGCCGGCTGGGCCGCCCGTAGTCCACCATCATGCGCGCGGGACCGATCTGGCCCCAGGCCGTGTCGCGAGGCGACAGCTGACCCACCGGCCCATGGGCCGCCTCGGCGGAGGCAAAGGCGCGCGCGAAGTGCTCGAGATCCGGCGCCAGCACCCGCTTGACCTCCACCTTGGCGGTCGTGGCGGTGCCGTCGAGCGCCAGCATGCGACCGCTCGAATCCATGGTGGCTATCGCGGGCGCATCGAAGAACCCCACCACGATCGCACCGTCCTTCCGCCGGGTCACGTAGGTCGGGTACGCCACCGGCGCGCCCACGCCCACCCAGTCGAAAGGCACACTGTCGAGCCCGAGGTGCGACGCCCGGAGGATGGCCTGCTCCACCAGCGCGTGGGAGAAGGCCGCCAAGGGCATCGAGCCAGGCCGCGCCGGCACTTTGAGCGCCCAAGTGCTGTCGCCGACCGTGAGCTGGACATCCGCCGTGTCGCCCCGAAAGCGGAGCATTCCGTGGCTCACGCGCGGAGGAAGCGAGCTCTCGAGCAGTGGCGTAACGACCAGTTCCATGCTCCGCACGTCGCCGATGGCGTCGAGCGCGGCGGTGTAGGTCACCCGCCGAGCCGCGGGTACCCGGAGCACGATCTCGCTCTCGAGCGTCGTGGCGGACCGGG
>Ga0210114_1000169_pt1 | contig 16670 bp, 14 predicted proteins | sample MayberryNW_TuleA_FD_185524 | JGI IMG/M metagenome (GOLD analysis project Ga0210114, IMG submission 185524) | Wetland microbial communities from San Francisco Bay, California, USA, that impact long-term carbon sequestration - MayberryNW_TuleA_D2... | ecosystem: Environmental > Aquatic > Marine >...
AGGTGAAGGTTTAATTTCTATTACTGCAACTGATACTGCAGTTTTAAGTGGAATATATCAAAATGTATGCCTTAGGAAATATTTTGGTTTATCTATTAATAATACCTATTCAAATGAAGTTGCAACACGCTTAATAGTATCTTCAACTGCATTGATTGCTGCAAGATTGGGAATATCTTTAAGACCTATATTTGTTCATTCAAATAGACATTATTTTCGTGTCTTTTTAAAAGTATCAATAAGTAACTCGAAGGCCAACATGGTTTTTGATAATCTAGGATACATAAATCATTGTTTTAAATGTGGTGAAAGAAATTTTTCTAGTATATATTCAAAAGATTTATGTTCAGTATGCGGTAGTAAATTTAACATCTCTGGTCAGCTCTGGATCGGAAAATTATTTGATAAAACTATGATTTTAAATTTAATAAAAAAATATTTATCTGATGATTCTACTAACGATAAAAAAAACCAACAAATTAAACAATTATTTGATATTAGCGTGGATGAACTTGATGATATACCCTATTACTTCACAATAGACGAGATAGGCTCAATGCTTAGAACCAGTCCAAAAAAACTAAGTAAAATTATTGAGGAAATTATTTGCTCAGGTTATCGTGCATCAAGAACAATTTTTCGTCCTACTGGTTTGAAAACTAATGCTTCGATGTCTGATATTTTATCTATCCTAAAAATTAGAGAATGAATTTAAATTAAACAGGTAGACCTCGAATGCTATTATTTATATTTGCTCTTTATATACATTAATCTAAAAATTGAATGAGACTACTCTAATTTTTTGTGGGACGAAGCATATAATATTGTATATTTTTATTAAAAATACTTCCATCAATAATAACAATGATAATAAATTTTACCAAAAATTCATAAATTCTAAACTATGTTTATAAAAAGTATTTACCTATTCATTCTTTATATCAGTCTGTGGTGAATTAAGTTTTGTTCTATCCGAATTTTATGAAGTTTTCATGTATGGAGGTGTATTCTTATGGTTAAATTAGAAATAAAAGACGTTACTAAATCATTTTATAGAAATGATGGAAAACAATCAACTCTTATTAATGCTATTGAAAATATTGATTTGGCAGTAAATGATGGTGAATTTGTTTGTCTTGTCGGTCCTTCTGGTTGTGGAAAGTCCACTCTTCTCAATATCTTAGCAGGTTTAGATAATCCAACAAATGGACAAGTTGTATTAAATGGTCGACAAATTAGGGGAACTGGACCTGATAGAATAATGGTTTTTCAGGAAAATGCTCTATTTCCATGGATGAAAGTTATAGATAATGTAGAATTTGGATTAAAAATAGCTAAAGTTGAAAAAATAAAAAGAAGAGAAATAGCCATGCAATATCTTGATATGATGCAATTGACAAAATATGCAGAAGCATATGTTTATCAACTTTCTGGAGGTATGAAACAAAGAGTCTCTATAGCTCGAGCACTAGTCTTGGATCCCGAAGTACTACTTATGGATGAACCATTTGCTGCACTCGATTCTCAAACTCGTGATTTGTTATTAGTTGAATTACAATTAATTTGGGCAAAAACAAATAAAACAATTATTTTTGTTACACACAATATTACAGAATCTGTGTGTCTTGGTGATAGAGTAGTAGTATTTACTAATAGACCAGGTAAAATAAAAAAAAATATAAAAATAGACTATAGACGACCTAGGCTAACTGAAGACGATAACCTTAAAGATTTTCAAAGACAAGTTCTTTATGAATTAAAATCAGAGATGGTTCATTCAAGAAAAGAAAAGCCCGGTTTATTTTAACTCTTTTAATATTTCTGTTGCCAATGCGAAATGATTGGGAGAAGTTATTAAAACCTCATCTGCAACCTTCCCAGAATTTTTAATAAATTCTATAGGTTCTTTTTCATATTCTTTCCAATTAAGACCTATTAACTCAGCTGATTTTTTGTTCTTATCCGAGGGTACCATTATACATGCAACTACCTTGATATCAAAAGGTCTGATTTGATCTATTATGTTTTCTAAATCTTTTAATGACTCGATGGATTGAGTTACAAAAGCATTAGGTTTAGCATCAATTTTATTTTTGATGGTATTGATGTTTCTTATTTTATTTGGAATTGAAAGATTTAATTTTATCGATTTGTTGAACCCTTGAAAACCTAGCTGATTAACGACTTGACTCGGCTTTAATAATTCTTGGGTTTTTAAATCGTTTCTTGGTTCATCTCCAAGTAGGATGAGTAAACTTTCAAGGTTTAGTAGAATAGAATCAGAAATAGTTTGATACATCGATAAGAAATTTCTATCTCTTGTTCTTACGCTACATGAAATCTTCATTTTGGTATTATATTTTTTTATTATGCTGGCCATAGTTAAACTTGATAATCTCGGAATTCCTAATACTGAATCAGTAAAATGGAGATAATTGATATACTCATCAAGTATCATCACCTTTTTTTGAACATTAGCTATATCACTTAAAAAATTCGAATAGCTAAAATAATTATTAGGTAATATTTTAGGTGGATTTAACTCATAACTAATTATCAACTACTGTCATTTAATTTGCCCCTAATGGAATATAAAATATAATGGATTATTTGCACTATTATTAAAATCACTGTAGGTTTATTTTAAGTGGTTTTCATTTTACTCATTTTCGTTTGGTTAACAATTCTTTTCTTAGTCAAAATCAATTTTTAATTATTAAATCTATAATTTTAAAATATTCCAATAGTTATTTTATATTATTGGATATTGATAAAAATCAATTCAAAGAAAAGATTATTCCTAGACTTTCCACTATTGATGTAGATGTCCAATTATTGAGATTATCTGGATTTACCCTTTCTTCTGTTCTTGTAATTATTCACTTTCGGGATTGTGAACCAAAAATTATCTTAACAAAAAGAAGTTCACTGTTGAAGCATCACAAAAATGAAATTTCATTTCCAGGAGGAACTTTCAAAGAAACAGATTCATCATTATTAAATACTGCATTAAGGGAAACAAAAGAAGAGATAGGTCTAAATTTTGATTCAAATGAAATCTTGGGATGTTTCCAAACTGTAAGAACATTAACTTCTAATTTTGCAATAATTCCATTTGTTACTTTCCAGGATAATATTAGAAAGACTAATCTATTAATTGATGAAGTCTCTGAAGTATTTGACATTCCCATATTTGATTTATTTAAAGGTCTTAGTAATTTTAATTTCAAAAATTTTAGGGATTCTTATTCGTTCCATTATAATAGTGAAATAATTTGGGGGGCTACAGCAAGAATTTTAAAACAAATACGGGATTGTTTTTATTGATATTTCAAGTTGATTAAACACTTTATTTTATGATATTGAATATATAAAAACTATAGACAAAATGGTGAATTTCTTTTTTTTAAATAATTAATAATCATTTGATAATAATTAAAACAACCAACAATAATATGAATTTAGAATTTGATCCAATAATTGATACTTTAAATTTTATTGATTTTCATATCCTACTAGGTATTTTTGGTTTTGTCTCTGCAGTAATTATTTGGGGAATAATAAAAAACCGTTAAACAATGTTCAAACTTAATCTAATTCTTTTGAAGGAAAAGAGCTGTTTTTATTACTCTATAGACTAGTTACCTGTTGATTTATGGCTTTTGATAGCTTATATGAGTACATTAATACGTTGGAATCTCTTGGCAAATTGCATCGTGTAAAAACCGAGGTGGATACAAACCTTGAGATTGCAGAGATAATGCGACGGATGATGTATTCAGGAAATTCACCTGCTATTCTTTTTGAAAATATAAAAGGATATGATATTCCAGTACTAGGTAATGCATTTGGAACCATGGATTTATTAAAAATTGCTCTCAATCTCTCCGACTTCAGAGAAATTGGTAAAAGAATTACGGATTTAACAAAATTGAAAATACCCTCTAACCTGTTTGATAAATTAAAGATGCTTCCGAGATTATCTGAATTAGGCGAGTATGCTCCGAAGTACGTTGAATCTGGTGCTGTAACAGAAATAATTGAAAAGGAAAAAGCTAATCTTTATTCACTACCAATTCTAAAATCTTTTCCAGATGATGCAGGGAAATTTATTACATTTGGATTAACTATTACCAAACATCCAGAAACTGGAATTAGAAATATTGGTGTCTATAGAATTCAAATCGTAAATGAAAAAAAGGCTATAATGCATTGGCAGACACATAAAAGAGGAGCTCAACACTATGAAATAATGAAAGAATATTCCAAACCTATTGAAACAGCAATAGTGATTGGAACCGACCCATCAACTATTTTTAGTGGAATCGCGCCGGTACCTGAAGGAATGGACAAATTTTTCTTTTCTGGAATCGTTAGAAAAAAGGGAGTAAAATTAGTAAAATGCAAAACAGTTGATTTAGAAATCCCTGCTAACTCAGAAATTGTTTTGGAAGGCTATGTTGACCCTAATGAAATGAGAATAGAAGGACCATTTGGAGATCATACTGGATTTTATACACCTCCTGAACCGTATCCAACATTCAATTTGACATGTATGATGAGAAGAAAGAATCCAATTTATCTGACAACGGTTGTTGGGAAACCAGTTTTGGAAGATGCATATTTAGGTAAAGTGATTGAACAATCATTTCTTCCTCTTATCCAAATGTTTCAACCTGAGGTGATTGATTTTTCTATGCCTGCTTCAGGTTGGTTCCAAGGACTGGCTATAATATCTATCAAAAAAAGATATCCAGGCCAGGCAAAAAAAGTAATGATGGGATTATGGGGTATGGGTCAATTATCACTAACAAAAATTTTTGTCGTAGTTGATCATGACATTAATGTGCATGATATAAATGAAGTAATCTGGTCAATTACCACAAAATCTGATCCTAAAAGAGATATAATTATAATCGATAATACTCCTACAGATACACTTGACCCTGCTTCTCCAATTTTGAACCTTGGTTCAAAAATGGGAATAGATGCAACTACTAAAACCAGAGAAGAAGGATTTATGCGAGATATTCAAAAACTAGTAGAAGTTGACAAAGAGACCAAAATTCTAGTTGATAAAAAATGGCTCCAATATGGATTCCATAATTAGATAATGTTATTGTTCCATTTTTATAAATTACATCATAATTTGTTATATTTTATTTAAAATTATATTTATTATATCAATTAGTTTAATAAATTGAATTGTGGTTTTATATCGATCATAATTGAAATTTGAAGTAAAAATTGGTACTACAAAAATTAGAGATGTAAAGACTAGTTCAAACCAGACTACCAGTTTTTTATGGGAAGGCGAAAATGTTCTTTCTACCCCTTCGTTGATTTCCGAAATGGAAGAAACATGTAGATTACTTTTAAAAGATTTTGTTTTAAAGGAAAAGGAATGGGATTCAGTTGGAACCATTGTTGATATTAAGCATATTGCTACAACTCCAGTAGGTTCAACAATCAGGTTAAAATCAATAATAGAATCTGTTGATAATAGAAGAGTAATGTTTATTGTAGAGGCATTTGATAATATTGAAAAAATAGGGGAAGGAAAACACGAACGTTTTATTATAAATGTGCCCAATTTTCGATCCAAATTTGAGGAAAAAAAAAGAAAATTAGATGTAAATAAATGAAATTAGTATATTAATCGTGTAAAACTATAAAAATAGGATTATTTGAAATGTGTTTATTATATTAGGTGAATGAAAATGAGTATGGGCCAAATTCAAACAAGTGCTGGCGGAATGCCGGTCGTAATTTTAAGAGAAGGAACACGTGAAAATAAAGGAAGAGAGGCACAAAAAAACAATCTTACTGCCGCTAAATTGGTTGCTGAAGTCGTGAAATCAAGTCTAGGTCCACGAGGAATGGATAAAATGTTAGTCGATTCTTTAGGAGATGTTACTATCACAAATGATGGAGCTACTATTTTAAAAGAAATAGATGTCCAACATCCCGCAGCAAAAATGGTCGTAGAAGTAGCCAAATCAGTAGATAATGAGGTCGGCGATGGTACCACATCTTCAGTAATTTTTACTGGTTCATTATTAGAAAAAGCAGAAGAATTAATTGACAAAAATGTTCATCCATCAGTTATTGTTGATGGTTATACTGCTGCTTCCATTGAAGCTCTTCAAATATTAGATAAAATCGCTATTAAAGTAAAAACTGATGATAGGGATCTTTTAGCAAAAATTGCGAATACTAGTATGTATTCCAAATTAGTGTCAGAGGATAGTCCTGTATTAAGTAAAATAGTCGTAGACGCTACACAAATGATCGCTGAATTGAATGAAAAAACAAAAACTCTCAAAGTTGATCTTGACAATATCAAAGTAGAAAAAAAAGCAGGTGGTTCTATGCAGGAAACTTCTCTTATCAAAGGAATAGTTCTTGATAAGGAAGTTGTTCATGGTGGAATGCCCAAAAGAATTGAAAAAGCGAAAATAGCATTGATTAATTCTCCATTAGAAATAGAAAAAACTGAAATGAGTGCAGAAATCCGTATCAGTGATCCTCAACAAATGCAAATGTTCCTTGAAGAGGAAAATAATATGTTAAAAGCAATGGTAGAAAAAGTAAAAAGTTCTGGGGCGAATGTTTTGCTATGTCAAAAAGGAATAGATGATTTAGCACAGCACTATCTTGCAAAAGATGGTATACTTGCAGTTAGACGTGTTAAAGAAAGTGATATGCTAAAACTAACCAAAGCCACAGGCGCAAGACTTGTAAATAACATTGATGATCTTACTTCCAAAGATCTCGGTTCAGCTGATGTAGTCGAAGAACGAAAAGTTGAAACTGATAAATGGGTTTTCATAGAAGGATGTAAAAATCCAAAGGCAGTAACTATCCTAGTTAGAGGTGGTTCGCAAAGAGTCGTAGATGAAGCCGATCGTTCTCTTCATGATGCACTGATGGTGATGAAAGATGTTTTGGAAAAACCATTTATAGTAGCAGGTGGAGGATCGCCAGAAGCCTACATTGCTACACATATAAGAAATTGGTCTAGCAGTTTAGAAGGCCGAGAACAATTAGCAGTCATTAAATTTGCAGAGGCATTAGAAACTATTCCAATTTCACTTGCTACTAATGCTGGTATGGATCCAATAGATACAATGGCAGAATTAAGAGCAAAACAAAACAAAGGAATGAAATGGACTGGTGTCAATGTAAGGAATACAACTGTTGCAGATATGTTTAAACAAAATATATTGGAGCCTGCTGTAATCAAAGAACAAATAATCAAATCTGCTACCGAAGCAGCTTGCATGCTTTTACGAATCGATGATGTTATTGCATCAAGTAAATCCAAAGCTCCTCCAGGAGGCGGTATGCCAGGAGGAATGGGTGGAATGGGCGGCATGCCCGGAATGGGTGGAATGGGCGGCATGCCCGGAATGGATATGGATTAATTTTTTCTTTCCATCTTTTTCTGTTTACTAATGAGTTTTTTAGTTAATCTACAGTAATCTAAAAGCATTTTATTTTCAATATTCAAAAAAACTATCATTATTTTTTCTTCCTTATTTCAAAATGATGAATGAGGGTTGAAATTATGTAGCGAATTTCTTAAGGATCATATCAGACCAATTTCTTCCGCTACTTTTTAGGATATAACAATCTATATGAGATAATAATTTCTCCATCATTTTTCTCTCGGTCTCTAAAAGATCATATGCTGTTTTACCATTTATTCGTATATATTTTATTAAATCACTATAGGGAGGAAATAGAAATGCATCATCACTATTTTCTATTGCGCTTTTTAATGCATTCTCTACTGAAATCCTTTCCATTTTTTCTACTTTATCTCCGTCAGTACCTTTTTCCAGGAAGAAAAGAGAATCGATTGTTGTTTTTTCTTTAATTTTAGCATCTTTTATAATGTCGCTAATGTGGTACTTTGGAGGTTTTATCCTTGACTGTCCAATTGTATTGATGGTGAAGATTGGTACATTATGATCCGCCAATTTATGCATCAAACTCCTTCCAGTTTTTGAGTGAATCAAGCTTCGAATCCTCATGCCTTTTTTATCATTTACATCATGATTACCATTAATAGCTGATGATTGTGCTTCAACTGCTGTTTTGTAGGTATGGGCACTAATTGTCATTGATTTTGGAAAGCATGCTGCATTATTCGGTAGTTTAATTATAGTCATATCATCCGACAAAAAATAATATCCATGTTTTACACATTTTATTACAGTTGTTGTCTTGCCAGTATCGGGAGGCGCTGAAAGAAAAAACCCTTTACCATTTGGAGAGGACATACATGCAGAATGTAAAAGAATATATTCTTTAGAAAGAAAGAGAAATCTGAGAATAGGCTCTATTAAATTCACATATGTAACATGTTTGGATTTTGATATTAATTGATTAATTAATACTTCAATTTGGTTTCCATTAAATTTTATTTGAAATTGAGCTCCAGAAGAACCAAAATGTTCAGTATACTTGATCGTATATTGCGAACTTCCAGATTCAAAGTTATTTGTTATTAATTTCCTAGTAGCTCTAAATTTAGACATATCCGAATCTTCTGAAAAAGACCTTATCATTAGGGTTACATCAGAGCCCTCAAACTGTTTTGATGAAAAGTATTCTAACTCTTGTAAATTTATCTCTGATTTAATCTTAATGATGTCATGAATGTTATAGTAATACAAATATACAAAATTACTATTTTTAAAAGGGATTTAAACAATATTCTTATATCTTATATAAGAATGTTCAATTATTATATTTTATAGTATTTGAGAATTAATTTTAGTTTAATTTAAGTTACTTGTTTAATATTGTTATCTATGTACGAAGTAAAAGTTAATAAATTCAATATAAGAGTGATAATTAAATCAGGTAAAAAAGCTATAATAAATTTTTTACTAAAAAAAAATCAAAAAATGTTATAAATATAACTCACGATAATTTTAATACTTAGATGTCTATTATCAAAAACAAGTGCAAACAAATCATCAAGAAATATTTGAAACAAAGAATATGTATACTATTTCAATAATTATTCCTACATATAACGAATCAGAAAATATTATAAGATTATTAGATAAAATTAAAGAAAATTTATCTTCTAATGTTTTTACAGAAATTATAATTGTCGATGATAATTCTCCAGATGGTACTAGTAGAGTGACACAAAATTACATTGATAGTGATGTTCGATCTAACAGAAAAAGCTCAAATTTTGAAGAAAAGCAATATTCTATTAAAATTATTACTAGAATAATAAAAAATGGTTTAATTCCAGCCTTATTAGAAGGGATCAATTCATCCCATGGCGATTATGTACTCATTATGGATGCAGATTTTTCCCATCCACCTGAAATGATACCAAAAATAATAGAAAAATTGCTAAACAATTCTAATTCAATAGTTATAGCTTCTCGTTATACAAAGGATGGGTCCATAGTTGGATGGCCCTTTAAAAGACGATTGATAAGTAAAGCTGCAGCTGTTATCGCGAAATTTGGCCTTAATGTACATAATGTCACAGATCCAATGTCAGGTTTTTTTGCACTACCTAGAACTATTCTCCAAAACCTAAAAATTGATACAAAGGGTTATAAAATCCTGTTAGAAATACTTGTAAAATCAAAAGATATTCCAATTTTTGAGATACCGTATACTTTCATGGATAGAAAATCAGGCAAAAGCAAAATGGGATCTAGTGTTATTTTAGACTATATAAGTTCAGTATGGCAGTTGTATAGATATGGACGAAATCACCAAAAGAAATAAATTTGTTAATTCTCGCATTATCGATACAAAGATGGTTATTAGGATAAAAAAACCTTCTAATTAATTCTTTGTAATATATGATGGTGATTAATTTTGAATCAAATGACTAAAACTAGGGGACTTAAGAATAAAAAAGTACTTTTAATTTTCATACCTCTAGTTTTAAGTTCTTTTACAAGTCTCTGGAATATAACAGGTTTTCCTAGTCTACATGTGGATGAAGGTCATTATATGCGTAAAGCTATGTCTACACTAGAAGGAGAAGGTCTTCAACCACAGGATAGATATTTTGCCCCATATTTTGGACAAATATTGTTGGCTGGTATCCTAGGAATGATTGGTTATCCTGATATTTTAAATCCATCTCCAGATGCTGATTCTGTGGAATCCCTTTACTTTATTCCAAGACTCATTATGGGTTTATTTGCTGTAATAGATACGTTGCTAATTTACAAAATTACAGAAAAACGATATGGGCTTAAAGTAGCACTTTTAGCATCTATTATTTTTGCAGTCATACCATATGGATGGTTATTAAGAAGAATATTTTTAGAGTCCATACAACTTCCTCTGCTATTGACTTCAATACTATTAGCTCTGTATATAAAAAGTAGCTCAAATCAAGAACAAAATAATAAACTAAGAATACAGAATGTACCTTTAATTTTATTATCTGGTGGATTTCTCGGCCTAGCGATATTTACTAAAATCCCAATTTTCGTTATGATACCACTAGTTGGATATATTGTAATGACTAATAGCGGTAACAAAAAGTTCAAAAATTTTGGACTTTGGCTTTTACCAGTTATTTTAATACCTTTGATATGGCCTGCTCACGCTTATTCGATCGGTGATTTTGACACTTGGATAGAAGATGTATTACATCAAACTCAAAGAGAAAGCAAACCTTTAATCAATTCTCTAGCTACATTCCTTCAAAATGATCCTATAACATTTTCATTGGGGATGGCAGGAATTCTTTATGCTGCAATCAGAAGAGACTTCTTTATATTGTTATTTAGTATCCCGTTTCTTTTGTTTTTATATTGGCTAGACTTTGTATCTTCATTTCATGTGGTCCCTTTATTTCCAGTATTTGCTATTGCTACAGCAAGGTTAATTGTAGATTTATCTAACATGATACCTATCTCTAAGATCAGAAATGCTATTCCATATGTAGCGGTATCAGTTATCGCTATTGTTGGATTAATTTCGATTTTTTCATTGATTACAATAGATTCAAATTCTGTAATCATTAAAACACATGCTGTATTAATCCAACATTTACAACAAAGAAACGATAGTGTGACTATGATAGGAAATCCTCTTTACGTATGGATGCCTAGACATGTTTTTGATCTTTCGTATCAAGATAGGAGTTATTATTCTACAAGACCTTTAGATACACCATATTTTATAGTAATTGATGATTCAGGTTATAAAAAGATAATTAAAGAAAAGAGTAAGAGAGGTACTTTTCATGAAAACTTATACAATCAAACACATCTAGTAGAAAGTGTTAAACCAGATAACCCTATACCAAAATATAAAACTAATATTTATCCATATACAAATTTGAAACAATCTCCTATACTAAAACAACTTGATATAAGAGCAAACTACTAAACTTTCTAAAATAATAATATTTGTCCATATGAGTTATATAAAAAAGATTCAGAGAAAATTAAAACATTATTATTATAACTTTAATAATAATTACAGATAGTTTATTTATGGATTTTTTTAGTATAGATTCAAATATGATGTATTCCAATGACCTGATATATGTATAATACTCATTCCTATGCAACGATCAGTGTTATAGCACTTATTGTTATAACTTGTACCTGTTTAATCTATATAGATAATATTGATAACATTAATGCTCAGTCTACAAAAAAATTAAAAAAAGAGCCTTCTATACCTATACTAAGAGATGCTAATTTGAAGACAGAAATAATTATTGATGATTTGAAATTTCCTTCTGGAATGGAATTTATAGGAAATGATGATCTCTTAGTTATAGAAAAAAATACTGGAAAGGTGAAACGAGTAACAAATGGACAAGTCGTTAGCGATCTCTTGGACTTGAATGTAGCAACAGAGAGTGAAAGAGGTTTATTAGGTATAGCTGTATTGGATATATCTAAAACTAAACATGCTGGTAATTATGGTCCTAATGATAAATTTGTTTTTCTTTTTGTAACTGAAACCGAAAACGAAGATAATGGAAAAATTTTAGGTAATCGTGTATACCGATTTGATTTTGTGAATGATACTTTAGTAAATCCTGTCCTGCTCCTTGATTTACCATATTTACCAGGTCCATCACATAATGGAGGAGTTATGAAAATTGGTCCAGATAATAATTTGTATATTATTATGGGTGACTTAAATAGATTAAAAGATCCAAATGGTGACACGATTGCTTCAAATCTAGAAGGAACGTCTCTACCTGATGGTAGAGGCGGAGTATTACGCATAACACCTGATGGAAAAACCGTAAATGATGGATTTACTTTGGGTAAGGGAGGACTTTTAGACAAATATTATGGATATGGAGTAAGAAATAGTTTTGGTATTGGGTTTGATAATGTTACAGGATATTTATGGGATACTGAAAATGGATCTCATTATGGTGATGAAATTAATATTATTAAGCCTGGGTTTAATAGTGGCTGGAGACAGGTTTTAGGATTATCGTCTATGTATAGTGAATTTTCTGATAAGGAGTTTGATAAAAGCAAATTAATTAATTTCAATGGCAATGGCAAATATTATGATCCTATATTAACATGGAATAATACTATAGCACCTACAACTATTGCATTTATTCATTCCTCCACCTTAGGACAAGAATATAAAGATGATGTGCTAGTAGGAGGTGTAAAAAATGGAACCATTTTGCATTTTGACCTAAATCAAACGAGAACAGGGTTGCAGTTGGAAGGTTCTTTGTCCGATGGATTGGTAAATAAACCTGATGAAGTAAATACTGCAATTTTTGGAACAGGTTTTGACATAATTACAGATATCAAGATAGATCCTATAGATGGAGATGTTTATGTCTTGGCAGCAAATACAAAGAATGGCAAAATTTATAAAATTTTTAAAGATGAAGACGTTTTAGATTCTAAATAATCAGTCTACTATTACTTTAACCATAACTTTTTAATTTATCAATTATAACTTTGTCTACTTAGGTATTACACAACAAACTGGGAAATAAATCACTATCGAGTATAATTAAGTTTTAATAATATTACTATTACCTAATTAATTTATAGAATTTTTTCGAGGTATCGCTGTCTCAAATGTAATTAAATATGGCTATTGTTTATTATTTTCAATATGGAAAAAAGGGATATATAATTTAATGCAGATCCAGAGTTGATTAAGAAGTATTTTAGATTATTGAAGATAAACTAGAATTTATTAATAAAGTGTAAATGTTCTACTTATTGGTTATCAGCTGAAATGAGAAATAGTAACAAAGGTATATTCACTTAACTCTAACCATATTTTGAAAAGATAAAAGAATACTTATACATGTAACTTGCAGAACACAATATTGAGGTATTGATAAATGTGTCGTATTCGGTACAAAATTCTTATTATGCTGATAGTAGGTTTACAATTTTCGCAGAGGACCATTTTTTGTACGTCTTATACTTTATTGTATAGATATATAAGCAATCGAATTTTCAAATGGTTAGATAATACATTCTATCTGTTATCATAATGTTCTTCATTATGTAGCCCATTAGATCGTATGAATCTTAATAATTCTGTAGAATCATCAATATTATAATATTTTTTCATTTTTTCCAAGGTTTCATCATCATAAATCCTTGGTTTTTGGATCCGTTTTTCTTTCTCACTTTCTCTCATACTATTTTTTTACATTTATAATACTTAAGTTTTTATTGATTCTCTATTACAATGGAGTGCTCTTACAAATTTTTGAAAAGGGAGTATTATTTACAAAATGATTAATACCTGAATAAAATGCTACTTTTGATTATATAGTGTAATCTGACAATGGCTCAATTTGTAATATTAATAGTGAAAAATTTTGGTAGGGAGTTTATTTTGTTTAGAGACAACATGATGTATTTTTCATGATTTTAAATTTAGGTTATCTTTATTTATTTCTCTAGTTTTTCTCTTTTTTCTTATAAATAAGAAAATACCAATAGATATTAAAATTAAAATAGATAATATTATTATAGTAATTAAAACTGGAGTAGTTGTTAATTCAAATTCCAGTCTATAAGATGATTGATCATTTTTTAAATTAAATTCTATAGTATTATTATTATTGCCAATAGTTATTAGATCTTTTATCTCTTTATTTACCTTCACCAATACCTGACTTCCTGGGTTAAATCCTCCTACTGTAAATTTTGTCACAATTCCTAAATTAGGATACACTATATCGATCCTTTTGTACTCATTATTTTTTTCTAAATTGTAGTTAACTTTTGTGATATTTATGTAGGATGATTCCGGTTTCACAGACATATAGGTAGTTTTTAATTTGGTAAAATTATTATTAGGATTAAGTATTACTGTATTATTTTGTTTATAGACGGTATTAGTAATATTATTTCCATCAATAATTCTATTCATTGTATCAGTTATTACCATGTTGCTTTTTTTATCATTTAGCAAGATTCCAGTATAATTAAAAAAAGAATTTATTATCATATTATCTTTGGACTGTCTGATAAAGAAATCATCATTTTGATTATTTTCTATTATATTGTTTTTTAATATGTTTTTAGATGTTTTATCAAATTTTAAGCCATAATTAGCTCCTTCGACAATATTGTTATTTATCAATTTATTGTTATTAGTTCCATAATCTGCAATATTTATTCCACTATTCATAGACTTTTTTATATTATTACCTTGAATTATATTATTAGTAGAATTATTATATATGTTAACCCCATAGTTATTGCTATTTGTTATATTATTTGAATTAATTAGATTGTTCTTTGTATTCTTTAGAAAAATGCCATTACCATTTCCTACGAAGTTATTCGTTATTATATCATTTTCTGGCGATTCCGAAATCATCATTCCCATTGTGTTGGATTTTATATTATTTGATTCAACATAATTAATGCTCGAATTTCTTTCTAATAGAATTCCGATTCCAATATTATTTTCTAAAATGTTATTCTTTATTTTTATATTATTACAATCTTTTTTACAAACTATTGCATGAAAATTATTTTCGAAAATTCGATTTTCTAGTATATCGATATTGTTTGTATTTGAGTCCAAATTGATACCATCAAATTGGCTTTTCGAAATACTATTATTCTTAATAGTGATATTGGAAACTTTATTTGCAAAATGTAATCCAATATAATTATTAATTATTGTGTTGTTTTGAATTAAACTACCGTCACCAGAGAAAAATGCTAGTCCTGTTGTGCCTAAATGACTTTTATAACCAAGATTTTCAAAAAATGAATTTGTAATATTAGTTTTGCCTGCCGAGTTCCAAAATGTCCATATATAAGCACGAGGAATTTCAGGAGATAATTCGGGAACCTCATTACTTGTAGAATTCCATGATGTTACATTTGTATTATCTATAATTAAATTGCCCCTTGAAATTATAGAATAAGCCAAATTATTGGGCGAGTCAGAATCTATTTTAAGTAGGCGAGTATTTAGACCACTAATATTCAATGTTCCTTTTTCAAGTATCAAAATATTAGACTTCAAGATCCATTCTTTCTCTCCTTTCATTTCTAAAATATCCGAATTATTATCAATAAAATCATAAATAGTTGGGATATCTACCGTCCCATTACATACTATGATTGTTTTTGTAATGTTTTCATATCTCAAACAGATATCTTCATTATTTATACGATTACTACTTTTCATGATCTTATTATTTTCAGTTTCCGAATTATTAGTTAATTGATTGTGAATATCACTCGCAAATGAAATATCTATAATATTAGCTAAAATCAAAATTAATAAAGAAGGAAATAGAACAATGCTCAAAATTTTATTATCTCTAATGCTAAACACTTGCGTTACTAAATTAAATTAATATGCTATATAAATGACGACAAAATTATTAATGCAGTTATTACTTATTTTTTTTAAATAAAATACTTCTACTCAGACCTGGAGAGACACACATTTATATAAAAATAATCAAGTTATATTGGTTTATGAAATTACAGGGTGTAGCTAAAGGTGATATCGTTAAATATGTTGTCATATTTTTCTTTACTTTGCTGGTCTCCTATATTGTTTTTTATACTTTACCTTTACCACAGATATATGGTGCCAATAATGTAAATACCACTAGTGGTCCACCGTATAATGGTGTTGATATGCATGGCTTTTATACTAGAACATCTCAAGCTAGAGATACAAATTATGATCTTCCAAATAATTATTTTGAAGAGAGTTTTAAGATTCTTTCATCTAATGGATTAAATCACGTTCGATTCTTGATTTTCTGGGAATCATTTGTTAAGAATCCTACAGAGTTCATTGATGAATTAAAGAAAGTTGCAAATGCTGCTGATAAATATAATATTAAAGTTCTATACGATAACCACCAATTTCATACATCATCTTTTCTAAATCCTCAACGGGGTACTGGTTTTCCCTTTTCATTATTTGAAGCAGATTTTGCCTTTTTCTATGGAAGTGGTGGTGGGACGAAATATCCTACTGCTAAAGTATGGTGGACTAATTGGTGGGATAGAAATGTTCGTGACAAAGATGCAAATGATGGTTGGACCTTACAAACAGATTTCTTCAAAAAAGTTCTAGAAACTGTTGATAACCATACAAGTACTGTAGGCTATGAAATTTTAAGTGAACCACAGGTTCATGATAAAAATCAATGGGAA
>Ga0210114_1000171_pt1 | contig 16585 bp, 10 predicted proteins | sample MayberryNW_TuleA_FD_185524 | JGI IMG/M metagenome (GOLD analysis project Ga0210114, IMG submission 185524) | Wetland microbial communities from San Francisco Bay, California, USA, that impact long-term carbon sequestration - MayberryNW_TuleA_D2... | ecosystem: Environmental > Aquatic > Marine >...
GTGAGCATTTTAGCTCCGAGACGAGAGCAGGAATTAACCTATCATTAAGCTTCAATTTGAAAAGTTCTCCTAAAAAGGATTTACTAGAAACACCAATTGCGATAGGCTTAGCGAGACATTGAAGTTTATCTAAATTTTTTATTATCTCTTGGTCACGAATGTACCAAGACAAATTTGTCACCCTAGTACTGAAGTCATTTGTAATTTCCCTTCTAAAGAAGCCAATAGATGGATCCACTATGATTTTGCTCTCAGCAATTCCTGCTTTTTTGGCTAGTTCCAGACTTTCACGTAAAGCCCTAAGAGTGGAAGATAGAGTTCCAGAAATGCAAACTTTGCTATATGCTCCAACTATAACCGGAATTCCATAACCGGAGAGAATACCAGCCATATTCTTATCATACTTTAACCCTGTCACGTCATTAACGAGTGAAGCACCTCTTTTTATTGCCTCTCTAGCAACTTCTGCTCTTGGTGTATCAACAGATATAGGCAAAGTGCAGCATCTCTTTACTAAAGTGACTGCTTCCGATACTCGCTTTGTTTCCTCCGTAGCTGAAATGTACGTCCTTAGGTATGGAGTTGTGGACATTCCACCGATATCAATAAGGCTTGCACCGTTGGCCTCCATCCCCTTCACAGTCTTTTCAATATCATATCTGGACGTTTGTACTGATCCTTTGTAAAAGGATTCTGGGCTTACATTGAGTACGCCCATTATCCTAGTAGAGGATCTTTTATCAATATGCAGTGTATTGATGACAACCAAAGTATCATTCCCGTAGAATCATTTAATTAACCCAAATTTCTCTCTTTAGTAATAGGCAAAAAGAATTTCACCTATTTCCATTCCACATGTCTGAAGACTAAGGCCTGGCTATCAGGATCCAATGAACAATGCACAGGAGTATTTGTAACTGATTTTGTCTTTGAATACTTTTATATGCTCTAACACTTCGAACTAGTTCTATTCGGGGATAATCGAGCATGGCTAGAACATTGGACAAAACACATACTTTGCTCTCTTATATTGAAGGAAGTTTAAAGAATGTGGCTATAGTCACGGGCGAAGACAAATTCGATGGGTTTATCTTTTCCTTACTAAATCCTCCAGTCCCTTTGGGAGGAAATGTTGTATCCCTTGATATATACGTCGATGAGGTGCCTTATCCAAAGAAATCTATTTTCGTAGCAACTACAGAAGACATGGTGAATGCAGCGTCAATTTCAGAAAATCGACCACTTCCATTTAGACCCTTCCAGAGTGCCAGATTTCTTGTTATGAGTAAAGAAGGTTTATCGCAAGGGAAAAAACACAAGATCGTCATCTTAAGTAAACTAGAAGGTTTCGAGCAAATAATTATCCCCTTTACACTTATTGACCATGTTGGTGAACAAAGAGACAAAATACTTATTCCATCAAACATATTGGAAGATCTCATATACGATACCAATAATGAAGATACCATCTTCAAAAATTTCACATCCCCTCTTATTCTTTCTGGAAAGAAGGCATATATTGTTTGTTCTTCCAATGGGTCCGTTTCTGCAAATTGGACATGGATGGGAGTCAGGTATGACAATGGAGGCTTGTACGTGCCCCCCGTACGAGCATTTGGTAGAATTATTGTAGAACTCTCGATTGAAGATCAAGTGAGAAAGAGGCTTCCTAACTTTGTCGCCTCCTCAAGACATGAAAAAGGCATACTGTCAACTAGACACGAGTTGGCCGGGCTTCAAGTGAAAAGAAAATTGTTTGTCCCAACTGAACGAAAAGGATTTGTGACAATTCTTGAATTGATTGACAGAAGTATAGATCTTCCAAGATTGAGTCCTAGAAAGAGATCTCTTAAGGCAAAGCGTAAGGTACGCATTCATTTTATTATAGATGGGAATATTACCAGCTATGGGCTAGCAGCCATCTCCCAGAGCAATTCTTCTAGATTCATTGAGAGCGAAAATTGTCTGCAAGTTCAGACTGCGGCAAGGAAAGGAATCGCCCATTACTTTGGAATAATTGGCATTGCTCCTAAAGAATTGAAACCAACTAGAATTTTGGTCGATACCTTCGATAACGATTTAGAACTATCATATGATATCGAAATTCCTGCCGGAGGAACGAGTGAAATCGCTTTAGTCGCCTCCGGAAGTTTTAACAATTCTAGAGAATGCCTTGATGAATTTCTGACTATTAGAGATAACTATAAGTTACTTTTGCTAGACACCCAGCATCATTTCGACTCTGTTTCATCAAATACTCTAGATATACAACCAAATTCTAAGCAAAACCCGACGATTGTAAAAATTGTTAAAGCTTTTGAGAAAGCAAAAACAGGTATGGAGTATCTCAAAGCAGAATACGACGAGCTTGGTCCGGGAATCTGTGCGGGGTTGCCTAGATTTCCAAACTATTGGGCTAGGGATACAGGTTGGTCATTAAAGGGCTATCTCTCACTAGGCGATTATGAATTTGTATTGTCTGTTTTGGAGAATTTTTTAAAACATCAGGCTAGGAGAACAACAAAAACTACAATTAAAGGTGAGCTACCTATGATTATTAGCGGAAAAGCATTTCTCCATAATACGACGTATGGATCGGCTGACTCTACTTTTCTTTTTCCTTGGAGTATCCGAGAATATGTTTATTCAACTGGAAACATTAGTTACCTTAAGAAAAGGTGGAAAAATATAGTTGATCTGATTAACTGCGGGTTCAGCAAAGATGTTGACGGTGATGGCTTGATTGAACATGGTTTCACCGGTGTGGCAGAAAAACTACCTATTCAGGATTCTACTTGGATGGATCACATCGATAGAAGGAAAAGTGCCAATGATGTGCAGGCTCTCTTCTACGAAAGTTTGCACATAGGCATTGATCTGGCAAAAATCATGGATGACAAATTCCATCTCAAAAAGTGGGAAAAGGGTGCATTCAACTTAAAGCAAAAGATAGAGTCTGAATATTGGGACAACAAAGAGGGGATTTATTTTGATACCATACGAAGAAACGGTACTAAAGATGCTAGTATAAGACCGAACGCACTTGTCATGTTATTGACTGGAGTTACGGACGTAAGGAGTCATGCTGAATCTGTGCTTAGAAGGATTGAAAAAAGTGACATTACTACACCATGGGGGGTAAGAACGCTCAGCTCTCTTGATCCAAAATATCACCCAAGTCTCTATCATGACGGTGCAATCTGGCCTCTTGTCACCGGCTGGGCGGCTACCGTTGAGACCAAATACGGACGTAAGGAACAAGCACTGTACTATATCGAATCTATGGCGGAGCGAATATTGTCTGAAAATGGGATGTTCGCAGAGACCTATAGAGGGGATAGGCCAGAACCATTCAACTCGTGTATTTTACAAGCATGGTCGATGGCAATGTACGTATACGCTGTCCGCGAGCTATTTCTGGGGATGCGTATCAATTTAGTTGATAACCAAATAATCTTTGATCCCCAGGTCCCAGAATCTATAAGAAGCAATTCAGTCCCTATACACTTTCAACACAAATTCTACATCGGGGGGTCGCCACAGGATTCCGAGATTATCCTTGATCCATATCGTGAGACAGTAAAAGTGTTATTTAGGAATTTACCAAATCAACAGGTTTTTCGTCCAGAAATTACGAGCAATACTTACTCAATTGATATGAGCCATTAGCATTCGACAACTCCATTTTGCACATATAAAAAGGAAAGGGTCATGCTTCTCTACTAAACCCGTCGTCCTCTTCTACCACCAGGCTTTCTAGTAGTATCATGGGGAACAGGTGTTACGTCATCTATTCTTCCGATTCGGAAACCTGCTCTTGCTAAAGCTCTAATTGCCGCTTGCGCCCCAGGACCCGGTATCCGCGGTCCCACTCCACCAACGGCCCTTACCCTAATATGCAGAGCGTTAATCCCTTTTGTTTTGGCCATATCGGCCGCGGCCACCGCAGACTTCATCGCAGCATAGGGCGATGATTCATATCGATCAGCAGTAACATGTCTACCGCCAGAACTGAACGAGATCGTTTCAGCCCCACTAAGATCCGTAATATGCACTAGAGTATTATTATAACTACTGAAAATGTGTGCAACGCCCCATTTATGCTGGACTATTTCATTACTTTGATCGCTCATCGTTCGGAAGATATCGTTTAGCAGTTCTATATTAATGTAGTGTGTCGCATCTTGTATCTGAGTTGGCTTTGATTTACTAGTTTCACTTTTTCTTCGCTCTTATCATTAAACAATAATAAAATTCGCTAAGGACGAATTAATTTCCAAATTCGGCACTATGTTCAGGTGATGGGCCGACCTTTCTAACTTAGTTGTGTAGATACATCAGCTAAGTTGGCTAAATCTTGATTGAAGTGATCTCACAAATCCGAATAGCCTCTGTTCTCCAATTCCTGCGGAATATCAACATTCCTATTTAAGAAGACCTTTCCAGATCCCTTCGATACCTTCCCAATTTCAATTAATTTCAGCCTTTCGGATGCTGCTATCTGCCGTGCCCTCATCAGCCGTCCTAATGGAATTGTACCCACAATTTCAAATTCCTCACCTCCATACATTACCAATTCCTCACTGCCGATCCCATTATCAGTGGCGAACTCAGCTATCCCAGGAGCTATGGGAATCCTTTCAACCTGAAAATCTACATTGCTCCTGATCGCTAGTCGATACAAAGAACTGGCAAGCCCATCACTAGAATCAATAGATGACGAAAGATATTTCCTAAGATGTATCCCAAATTTTAGTCTAGGTTTGGGAACCATCACGGAGGAGGTAAATTTCGCTTTGATCTGCCTTTTCGCCCTTGCATTGTTCAATACTATCATAAGACCAGCTGCAGTTTGTCCAAAGACTCCTGAAGTAACAATTATGTCTCCGGGTTTTGCTCCGCTCTGAGCTGGTATTGCAGAAATTGGAAGATTAGAATGCCCAAACATCGAACAGTCTATGGTAAATTCATTGCTATGGTTAGTATCGCCACCTATGAAATTAATTTTAAACTCTTTGGAGGCCTTTCTGAATCCATGAGTCAACTCTTTGATAGTGTGTAACGAGATTGATCTGGGAAGTCCTAACGAAAGCATATACGCTGAGGGTACCAAACCTTTTGCTGCAAAATCGCTTACACACGATACTATACTTTTTCTTGCGACTTGCCATGAGGTCATAGATGGAGGAATGTCAGTACTTCCAACAAGCATATCGCACTTTAGGGCGAGTAGGCGAGGTCGGTTCGACTTACCCAAATCGATGAGCGCCACGTCGTCCAGGGGGAAGGGCTGCTCGTGAAGACGAAGCTGGGCGGATAGAATATTAATAATCTGCTGCTCCCTCGATTCTCTCATTGATGGCGAGTACCCTTGCCTTTACGAACTCAAACAAATCATGGGTTTTGTTTCTGGTCGACTCCACTGAAATCCTTAGAATATCCTCCGTATTTGATGGTCTAACCAGAATCCATGAATTCTCATCTAGCAGTGCCTTTACGCCATCGTCGAGGATGGTTTCAGTAGCGATCTTTCGCAGAGGCTCAACTAGTTCGTCGACAATCTTGAATTTCGCTGAATTGGTGACATAAACCTTAGATCTTTCCTGCTTGTAAGTTCGTATGAAGCGAAGATATTCTTCTTGTTTTTCTTCCTCTAAGCTCGAGATCAAGGCGCTTGCTAACAATCCGTCTCTACACATATTAAAGTTGGGAGATATGTAGCCGGCGCTGCTACCTTCGCCTCCTGCATCAGCCCCTGTCTCTATCATTTTACTAACAACGTTTGCCTCTCCTACTTTAGAGTACACGATCTCGCCCCCAGAATATTCAATAAGCTTCTCTAGAGCGAGACTAGTGTCCAAACTCACTACAAATTTCCGGGCACCTTGTTCGATTGCTGCACCAACACATAGTAACAGTGTCGCGTCTGGCTCCATTTTTCTACCGTATCTATCTACCACAACTACTCTGTCTCCATCCAAGTCAAAAGCAAATCCGAGCGCCAATCCGTTCTTCGTTACCAACGACCCTAGCTCATTCAAGTCTTCAACTGTTGGATCGGTTCCTCTTGAGGATATCCCGTACGTATCATTAATACCTAAATATCCATGGCCTAATTCATGAAATAAAGTGTTTATGTATCCAGAAGCGGCGCCACCACCTGGATCTAGTCCTACCCTTTTTTTATGGGAATGATCTCTGTTAGATATAAAGTTCAAAGCGTCATCCACATATGAAGAAGTAATTTGAAATACTGATCCCGGTTTGCATGGCAGATAATCTTTAACAGCAAGTATACCTTCTAGGTCTTGCTCAGATATTCCTTTCCCATTCAAGATGAACTTCAGTCCATTCCATTCTATAGGATTATGTGAAGCTGTTATCATTATTCCACCTTTATTTCTCCTTGCTTCCCTGAATGCGATAGGAGTAGGGGCAATATCAAGATAAAATACTTCGACTCCTTGTTCCAACAACGCGGCTAACGTTACAAATGCTAAGATTTGACCTGATGGTCGTGTATCCCTCGAGACAATACAGGAATTTTTGCTCTTTATTAATGTCGCAGCAAAAGATCTCGTGAATCTACTAACATCGGAAGATAGCAGATCCCTTCCATATTGGCCTCTGATTCCTGAAATGGATACTTTCATGATAGAGCTTTATCTATCAACTATTTATTCGTGTTCCAGGTATCAGTTCGTCACAGTTTATAGAGGTGAAGGATTAAATAAAAATGTCCTTGTCATAAATTTAGAGCCCTAGTAGCTCAGCTGGCAGAGCGAGGGTTTCGTAAACCCTAGGCCATGGGTTCAAATCCCATCTAGGGCTCTCATCTCTAAGTAAACTCAGTTAATCTTTCTACCTCTCGTAATGGTTACAATAAGTGAAATATTCTAATTTTTATCAATTCTTTGATCTCATTTAGCGATGATCCAATGAACAATGAAATCATACGCATACACTCTCATCTCCTTAATTTGATCTATAGAAGCCTACTTTCAGCAGCATCCCATCGAACTCTACCTCGAATCGAAATTTAGTGATAGCGGATTTTATGAGTGAAGGGGCATACTCCCTAATATTACCCTATGGGAAAACATATTCATTCCCATTAGTTGGAGTCGTTCCATGTGCCTGGGTCTCATATATGGATTACTTAGTCTGAAGATGTCGTCATCTCCTGCCGAAAATGTCGGGCATCTTTATTGGCAGAATCTCTACAGATACATTGGGCTCACTATTGGTATTTTGGAAACCAGGAACTTAACTCTAAATCAGATAAACCAATATCTGCTTGGTATCCTTTAAAATACACCTATTGATTCTCCTTTCAGTAATATAAGATTTCTTAGTTCAGTGCATCCTCTTCTGTTACCCTTATAGGTATATTAGGCTTGATCTAGTATCATTAATTTGAGAGTTAAAAATAAGTTCCTTCCATCATTTAGACAATTCGGACATCCAGATTCGAAGCATAAATGTGATACAAGGCGATATTAAATTTTACTTATCATGCCCCAATCGTCGTTCATTGACCGTTTCCGAATTTTACTATGTGTTATTCTTGCATTCGCAGGTTTCCCTACCGTTAAAGAATAACGTCATGAACAACACTCTGATCGAAATTCCAGTGATAAACGATATTAATGTATTACATCTGTTGTGGGATAAATCGGCTCTCGGTAAAGGTTAAATCTAGTTCGTTGATTACTGAGACTGTTTGAAATCTAAGAACGTTATTGAAATCGCTTCGTCCAGGATCGCACAGGAGGGATCATCATCGGTAGTTCAAACCAAAAGCAAAACTAAAATCAACTTTAGTAGAAAAGCTGAATCCGAATTCTTCGTGGATAATTCTGCTTTAGCAGGATTTACAGGAGAGCGAATTTTGTATATGGCAATAAGAGAACTTATCGAGAATTCACTCGATTCATGCGAGACCGATCGGATCTTGCCAAAAATTGCAGTATCGCTCAAACTGATAGACCCTCTAAATGATCTGTGGTCGATTTCATGTGAGGATAATGGGATTGGGATCCGTTCGGATAAGGTATCAATTGCTGTCTGTTCATTCCTTACCTCAGGGAAATATGTTGAACAACAACAGCGAGGGTTGTTCGGTGTCGGGCTAAAAATGATAGCAGCGTTTTCTACAAAAGATACGGATCATCCTCTTCGAGTATGGTCAAAATCAACTGAAGAGGCCAGTGAATATTATTTTGAGTTACGCACAGACATCGGCACCAATAAACCAATAGTACTGACAAGACGTGATGTTAAACCTAAGGAATCTATTCTCAGAGGAAACTCCGGTTTTCGAATAGAGGCAGTTTTAAGAGGACGACTTTCCCCCATAACCAAGAATAAGATATATGATTATATTAGTCAGACTAGCATTGTAAATCCCTATGCTGTAATATCCTTTTTCACGGATGATGGAAAGATCACATTTGATAGGCGGACCACTATCATGCCTGAACCTGCCAAGGAGGTTCTTCCACATCCCGCAGACATGGATTTAAAGACACTCAAGAAGGCAATCGGAAATTATGCTCTTCAAAAGACGACGATACAAGGGATACTATGCAATTCTTTTCAAAAGTTATCCTCTGATAAGGCCAGAGAAATCATTAGAAATGCCGGCATTGAAGTAAAACAGGCTGATAAATATAGTGAACATGAGCTTATCAAGATTGTAAATATTTGCAGGCAGACTAAATTTCAATCCCCTAATGTAGACCATCTGAGCCCAATTGGAGAACGAATCTTTACAGTTGGAATGAATACTGAGAGAGCTATCTTTACTAGGAAAGATGGCATAATTTCAGACGACCACTCACAACCGAGAATATCAACAAAAGAGATGAAACCAACACTAACGGGGTATTCGTCCCGTGCATGTATAATTAATAACAGGCCAACGATAGTAGAATGCGGGCTTGCTTATGGGGGTAATCTTTCCTATTTTAAACTCTATCGATTTGCGAATAAGATACCTCTACTTTATGATGAAGGATCTGACGTCGCCAGAGAAGTAATTTCAGAGGTAGAACTTAACAAGATGGGTGTATCCAAAAAGCAGGTTAAAGAACAATTCACCGGTCTCGATTCTCGGTCAGATCGTGCGATAGATCTCTTGCCTATTCACATATTTTTTCATATATGCTCTACAAAGATTCCATACAAGACTGCAGGAAAGGAAAGTATCGCATCAGAAGGTGAACTGAAAAAATACATGAAAGCCTGTCTGAGCGACCTTTACAGGAAGGTAAGTAAGCAGATACGGCGCGAAATGCATTTAAAGGATGCAGAGAACAGGCTCAAATTGTATAAGTATTATATACCTTTGATAGTTAATGCAATTTCAGAATCCATTGACATTAGCGCGGAGGATCTGACCAATAGTTTTTTGACCTTGGTTGATAAACATGTCAAAAGGGAAGCTACTAACCCGCGGACATCTAACACCAAAGTTGAGAATCCCAAGGCGCCCAAACAGAACCATCATGTTCAAGGACCACATAAAGATTCGAGGACCAAAGAAACATCTCTTGTTGCCAAGTCAAGTAAATCGTTAAAATTGAAACATGTACGCAGTACGCAGGAGAAAATCGAGAATTTCATGGCATCGGAGGAATTGGATTAATCATGGCAGCTATTGACAAACGCCATAAAGAGACAATAGGAAAGATAAAGCTAATCATGAAGGACATTTGCAAGGATGTTCTTTCTGAAAAAAAAATGCCTTCCCTAGACATAACAAAGATTGGTTATGATAACACGGTTTGGTCTGAAGAGAAAAGAATGCTTACGATAGGAACGAAGACGGTCCACATTAGTCCTGATACCACCAAAAAAATCCCAACCTTTTCACAATACATTGTGATGTCTAATGCTGTTAGGAAATTGTTGGATGAAGAAATGGAAAGTACTATTAGAGGGATGTACTACGCTACCCTTAGCACTGTAGGAGATGAAGGGAATAAGCAAAAATTCTGGACAAGCCAAGATGCATCAGACGATGCTATCAAAGCCGTTGAATTATTGACTGGAGTTCCACGGGAAGAGTTTTCTGTTACCTCGAAGCCGAAGGGAATGATTTCTGGCCCCATCCTTCTCCGCGTTGGAGGTGACATAATCGATTGCAATCTAGGAAGTCGCGCAACATCACAGTTGATTCCTACAAATATTATGGACGTAGAGATAGTCGATGTTAAGGCTGACTTTGTTATGGTTGTGGAGAAAGACACTGTTCTGAATAATATTAGAAAATCTGGATTTATTCAAAAATACAATGCCATTTTGATGACTGGGTCTGGGGAGCCTGATAGGGCTACAAGGATGATGGTGAAGACCTTGAATGAAGTGTGGAAAAAACCAGTGGTGGTATTTGCAGATGCCGACCCTTGGGGATTGGGGATAGCATTGCGGTACAAAATTGGCAGTGAATCTTTAAGCTACGATAGCGATAGACTTGTCACTCCAGATGCCAAGGTACTGGGCATGATGTTTTCTGATATATACGACTATAATATCCCTGAAGTCGCTCGACTTGCGGCATCTGAAGAGGATCTGAACAGGGCCGTCGACATGAAAAAGAAGCAATGGCTGAAGGACAAGAAATGGCAAAAAGAATTAAGTCTGTTTCTGAAGAATAAGGAAAAATGTGAACTTGATGCATTCTTTAAGCATGGTTTCAGATATTTAGCTGAAACATACCTTCCTCAAAAACTACGGGAGTCAGGGATCCTATAATAGCCCTTACACAAATAATCAATTTGCTCCTGTGTTGTTCAAAATGTTTTTTTGTTTGAAATGAATTGGACATTCTTTGGAATTCCAAGAGGTGAATGTTTAAGCTGATTCAAAAATTACTGTTACCTTCATCCCTATAATTCTATCTACTTGACGAGATTTCAAGAGAAATTCTTCTATACGCATTCAGACAGTGCCATTGAAACCAGAGCATATAACAACTAGAATATTTTCCGATGCATGAATAGGTATTAAAATTGTGAGCCTCACTACAGAATGGTCAGATTGGGTGAATATCTGACTGGTCTCAATAATAGTACAATACACAGGTTTCATTATCTGGAAGCCTCTGATAATGCAAGTTTCAGATGTTCCTACTATCCCCTAGTAACTTAGGAACAGATACTATAATCTATATCAATCCATTCATTCAATTCTCATCTCTAAGATAATATCGTGGCACCTGACTGATCTGTTCTCCAGGTATGAAAGCGGTACAACTTAATCTTATAGGTTTCACGAGAAGGTAATACATGGTGAATGGCTTGGATAGTCAGAATATCATAATTTATTCTACTTGCAGTTGCCAGTGGATGTATAGATACTTCTGCCTTGTCGAATTCCTGTGTACCCTGCTACATCAGCTTCAAAGGCTTCTGTCGGAGGCTATAAGGGGCGTCTTAATGCGTCCTTGCGCAAAAGATATCGAGCTGTTCGTAGGCCCATTTGATACCCATGTCTACTATGTAATTTCCTAATCGTGGTCCTTTCTCCGCATTAATCAATATTTTATAGAGCACTTTAAAATATCCCTTTGGCAGCAGTCCTCTTCTCTGCGCGATCGAGAATATCTCAGATTGGATAGTCATAGCAAGTTCATCCTTATCAGTTGTAGTATCTATATTTTTTAGATATTGAATCAGTTCAAGCAATGCTTCTTGTTCTGTCATGGAAACATCGAGGTTTATACTCACAAGCCTTGATGTTAGGTAGTCATTTGACCAGTTCGATGCCATTTGAATCTTCATAATCAGCGAATTGGTCATTTCCTTTACTAACCCATACTTTACCAATCGATCATACACTTTGTCTACTTGGTTTTTATCTTCTCTGAACAAAAGTGCCTGTTGTGCTAATATTCTGTACGGTACGTGCACGGAAGGGCTTGTGGGAGGCTTCAGTTGGTGAATGTATTCATAAATCCCTCTTAGTTTTGTCCTCTTGGCAGTATTATCCTCTCTAACGACACCAAAGAAAACATCCTCATAGAAATCATATTCGTCCATCAGATTTGGAACATCATCTACACCTATATGTCGAGTGCCCGAGATGCGTTTGTATAATAACAAGAGGAGAGATTCTGGAGTTCCGTATTTTAACCATGTCTGAGGAGTCAAAACGTTTCCCGACGACTTGCTAATTTTCTTTCCCCCTTTATCCAGGAACATTTCATATTTAATATGCATGGGGTGCGGAAATTGCAAAATCTCATCAGACACCCAATCATTTATTCTAACTGAATCCAAAATATCCTTTCCATACGCCTCAAATCTGATGTCAAACGCCTGCCAACGAGCGGCAAATTCCATCTTCCAAGGCAATTTGCCATTTCCCTCTTCGAGGAATGTTTCGCCATGGTACCCACAACCTTCCACGTGAACATCTCCTATTCTAGTCCCCACACAGTGGTAATCTATCATACGTTTATCAGAAAAATACTCTGTCGATGATGCAACGTATACTCTTCCACATTTATCACAGATGGGAAAGTACGGAAGGGATCGCGCATACTTTTCCTGTCCAACAATTTTGGCTATCTTTTTTCCAATTCTATCATGATTCTTGAGAATCGTGTCGATCTGATTTACAATAAGCCCACTTTTGTAAGTCGTCTGGCCGCTAACATGAGTATATTTTATTCCCAACCTATCTAAAGCGTCAAGCAGGAGTCCGGTCATATGGGCCCCATATGAAGCATGGCAAGATCCGAATGGATCAGGGATGATTGATACCGGTTTCGCTATGTATGAGGCCAAATCCTTCGATAAACCAGAAGGGACTTTACGAAGCCCATCCATATCATCTGAATACGCTAGGAGTTGCGAGTCATAACCCATATTTTTTAACGCGATCGCGATGCCGTACGCCCTAACAGCATCCCCTAGACTTCCCAAGTGAGGTATTCCTGATGCCCCGAGGCCACTCTCAACTTTGACTGTGACAAGGCTTCTTTTCAGCATCTTCTCCCTCTCTATCAACTCGTGTGCAACTTTGTCAAGCCATGTTCCTTTTCCTATGAATTCTTCTGGATCCAAAAATTTCACTTCAGTAATTTAGTAACATAATGTCCGTGCCGATTATAACCTAGCTTTTCATAGTATTTCTTTGTTCCTACCGCACTAATCACTGATAAAGCGTCCACACCAAATTCGAATTTAGCTATTTGCTCTGCTTCGGCCATTAGCAATCTACCTAGGCCTCTATGTTGCCATGAATGATTGTTTGCTTTCCTTCCAACATTAAGCATCTGCCCGTAGACGTGGAGCTCTCTTACAACGGCTACAACTTGAGTGTGGTTATCATCACATACATATGAATAGAGTTCCGAGTCAAAGGATCCAACAACTATTCTTAATCTGAGAAAACCCAATAAAGCTGAACCATCGTCTGTTTCATAAGACAAGAAAATTTCCTGACCACCTGCTGCCGTATAATCCAGTCTGGTTAACTTTGCGGAATGCTCATCAAACCTGCCTTTGCGCCTTAAGCCTATTTCTCTGCATCTGATGCATTTGCATCTATAACCTTCTGTGGACAATCTTTCTAAGGCTATTTGTCTTAGGTTACCTTCTTTAGGACCAGCGACTATATCCTTTGCTTCTATCTCCCTCTGGATCCTCATTATCCTAATCCATGGAGGTATTCTTTTCTTCAGATCAACAAGTATTTTTACCATCTCTTCATCAGTATATGGAGTAAACTGCCCATTACAGTGTAGCTTATGTAATCCAGTATTTCTTAATACCAACGTGGGGTATATTTTTAGCATGTCAGGTTTGTAACGAGGATCGTACAGAAGCTGGTGTAGGTCTTCTAGGTCTTTTTTAGGAGATGAACCGGGTAGGCCAGGCATCATATGTGCAACTATTTTTAATCCTGCATTCCTTGCAGTTTTGAATGATTCTATTACATCATCTATGCTATGCCCTCGGTTAGTAGATCTAAAAACTTCGTTTCGTAGCGACTGCACTCCAATCTCGACTCTTGTTACTCCCAGGTGTAGCATCGTTTCAATGTGGCTTCGTTTGCAGTAATCAGGTTTTGTTTCGATTGTTAATCCGACACATTTGTGTTTCGATGTTTCATTGGCACTCATAGCTTCCTGCAGAGTGGAAGAGCATTTTGGCTTCAAGTCAGAATTTAGTCCATCGTAACAAGCCTTTACAAAATCCTGTTGATACTTTTCTTCCATAAATGGAAAAGTCCCGCCTATTATGATTAGTTCTATCTTGCCAGTATCATGACCGTTTATCTCAAGAGTATTCAACTTAGTTGTTATCTGCTCAAAGGGATCGTATGAATGAGCTTGAGCTATTTTAGTGGCAGGTTCAGATCCAACATAACTCAAAGGAGTGTTGAATTCAACCCCGCCTGGGCAATATATGCATCTTCCTTGGGGACATGGGTGAGGCATAGCCATTACGGTTACGACAGTAACACCTGACGCCGTTTTTATCGGCCTTAACTTTAATGTATTTCGCCAAGAACAGTTCTCTGGCAAATATTTCAGGAAATCATGCCTTCGAGGGAGATGTTTCAAATGAAACTCTGACGAAACTTGCCTTAAAATAGTTGGAATGATGGTTAAATTGGATTCGTCCCCTACACATATTCTCTTTGCTATTTCCTTGCAAGCTAGATCGTACTGATGTGAATATTCTGCCTCTGGGATTTCGATTAGTTTCGACCTGTTCAATGGTGGTGTAACTACCTAGTCGCCTATGGGAATATTAATTGTTGTCTCATTTGAGATTTTGTCTAATTTTGCCATTCTGAACGTAAAGCAATTGAAGCTCTCAAATTCATCATAGCATTGTATGTTTGTTCTGAACTTCACATGAAACCTCCCCGGAACCGGGCTTCTCTATGATACCAACTTTCAACGCCCTCATTCTGTACTTTTCGAAAGCCGACGTTATAGATTCAATGGAGGCGTGAGGCGCCACTATACACATTCCGATACCCATATTAAACGTTCTATACATTTCAGCGGATCCAATCTTCCCTTGAACCTGTATCAATTTGAAAATCTCTGGCGGATCAGGCATACTTTTTAATCGATAGTTAACCTTATCGTTAATTCTACGCAATTTCGTAAATGAACCACCTGTTATATGTGCAATGCCATGGACCTCGACACCCGAACTGAACAAATCGATCATTGGCCTTACGTAAATCCTCGTTGGCGTGAGTAGCTCATCGCCCAATGATCTTTCTAAATTTCCTACTCTTTTTTGAAAATTGTGTTTTGATAAAGCTTTCCTTGCTAGAGTGAAGCCATTTGAATGCATGCCACTGCTTTCCACTCCCAATATAATATCTCCTTTCACAATCCTATTTCCTAAAACAAGTTCGGATCTTTTTTTGACAAACCCTAACGCCGTTCCTGAAAGTTCAATAGAATTCTGGTTGTTACCATTTGATAGCAAGCCCGGTACTATAGCTGTTTCACCGCCTATAATTGCAACCCCTGCTTCTTCTCCTGCCTTCACGAGGCCTTCAGCTAATCTACGGAGTATATACGGATCTGGATTCGCAATAGCTATATAGTCCACGAAGGCAAAGGGAGTACTCCCCACGCAGATAAGGTCATTTACGTTCATAGCTACACAATCTTTACCAACTGTGCTGAAGTCGTTCATCGCCTGAGCAATTAATAACTTCGTGCCTACCCCGTCGCAATGAAGAGCCAATATACAGGATCCGATATCGACCAATCCCGCGTAGTGACCGAAACCGGACACGACTTCCCCCTTATTTGGATTCTTGTGGGTTCGTTGAATGAGGCGGCCAATTAGATGGTGTGCAAAGTCGACCTGTTTGATATCTACTCCAGACTTTGCATATGTTAATCCTTTACGACGCATTCAAAAGTCTATAATTAGGAACTCTTATTAAGTTTCAGATAGGTCCACATTTAAGTGAGCATTTATCTGGACTAATTAGCTCTTCATTGTGACCCTGAGATAGTTACATTTTGGAGCGGATGTATTTTAGTAACTCCTATGACAAAAGTGCTGGTATTAGGCAGAACAGTTCTTTCATCACTAGTATTAAATAACACTATATCTGTAATTACAGGCGTATAGCTATATCTTGTAGAGTTTTGTTGGATATCAAAGTTATAAAGACACATGTAGCCTGGCCTAGAAAGATCTTCCTCGATACTCAAGTTGGCAGGCTGTAATTTTGGTATTTGACCTACTAGCAACCTTAGATGGGTACTGGTATCTGAATCACAAGGAAGTTTAGCCGATACGGATCCCTCAGCTATGGCAAAAGGATATGTCTCGTAAAGATGAATGAAATCTTTTGCGGGTATTATTTGATGTGAAAGTATTATGTTCTCTCCCCTCGAGTATAAGTCTGCCCCATTATCATCGAGACTTGTGTCAGAAGTATTGGTGTTTCTTACCTTGTCTAGGACTGAATCCATCAAATTGTCTGGTGATCCGATGGATTCTAACAGTCCCTCTGGGTCATTTGCCATATCGGGTGACCTAAGATTAGTTCCGTCCTCTAGTTGCGCTATCCCGTCGAAAGGCAC
>Ga0210114_1000172_pt1 | contig 16355 bp, 17 predicted proteins | sample MayberryNW_TuleA_FD_185524 | JGI IMG/M metagenome (GOLD analysis project Ga0210114, IMG submission 185524) | Wetland microbial communities from San Francisco Bay, California, USA, that impact long-term carbon sequestration - MayberryNW_TuleA_D2... | ecosystem: Environmental > Aquatic > Marine >...
ACCAACCCCATCTGGGAGCAGATCCGGGACCGTCCCCGGCTGTTCGACGGTGCCTTCGCGTACTCCGCCGGCCAGTTTGACCTGTCTCAGGGAGGCGAGGCCGAGCTGGCGCAGGGTCTCTGGGCCAGCGGCGACTTCTTCCGTGTGCTGGAGGTGCCCGCCAGCCTGGGCCGCACCTTCTCCACCACCAGCCCGGCCGATCCGGGCTCCGGGCGCTGCGGCGAGTGCCGCAGGTGCCCCGGGATGAGCAGGATCTCCCCCTGCCGAATGGGGATGTCGCGCGGGCGGCCGTCCTCGATCACCTTGAGGACCATGTTGCCGCGCAGCTGGTAGAAGAACTCCTCGTAGGGATCGTCGTGGTAGTCGGTGCGCGCGTTGGGGCCGCCCACCACCATCACCACGAGGTCGCCCGCCTCCTTGAACACCTGCTGGTTGCCCACGGGGGGCTTCAGCAGGTGCGCGTGCTCGTCGATCCAGCGCGAGAAATTGAACGCCGCGAGCGCCATCCCTCAGGACGTCTTGCGGAAGCGCGCGGCGGCCTGCCGCACGGCCTCGTTCAGCTCCGCCCAGGCGCGCTGCAGCCCGGCCCTGATCGGCGGCGCGGCGGCCGCGCTGCGGCGCCGGAGCTTCTGCACCGCCTTCTTCGCCTGCGCCTGCCGCGCGCGCAGCGCCTGGATCTGCTTGGCGTAGCGCGCCTCGACTTCGCGCTCGGTGCGCCGCGCCCGTCCGATCAGCGCATCCAGGCGCTGACCGAGGGTGCGCAGCTCCTTCTCGGCCTTGCTGTTCGCCGGCTTCGGCTTCCTGCGTGCCATGGTTTCCCCTCCTCGTGGCGGCAGTCTACTCGGCGGCCACCAGGCTCGCCAGCAGGTCGGCGTCGGCGCGCAGGCGCGCCGACGCCCCGTCGTAGACCACGCGGCCCTTGTCCATCACCACCGTGCGCTCGGCGAACTCGAGCGCGACGCGGCTGTTCTGCTCGACGAGCACGATCGACAGGCCGCCCGCGGCGCGCAGCTGCGCCAGCACCAGCGCGAGCGCCTGCACGATGACCGGCGCGAGTCCTTCGGTCGGCTCGTCCATGAGCAGCACCGACGGGTTGGTGAGCAGCGCGCGCGCGATGGCGAGCATCTGCTGCTCGCCGCCCGAGAGCTCGGCGCCGCCGTGCCCGAGCCGCGCCGCGAGGCCGGGAAACAGCTCGCACACGCGCGGCATCGTCCAGGGACCGGGCCGTGCGCCGAGCTCGAGGTTCTCCCGCACCGTGAGCGAGGGAAAGATCTCGCGCTCCTGCGGCACCCAGGCGAGGCCGCCGCGCGCGCGCCGGTGCGGCGGCGCCGCCTCGATGCGCGCGCCGCCGTGCGTGATCGTCCCCGCGTGCAGCGTGGTATGGCCCATGACCGTCGCCAGCAGCGTCGACTTGCCGACGCCGTTGCGGCCGATGACCGACAGGCTCTCGCCCCGGCGGAGCGCGAGGTCGATGCCCTCGAGCACGTGCGTCGCGCCGTAGCCGGCGCTCACGCCCTCGAGCGCGAGGGCCTCAGGCATCGAGCGCGCCTCCCAGGTACACGGCACGCACGTCGCGGTTGGCGGCGATCTCGGCGGGCGTGCCCTCGGCGTAGATCGCGCCGCTCACCATCACCGTGATGCGCTCGGCGAAGCGGAACACGAGGTCCATGTCGTGCTCGATGATCAGCACGGCGATGCCGCGCGGCAGCGCGGCGATGGCCTCGAGCAGGATATGGCTCTCCGCGCTCGGAATGCCGGCGGCCGGCTCGTCGAGCAGCAGCAGGCGCGGCTCCAGGCCGAGCGCGAGCGCGATCTCCACCAGGCGCTGGCGCCCGTAGGGCAGCTCGTCGATGCGCCGCCCCGCGTCCGCGCCCAGGCGCAGCAGCTCGACGAGGCGCGTCGCCTCGGCGATGACCTCGGCGCGCCGGCCCGCGGCCGCGAGCATCGTGCCGCCCGCGCCGAGGCGTTCGGCGACCGCGAGGCACACGTTCTCGAACACCGACAGGCCCCGGAACAGCTGGTTGATCTGGAAGGTGCGCGCGATGCCGCGCTTCACGCGCTTCGCCTGCGCGAGGCGCGTCACGTCCGCGCCGTCGAACAGCACGCGCCCGCCCGAGGGCGCGAGCGCGCCGGTGAGGAGGTTCACGAGCGTCGTCTTGCCCGCGCCGTTCGGCCCGATGAGCGCGTGGCGCGCCCCGGCTTCGAGGCGAAAGTCGATCGCGCGCGCCACCTGCAGCGCGCCGAAGCTCTTCTGCAGGCCCTGCGTCTCGAGCAGTGGCGCGCTCATCGCCCGCTCCATCGGCTGCGCAGCGCCGCGGCGAGCCCGAGGATGCCGTTGCGGGCGTAAAGCGCGACGAGCATGAGCGTCAGCCCGAGACCGAGCTGCCACGCCGTGGGATAGGCCTTGGACAGCGAATGCTCGAGCAGCATGTAGACGAGCGCGCCCACGAACGCGCCGTAGAGCCGCCCGTAGCCGCCGAGAATCAGGATGATGAGCACGCCCGCGGCGCGCTCGAGGCCGAGCACCGCGAGGTTGACGTAGCCGTTCGCCTGGACGAACACCGCGCCGGCGACGCCCGCCAGCGCCGCCGAGAACGCGTACACCCGCACCTGCCGCGCGCGCACCGGCGCGCCGAGCGCGTGCATGCGCAGCACGTTCTCGCGGATGCCCGTGAGGCTGCGCCCGAACGGCGAGTACACCAGCAGGCGCACCGCGACGAACCCGGCGAACAGCACGGCGAGCGCGTACAGGTACTGCGAGCGGAAGTACAGCACGTCGAACTCGAACAGCCCGGCGATCGGCCGGAAGGCGAGGCCCGGCATGCCGTCGAAGCCGCCGGTCCAGGCCGCACCCATGTTGGCCGCCTGCTCGAGGAGCGCCATCGTGCACAGCGTCAGCATGAGCAGGGCGAGACCCTGCGCGCGCAGCACCACCCAGCCGCTCGCGAAGCCCACGGCGCCCGCGACCAGCGCCGCCGCGGCGAGCCCCGAGAGCGGCTCGTTCCAGCCCGCGTGCGCCGCCAGCATGGCGGCCGTGTAGGCGCCCGCGCCGAAGAACGCCGCGTGCCCCAGCGTGACGATGCCGGCGTAGCCGAGCACCAGGTCGAGCGACAGCGCGAACAGGATCGTCACCAGCACCTGCGTGCCGAAGGCGAGGTAATTGGGGAACAGGAAGAAGGCGGCGAGGCCGGCGAGCCAGGGCAGCGCCTCCCAGGCGCGCACGCGGTGGCGCGTGGCGTATTCGCGCGCCGCCTCGCGCAGGCTCACGCGCGCTTCCCGGCGAGGCCCTGCGGACGCGCGAGCAGGATGATCATCGCCAGCGCGTAGATGAAGATCGCGCCGCCCTTGGGAAACTCCACCTTGAGCACGAAATCCAGCACGCCGATGACCAGCGCCGCGGCGAACACCCCGCTCACGCGCCCCAGCCCGCCGACCGCGACGACGATCAGGAAGTAGGCGAGGTAGCGCAGCGGATACTGCGGGTCGAGGCCGAGGATCTCGGCGCCCAGGCCGCCGCCGACCGCGGCGAGGCCGCTGCCGAGCGCGAATACGAGCGTGAACAGGCGCCGCACGTCCACGCCCAGCGACTCGGCCATGCGGCGGTTGTCGACCGCCGCGCGGATCTGCGCGCCGGCGCGCGTCCTCTCGAAGCCGAGCCACAGCGCGAGCATGAGCAGCGCGCCCGCGGCGATCAGCGCCAGGCTGTAGCTGCGGTAGCGCAGGAACCCGAGGTCGGTCTGGCCGCGCAGCCACGCCGGCAGCGCGATGCTCTGCGACTCCGGGCCGACGGCGAGCGTCACGCCGGCGATCATGACGAAGGCGAGGCCGATGGTGAACAGCACCTGGTCGAGCTCGGAGGCGCGGTACAGGCGCGCGTACAGGGTGCGCTCGAGCAGCACGCCGAGCGCGGCGACGGCGGCGAAGGCGAGCGCGAGCGCAGCGAAGAACGGCATGCCCCAGTGGCGCATCGCCAGCGCCACCGCGTAGCCGCCGAGCATGGCGAAGCCGCCGTGCGCGAGGTTGACGAAGCCCATCAGGCCCATGGTCACCGACAGGCCCACCGACACCACGAACAGCACCATGCCCGAGGCGAGGCCCCCGAGCAGGATGCTCGCCAGGTCCATCTACCGGGCGCGGCTGCGCGCTATTGCGCGCACTTGCCTTCTTTGAGCTCCTTGCACATGTCCTTGACGTGCTCGATGACGCCGAGGTTCTTCTGCACCAGGCGGCCGTCCTTCTTCACCAGCTCGCTCAGGTACTCGTTCATGACGATGTCGCGCGTGGCCGGGTCGATCATGATCGGGCCGCGCGGGCTGTCGTATTTCCAGCCCTTGAGCGCCTTGACCGCGGCCTCGGCGCCCACGCGGCCGCGCGTCGCCTGCACCACGTGCGCGATCGCCGCCATGCCGTCGAAGCCCTGCACGCCCATGAAGTCGGGGACCGCGTCCGCGCCGTATTCCTTCTTCCACGCCGCCACCAGCCGGTGGTTGGCGGGATTGTCGAGGTCCGCGTTGTAGTGATGCATGGTGATCAGGCCGAGGGCGGCGTCGCCCATCGCCTGCAGCTTGATGTCCTGCGTGATGTCGCCGGGGCCGATCAGCTTGATGCCCGCGTCGCGCATGCCGAGCGCCGCGTAGGTCTTCACCACCGCCACGGCATGGTCGCCCGCCGGCACGAAGACGAAGAACACGTCGGGCTTCTTGTCCTTGGCGCGCTGGAAGAAGGGCGTGAAGTCGGGCACCTGCCCCGGACCGCCCATCGGGATCTCGTCGATCACCTTGCCGCCCGCGGACTCGAAGCCGGCCTTGAAGGCGTGCAGGCTGTCCTTGCCCGGCGGGAAGTCGGAGTAGCCGACCACCGCGGTCTTCGCCTTCACGATATTCGCCGCCGCCTGTCCCATCGCGTAGCCCGAGTGCCACATCGAGAACGCGACCCGCGCGATCATCGGCGAGAGGTTCGTGATCCAGGCCGTGCCCGCGTTCATGACGATCATCGGCGTTCTCGCCGCGGTGGCGAGCGGCGCCGAGGCGATGGCGTTGGGCGAATAGATGAAGCCCGCGAGGAGGTCGACCTTGTCCTGCGCCAGCAGCTCCTGCACCGCGGTCTTCGCCGCGGCGCCGCCCGGGTTCTTCGAGTCGCGCTTGATGAGCTCGACCTTGTAGGGCGCGAAGGCGCCGGGGTTGAGCTTCATGTAGATCTGCATGCCGCGGTCGACCTGCTGCCCGAACTCGGCGCCCACGCCCGTATAGGGCAGCACGACGCCCACCTTCACCGTCTGCGCGAGCGCGCCGCCTGTGCAGGCGGCGAGCGTTGCGGCGGCGAGCCACCGCGTCCAGTTCCTGCTGCGTGCCATGGTCTCCTCCCCTGGTCGGAAGCCGGTAGTTTACGTCCCCGATACGTAGCGCTGGAAGAAGAGCGTGACGCCGAAGCCGCCGAGTGCGACGACGGCGAGCGACGGCGACCCGGCCGCGGCGATGAGCAGCCCATCGAGCAGCGAGATGCCGGCGATCAGGCTCACCACGGCGCGCGGGATGTCGCCCTTCGCGCGCCGGCGCAGGAACCACAGCGCGACCAGCATCCAGCCCGTGAACAGCAGCCAGAAGGGCGCCAGCGCCCACTGCGCGGCCGAGAGCCACGCGCCGTAAGCCACGGGCGCCGCGAGAAAAAGCAGCGGCCAGAGGTTTTCCACCCGCCCCAGGTTCTCCTGCTTGGCGACGTAGGTGAGCCCGATGAGATAGCTCAGCATCAGCGCGGCGCCGACCCATAGCGCCCCGGGCAGCGCGAGCGTGATGCACAGGCCGGCGCCGACGTACACCAGTACCCGGCACAGCCCCATCACCACCGGGCCGAGGACGTTGCGCTTGTGGTGCCAGTCGTAGAAGGTGATGGCGACCGCGAGCGTCAGCCCGGCGAGCGCCGGTGCGGCGCCGAACGCCGCGAGCGCCGCGACGCCGAGCGCCATCAGGCCGAAGCCCCAGGCGAACACCGCGCGCGCGCCGATCTCGCCCGAGGGGATGGGCCGCTCGGGCCGCTGCGCGGCGTCGAACGGCGCATCGAAGGCGTCGTTGAGGAACATGCCGCCCGTGTAGAAGAGGGAAAACGCGAGCAGCATGAGCGCGAACGGCGCGCCGAACCCGCCCGCGCCGGCGAGGACCGCGCCGGCGAGCGTATTCGTCCACACCGTCGGCAGGTTGGAGACGCGCCCCAGGCGGAGCGCCGTGCCGGGCGTCACTGCCCGAGCTGCCCCTTGACCCAGGCGAGCTCGCGCGCGATCGCCGCGCCGAGATCCACCTTGCGGTACTCCTCCGGCAGGACGTCCCAGGTGTAGGTCTCCACCTCGAGATGCGCGCTGATCGGATCGGCCCGGTGCAGCCGCAGGATCTCGGCGAGAAACGCCTGCGTGGTGCCGAAGTGGGCCATCTGCTCGAGGAACACCGGCACGTGGAAATGCACGCGCCACTCGGCGCCCGCGGCGCCCGCGGCCTGCGCGAGCGCCTGCGGCAGGTCGACGAAGCGACGCAGCCCGCCGTTCGATTTCTGCACCACCTGATGCAGGTAGACGGGCTCGGCGAAGGCCGCGAGGTGCCGCGCGCTCTGCTCGTCGAGCGACGCCACCCGGAGCGCTGAGCTGAGCTGCAGCTTGCCGATATGGATGCCGTCGGCGCGCAGCCGGGCGATGCTCGCCTTCGGGTCCTCGAACTCGACCGCGGCGTGGCAGACGTCGTAGCACACGCCGATGTGCCGGCGCATCGCGGCCTCCGCCTCGGCCGGCGACTGGCCGGTCAGGGCGGCGAGCCGGGCGACGCCCGCGCGCGCGAACAGGCGTTCCTTGAAGAAGGCGCTGGCCTCGTCGATGGTCTCCAGGTGGCAGTACGGCTCGGGCTCGAGGGCGAGCGCGATGCTCTGGCCGGTTTCCTTCGCGATGCCGACGAGATGCGCGACGTGGCGGATGAGGTTCTCGGTGATCGCCTCCAGGCGGCCTTGGGCCCAGGGCTTGAAGGTGCAGGGGACGGTGCTGACGCTGCCCTCCTGGCCCGGCGGCAGCAGCGCGGCGAGCAGATCGGCGAGGTGGTCGGTGTAGGCGAGGCGCGCCGGGTCGCTCCAGTCCGGCTTGTAGGCGTCTTCCTTCACCGCGCGGCCGTGGAACGCGCCGTACGGGAAGCCGTTGATCGTGAAAACGTAGTAGCCGCCCTCGGCGAGGAAGCGCTTGAGCGCCGCGAGCGCGGCGGGATCGCGCAGGCCCTCCGCGGCCTGGTGCCCGAGGCGCAAGCCCACGCCGAGCGGGCGGTCCCTGGCCACCGCCGACTTGATCCCCGGCAGGTGCCTGGCGAGACCCGCCATCACCTCGTCCAGCGGCTCGCCCGCGTGGATGTTGGTGCAGTAGGTGAGGTGCCCGAGGTCCTTCGCCGACGCGAGGTGCATCAGTCGCCCGCGCGCGCCTTGAGCCAGTGCATGGCCTCGCGCATGCGCCCGGCGTCGATTTCGTGCACTTCGACGCCGCTGCCGAGACCCGCGAGCAGCGTCACCGTGAGCTCGCCGCCGAGATGCTCCTGGAAGTCCTTCAGGCCCTCGAGGATGGTCCATTCGCCGTTGGCGCCGGCGCGCTCGAGCGCCGGGTGCCAGAGGTGAAAGCCCAGGTATTCGAGCAGCGCGCAGATGCGTTCCTCGCCGCCCGCCGGCAGCAAGCCGGCGAGCACCGAGTAGCGCGCATCGAGCGCCATGCCGATCGCCACCGCCTCGCCGTGGCGCACGTGGTGCCGCGTGAGGCTCTCCAGCTTGTGCGCCGACCAGTGCCCGTAGTCGAGCGGGCGCGCGCTGCCGGTCTCGAACGGGTCGCCGCCGTGGCCGATCTGGCGCATGTGCAGCTCGGCGCAGCGCCGGATCATGTAGGACATCGCCGTGCGCTCGAACGTGGCGAGGTCGTCCATATGGCGCTCGATCCAGGCGAAGAACGCGGCGTCGCGGATCAGCGCGACCTTCACCGCTTCCGCCATGCCGGCGATCTTGTCGCGCTCGGGCAGCGCCGTCACGAATTCCAGGTCGTTCAGGACCGCGAACGGCGGCGCGAAGGTGCCGACGAAGTTCTTCACGCCCTGCAGGTTGACGCCGTTCTTCACGCCGACGCCGGAGTCGTTCTGCGCGAGCACCGTGGTCGGAATGCGGATGTGGCGCACGCCGCGGTGCGTGGTGGCGGCCACCAGGCCCACCGCGTCGAGCACCGCGCCGCCGCCGACGGCGACGACGTAGGAATGGCGGTCGAGGCGCAGGTCGAAGAGCCGCTGCTGCATGCTCTCGACGAAATGCAGCTCGGTCTTGATCTTCTCGCCGCCGGGCACCGCGATCGGCGCGCAAGCGAGGTCGATCGCGTCGCGGTGACGCTCGGCGTAGGCCCGGATCGCCGCGAGCAGCCCCTCGCCCAGGCCGTCGTCCACGAAGAACACGCAGCGGTGGCGCTTTGCCGGCTCGATGCGGCACAGCACGTCGCGCAGCGCCGGGTTGCCGGGGTCGAACACGCCCTCGGTGAACACCACGGGAAATTCGTACGGCACGGCGAAACGCTGCCAGTGCGTCGCGGTGCGCGCCTGGGTAGAATGGGGCATATGCGCTACGTCCTGATGGTGCTCGGCCTGCTCATGTTGGCATTTGCCGCCGTCCAGTACAACGACCCCGACGCGCTGCTGTGGGTCGTCATCTATCTGGTGCCGGCGGCCTGGGCGTTCGCGGCGGCGTTCCGGCCGGCATGGGTGCGCACGCTGGCCGGGGAGCGGCTGCTGTGGGCCACGGTGGCGGTGGGCGCGGGCACGATGGTGTTCTACTGGCCTGCGATGCCCGGCTTCTGGCGCCAGGAGGTCTGGTGGGTCGAGGAAACCGCGCGCGAGGGCATGGGCGTGATGATCGGCTTCGCGGTACTCGTCGTCGTGCTCGCCTCGACTATGGCGAGAAGTCGTCGCTCTTGATGAAGGCGACGACGCCCTTGCGCTCCTCTGCGGAAAAGACCTCCTTCCACGACGGCATCTTGCCGAAGCCGTAGGTGACGCGGTCGTAGATGAAATCCGGTGCCAGCCGGCCGGGATCGAGCTTGGGCGCCTTGCCCGGATAGGCGGCCGCGCCATGGCAGTGCCGGCACTGGTGCTCCCATACCTTGCGGCCGGTCTCGATGTTGGCCTTGTTGGTCAGGAATGCCTTGTCGAACACCGGCGCCTTCTCCTCGGCGACCTTGTTCGGCCCCGCCGCGGCGGCGGCGAGGGGCAGGCAGAGCAGCGCCAGCGTCGCGCGCCATCGCATGCGGTGGGTCCTCATAGCGGAAATTCTACGTCATGAAAACGCGCCGCCGCCGCGATTTCGCGGCGGCGGCGTTGCCTGCACGCGCCTTTACTGCGCGACGATACGGTAGATCGTATCCAGCGACCCGTTGGGGCCGGTGGTGATCGAGGTCAGCGCGTACACCTCGCCGTCGTTGTCCTGCGCGAAGGCCAGCACGTAGGGCTTCTTGCCCTTCATGTTGGTCACGTCGGCGACCTCCATGCTCCACTTGCCGTCGCCGCCCTTGCTGGCGATGAAGATCTGGCCGTCCATCTCGCCGAACGACTTGCTCCAGTCGCCGAAGATGTACTTGCCCTTCAACGCCGCCTGCTTGCCGTGGTAGACGTAGCCGCCGGTCACCGAGATGCCCTTGCAGCCCTGCGGCTTCGCGGTGCAGTTGTTGTACTCGAGGATCGCGGGCGTGATGCCGGACTTGTCGCAGCTCGCCGGATGGTCGTCGGGCTTGGTGTAGTCGAAGCAGCGCATCATGCCTTCCACGCGCCGCCAGCCCATGTTCTGGCCCTTGCCGACGATCTTCACCGCCTCGTAGCTGTTCTGCTGCACGTCGCCGCAGAACAGCTGGCCGCTCGCGGTGTCGAACGAGCAGCGCCACGGGTTGCGCAGGCCGTAGGCCCAGATCTCGGGCTGCGCGTTGCGGTTGCCGACGAACGGGTTGTCGGACGGGATGCCGTAGGGCTTGCCGTCGGTGCGCGCGTCGACGTCGATGCGCAGGATCTTGCCGTGCTGCGACGACAGGTCCTGGCCGTTGCCGATGGTGACGTTGTGGCCGATGCCCCAGTCGTTGGCGTAGCCGCCGTCGCCCATCGAGATGTAGAGCTTGCCGTCCGGGCCGAAGCCGATCCAGTGGCCGTTGTGGTTGAACTGCGGCCAGGCCACCGAGTGGATGCGGCGCGCCGAGCTCGGGTCCGCCGCGTTCGGGTCGCTCTTCGACACCGTGTACTCCTCGACGACGTCGCTGTGCGAGTACCACAGCATCTGGCCGAGGTCCGCGCCGTAATCGAGGTGCGCGCTGTAGGCGACGTAGAACTTGCCGTTCGACTTGAAGTTCGGGTGGAACGCGATGCCGAGCAGGCCGCGCTCGTCGAAGTCATGATGCAGGGCCGGGATCTTGCTGCGGATGTCGAGGAACGGCGTCGGCCGCAGCTTGCCGTTCTCGAAGATCTTCACGCGCCCGTTCTGCTCGATGATGAACATGCGCTTGTCGCCCGCCGGCTGCACCATGGCGAGCGGCGTATTGATGCCCGAGACCAGCGCTTCAAGCTTTATCTTGGGGCCCGCGGCCAGCGCCGACTCGCCCGCCAGGGCGAGCAGCAGCGCGGCGGAGATAGCCCCACCCACTTTTGCGACTTTCATCTTGCCTCCTCCTGATTGTTCGGAATTTCCCACGGCCCAGAGCGCGCCGCCTGCCGCGCGGCAGGGAAACGGAGTATACGCACGGGCTTTACGATTTTCCACAGAGGGGAACCCGCCCGCCGGCGGCGTTTCGCAGGCGCGGCGCTTCGCTGCGCAGCAGCAACGCCGTGCTATTCGATGATCAGATCGTCCATCGTGCGCCGGCTCTTGCCCGCGTCCACCTTCGGCTCGCGGCCGCCGCGCAGGATGGAATTGCCTTCAAAGACAGCACGCTGGTCGATGGCGACCGGGTTCAGCCAGTCCTCTTCCTTCATCTGACCGCTCTGGCCGTACGCGTCCAGGGCATTCTGGTAGCAGGCCAGCCTGACATCGGCCTCCGAGATACCTTGTTGCAGTGCAAGCTTCGCGGTCTTGGCCACCCCCAGGGGCTCGGAGATGCCCCAGTCGCAGGCCGAATCGACGATCACCTGCCTGGCGCCGTACTGCCGGAGGATCTCGACCATGCGCGCGTTGCCCATCTTGGTGCTCGGGTAGATGGAGAACGCCGCCCAGTAGCCGCGGTCGAGCGTTTCCTTCACCGTTTCCTCGTTGTTGTGGTCGACCACCACCTTGCGGGGATCGAGCCCGTGCTCGTCGCACACGTCCATCGAGCGCGAGGTGCCGCGCTTCTTGTCGCGGTGCGGCGTGTGGATCATTACCGGCAGGTCGAGCTTCTTGGCGAGCTCCAGCTGCAGCCGGTAGTACTTGTCCTCGAGCGCCGACTGCTCGTCGTAGCCGATCTCGCCGATCGCCACCACGCCCTCCTTCAGCGCGAAGCGCGGGATCAGCTCCATCACGCCCTCGGCCAGCTCCTCGTTGTTCGCCTCCTTGGAATTGAGGCCGATGGTGCAGTAGTGGCGGATGCCGAACTGGCTGGCGCGAAAGCGCTCGAAGCCGACGATCGACGACAGGTAGTCGAGGTAAGAGCCGACGTTGGTGCGCGGCTGCCCGATCCAGAACGCCGGCTCGATGACGGCGACCACGCCCGCGGCCGCCATGGCCTCGTAGTCGTCGGTGGTACGCGAAATCATGTGCGCATGCGGATCGATCAGCATCATGGCGGGATCCTCGTCGGGTGCGTTCTAGTCTACTACTGCAGCGTGGCCCAGGTGAGGCGCTTGCCGGAGATCTCGCCGGCGAGCTGCGGCACAGCGCCGAGCAGCTCGGCCGCGCGCCGGTCCGGGCTCGCCGCAAGCGCGAGTGCCGCGGCGCGCCGCTCACGCGCCTCGCCCCGCTCAAGCACGCGCGCCAGGTCTTCGAGCGCCTGGCCTTCGGCGAACGGCCCGACGCAGCGCCAGATCTCGAACGGCACCGGGCGGCTTGCCGCCCAGCGCTCGTGCGCGAAGTCGCACATGATGCGCGCGAGCTGCGGATTGGCGCGCTCGTCGAGGCCCTGGATCGGCGCGAGCGCGCTGCCGATGAACAGCGCCTTCAGCACCATGTGGTTCCAGCGATGGTCGTCGAAATGCGCCTTCGGGTACGGGTTGCGGTGCGCGATCGCCTCGAACACCACGCGCATGTTGCTGCGTAGCCCCTCGCCGACCTGCTCCTCGAGCGCCGCGGGGTCCGGGTAAAGCGGCAGCCCGCGGTACAGCGTCACCAGCTCGGCGACGTCGGCCGTGCGGCACAGCGCGCGAAAGCGCTCCGCGAAGGGCTTGCCCGCGGCCGGCAGGCTGGCGAGCACCAGGATGCGCGCCGCTTCGGCGACGCCCCAGCCGCGCGGATCCCATCCGGGAACCGCTTTCCCGGCCGCGGCGAGGTCGGCGTCGGCGAGCGCGAGCCCGGCCTTGCCCAGGCGCCGCGGGATCATGCCGAGCGCGATGTCGAGCGCCTCGTCCGAGGGATCCTCCTGCAGCGTCGCGAGCTGCGCTTCGAGCCAGGCGCCGCGCTCGGGCTCGAGTTGGCGCAACAGCCACTCGCGCAGCAGTCTCCTCGGCATGGGCTGATATTCTACGCCGCATGCATCCCGCGCTCGTCATCCTCGCCGTCGGCCTGTCGCCGGCGCTCGTCGGCGCCTGCACGCCCAACCTGCAGCGGCTCGCGGCGCGCGGCGGACTGCGGCCGCTGCGCACGGTGACGCCCGCAGTGACCTGCAGCGTGCAGTCGACGCTCGTCACCGGCCTGCCGCCGAGCGGCCACGGCATCGTCGCGAACGGCTGGTACTTCAGGGATCTGTCGGAGATCTGGCTGTGGCGCCAGTCGAACCGCCTGGTCGCGGGCGAGAAGCTCTGGGAGGCGGCGCGCGCGCGCGACCCGCAATTCACCTGCGCGAAGATGTTCTGGTGGTACAACATGTACTCGAGCGCCGACTGGAGCGCGACGCCGCGCCCGATGTACCCGGCCGACGGCCGCAAGATCCCCGATCACTACGCGCACCCGCAGCAGCTTCACGACGAGCTCGACGCGAAGCTCGGACCCTTCCCCCTGTTCAGGTTCTGGGGGCCGCTCGCCGACATCACGTCCACCGAGTGGATCGCGCAGGCGACCCTGCACGTGATGCAGACGCGCAATCCCACGCTGACGCTCACCTACCTGCCGCACCTCGACTACAACCTGCAGCGTCTCGGTCCCGACCTCGGCCATCCCCGCGTGCAGCAGGACCTGCGCGAGCTCGATGCCGTGTGCGGCACGCTCATCGACCACGCCGCCGCGAGCGGCCGCGACGTTATCGTCGTCTCGGAATACGGCATCACGCCGGTGGCGGATGCCGTGCACGTGAACCGCGCCCTGCGCGAGGCGGGGTTGATCGCCGTACGCCCGGAAGAGTTCGGGCGCGAGATCCTCGATCCCGGCGCGAGCGCGGCGTTCGCCGTCGCCGACCACCAGATCGCCCACGTCTACGTCAACGACCGCAGCCGCCTGGGCGAGGTGCGCGCGCTGCTGGAGAAGCTGGACGGCGTGCAGCGCGTCCTGGACGAAGCCGGCAAGCGCGCGTTCGGCCTCGATCACGCGCGCTCGGGCGAGCTGGTGGCGATCTCGGCGGCCGACCGCTGGTTCAGCTACTACTACTGGCTCGACGACCGCGTCGCGCCCGATTTCGCGCGCACCGTCGACATCCACCGCAAGCCCGGCTACGACCCGGTGGAGCTGTTCTTCGACCCGGCGCTCGCCGCGCCCAAGCTGGCGAGCGCGTGGCGCCTCGCCAAGCGCAAGCTCGGGCTACGCACGCTGATGGACGTGATTTCGCTCAGGGACACCGCGCTCGTGCGAGGCTCGCACGGCCGCCTCACCGACGACCCGCAGCACGGCCCGCTCGTCATCGGCTCGCGCGCCGAGCGGCTGCCCGCGGGGCCGGTGGACGCCACGGCGTTCAAGCAGCTGGTGCTCGATCACCTGTTCGGCTGAGGCAGCCGGATGCCGTCGTAGAGCCAGGCCACGCCCTCGAAGTCGGGCGCCGCGCCCGCCTTGGGCGCGAGGACGTCGTTTCGCAGCTCCCGAACGACGCCGGCCGCGTGGTAGGCGTCGCCATAGTAGCGCGACATGATCTGCACGCGCGCGGTGCGCTTGTAGCGCGCGTCTTCGTAGAGCCTGAAGGTCTTCTCCCAGTCGAACTCGGTGATCCCGGCGCAGGCGGCGAGCACCACCGCGTCCTCGATCGCCATGTTCGCGCCCTGCGCGAGGTACTGCAGCGTCGGGTGCGCGGCATCGCCGAGCAGCGTGACGCGCCCCTTCGACCAGCGCCGCGCGGGCTCGCGGTCGCACAGCACCCACATCTTCCAGACGTTGATCTTGTCGAGCAGGCGCTTCACCTCGGCGCGTTCGTGCTCGAACTTGCGGCGCAGCTCATCGGTATCGCCGAACACGTCCCAGCCTTCCTCGTAGCGGTCGCTGTGGAACACCGCGACGAGGTTGTAGAGCTCGCCGCGGCGCAAGGGATAGTGCACGAGGTGCGTCTTCGGCCCCGCCCACAGCACGACGTTGTTCTGCCACAGGTCGTCCGGCACCTCGGCGCGCGGCAGCACGGCGCGGTAGGCGATGTGCCCCGAGACGCGCGGCTTGCCGTCGCCGACGATGCGCGCGCGCACCTTCGACCACAGGCCGTCCGCGCCGATGAGGCAGGCGCCCTCGGCCACCTCCCGGCCGTCGAGCTGCAAACCGACGCGTGCGCTGCGCTCCTCGTAGTCGAGGCCCTTGCGCTTTTCGTTCAGCTCGATGCGCTTCTCGGCGCGGCAGGCTTCGAGCAGCACCTGGTAGAGGTCGCCGCGATGGATGACGCCGTAGGGATAGCCGCCGAAGCGCTTGCGGAACGCTTCGCTCCCCACCGGGATGCGCGTCACCTCCTCGCCGGTGAGCGCGTCCATCATGACGAGGTTCTCGGGGTGCGCCGACCAGCGCTCGATGGCGTCGGTGAGCCCGAGCGCCTCGAACATGCGATAGACGTTCGGCCCGAGCTGGATGCCGGCGCCGATCTCCTTCAATTCCGATCCCTGCTCGAACAGGCGCACCGCGCAGCCTTTCCTCGCCAGGGCGAGCGCCGCGGCGAGCCCGCCGATGCCGCCGCCCAGGACGAGGACCGGCAGCGGCTTCACGGCGCCACCAGGTCCGCCCCGATGTCGGGGGCGCGCGCCACGCCGCACAGCGACATCGCGCGCGCGAACTCGCCGCCGAGGATGTCGATGGCGCGCCTGGCGCCCGCCTCGCCCCCCGCCATGACGCCGAACAGCGTCGCGCGGCCCGTGAGCGCGGCCTGCGCGCCGAGCGCGCGCGCCTTCAGCAGGTCGACGCCGCGGCGCACGCCGCCGTCGATCAGCACCGTGAGGCGGCCGTTCGCCGCGCGCACCACCGCCGGCAGCGCGTCGAGCGTCGCCGCCGCGCCGTCGAGCTGGCGCCCGCCGTGGTTCGACACCACGACGCCGTCGCAGCCCGCCGCCACGGCGCGCTCGGCGTCGGCAGGATGCACGATGCCCTTCAAGAGGAGCTTCCCCGGCCAGGCGTCGCGCAGCGCCTTGAGCTGCTCCCAGTCGAAGGACGCGTCGAGCTCGCGCCCGACCGAGGCGGCGACGTCGGTCATGCGCGTCGAGGAGCGCACCAGCCCCTCGAGGTTGCGCATTTCCGGCACGCCGTGGCGCGCCATGTCGAAAAGCCATGCGGGCTTCAGCAGCACGTCGCGGGAGTTCCGCCAGGTCGGCTTGAACGGCGCGGCGAAGTCGTTTCTCAGGTCGCGCTCGCGCTTGCCGGCCACCGCGAGGTCGACGGTGACGAGGAGCGCCTCGTAGCCCGCCGCGTGCGCGCGGCGCACGAGCTGCATGCGCATGTCGACGTTCCTGAGGAGGTAGAGCTGGAACCACAGGCGCCCGCCCGCGCCGTCGGCGATCTCCTCGATGGAGTTGGTGGCGGGCGTCGCCAGCGTGTAGGGGATGCCCGCGGCGCGCGCGGCGCGCGCGAGCATCAGGTCGGCATTGTTGCGGCCCGCGCCGATGGCGCCGGTGGGCGCGACCGCCATGGGCAGGTTGGCGCGCACGCCGAACAACTCCACCCCGGTATCCACCGCGCGCACGTTGACCAGCACCCGGGGCAGCAGGCGCAGCCGCTCGAATGCCGCGCGGTTGCCGCGCAGCGTGGTCTCGTCCTCGGCGCCGCCGTCGAAGAAGTCGAACACCGAGCGCGGCAGGCGCGCGCGCGCCAGGCGGCGCAGGTCC